>Ga0137418_10003798_pt1 | contig 13903 bp, 13 predicted proteins | sample CZODoug3_1_2_16f_FD_122242 | JGI IMG/M metagenome (GOLD analysis project Ga0137418, IMG submission 122242) | Vadose zone soil fungal communities from Angelo Coast Range Reserve, California, USA - CZODoug3_1_2_16fungal (Hybrid Assembly) | ecosystem: Environmental > Terrestrial > Soil > Vadose...
TTGCGGAGGCGTCTCATGCGATCGGCGAGCGACCGGTCGTTGGTGATGACGGCCCCGCCGTCGCCCATCGCACCCAGATTTTTGGTCGGGTAGAAGCTGAACGCACCCGCGACGCCGATGGTCCCGACCGGCCGACCGGCCGCGGTGGCGAGGTGCGCCTGGCAGCAGTCCTCGACGAGCGCGAGGTTGTGGCGTGCCGCGAGGCGTTCGAGGGCGGCCATGTCCGCCGGCTGGCCGTACAGGTGCACCGGAAGAATCGCGCGCGTGCGAGGTCCAATCGCCCGCGCGATCTGTTCTGGATCGACCGTCAGCCGCGACGGATCGATGTCGGCGAAGACGGGCCGGGCGCCGGCCATCATGATCGCGAGCGCCGTATAAGCCGCCGACAGCGGCGTCGTAATCACCTCGTCGCCCGGGCCGATGCCCAGCGCGCGCAGGATGAGGGCGATCGCATCGGTGCCGGTGCCGACGCCAACGGCGTGCGCGGCACCCATGGCGGCGGCGAACTCCGCCTCGAAGGCCTCGACTTCGGGGCCCAGCACGAACCAGCCCCTCGAGATGACGCGATCGATGGCCTCGCGCACCTCGCGCGCCGTCTCATCGCCGGCGGGTGCGGGCGCGAGCGAGAGGAACGGGATTCGCGGCCGCGTCACTGTGTCTCCCGCAATGGCGAGCCGTCCACGTACTGCGAAAAGTGCTGGCGGTAGAAGTCGATCGTGCGGCGAAGGCCCTCGGCGAGCGGAATGGCCGGCTTCCAGCCCGTGGCCTTCATGAATCGTGTGGAGTCGGCATAGAAGCTGCCGATGTCGATCGCCTTCTTGTCGGCCGGCCACTCGACGTAGCGCACCGAGCCGGTACCGGCGACCTTCAGCAGCAACGCGGCGAGATCGCGATGCGCAATCGGCTCGTCACCGCCGACGTTGAAGACGCCGCCGTTGCAGGCGTCGCTTGCGCCCGCCCGCAGAAACGCCTCGGCGGCGTCGTCGACGTAGACGAAGTCGCGGAGCTGCGTGCCGTCGCCGAAGATCTGAACCTCGTTGTCCTCGAGCACGAGCCGCACGAACCAGCCGATGAAACCCTGCCGGCTGTGCTTCAGGAGCTGGCGCGGCCCGTACACGTTCGTCAGGCGCAGCGAACAGGCGCGGATGCCGAACACGTTGTTGTAGACGAGATGGTAGTACTCGCCGGCCGCCTTGTTGATGCCGTTGACGTCGGTCGGGCGGACCAGGTGCGTTTCGGTGACGGGCAGGCTGTCGGGACGGCCGTAGATCTGCCGCGTGCCCGCGAAGACGACTTTCACCCCGGGATTGTTGCGACGGCACGCCTCGAGCAGCGTGAGCTGGCTGCGGCAGTTGATCTCGAGGTCGGTGTAGGGGTCCTCCAGGCTGTCGATGTGGCTCACCTGTCCGGCCAGGTTGAAGATCACATCCTGCCCCTGCACCAGGTAGTTCATCGTCGTCTGCTGGCGGATGTCGGCGATGTTGACGCGGACACGGTTCTCGATGCCCTGGACGTTGAAGAGATTTCCGCCGTAGGCCGGGATGAGGGAATCGACGATCAGGACTCGCGCGCCGAGCGTCACGAGATGGTGCGCGAGGTTGCTCCCGATGAACCCGAGGCCGCCGGTAATCATCACCGGCCGATCGCGATAGAACTCGCGATACGACGTCACGGCTTGGTCGATTCGGGCGAGGACGCGCCGCTGATGGTCGGGTTGCGGAAGAGGACGGGCGAGGTCGTCCGGCCGCGGCCGAGCACCACGAGCTTCACCCAGAGGCGCAGCACGTCGATCCCCGTCCAGAAGACCCGCTTGAAGTTGAAGAACTGCGAGCGCCCGTGCAGCCGGTGATAGTGGTGCACCGGCACCTCGACGACGCGGAAGCCCGCGTCCTGGATCTTCCGCATCATCTCGAGGCAGATGACGCCGGTGTCCTTCTCGAGCTTGACGCGATCGAAGATCTCGCGCCGCATCAGGCGGAAGTCGCAGTCCACGTCGCGGACGCGCAGGCGGAAGAGCAGCTTCACGGTGTGGTGGTAGATGCGGCCGATCACGACGCGGTGCAACGGGTCGGAGCGGCTGATCTTGTAGCCGTTCACCATGTCGGCCTCGGGCGTGAGGCTGTTCCACAACACCGGTAATTCCGCCGGATCGTACTGGGCGTCGCCGTCGGTGTAGGCGATCAGCTCCTTGGTCGCCGCGGCGAAGCCGGTGCGCAGCGCGGCGCCGTACCCGCGGTTCCGGGAGTGATGAATCGCCCGCACGTTCGGATAGGTGCGCACGAGGTCGTCGAGGATGTCGCGCGTCGAATCGGTGCTGCCGTCGTTGACGACGATGACCTCGAAATCGGGCGTCAGGCGCCCCGCGACCTGCACGGCGAGGATGACGAGGCTCGCGATCGTGCCGCCGTCGTTATAGGCGGGGAAGAACATGCTGAGCCCGGTCGGACGTGTCGGGCGCGCGTTGACCATGGATCGATTCATTTTAGGTCGATTTCGGGCGTGCCGCGAGACGCCACGGCACGATCGCGGACTCGAGAATCACCATCCAGGACAGCTTCGACGCGCCTTCGCGCCGCTCGACGAACGTGATTGGCACCTCGGCGCAGCGCAGCCCCGCCCGCGATGCCTCCCACGCGAGCTCGACGATGAACGCGTACCCGTCGGATCGAATCGAGGCGAGCGGCATCCGTTCGAGCGCTTCGCGCCGCCAGCAGCGGAAGCCGCTCGTGCAGTCGCGAATCGTCAGGCGCGTGATCGCGCGGATGTAGTGGTTGGCGAACGCGCTGAGCATCCGCCGGTGCAGCGGCCAGTTCTCGATGCGGCCGCCGGGTACGTATCGCGAGCCGATGACGAAATCGGCGGTCGCCGCCGCCTCGAGCAGACGAGGGACGTCGGCCGGGTTGTGCGAGAGGTCCGCATCCATCTGGCAGATGTGGGTCGCGTCGGTGCGCAGGGCGACGTACATGCCGTCGATGTACGAGAGGCCCAGGCCGCGCCTGCCGCTCCGGTGGAGGACCTGCACGCGCGCGCGGTTGGCCGCCGCGTAGTCATCCGCCACCCCGCCGGTGCCGTCCGGCGAGGCGTCGTCCACGATCAGGACGCGCAGGTGGTCGAGCGCGAGCAGCTGCTCGAGCAGCAGCGGCAGGTTCGCACGCTCGTTGTACGTGGGAACGATGACCAGCGGCCGCATCACCGTGCTAGGTTCGCGGGCCCGCGAAGCGCAGCGACGCGACCTGCTCGGACACGAGGCCGACGAGGAACACGATGACCGCGAAGAGGATCAGGATCACCGCGCCGTTCGGTATCTTGCCGGTCGCGATCATGTTCCAGACGCCGTAGATCGATCCGACGGCGAAGGACAGGGCGCTGAGCGGCAGGAAGATGCGCAGCGGGCTGAAGAGCGTGACGATCTTCAGGAGGATCAGCAGGAAGCGCGCGCCGTCGTGCGCGAAGCTGATCTTCGAGCGGCCGCTCCGCTGCCGCGCGTCGATCGGCTCGAACGCGACGTTGTAGCCCGCCTTGATGAAGGCGAGCGTCGTCGTCGTCGGCGTCGAGAAGCCGTTCGGAAGCAGGTGGATGAATTCGCGGAGGCATTCGGTCCGCGCGCCGCGGAACCCCGACGTCAGATCGGGGATCGGGCGGCTCGTGAGGTAGCTCGCCAGGTTGTTCAACAGCGCGTTGCCGGCGCGGCGGGCGGTGGAGGCCTGTGTCGTGCCGTTGCGCGCGCCGATCACCAGGTCGAAATCGCCGAGTCGTGCGGCGATGCGCCGCGCATCCTCGGGCGGATGCTGGCCGTCCGCGTCGACGATCAGCACGAATTCGCCGCTCGCCCGGCGGATGCCCGTCTTCACCGCGGCGCCGTTGCCCTTGTTGTACGGATGCCGGACGACGCACGCGCCCGCCTCGCGCGCCCTCGCGCCCGTGTCGTCCGCGGATCCGTCGTCCACGACGATGATCTCGCGCCATCCGGCGGCGCCGCGCAGCTGCGAGACGACGGCGCCGATGGCGTCCGCCTCGTTCATCGCGGGGATGACGATGGAGACGTCGGAACAGTCAGCCAAGGAGCTGCTCGATGACGCCGTCCCAGGTAATCGTGCGCGCGGCCGAGTGCCCGGCGCGGCCGAGACGCTCGGCGAGCGCCCGGTCGCCAGCGAGCCTGTCGATGGCGGCCGCAAGCGCCGACGCGTCGGGCGCGCAGACGAGTCCGTTGACGCCGTCGCGCACGAACTCGAGCGTGCCGCCGGAGTCGGTGGCCGTGATCACGGGCCGTGCCGCGAGAAACGCCTCGAGCGTCACGTATCCGTAGTCTTCGTCGAAGGGCGCGTAGAGGACGGCCCGGGCGCCGGCGTAGAGGTCCGCAACCGCGTCGCCCCACAACGCACCGGCGAATGTAATCCGGTTCGCAGCGCCGCGTTGCGCGGCTTCGCGTTCGAGCGCGGCGCGCCGGGAGCCGTCGCCGACGATGACGAGGCGGATCGGCGCGGTCACGTGCGTCATCGCGGCAATCGCGAGGTCCACGCGCTTCAGCGGCTCGAGACGCGACACGAGCAGGATGTAGTCGCCGTACGCGCCGGCGTGCAGGCGATCGGCAATCGGCGGCGGATGGTACAACGGTCGGGCGGCAATGCCGTTGAACCGCTGCAGACGGTCGGCCGTGTTCTTCGCGTTGGTGACGATCGTGCCGCATTCCGCGAACATCGTGGAATCCATGGCCGCGATCTGTTCGCGCAGCCGCCTGTCCTCGTCGCTGCCGGTGAAGTCGCTGTACGGCGTGCCGTAGAGATCGTACGCGGGCCGATGCTGGTGAATCAGCCAGACGACCTTGCGCGGATGGCGCGCGAACCAGGTGGGGAAGCGCGTCGCGATCAGCAGGTCGATCGGGCGGGCGTTGCTGCTCGACAGGTTGAGCATCCGCCAGGCGCACGCCTCCTCGAGCAGCTCGTGCTTGCGGCCATGGAACGGGAGCGCGACGCTTTCGGCGTCGTGGCCGCGGAGGCGCAGCTGCGTCACGAGCGATTGCGCGTGGAGCTCGGCGCCGTCGCGGGCGAAGGGCACGCGCGCCTCGGCGACGATCACTCTCATGCGGGCACCGCCTGCGGGGCAACCAGTCGATCCACGACGTGGTCCCACGTGATGGGTGCCGCGACGCCGTGGCCGCGCTCGCCGAGCGAGGCGGCCAGCGCCGGGTCGGCAGCGAGCCGGTTCACCGCGGCGGCCAGCGCGTCGGGCGTCGGCTCGCAGACGTAGCCGTTGACGCCGTCGGCGACGAACTCGAGCGTGCCGCCCGAATCGCGCGCGGTGATCACCGGCTTGCGCGAGAGGAAGGCTTCGAGCGTCACGTATCCGTAGTCTTCCTCGTAGGGCGCGAACAGCACCGCGCGGCATCCCGCGTAGAGCTCGATCAGCCGCTCGTCGTCGACGCGCCCGAGCAGCGTCACGCGATCGCGAAGCCCGCGGCGCTCGATGTATTCGCTCAACTCGTGGCGTATCGAGCCGTCGCCGGCGATCAGGAGACGGACGGACGCGGTCGTTTTCTCGAACGTGTCGATGGTGAGGTCGACGCGCTTCACGTGCTCGAGCCGCGTCACGGTCAGCACGTAGTCGCCGTACGGGCCGGCGTGCAGGCGGCCGGCGAGCTTCGGCGGGTTGTACAGCGCCGCCGACGCGATGCCGTTGTACTTCAGCATCCGATCGGACACGGTTCGCGCGATCGTGAAGTGGCCGACGCACTCGCGGAGCGCGCGCGTATCGATGTCGATCAGCCGGCGGCGCAGCGCCACGTCGCGCGGCGTGTGGGCGAAGTCGCTGAACCTCGTGCCGGCGAGCTCGTACGCGGCGCGGTGCTGGTGCACGAGCCAGAGCACCTTGCGGGGATGGCTCGCGAAATACGTCGGGAACTTCGTCGGAATGACGAGGTCCACGTCGCCGCCGGCCGCCTTCGTCACGTCGAGCAGCCGCCACGCCTCCACGCCCGCGAGCAGCTCTTCCCTCGGCGAGTCGGTGAACGGGACCGAGACGATCTGCGCGCGGTGCCCGCGCGCGGTGAGCGCCGCCGCGAGCTCGCGCACCAGGATCTCGGCGCCCCCGTGCACGAACGGCACCTGCGCCTCGAGGATCAGGATGCGAAGCGGAGTCACGTCAGGTCGCGTGGCGGAAGTTGATGACGTCGCCGTCCTGGACGATGTAGTCCTTCCCTTCGAGGCGGACCTCGCCGTGCTCGCGGCAGGCCTGCATCGAGCCGCGCGCGATCAACGGGTCGTAGGCCACCACCTCGGCGCGGATGAAGCCGCGCTGGATGTCGCTGTGGATTTCGCCGGCCGCCAGCTGCGCCGGCGTGGCGCGCGAGATCGACCATGCGCGGCATTCGTCCTCGCCCACCGTGAAGAACGAGATGTAGCCGAGCAGGTCGTAGCTGGTTCGAATCACGCGGTCGAGACCCGACTCGCTGAGGCCGAGATCCGCGAGGAACGCCTTCGCGTCGTCCGCGGCGAGCTGCGAGATCTCCAGCTCGATCTTCGTGCAGAGCGCGACGGCGCGCGTGGACGCGTGCGCGAGGAATGACGTCAGGCCCGCCTTGTCCGCGGCACGCGTGACGTCCGCGCCGACCTCCGCGACGTCGTTCTCGTCGAGGTTGATCACGAGCAGCAGCGGCTTCGCGGAGAGGAACTGAAAGCCGCGCAGCCGCTTGAGATCGTCGCCGGCCAGCTGCAGTGCGCGCAGCGGCGTCCCGTGCTCGAGGGCGTCCTTGCAGCGCTGAACGAGATCGCGCTCCTTCTCGAGCTCCGCGGACTTCCCCTTTTTCAGATCCTTCTCGATGCGCTCGAGCCTCCGCTCCGCGACGCCGAGGTCCGCCAGGATCAGCTCGTCCTCCATGGTTTGCGCGTCGCGCGCGGGATCGATCGAGCCGGAGGGATGGGCCACCGACGGGTCACGAAACGCGCGAACGACGTGGACCAGCGCGTCGGCGTTCTTGTAGCCCGCGACGTCCACGAGCGCCTGGGCGCCGGCGCGCGCGGCGGCGACGATGTCGGTGAACTCGACCGTGGCCGGGACGCGCTTCTTCGGGTTGTACATCGCGGTCAGCGTGTCGAGCCGGTCGTCGGGCACCTTCGAGATGCCGATGTTCACGTCGCCCTTGCCGCGGGGCGCCTCGTGAATGCTGGTCATCAACTGGAAGAGGGTGGTTTTTCCGCTGGAAGGAAGGCCGATCAGCGCCGCGCGCAGCATGAATCCCCAGCCTACATCGTGTCGTCTGTTGGCCGTACAGCGCGTATCTGACTCCGACTCGCCGACCCCGTGACCGGGGTCTGACGCCACGGATCAGCTTCAAACACAAGTGCAGATCTATGAATGATTTGCCGTCTTGACTTCGGAATGCCGGCAGTTCTACTATCCGAGTGGATTTTCGTGGACGGCAGTGGACCAAAAAGGACTACGGGGAAGCGCCCCGACACGTATCGACGACAAGGGTCGCCTGAAGATCCCGACGCTGTTCCGCGGCTTGATCCAGGACCAGCGCGGGCCCGACGTGTTCGTCACCAGCGTGACCGGCGAATCGGTGCGCATCTATCCGATGAGCATCTGGCTCGCCGTCGAGGAGCGGCTCTCGAAAGCGCCGGGGAACCATCCGTCGGTCGTCAAGTTCCTCGATCGCGTCAGCTACTACGGCCAGGCGAGCGAGCTCGATGCCCAGGGCCGCATCGTCGTCCCGCAGCTGCTCCGCGACAGTGCATCCATAGTCGGCGATGTACGCGTGTTCGGCAAGATCGAATATCTCGAGGTCTGGAACGAGGAGCGCTTCGCGCAGAAGCTCGCGCGCGATCCGTGGACCGACGAGGACGGCCTCAAGCTGTCGGAGCACGGGATATGAAGGTGGGCTTGAGTCCTGAGCCATGAGCCTTGAGCCCAATTCACGAGCCCGTCATGGTCGCCGAGGTGCTCGAACAGCTGGACCCCTCGCGCGGCGGCGTGTTCGTCGATTGCACGGTCGGCCTGGGCGGGCACGCGCGCGCGCTGCTCGACTCGGGCGCGACGCGGCTGATCGGATTCGATCGCGATCCCGCGGCGGTTGAGGCCGCGCGGACCGCGCTGAAGGCATTCGGGGAGCGCGTCGAGGTCGTGCACGCGGACTATCGGCGGCTCAACGCCGTGCTCGACGAGCGCGGCGTCGGACAGGTGAACGGTGTGCTGGCGGATCTCGGGGTCTCGTCGATGCAGCTCGACGAACCCGGACGGGGATTCAGTTTTCGCCAGGACGATCCGCTCGACATGCGGATGGACACGACGGCCGGGCCCACGGCCGCCGAGGCCCTCCGCGGAGTTGACGAGCGGACGCTGGCGAACCTGATTTACGAATTCGGCGAGGAGCGCCACTCGCGGCGCATCGCCAGGGGAATCGTCGCCGCGCGCGAGCGGGCCTCGATCGAGACGACGAGGCAGCTCGCCGACATCGTGCGGCGCGCGATTCCGCGCAAGGGGTACTCGCGAATCGATCCGGCGACGCGGACATTCCAGGCGATTCGCATCTGGGTGAACCGCGAGCTCGAGGGGCTCGACGGCTTCCTCGGCGACGCGGCGCGGCGGCTGGCGGTGAACGGGCGGATGGCGGTGATCACGTTTCATTCGCTGGAGGATCGGATTGCGAAGCACACGCTTCGCGCGCTGCAGGCCGAGGGGTTCGGCCTGCGGATCCGCACGAAGCGGCCGGTAGTGCCGGGCGAGGCGGAAATCGAACGGAACCCGCGGGCACGAAGCGCCAAGCTGCGCGCCGCGGAGATCGGACAGGCGGCATGAGCGGCGAGTTCGAATACGCGATCAGGAAGGACGTCCGCAACAACCCGATCGTCCGGGAGGTCGATCGCGAGCGCCATCTCGAGATGTGGCGCTCGGTCGCCGTCGGCGTGTTCCTCGTCGCCGTGCTGCTCTTCTCGGCCTGGCAGCACTTCGAGCTGCTGCGCCACGGCTACCGCATCGAGCAGATGCAGAAGGAGCGGGCCGCGGAGGAGGAAATCAACCGTCATCTCCGCCTCGAGATCGACACGCTGCGATCGCCCGCCCGCATCGAGCGTCTCGCGACCCGGCGCCTGGGCATGGTTGCGCCGGCCGCCGGTGACGCCACGGTGATCGAGCTGGTGGTCACCACCCCGCCGCCGCCGAAGTCCGTCGTCGCCCGCCGGTAAGAAGGGATCACGTGGCTGAGACACCCTTCGGCGCAGCTCGGGGCAGGCCCTTCGACACTGCTCGGGGCAGGCCCGCGGACGCGTGGCGCACGACGCTGAAGAACCGAATCGTCGTCGCCGCCGTCGGCCTGTTCGTCTGGTCGTCGGCGATCGAGGCTCGGCTCGTCTACCTGCAGGTCTACCACCACGCCGATCTCGCCGCGCGCGCGGAGCGCCAGCAGCTGCGCACCATCGCCGCGTCCGGCAAGCGCGGCGAGATCCGCGATCGCCGCGGCCACGTGCTCGCCTACAGCGTGGACGCCGATTCGATCTACGCGGTGCCGACCGAGATTGCGGAGCCGTCGCGGGCGGCCGCGTCGCTCTGCGGCGCGCTCGGCGACTGCTCGGCGGCGGACCGCCAGGCGCTCGCGGAGCGCATCCGCCGCGGCCGCGCGTTCGTCTACGTGCGCCGCCAGGTGACGCCCGACCAGGCGCGGCGCGTCGCCGACCTGCAGCTCGAAGGCGTCGGTTTCATGAAGGAAAACCGGCGCTTCTACCCCAACAAGGAGCTGGCCGCGCACCTGCTCGGCTACGTCGGCGTCGACAACACCGGCCTCGCGGGCGTCGAGGCGACGTATGACAATCTGATCAAAGGACACGCGGGCACGGTGCTCATTCAGACCGACGCCAAGCGCCACGCATTCAGCCGGGTCGAGCGGCCGTCGACGACGGGCGCCGACCTCGAGCTGACCATCGACCAGTACCTGCAGCACATCGCCGAGCGCGAGCTGCAGGCCGGCGTCGACGAGGCCGGCGCGGAGGGGGGCTCCGCGATCGTGATGGATCCGGCCAGCGGCGAAATCCTCGCGCTCGCCAGCTACCCCACCTTCAATCCCAACGCGTACCGGAACTTCCGCGACGAGGAACGCCGCAACCGGGCCATCCAGGATCTGTACGAGCCCGGCTCGACGTTCAAGATCGTCACCGCCTCCGCCGCGCTCGAGCAGAAGCTCCTGACACCGACCGATGCGGTCGACACCAACCCGGGCGTGATCCGGTTCGGCTCGCGCGTCGTGGACGAGGACAAGCACCACAACTACGGCGTGCTGTCGTTCACGGACGTGATCGTCAGGTCGAGCAACGTCGGCGCGATCAGGATTGGTCTTCGCGTGGGCGCGGAACGCATGGGGCTGTACGCCCGCCGCTTCGGGTTCGGCCGTCCGACGTCTCCGGACTTTCCGTCGGAGAGCCCGGGCATCCTGTGGGATCCGTCGCGGCAAAACGAGAGCGCGCTCGCCTCGATGTCGATGGGCTACCAGGTTGGCGTGACGCCGCTGCAGATGGCGGCTGCCGTCAGCTCGGTGGCCAACGGCGGCGAGCTGGTCCAGCCGCGCGTCGTGCGCGCCGTGACGCGCGACGGCGTGCGCAAACCCGTGCCCCGCAAGGTGCTCGCGCATGCGATCGACCGCGATACGGCTGCCGAGGTGACCGCGATCATGGAAGCGGTCATCGAGCGCGGCACGGGCCGTTCCGCGCAGATCGACAGCTATACCGTTGCGGGCAAGACCGGCACCGCGCAGAAGGTGGAAAACGGCCGCTACTCGAGCACCGACTACAACGTGTCGTTTGTCGGCTTCGTGCCGTCACGCAAGCCGGTGTTCACGATCGTCGTCGTCGTGGACTCGCCGCACAGGGTGTCGCCGTACGGATCGACCGTCGCCGCGCCGATCTTCCGGCGCATCGCGGCCGCCGCGCTGCAGCAGTACGGCGTGCCGCCGTCGCTCAATCGCACGCCGACGGTGCTTGCGATGCGTCGCGATACAACCGATCGAGACGCGCGGCCCTTCGACTCCGCTCAGGGCAGGCCCTTCGACGCCGCTCAGGGCAGGCCGATGGCGACGGCCGGCGTCGGGCCGAGCATCGTCACGGTCAGGAGCGGCGCCCCCAGAGCGGCCGCAGTGTTCCCCGACCTTCGAGGGCTGAGCGCCCGCGATGCGCTGCGCACGCTCTCGCGTCTGGGGATGACCGCCCGGCTCAACGGCGCTGGCATCGTTGTTCGGCAGGTGCCCCAAGCCGGGGCGCCAATCGATCACGAGACGGCGGCAACACTCTGGTTAGAGAGACAGCTTGCTGCAGTGCCATGACCGTTCGCGAGTTGCTGGGGGCGTTGACGCGCGAGATGCGCGGCCAGGCAGCCGCCATCCCCGCGGGCGCGGCGCTCGACATGCCATGTACCGGCGTCGCGTACGACTCGCGCCAGGTGACGCGAGGGTCCGTATTTGTTGCACTGCCTGGACAGAAAGCAGACGGCGCGATGTTTGCGCCGCAGGCGATTGCGGCCGGCGCGGTGACGGTGGTGTCGGAGCGCGCCGCGACCGCCGACCGTCGCGTGCCATGGATAGTGGTCGCCAACGCGCGTCTCGCGCTGGCGCATCTCGCGGCGGAGTTTTTCGGGCACCCGAGTCGGCAGATGAAGGTCGTCGGCATCACCGGAACGAACGGCAAGACGACGACCAGCTACATAACGCAGGCGATTTTCGAAGCGGCAGGCATTCGCTGCGGCTTGATGGGAACCGTGACCTATCGAATCGGCGATCGTGAAATCGCGGCGACGAGAACGACGCCCGAGGCGCCCGACGTGCAGGGCTTCATGCGCCAGATGCTCGACGCGGGCTGCGGTGCCTGCGTGATGGAGGTGTCGTCGCACGCGCTCGCGATGCACCGCGTCGATGGAATCCGCTTTGCTGCCGGCGTCTTCACGAACCTGACGCGCGACCACCTCGATTTTCACCGGGACATGGAGTCGTACTTCGCCGCCAAGCGCCGGCTGTTCGAGATCCTGCCCGACGCCGCGCCGACGGTGGTGAACGTGGACGACCCACGGGGCGCGTCGCTCGTGGACCTCGCACGGCACCCGGTGACGTACGCGATCAGTCGGGAGGCCGACGTCACGCCCGGCCCGCTGACGGTTGGACTCGACGGCCTCACGTTCGATGCGCGGATGCCACAGGGCGTCGCACACGTGAAATCGAGCCTGGTTGGCAAGCCGAACGTCTACAACATCCTCGCGGCGGCCGGCACCACCGCGGCGCTCGGCGTTCCCATCACGGCGATCGAACAGGGCCTCCGGACCCTCCCCGGCGTCCCGGGCCGCTTCGAGGTCGTCTCGTCCGCCGCCGACGACATCACCGTCGTCGTCGACTACGCGCACACGGACGATGCGCTGCGCAACCTGCTGCGGCGTGTGCTCGCGGGTGAAGTGGACAAACCGGAATGGATCACGCCGCACGGCACCAACAGCCTCGAAGACGAGCCTTCCCTGGTGCTGACGCCCAGGCAGCGCGAAATTCTCTCGCTACTGGCGCAAGGTCACTCGAACAAGGAAATCGGATTGCGTCTCGGCCTGGCGGAAATCACGGTGAAGATGAGTAGCCGTGCCTGCTCGATGCGAATGGCTTCGCCGGTCTCCATGGCTGCATCCTAGTCCTATGGACGGCCCGCGGGCGCCCATACTTCGGTATAGATGGACGCGGAAGCCTCCCGCTGTTACCTTGCGTTCCAGCCAGCCGAGCAGTGCTCCTATGATCGCGATTGATAGGAGGCCCGGAAAAAGGACGATTTCGAGAAAGAGGGGGCTGGTGAGCATGTCAACTATGGGTTGCAACGGACCAAGAACGGGATCCAAGCTGGTACGGACTCCTACCAGTTCTCCCGATGATTTGCGAGATGAAGCGCATAGCCTAAAGGAATCAGAAGAACAACAATGAAAACAAGAACCGGAACAGACCCGGACGCGCCTAGAGCCCGCAGATTCAAACCCCAGGCGAAGAGAAACATCGCGATAACATCGTAGACGACAAACATCAGGAGATAGGGATAGTATTGTATGATGAATCGGGTCCTGCCGGGGCCAACGGCGATTTGTCCTGACTCGAACGGCTTCTTCTTTTCAGGAGTTGGGCGAGGGTCTCTAGGGGTGACGAAGAGCCTTAGAATAATGATGAGGGCAACCGTCGAGACGAAGAGAAACGCGATGTAGGATCCGATCTCCGGGATTCCCTGTGCGACCATTTCTTGGACCCGTGCTCGATCTTCGAGCCACCGGGAGTTGAGCTATTATAAACGTTTGAGTAAGAGAGTAATTTCGCCCTTATTCCTTCCTCTTCCATAGATAATCGGCGTATTCGTCGAGAATCTTCCGGTTTCTCAATCGTTTTACCTTTCGCAACGACGCTTTCGCCTCGATTGCGTAATCTCTGGCGCGTTTCCTTGCAAATTCTAAAGAGCCCGTTTTTTTCAGAAGTTGAAGGACCGCTCTGTTGCTGTGACCGTTATTCGAGTTCAAAACGTCTGAATTGCGGTTCGGGCGAGGCGCTTCATGGAGACAGTGGGAGGTCACAATGTTCGGTCCCTTCAACAGTTGTTCTCCGGACCCGTTGTGGAAATCGAGCACGTCATCCTGGATCTGGAATGCCATTCCGCCCGACCTTCCGAACTTCTGCATGCTGACAAGATCCTTACCCTCCACTCCGGCAATTGCAGCTCCGATACCTGCCGCACTTCCGAACAGAGAGGCGGTCTTCAGATCAGCTATTGCGATACACTCGCTAACACTTGCATTCAGGTCTGAAATGATGTCCAAGAGTTCTCCTCTGCTGACGTCCACCAAAGTCGAGCCGATCATCCGCATGACCTCAGCGTTCTTGTAGTTCGACAGGAGCTGAACCCCCTTCGACGCTAGGAAC
>Ga0137418_10003799_pt1 | contig 13900 bp, 11 predicted proteins | sample CZODoug3_1_2_16f_FD_122242 | JGI IMG/M metagenome (GOLD analysis project Ga0137418, IMG submission 122242) | Vadose zone soil fungal communities from Angelo Coast Range Reserve, California, USA - CZODoug3_1_2_16fungal (Hybrid Assembly) | ecosystem: Environmental > Terrestrial > Soil > Vadose...
GGACAGCTTTCGCTGCCTCGCCAATTCCCTTCAAATGCGCTTACGCGGCAATGTGCGATTTCTCCCCGGCCGGGATCCAGCCCTCCGGCTTCACCGCCAAGTTCAGGAAGTAGGCTACGACGCCCGCTCCCATCAGGATCGTCCCGAAGGCGAACGAACTCATGCCGAAGATGGTTTCGTGCTGGCTGCGGACCACCGAAAAACCCAGCAGCAGCATCGGAGCAAGACCGATCGCCACCGCTCCAAACATCCCGCCCGGAACCCGGAACGGCCGCGGCAGTTCCGGTTCGCGGACTCGCAGACAAATAAGTGCTACGAATTCCAGCAACACGCTGGCGCCGTACACCAGGATGTCGATCGTCACCAGCCGCTCGAAGCCCAGGCCGAGGCAGCAGGCCCAGCCTATAGCCAAAACGATGATCGCCACCCACGGTGCGCGGGTTCTCGGATGCACTTTTGCGAAGACCTGGGGGAGCATACCGTCCTGCGCCATGGCCAGCGGCAACCGGGAGTAGCTCATGACCAGCGCGTTGAACATCCCGAAGGCGCTGATCATCCCGCCCAGTACCAAGCCGATGCGCAGCAACGGGCCGCCCACCATACTCGCGATTTCCGCCCAGGAACCGGTTTCCCACACGCTGGGCGCCAGACCCGTCATCCACATGGCACCGACCGGAACGATGTAGGTCAGCGAAACCAGCGCCACCGCCGCCAGCATCGCACGCGGGTAGGTCCGCTGCGGACGTTCCACTTCAGTAGCAATGGTCGAAGCGTTATCCCATCCCATGTAGTTCCACATGGCAATGAGCAGGCCGCCAATTAGATCGACGGTCGAGGTCGTGGGCTTAGTCACGGCGCCCACCAGCGCGCCAAGTTTGAAGGGCGCCAAGGCGACAATCACGATGAACGGCGTCGACAGCGCAAAGAACAGCCACAGCGAGGTGGTCGAGACCACCTTCACCCCGGCGATGTTGAGGATCACACACGTAACCACTAGCGCCAGGCCGACGACCACCCCGCGATGTCCCTCCTGGAACCAGGGAAACATGCGAGTCAGGTAGGCCACGAACAGCGTGGGATAGATCGCCATATCGAAAATCGACGCAGCCAGCGAGAGCCAAGCCTCCTGGAATCCCCAGAAATTCCCCATGGCGCGATGCACCCAGGCGTAGTACCCGCCTTCCTGCGGCAGGGTACTCGAGAGTTCGCCAATCATGAACGCAGTGGGCAGACTCCACAGGATGGGAGTCAGCAGCAGAAACAGAATCGCTCGACCGTAGCCGGCTCCGTGCACGATGTCTTCCGTGCCATAGGTACCGCCCGACACCATAAAGAAGGTGGCGGCGACTAGGGGCCACAAGGTGAGCCTGCCGAATTTTCTGTTCTGGGGGACAACGGAGATTTGCGGTGAAGTTTGGGCTGGGGCGCTAGCTGTTGCCAATTTCTATGGCTTCCTCCTCGGGCGACTCACTCTCACCACCCCGTCTCCCTTGTTGCGGGGCTCGCGGTGTACAGCGATTCCGCGGATTCGGTGAAGTTAGTTCGCAGCACAGAGAATACGGCAATTTAGATGCTGCGCAATAGAAAAATCAGAATCTTTTTCGACGGAAGGCGCGGCACGGAGGTAATCGGGAAACCGCGATTCGCTGCTGCAGTTCAACTACATCAACCGGGCGGACAATACTAGCAAGAAGTAGATCAGGCAAACCCCTGAAAGCACAAGGGACACGAAGAAGCACGAAGGGGTCCGAGGGCCCAGAGCCTTCCTCGTGTTCCTTTGTGTCCTCTATGGTTAAAGCCTTTGACCTTGACTCAGACTTCTTTCCAAAGCTCCGCCCGCGGATCTTCCGGGTTCAGCTGCGCCAACTCGCGGAGGAGTTCCTTGGTCCGCTCGTCCCGCGGCATTGGCACCGTGACTTTGACCTCGACGATCTCATCCCCGCGCACGCCGTCCTTGGTGGCCGAAGGCACGCCCTTCTCCCGCAATCGAAGCTTCTGCCCCGACTGCGTGCCGGGGGGGATCTTGAGAAGGGTCTTCCCGTCGATCGTCGGCACCTCGATCTTGGCGCCCAGTGCCGCCTCGGTAGCACTTACCGGGACGGTGAGGCGGATGTCGTCGCCTTCCCGGTGAAAGATCGGGTGGTTGTCCGTCTTAATGATTACGTACAGGTCGCCGGGGGGACCTCCTCGCAATCCGGCATTGCCTTTGCTGGCAATACGGATGCGTTGCCCATCCCGGGTTCCCGCCTTGATCCGAATTTCGAGCGGCTCAGTCCGCTCGACGGTGCCCTGCCCATGGCAGGTCGGGCAGGTCGAGACGTTCTTACCCGTCCCATGGCAGCGCGGACACTGGACGTTGAACTTCATGCGTCCGCCAGTCTGCTCGATGGTTCCCTTGCCCTTGCACTGCGGGCACGTCCCTGGCGACTCGACAAATCCCGAACCCGCGCAAGTCGGGCACGCGTCCCGCCGAGTGATATTCAGGCGCATCACCCCGCCCCGGATGGCCGTCCAAAACGGCACATTGACCTGGTATTCGAGATCGGAGCCCGGTTCCGGACCCTCGTCTCCCCCCGCCCCGCCCCGGTCAAACATACTGGAGAAAATATCGCGGAACCCGCCGCCTCCGGCCGAAGCCCTCTTCCCGCGCCCGCTACCGCCTTCGAACAGATCTGAGAAGTCGAAACCGCCAAAGTCGAAATGCACGCCGCCCGCGCCGGCTGACCCGGCGTTGCCTGGCTGTCCGCCGGGAAAACCGCCCGGCCCGCCGCCCTGACGAGCGTAGGCCTCGGCGGTTGCCGGGTCGATGTTGTCAGAATAAAAACCGAGCTGGTCGTAAATTTTGCGCTTCTTCGGGTCGCTGAGGACCTCGTTCGCTTCGGAGAGAGTCTTGAACTTCTCCTCTGCGGTCTTGTCCCCCGGATTGACGTCTGGATGGTACTTGCGCGCAAGCTTGCGGAAGGCCTTCTTGATCTCGTCCGTCGAGGCCGATTTCTTAACGCCCAGCGCCGCGTAGTAGTCTTTGTTTTGGTTAGCCATTGTCAGCTACTAGCTCTCAGCTCCTGGCTCTTTAGCGAACCACTTCAGTGCACAATCCGCTTCTTTTCTTCGTCTGGTGCGAACGCAAAGTTCTCGAACGGTGCGGCGTCCATGGCCACCGGAATCTTGATGATTCCGTCTTCCGTTGGCGAGAAGACGTACCACCTTCCCTCGTCCGGAACAAAATTCAAAAAGTAAGTCTGATTCTCAATCTCGAATTGCAATTTCGTTTCCCCCATTCCTTCGATGCAATAAGGGGCGCCGAAGCGCCCCTCGAGCCTTAAGCTACTAGCCCAAAGCTGATCCCTCGCTACGCTCGGGACGATTGCGGCGGGGCTCGGACGCCCCGCTAGAGGCAATCACTTCTTGTCTTCAACGTCTACATACTCTGCATCGATCACGCCTTCGTCTTTCTCGGCCTGACCGTTACCGCCTTGCGCCGGACCCGCGCCTGCCGTTGGACCGGCTCCTGGCGCGCCCTGCGTACCGGCCGCTTTGTACATCTGCTCGGCCACCTTGTGCGAAGCTTGGGTCAGTGTTTCGCGTGCGCGATCCATGCTCGCCTTGTCGCCCGACTCCAACGCCTTCTTCGCGTCAGCGATCGCGTTTTCCACCTCCGCGCGCTCGCTGCCCGAGATCTTGTCACCCGACTCGCCCAGCATCTTCTCCATCTGGTACACCATGGAATCGAGCTGGTTCTTGGCTTCGATCTCTTCGCGCTTGGCCTTGTCCTCGGCCGAGTGGGCGTCGGCTTCTTTCGCCATCCGCTCCACTTCTTCCTTCGACAAGCCGGAAGACGACGTGATCGTAATCTTCTGGTCCTTGCCCGTAGCCATGTCCTTCGCGGTCACGTTCAAGATGCCGTTGGCATCGATGTCAAACGTAACCTCGATCTGGGGCACGCCACGTGGAGCCGGCGGCAATCCCGTCAGGTGGAACTTGCCGAGCGTACGATTCTGGGCGGCCATCGGGCGCTCACCCTGCAACACGTGCACTTCAACCGAGGTCTGGTTGTCGGCCGCAGTCGAGAACGTCTCCGTCTTCTTGGTCGGAATCGTCGTGTTGCGCGGAATCATCGGTGTAGCCACGCCACCCAGCGTCTCAATCGCCAGCGACAGCGGAGTCACATCGAGCAGGAGCAGGTCTTTCACCTCGCCCTTGAGCACGCCGCCCTGAATCGCCGCACCCACCGCCACGACTTCGTCCGGGTTGACGCCCTTGTGGGGCTCCTTGCCAAACAACTCTTTCACCAAGGCCTGGATCCGAGGCATGCGCGTCTGTCCGCCGACCAGCACGACTTCGTTGATCTTGCTGTTGTCGACGCCCGCGTCCTTCATGCACTGCTTGCACGGACCCACCGACCGCTGAATCAGGTCTTCGACCATCGACTCGAGCTTCGCTCGAGTTAACTTCTTGACCAAGTGCTTCGGCCCGGTCGCATCCGCCGTGATGAACGGCAGATTGATCTCTGTCTCCATCGTGGTCGAAAGCTCGATCTTGGCGCGCTCAGCCGCATCCCGCAGACGCTGCAGGGCCATCTCGTTCCCCTTACCACGCAAGTCGAGTCCTTCATCTTTCTTGAACTCGTCAATCAACCAGTCCACCACGCGTTGGTCGAGATTGTCGCCGCCCAGGTGCGTATCGCCGTTGGTCGCCTTCACCTCGATCACGCCTTCGCCGACTTCCAGGATCGAGATGTCGAACGTACCGCCGCCGAAGTCGTATACGGCGATGGTCTCGTCCTTGCCCTTATCGAGCCCGTAGGCGAGCGCTGCCGCCGTCGGCTCGTTGATGATGCGCTTCACGTCGAGCCCGGCGATTTTGCCGGCGTCCTTGGTCGCCTGTCGCTGCGCATCGTTGAAGTACGCAGGCACAGTGATGACGGCTTCCGTCACCTTCTCGCCCAGATAGTCTTCCGCGGCCTTCTTCAGCTTCTGAAGAATCATCGCGGAGATCTCCGGCGGAGTGTACTTCTTCCCCTGCGCGATCACGGCGACGTGGTCCCCGTCGCGCTCCACCTTGTAGGGCACCATCTTCATTTCTTCATTCACTTCGTCGAAACGGCGTCCCATGAAGCGCTTAATCGAATAAACTGTATTCTCGGGATTGGTGATGGCCTGCCGCTTAGCCACTTGTCCGACCAGCCGCTCACCAGTCTTGGTAAACCCGACGACGGACGGAGTAGTGCGTCCACCCTCTTCGTTCGCAATAACCTTGGGTTCGCCACCTTCCATGACGGCTACCACCGAGTTGGTCGTGCCAAGGTCAATTCCAATAATCTTGCCCATAACCTCTCCTCCTGAAACCTATAAGTGCCTTATAATCAGTATATTTAGCTACCACCAGCAGCGCCATAATAGGACTTGAGTGTAACGTTGTCAAGGTTTAGATGCCGCAAACTGGAACAAGGGTGCAGATATTGACGGCTGGCCAGTTATCTGTATTTCACTTAGAATCAATGATTTAGAATTGATTTCGTTCCCGTCTCGTCAACTCCCGGGGTGGATGGCTCAAGACACGGCGGTCGCGGTTCGGCGCTACTTCAAGGTCTCTCGATACAAGTCGCAAAAAGCTCCGCGCTGGTTCTCCCGCACTACCACTTCGGCGCTCGTGTTGAACTCCACATACTTCCGCGCTGCCCCGTCCAATCGTGGCCATTCCGGAACACCCGGCCCGTTCGGATCTCCCGTCTTAGCAAAGTTGGTCCAGTAAGTTTGCATCGTGGCAGAGAGTTTCCGGTCCGCCTCCATGTAATTCCCGGCCTGACTTCCCTTCGAATACAGATTGCCAAACACAGGAGGCAAGTCCGCCGAGTGCGCGGTCTTCGTCTTAGGCGGCATCGCGCGATCGAACTGGTATTGCCGTCGGATTTCCCGCTACACTGTGCCGCTTACCTGCGATCACGGCCGGGCAGCGCAGACTGTCGCTTCCCCCCTGATCGCCCACGTCTCCATATGCAGGATCATTCACGCTCTCCCGTGCGAGTCCATACAACTCCAACGCCCTGGAAGCAAGACCGTACACGTCTTCGACTCGCCTCCTCAGTTCATCGGACGAACCCAGTGCGGGGAACTCAATTGCATTGCTGCCGAGAATCAGCGGCACGCGTTGTTCCTTTCCGGCCGCGAACACCTCCGGTGGCGCTGCAGGAAACACCCAACCATCTGCACTGATTCCGCTCACTCCGGTCATGACGCGGTCCCACGATTTCAACCAATCCTCCGCTGGCAAATTGCGCAAATACCATACCGCACCGTCTGCGGGAGCTTTCATCTTCTCAGCCGTGTGCACGCCCGCCTGCTCCGCCGTCGCGAGAGTCGCTTTGTTTCCGCCCGAAACCAGCGCGCCACTTTCGCCAATCGCACGCTGAAAAAGCCCTTGCGCGAGCGGGGAAGCCATCAGCGCCAGCACATCGATCGACCCGGCCGCCTGTCCAAAAATCGTGACACTGCCTGGATCGCCGCCGAACTTCGCGATGTTGTCGTGCACCCACTGCAGCCCCGCGATCTGATCGAGAATCCGGTAGTTTCCCGAAGTATGATGTACAGACTCCCGCGTCAGTTCTGGATACGCGAAGAACCCGAAGATCCCCACCCAGTACCGACGACCACCAGCACCACGTCGTGCGCGATGAGCGCCTTGCCGTCATAAAGAGGATCAGGCCCGCCCGCACCCGCCACGTTTCCTCCGCCATGCAGCCAGAGCATCACGGCTTTTGTTGACTTGGGCGGACATTGCGGCGTCCACACATCCAGATAGAGACAATCTTCATGGCTGGCGACGGCGAACTTTTCATTCCATCCAAACGAAGCCTGCGCGCACGGAGGCCCCGGCTCCACTGTTTCGCGCACACCGCTCCAAGCCTTCACAGTCTGCGGTTCGCGCGCACGCAACTCGCCCACGGGAGACTGCGCAAATGGCACGCCCCTGAACGCCGCACCGCTGCCGTTGGGGAGCAGCCTTCCACGAATCGCTCGGCCCGACACTGACGCTGTAGGACCCGATTCCGCCGCCGCTCTGGAGATCAGCGCGATCGAGACCAGCGCGAGACTGGCTGCGCGAACAAGAAAACTCATCATCACCGCCTCTCGCAAAGTGGCGCGCCATTCTACCTCGCTGGTGCACGACATCTTGCGAGGAGTTCACAACGCTTTTTGACATCTCCATCCTTCCCTCATAAGATTCCTCCACTCCCCCGTCGCGCCTGACATGATTGGCCAAACCATCTCGCACTATCGCATCGTGGAGAAGCTCGGCGGTGGCGGGATGGGTGTCGTCTACAAGGCCGAAGACATCAAGCTCGGACGCTTCGTCGCCCTCAAATTCCTTCCCGAAGACGTCGCCGCGAACGCCCAGGCACTCGAACGTTTCCAGCGCGAGGCCCGTGCCGCCTCTGCCTTGAATCACCCCAACATCTGCACGATCCACGAAATCGACGAGGAGAACGGTCACGCTTTCATCGTCATGGAGTACCTCGAAGGCCTCACGCTGAAGCACCGCATCGCCGGGGCGCCGCTTGAGATTGACCTCCTTCTCCAACTCGCGATCGAGATGGCCGACGCGCTCGACGCGGCCCACGCCGAAGGCATCGTCCATCGCGACATCAAGCCGGCCAATATCTTCATCACCAAGCGTGGTCACGCCAAGATTCTCGACTTCGGCCTCGCCAAGCTCGTTCCGTCGTCGCGCGTAGCCGCGGAAGCCGGGACCGTGGGCCAACCCACCGCTGTGGATGAAGCCTTCCTGACCAGCCCTGGGACCGCCGTCGGCACCATCGCCTACATGTCTCCCGAGCAAGCCCGGGGTAAGGAATTAGACGCCCGCACCGACCTCTTTTCGTTCGGCGCCGTGCTCTACGAGATGACGACGGGCGCTGTGCCATTTCGCGGGGATACGTCCGCTACAATTTTCGAAGCTATCCTGAGCCGCCCCCCCATCCCACCCGTCCGCCTTAATCCCGACGTGCCTCCGCGTCTCGAAGAGATCATCGGTAAGGCCCTGGAGAAAGACCGCGACCTCCGCTACCAGCACGCCTCTGAAATTCGTAGCGACCTGAAGCGCCTGCAGCGCGACAGCAGTTCCGGGCAAAGCGCAGTGCCTTCAGGAGCCCTCTCCGCCATCGACAGACAGGCGACAACCACGTCGGCGTCAGCCAGTACTTCCGCCGGCAGTAGCCCCGTGTCCCCGGCCAGCACCAGCAGTTCCAGCGTGACGGCAGTCGCGCGTGAGCATCGTGTAGGAACCATCGTGGCGGTCTTCGTTGTCCTCGCCCTGATCGGCGCCGCCGGCTTCGGCATCTATTCATTTCTCTCGCGTTCCGGCCCTGTGCCGTTTCAGAATTTCACTATCACCCAGGTGACGAACACCGGCAAGGCGGACCAGGCCGCCGTTTCGCCCGACGGCCGCTACGTCCTGAATGTCCAAAACGACAACGGCCGGCAAAGCCTCTGGCTCCGCAACGTCCCCACCGGCAGCGACACACAAGTCATTCCGGCAGCGGCGGACTACTATCGCAATCTGGCTTTTTCGCCGGACGGCAATTACGTCTTTTTTCGGAAAGCCGCAAACTCGCAGGGCACGCAGTTTGATCTGTATCGGGCGCCCGTGCTGGGCGGCACTCCCAGAGCGATCGTCCGCGACATCGATAGTGACCTCGCCATTTCTCCTGACGGGCGGCGCATCGCCTACGTGCGTGCCAACAACCCCGACCCGGGAAGGTATCGTTTGCTGTCGGCGAATGCAGACGGCAGCGACGAAACCAGCCTGCGGATCACGCAGTCCACCCGCGGCGCCGATCCTACCCATCTCAGTTGGTCTCCCGATGGCAAGCAGATTGTCTATTCCTTCGCGTCCGCCGGTGAAGCGCTCGGGTACATCGAGACCTTCGATCTCGCCAGTAAACAAGTGGCCACTCTGGCCGTCTTTAAGGACGACCGGATTTCTGAGTTGAAGTGGCTGGCCCGTGGGCGTTCGTTGCTCGCCGTCTTCTCCGAGAAAGGGCCCAACTTCGAACGGTCGCAGATTGGCCTGATTTCCAGCAAGGGAGAATTGCAACCGATTACGCGCGACGTCAATCGTTACGTGACCTTGACCCTTTCCGCCGACGGCAAAAGCGCTTCGAGCGTGCAAGTGAAGACCAACCGCACGCTCCTACGGATGGACGGAAACAGTTCTCCCAAGAAGCCCTCTGAACCGCAAGCGGTGTCGCAGGTCGCCGACCCACGCCAGATTGATTGGACCCCAGGCGGAAAGTTGCTGGTTTCAGATGGCGCAAGCCTCACCCGCATGGATCCCGACGGGCAGAATGCGGCGGTGTTGCTGGGCGACCCAGGGGCCGCCCTTTTGAGTATTTCCTCGTGCGGAGAACGCTACGTGGTGCTCTCCTGGGCCGGTCATGCCGGCACGAGCGCAGGCCGCATCTGGCGAGCCAACGCGGACGGGTCCGCCCCCAAGCAACTGAGTTCGGGTGTTTTTGACACCAGCCCGTTCTGTTCCCCCGACGGCAAGTGGGTGTATTACATCGATCGACCTGGGATCTCACACCTCATGCGGGTTCCGATCGACGGTGGAAAAACTGAACCGGTTCCCGGCGCCGAAATTCCCCACCAGTTCGGAATCGAGGGTGTTGCCTACGTGTCACCGGACAGCAAGAATCTTTCCTTGATCGTCGACGTCGTTGACCCGGTCACCAGCCTGGCCCAAACCAAGCTCGCAGTGCTTGCCCTGGACGGCAGCTCGAGCCCGCGTTTGTTGGAACTGGACCCTCGCATCGGAAGCGCTCGCAATCTCAGTCCCGTAGTTCAATCGCTCCAGCGCAGCAATGCGGTGGTCTATCCCATCACCCAGGACGGAGTCAGCAACCTCTGGGTGCAGCCGCTTGACGGATCCCCCGGTCACCAGTTCACCCACTTCCCTTCCGAAGTGATCACCGACTTCCACTGGTCCCCCGACGGCAACACGCTCGCCGTGATTCGCGAGCACGACGTAGCTGATGTGGTCATGCTGCGGGACGGGAATCAGTAACGAATCATCTGACGGAAATCGGAAGGCAGTCGCCAATGTCTCGGGAGGGTTGTGTGAAGTGGCCAGAACTTAACAAGTGAATACCGCTCGCGGCAACACTGCCGACGCTAATTGTACGGTTGACGATTGCATCCGGAGCGCAGACTACTTATTCCATCCGGCGACTGCGTCCCGCGCGCGCTTCTTTCACTGGCACGCGCGGAGGCATCAACCGTCGAGCGCAGGTGGCGGGTGGTTTCATCCGCGACGGATCGTCGTAGGCCTACATCCGGAGCCACGGCTCCTTCCGGCTGCTCGGCAAGGGCGTGGCCAACGGTAGCAACAGGCTTGGCCAAGTCGTGGGCGTTTCGAGTGTCACGAATCACGCCAAGTTATGGAAGCACGGTCATGCCCTCGACCTTGGAACCCTGAGCGGAGATAGGGCGGTGGCACTGGTATCAATCGCCACCGAGTTGTGGTCGGTTACGACCAGCAAAACTCCTCGGGCAACACTCACGCGGTTCCAATGGGAGGCGCGGATGGGGATGGTTCAGGTGCCCGACTTTGGTGGGTTGCGCACTCAGGCTACCGGCATAAATTCGCACGGTACGATCGTGGGCTGGTCCGATGATCCGCCTCCCGGCACGACGCGGCGCACAGTCCCCTGGAAGAACACCGCACTTACTCAGTTCTTTGTGCTGGAGACCTATCAGTCCACCCCGAACAAAATCAACAATAGCCACCAGGTGCTCGTGCAATCCATGAATTCAGGGGTCAATCGGGCAATTGAGGAACAGATCGCTAGCGCCGGATTCAGCGTGAATCTCTTGCCCAATTTCACGAGCAACGTTGCCACAGACATCAACAATCCGGGTACGGTTGTCGGTTACGACTTGGACGCTCAGGGAAACGCCAGACCGTTTGTCGGCCTCAGCTTTCGGCAGGCGTTCGATCTCAATACTATGATCCCACCCGCCGCCCAGAAGCGATGGGTCCTGCCGGTAGCTCAATTCAGCAATGATCGCGGTCAAATCGTCGGATTTGGCACGTTTGAAGGCATCCCCAGTGCCTTCCTCTTGACTCCTTCCAATCGGATTTCAAGTCCGTCGTGCTCCTGAAGGGCGGCGCTGTGACATTTCCCCGAATCGCATTCCAGGTGGAGGTCAAACGTTCAGTCGCGCACTGTTCGCGGCCGCATACAAACGACGCTCACCGGAGTGCAGCCACCACTCGACGGCAAGGGTATTGATGGAGAATCCAATCCAGAAAGCCCAGCCGAAGAATTGTCTTGGTTCAAGGTGGGTCAGGCGGCTGGTGGTAAAGAAAAGGCCCATCACCGGACGGGTGGTGGCGATACCAAGCAGGATCGCAACCGCCCGCAGCATCCATCGCCGTTGCAAAAGCACCTCGCCAGCCCGCAGGTACCGGTGGGCGCGAACCAGCGAGAACAGAAAGAGTGTGTTGAAGAACAGAACGGCGCTGCGCTCCACCCATCCGCCGAAAGCATCGATGCTCATCGCGTAGGCAGTGAGCCCGACCACGCCACCTAGTGGGAGCAGGAGGCGCTCTGGCCAAGCGGTTCCGGTGGAAGTGCGGAAAACGACCAAAGGCGCCAATGTGACAAATGCCAAGGCCGGAAGAATGTGTGCCAATGTGAGCACCGCGTGTGATGCGAAGAACGCATCGAGCGCAGCCAGCGGCGGCTTCGCGGTGCTGGGCGGACGGGCCAGCGCATAAGCCCGACGCACCGCGACCGCGACAGCAATGCCGGTGCACGCCCAAAAACTCACCCGCAACCAGCGGGGAACGTATTCCTTCCGTGAAACTCCAATTACCACTCCCTGCCGCTCGTCGCTCGACATTTCTGTCCCCTCTTCGCTGGTGCGCGCAGCCACGGCGCGCATCTCAGTCGTATTTCTCGTAGAGAATCGACTTCCGATCCCATCCCACACTCTTCAACAGAGCCCTGTTCGCGCCGACCATCTTGTCGAGACCACAGATGTAGGCCCGCATGTCCATGCGCGTCCCCACAACACCGGGCACATGCTCCTGCACATAGCCCCGCGCCCCGGCCCAGTCTGCACCACCTCGGCTCAAGGTCGGCAAGTAGTGGAAATTGGGGTGCTCCATCGCCAAGTGAGTAAATTCCCTGTGGTAGTAGATGTCCTTTTCCTGACGGCTGCCGAAGACGAGCCAGAACTCCTTCCCCTCGTGTCGCGACGAGTCCGCCAACAACCACGTCAGCATCGATCGAAAAGGAGCAATCCCGGTACCGGTTGCGATGAAGATGGTGTCGCGCAACGGCGGACGCAGAATGAAATCGCCGAACGGTCCCTGGCCGGAAATCTCCGCGCCCTCTTCAAGATCGCACAGGTAGTTCGACATGTAGCCGTCCGGCACGCGATTCAGGCAAAGCGCGAAGCGATTGCCGTCGGGGGAAGACGCGATCGAATACGCGCGCGTGATCTCCTCCCCGTCGGGTTTGTCGTGCTTGAGAGAGAGCCACTGACCTGGCACAAATCCAAAGCGGGAGGTTCCCATAACTTCGAATTCAAGATGCTTGGTCGGCTCCGACAGTGCGACACTGCTCCTGAGTCTAGCGGTAATGGTCTGGAAGGATGCCATTGTCTGTTTAGATGACAGCACCCCAGCGCCGGTCGCGGCAGGCTTCATGAAGGTCCACGCTTGACAAGCTATGACTCTCACTTTGACGGCCCGGCGGGTTCCGACTAACATGCAGAGGCCCCGGCGAACCATCGATGATTGGCCAAACAATCTCTCACTACCGCATTGCTGAAAAGCTCGGCGGCGGCGGCATGGGTGTCGTCTACAAGGCCGAGGACACGCGTCTTCATCGCTTTGTCGCGCTGAAGTTCCTTCCCGACGAGGTTGCGAAAGATCCACAATCTCTAGCTCGTTTCCGCATCGAGGCGCAGGCGGCGTCGGCGCTCAACCACCCGAACATCTGCACCATTTACGACGTCGGGGAACAGGGGGGCCAGGCCTTCATTGCCATGGAGTTTCTGGATGGCATGACGCTGAAGCACCGCATTACAGAGGGTCCGGTGGAGATGGAAGCTCTGCTCCCCCTTGCGATCGAAATCGCAGACGCAATGGATGCCGCCCACGCTGCTGGAGTCGTTCATCGCGACATCAAGCCGGCGAATCTCTTCGTCACGAAACGAGGGCCCGCAAAAATTCTGGACTTTGGATTAGCAAAGATTTCTTCTCCGGGAGCCGCGATGGGAGTGGCGGGGTCGGGTTCACAACCGACGCTTGGATCGAGTGCTGAGCACCTAACCAGTCCGGGAACTGCCATCGGAACGATCGCCTACATGTCACCAGAGCAGGTGTTGGGTAAAAAGTTGGATGCTCGAACTGACCTGTACTCGTTGGGTGTCGTGCTCTACGAGATGGCAACGGGCACCCTGCCATTTTCTGGGGAGCCCCCGGGAGCTGTATTCGACGCTATCTTGCACAGCGCCCCGCTGTCGCCAGCCCAGATTAGTCGCAGTTTGCCCCCGGAGTTAGAACTCATCATCAACAAAGCACTCGAAAAAGATCGTGACCTGCGCTATCAGAGCGCGGCCGAAATGCGTGCTGACCTCAGACGTCTCAAGCGGGATACGGAATCAGGGCAGAGGGCTGCATTGCCCCGAATTCAAGCTCCAGGATTGGTCGCCACGCTCGCCAAACCGGTTCCAGCGCGGGCGGCACGACCGTGGTTCCGCCTGGCACTCTCGGCACTAGCGCTCGGGATCTTATTAGCACTATTCCTTCTCTGGGTACTGCGCGCAAAGTTCGGGAAGCCGGTGGCGATCGCCCCGCTGGATGCTCGCGTTATACGTCTCACGAATAT
>Ga0137418_10003800_pt1 | contig 13899 bp, 26 predicted proteins | sample CZODoug3_1_2_16f_FD_122242 | JGI IMG/M metagenome (GOLD analysis project Ga0137418, IMG submission 122242) | Vadose zone soil fungal communities from Angelo Coast Range Reserve, California, USA - CZODoug3_1_2_16fungal (Hybrid Assembly) | ecosystem: Environmental > Terrestrial > Soil > Vadose...
GGGGGCCCTTCCCGCCCCGTCACTCCCCGTCACCGCCGCCCAGCGCAATAGAGGGTCAGGGCACTGCGATCCCCCTCGGCTCGCCGCTCCCTCCCCCGCTCCCGCTCCCCACCCCGCCGAGCCCCCACTACCCCGTCCCGTCCCCTTGCCGTAACCCGAAAACAGTGAGATACTAAAACCCAACGCACCACCACCTGGAAGTGGAGACGACGTGAAGAACTCAGAACGGGACGTGAAGCACGGCATGCTGCTGGCCACCTGGCCAGAGATCAACGCGGCCGTCCACAACCTCAGCGACCGCTCAGCACACCGCATCCTGGTGGGCGTCACAGCGTACCTCGCAGGCGGAAGCAAGGGCTTCACAAATGACGACCAGGTGATCCGCGCCGCATACGTATACGCATTCAACGCCATCGGCCGCCGAATCGAAATGGACCAGAACTGAGATGACCCTACAAGGCGTACAGGCTCTCCTTGCCGATCTGGCAGAGTTTGCACTTAAGACGGGTGCGCCCGCTGAAGACGTCGAGGTTGAGATCTACGCTCAGGACGGTGCCCTACTGCGCATCGAGGCACGGTGGCGGGTGCAGAGGAGTACGTACAGCGCCACAGTCAGGCCAAACTAACCCAGGTCGAAACGTCGGGAGACGTCTAGCGGTAAGGCCGCTGCTGAGGAGACCGGAGAGACATGAAACTAGATGAGCTTAAGCGCATCGTTGATGCGGCTGTCGACTACGCCGCATCAACTCGCACGGAACTGAGCGACGTAGAAGTAAACGTAATCACACCTAACGGGACGGTGAAAGTCATCAGGGGCGGTACTTACATGTCCGCCATGTTAGGCAACCCCGCGCTCTACATAAAGTAGCAAGGTCGAAACGCCGTGAGGCGTCCACCGGTGAAACCGGCGCTGAAGAGACCTACACCACCCCAGAAAAGGATAACCTCATGGCCGCATCAACCGTTAAGACCGCTTTGCACGCCACCGCCAAGGTGGACGGGAAGGTCCGCACGTGGATCGTCGCCATCTTCAACGATCTGGAGCGCGCCAAGCCGTTCGCAGCGCTCCTGAAGATGGCCTACGCCACCAAGGACGTCGACACCGTCAAGGCCATGGACCCGCACGCCCCCATCGGCGAATCCGGTGAGCTCGCCGAATCCGTCAAGTTCAGCGTGTCCCACGCCCAGTACAACCCCATCGCGTCAGGCCTGGACGACGCCATCTAGCCGCACTAGGCGGCGTTGACGCGAACCGCAACGGTTCGCCCCGTGACCCCCGGAGCATCAGCTCTCCGGGGGTCACTGCGTTTCACCGTCCATGTGGCCTCAGAAACCGTCACAGCCCCATGCCGACCGGATTCCACGTCGGCAGCCAACCCCCGCCACTGCTCCCCCACGAACACATTCGGAGCTACCTCCCGGGCCGACCTGGGCACCCCCGCAACCTTGCGCTCCCGCCCCGCACGCAGGTTACGAGGCCCGAACACGGTCAGCCCCGACCAACTACCCTTCACCTGCCACATCGGCCCCCACGCGGCCCCGTACGCCCCCCGCAAGTTTATCAACCCCTGCTTATTCACCAATACACTGTCTGTGTCGACGTGCGCCAGATTCTCATAACCGGCAGCTCGCATAGCCCAATGCAGCCGCACCCGGCACTCCGCCATAATCCATCCTGTAACCTGCGGCAGCGAATCCCTCCCCTCAACCCGCTCCGTTTCCACCAGCGTTCTGTCCCCAACATGCATCATGCGTCTGACTTGACCCGACGCATAATCCACGTCATGTGAAATGCCCACTTCACCACCAGGGTTACCTCCGTAAACCTCCCAACGCGGAGCCCTAAGCGCCAACCGCCCGATAAGCGCCCTGCCACAATGCTTCGCGTATGCACGCACGACGGGCGACACCGAGTCACGTTCAGCATTAACAATCCCGAGAACCCAGTGAGCCCAATCACCAAGAATGGGTGCCTTCGTGTAGACGTGAGACCGCAGTATACGAACACCCTGACCCTCCCCAAGCAGCTCGTTGACCTCCACATCCCACAGCCACGTGGTAAACCTGCCTACGGGCCATAACGTGCGTTCGCCGTTGTGATACGGAACAACCGGTAAGTCCGTCGAAACGTCACATAGGCATAGGACTCTATAGCGAGATGAGAGTTCCTCATACTGCCTAGTCGTGATAGCCCCAGTGGTGAACTTATACTTAGTCGGCAGCTCGCTCTCCGCAGCGATATGCGTATATGCAGTTCGCATATCAGCCTCGGTCCAGACCTCCCCGCTAAGATTTCCATGCCGCCACGCCTCAGCTCTCCCGGTATGCATAGCGGCTCTCTCCGCCGCAATGACATCCTCATGGTCATGAACCAGTACTTTATGTGTCATGAACTTATGCCGCCACGTCGCATACGACATACCGGCCCCAGTCGGCTGCCAGTTACCCAACTGCTCCGTATCAATAAAGTCGACAAGCTCACCCATCGCTGCGGCAACAATCTCCGCATCACGCAGACAATACCGCTCCCACCTGTCTTTCGACGCATTCGGATGCGGCATCTGAAGCTTAGGCAAATCCAAGAGCTCGCCGACCTTCTGAAGCGGCATCGGAAGCCACGTGTACAAATCAGCAAGCACCAACGTCCCATGGTCGGAACGCCATGTCATCGCGGAGACGTTACGGTCCAGATTACACCACTCCAATACCCACCCGAGCTTCGGAAGAATATCAAGGACCTGAGCGATCCGTACGTCATACCCAAGGTTATGTGCCATGGCAACGGTCCGCATCCCCTTACGACAGAAACCATCAATCCATAACCACATATCGTAGGCGGATGAAAATGTTTCGGCTTCCCGACGCTGGTTATCCCTAAGGTCGCGACGCCATCGGACAGCCGCTCCCATCGACCAAGACTGAACCTCTTCCCGATCACCCTTCACCGCCTGCGACTCGGTATCAAACGAAACCCACCTATGCGGAATACGGCACTGATGATTCAGCCTGATCCAGTGCGAAGTACGCTTATTCTCCGGGCGCGGCATCTTCCCTATCACACTCCACGCACACGCTCACGCCGTGCTCTAGCGGAACACCACATCCAGGACAGACGTGAGTATCCATATCGCACTTATAGCAGCAACGCCAGCATCCAGTGTCGTCGCCGTGCCTGCACTGGAAAAACAGTACATCGTCATCTGATGATTCGCCCTTAATGCGAGAGTTCATCTCACAACCCAACCGGCGTCAGCCTATAAGCCCCAGTGTGAATAGCCCCGATGAGATCCTGATTGTATTCTTCCGCGTGATCCGAATACGCGTCGATCGCAGACGCCAACGCTTCCTCACGAGCCAAACCCGTATCGCTCGTCACCGAATAATACGTCTGTGCAACCGTCCCCGTCGTCCTATCCCGATACGTCAGCGTCACAACCTGCTTGACCCCAGTCGCAACCCGAGTCGGCCACGGAGTCAACCGCTCATCAGTCGGGGCCGCACTGATATCCGAAAACGGCTCGTCCGGAGACTTGGCAACAATCTCCTTGGCCGCCTTGAAAATGGCGAGCGCTTCACTCCTACGCGCACCCATCCCCAACTCCTGCAACTGCCGATAAAAGGCGTTAGCGGACATGCCGCCCCTAGCAGCTATCAAAGCTGCCGGAAATGCTCCGAGGATACGCGCCACTCAGAACAACTCCCCCTGCACACCCTTGACGGCGAACAATTCAGCCGCGATGGCATACGCCTTACCGTGCGCTGCCAAATCCGGGCAAGCATAGATAAGCCCACCGTGAGAGCTCAACGCCTTACGCCTCAGCTCGATCACAATGTCGAATTCATCAGCTGCCGACAACGTCAACTGTCTACCCTCCCTGCACATGTTCTCCGGAATCAGGGCTTTACGAGCCCCCTTGCACTGATCGCATTTGATCAGGTGCCTGCGCAGTAGGGTGAAGTAATTGAACAACCGGTCGTCACGCCATTTTGGGGCCACGGATGCATCCTCCAATACTCCGTGAAGCCCCCGGTACCGCGCGGCGCCGCAGTACCGGGGGCTCCCAGCACCCTAGGTGAGGGTGCCGCCATCCGACGGTCCGTCCACCCCGGGTGGGGGAAGTTGAACGAACGGGTCGGAGATGATGGCCCTGATTCGTATGACCAGGGTCAGGTTCGCCGCGTTATTCCGTGCGGCCATTTCGTCTGCCAGGCGTCGCAAGTGCTCGTCATACGCCGCCATCTCTTCCTTGATGCGACGCTCCGTTACACCACCGGACAGGAAATCGTTCATTCCCGTATCGAAGGTGATCGTTTCGTCGGTTGGCCTGGATTCCATGGCCTAGTCCAGCGGGAACAGTTGGAAGAGGTACCGGCCGCCGCGATCCGTCCGCTCCGTGCGCTTGATCTGCCCACGGATGGGCCACGTGCCCAACGCCAGAAGCGTGAGGATCTGCGCCTGCAACATGGTCGCACCGGTCGTCGTCGTCCTGACCTCGTTCGTGTCCAGGTTCACGAGATCGAACAGGATATACGTCTTGTTGCCGTCCGCCTGATCCGACGTCGCCACATAGATGCTGGCGAATTCGACCGGACCCGAGCTCATGCCCGGAGCGTTCGGGATGAGCTCCTGCAAGCCGATCAGCTTGTCAGGGGTCATCACCTGCTCCGGCGTAGCGGACAGCAGCGTCAGCATCAACATGCGCTGCGACATGAAGTCCGGGTTCGGCTCCACGTACGGCGTCTTGTTCACCAACGAGTCGTACCAGTCGACCAACTTGAACTGGCCGGACAACTCCGCCGGGAGCGGAGCCGGGCTGATGATGTGCGCCGGGAGAACCACGGTGGGCCTGACGGCGACATCAGCCGAAACAGTATCCGTCTTGGTCATGATATGAAGGGACTCCTAACCGATAATCTCTAATGCCAGGTTACGCCGTTGTCAGATGACACGACGTTTCTTGTTCCCCCGTCCGGCAGGTGTACGACGACACCGTGAGCGGTGGTCGGCACAGGCGCAGGCTTGGGAGGATTCGGATCGGTGAACCCGCCGGACGGAATCCATCCGGCGTCTACTACCGACAGGTCACAGTTGGCGACCTTAAGCGTCAACTTCGTACCCGGAATGAGCGTGTTCGGATTCGACGACGGCGACGCCCACTGAACACCGACACACGACATCCCATGGATGAACGTGCCCAGCTTTGCGGCCGCCGTAGTGCCGCTAAGATTCCAGTCCGCGAGCCACGCGTTGACGTGACCGTCCCACACCGTATGACCCTCGGCCTGAATGGCCGCAGACAATGCCGCCAGTGTGCTGTCCGTGCCGTACAGGGTCGTCCAATGTATCCCGGCCGCAACACGATCCCGCACGGCCTGAGCGGCCTCGGCCACGGTGACCGCACCGGCCTCCACGTCGATGACATCGAACCCTGTGATACTGGGCCGTGTTCCGAACCCTTGCCAAATCCTGACGTGCTTGCTGTTCGGGAATCGCGCCCACTCACCGGCTGTCCAGATGATGTCCGATGTTCCGGACACGTAACCGCCGACGTCGGGAATCCCCGCCGGGATATGTGTCGCGTCGCTGCCGATGGTATCCACCATCACGGCGACAGGGATGGCCATGTGCTAATCGTCTCCTTTCCACAGGCTGTACTTGATGCGCTTGACGCCGGTCTGATGCATCAAATAACCGGTCGCCAGCAACCCATTATGCCAACGACGCCAGATAGCGAAGTTGTAATTCACCATGTCGACAGTTGCGTCAAGGTGCATGTCTCTCGCATGGCGAGCAATCTGCTCACAGTACGCCAACCGCTGTTCCACTGCCCCACGGGGCATCAGATACGGGTCGCGCTCCAACTGGCTTTCCGGCGACGCCGGGGCTCTCGTGTCATCGGAATTCATCGGGAAGCTCGTCTTCCGTCACGAAACCGTCATACGCTTCGATGAGCCCGTCATCTTCGACGTCGGCCGGAGCATTCTTACCGCGCTTGCGCACGCGACCGGACGTCATCGGCACCGACTCGACACTCCCGGCCGCCGCCAGTGCGGCCCGAACGTCCGGGCTGTCGGGCTGTGTGACTGCCGTCACGACGTCAATCGACGTCCTCAAATAGCACGGCAAACACAGGAAAAGCGTTGTCGCATCGGCGACGGTTACCAGGATGAAATCGTACGGATTGCCGTCACCGAAAGAGCAACCGTACGAACGATCCGGTGCTGGAGTTTCCAGGCTCACAGCACACACCTCCTCTAGGGGTTTATATTCCCCACTGTGACAAGTGCCGCTTGAATTGCCTGATCAGGGGTTATGCCCTCTACGCACAGCATGACAGACACTCGGCGACCTGGCGAGACGGATATGGTAACGGAACGATAACCGTACTGATTCATCGTAACGCCGAGAACCACCGGTTCATAACGGTGTTTCTCCATGCCGCGTCTCACCTCACCTGAACTTCTCGAATACCATGTGAATGAGCAACCACAACAGAAAAACTCCCACGAAGTAACGGGCGAACGTGGCTCCCCTTCCCTCCAAATGCCACACCTGGTAGGACAGCGTATGCTCCGGATGGCCGGATATCAGGGCGAACAGCTCTGGCATGAGGAATCCGGCTAGGATCCAAATGAGCCAGTACAATGACCAGTTATCCCACTTCACTGCGACACCTGGTTCGACGCATCCCTCATGAGCCCGTTGTTGAGCTCCAGCTCACGTCTCTTTTGCTCACGCCGCTCATGCGTGTTCAACGCATGCTGCGACACGCCTTGATGTATGTCATCGTGGGCTTGCGTGACACCGCTCAGAGCGTTCGCCAAGTTAACGTACGGCACATTCTCCATACTTTCCATCATGCCCCACTAATCAAAAGGTCCGCATCAACCGAGTTGTACCCGAGCGCTTCAAGCCTGGCCATACCCTCATCCTGCGATATGAGCTGCTTAGTCACAGCCTTCACCACCTGCGGCGGCGTCAGCACGCGCACGTTTGCATCGTGCTCGATCTTCCACAGTGCCAAGATCTGATCACGCTGTGTCGCCTGGATCCCGATGGCGTCAAGATATCCGGACGCATCCTGCTCAGAGATGTGATGATTGATGTACTTGCTGCGCACCGCGCTCATGGCAGCCGCGATGAGCTTTTCCTGCCTCCTGAACTCAGCCGCTTCTATCATGAAGTTGGCCTCTGACGGCTCAAACCCCATCTGGCCGATGATCTGTATAGCCTCTTCCTGCGTAATTCCGTTGTTCTCATACAGCGTTTCGGCTGCTGTCACGACACGCATTCTCTGCGTGAGAAGCTTCGCATTCACGGCAGAGCTCACGACGATCTGAGCGTCTTCTTGCGTGTAACCATATTCCATCGCCTTTTCAATCGCACGGGCATGCGTAAGCGAACCGTACTCGACGGCGTGTGCGATCTCACCCGTGGGTATCAGGCGAGTGTGGAGCTGGAAAGCCTTGTCAGCATACTTGTTCTTCAGGCGCGATTCGGCAAGTGCCTGCTTAACGTCCGCTTCGGTCGCTAACCCCCGATTATACAGTTGCTCCATCTCGGTCCGCGCCAGTGGCTCGCCAGCGGTCTGCTGAAGAATATCGAAAGCCCCGGGCTCCAAACCGTTCTGCTGTGCTATTGCGGCACCCTGCGATGAGTCAAGGTGATTCTGTACGACTGCGTTGACGGCGTCTGAAACCGTCATGGGTGAGTAGCGGAGTTTCTCCGCAACATCAATCCATTCGTTTCTGGTACGTGACTGGAGAATTCCCCTACGGAGCCGAGGCTCATCAATGAAGCCCCGCCGGTACGCTTCTAGGAGCTGTTCAAGCCCCAGTGGTTCGCCGGTATTCCCCACCAGAATATCAAAATCCCCCGAGCTCACACCCCAGTCGGCTGCGGCCTTCCTGGCCTCACTGTCCGACATGTTGCCACGCAGAACAGCCAGCGCGGCGTCGGCCGGTGAAACCGGAACCTCGATGAGCTTGACGAGCTGCTCAGCCACGGCCGCAGGAGTGCCACCCCTGACAGACCACTCGATGTACGTGTCACGCCCCAGAATGCCACGTCTCACGAGATCCAACATGGATGCGCCGTCCGGATACTGTTTCTGCATCTCTATGAGCGACTGAGCCCACCCTGAATCGAAACCGTTCTTCGCCATGTTGCTTTCCGCGTCTGCCGGGTCGCGCAGTCCGGTTGCGGCCATTCTGGCTATTGTGGCGGCGTCGGGTATAGCGTGCGGGTTACCAGAAATCGCGGTGTAGACGACGGGTGAGAGCTCGTTGTTGAGGATGGCCGCTATGGAGCCCAACAGACCCGATGCCGACAGGCCCGTGCCGACTGCGGCCTGCCATTGTCCGCGCTGTTCGGCGAGGAACTTCAGCATGCCGTGAGCTATGCCGTCTTCCGGGTATTCCTCTGCCATTTGGCGGACGACGGGGCCTAGTGTTTCGTGCACTTCTTCGCTGATGATGTTCGATATCGAGTGGAAGATGAGAAGCGCGAGCCTGTGTTTGGTGCCCACCAGCTTGGCGTGCGTGTGCACGACGGCACGCGACACTAAGACGGATACCTTCGTTCCGACTTTCGCACCGCTGTGTGACTGCGCCATTTCGTGCCGTCCATTCCTACTACAGGATTGCGGTTATGATGTCTTCTATTACGCTGCCTACTCCACTGGCTGATGAGATCATACTATGGAGAAGCCATTTTCCGATGGGTCGGGCATAGCGTTTCATCAGGCTCAGCCACGATGACAGAAGGTAGCGACCTAGCAGAGTGGCGAGCGCGTCCGGGTGTGTGACAAGATAATAGGCCTGATACCCGTATGTCGTTATCCAGTTCCACGCACCCATCGCAAGATTGTACAGTGGCGTCCAGATGTACCTGATAACCCAATTGACCAGGCTTTGAATACTGGTCTCTATGAGCTTCTTCAGGTAGTCGATGAGTCGAGCTGCCCACTGGTATACATCCTGAATGTACTTCCACAGCTGGTTCCATAGCTGCGAAACCCATCTCTGGATGTCGTTGTATATTCGGTTGATGTATCCGATCAGTATGTTGTATATGCTTTGGCCGAATTTGACGAGTATCTTATACACAGCCGTGACATAATTTGCCACATCCTGGATGCCACGTATGATCTGTGTTATCCAGTTGTCCACATAGGTGTACAGGGTGGCGAATAGTCCGGATACCCATTTCGCTATGGCGTCGAATGAGTTCCCGGCCCAGTTCCATGCGTTCTTAAGCCAGTCGAGCATGATTCACGCCCTAGAGCGAATGCACCTCGTCCAGCGACTTGATTTTATCCATGATTGCCGCGTTGACGTACTGCGCGTTGTGATCCTCGTCCGGGACGGACACCGTGGCCGTCACGCCACGGCTAGGACCGTCGGTCACCTTGTAGGTGATTTCCCACACGTTCATGAAGCCGGTACCGGACGGGTTGATCTCGATGTTCTGCTTCTGTGAAAGAACCTGATAGTTATCGGCCATTTCAACCTAGCTTTCTCACGATATGAGCTATCGCCTTGTTTACGTCATTGAATTCGTGTGCGGCCTGATGTAGCACCGCGAGCTGTCGCCTCATGTCTTGGTGCGCTGCGTGAGACGTGGGCGATGTGCCAGCGGTTCTGCGCTGCTTCGGTTTGGCGGTTTGCAGCTTCTCGCGATAGTCGGATTCGAGTAAGTCCAACAGGGCTGACGGGTAGTCTGTTTCTGTGCCATGGGCAGGCCATTTGAGGGAGTTGATGACGCGCCATGCTTCCGCGTGACTGTCGGCAGTGCCCAGCATGGTGTGCAGTGGTTTACCGCGACCGGAGTGCGCTGCTTTGGTGAAGGCTGCCCGGAAGGCTTGCATGGAGGGGAAGGCGGCGTAGGGCGAGTTCAGTGCTCGCGGTGCGGAGTAGCCGCGCGCGGGCATGCCGAGCGGGTTGTTTGTCCACGGTTCGATGGGTGTCGACTTGCGCCACGCGTTCAACACGGTGAGCGCGAACGGTGTCACTGGAATATCTGCTTCACGCAGAGTTGATTCACGCCACGATGACGGCCATTGTGGCATTTTCGCTACCTTTCGCTTCGGGGCGGGTGTTGTTGCGCCTGGCTGAATGGTCCGTACACTGACCAGCGCATGATGTCGCTGTTCGTTGATAGGTCTTTCATGTCCTGCATGACATTCAATGTGTGTTCTTCTATGCGAGTGATACGAACGAGTAGGCGTACCATGGCTAGCATTGTTCCGACGATGCCGGTTGCTATCACGCCGAGCAGTGTTGCGATGATGGGACTGTTGACGACATCGGTCGCCGTGATGGCTGAGTATGTCATGTCGTCAAACAGCCTGTGAGGGTTCTAGCGACAGAATCGTTGTTGATTAGTACCATTCTGACTGCCGTTGGAGGTAGTTTTGTTTGAACTAGTACGGTAGAGCTTCCGGCTGGTGGGGAAGTTGACAGGAATACTTTCCATGTTTGCGTTTGAACGTCATACCATTGCAACTGTACCGTGAAGGCGGATCCTGATGACGTGTTGGCGTATACGGAAACCTCGCCCTCGTACGTGTTGGTAGCCTGTAGGGTTATGTTTCCGGCGGCGGCGACTGAGGCCGACTGATAGAGAAGCGGTGCGTCGAACTGCTGTATGTGAATATTAGGCGCGTACCCGTTTGAGCCGAATGCTTCAACGGTCGGCGAATCAGTACTCGGTGCCGTAGGGGAGAATACGTTGATACGTGCCCACCTGCTAAGCACGGGGTATTGTATCGCACCGTTGGATTGAGGTCCGCAGGAGAATTGGACGGCACCTGCTTGACTTGACGCAAGGTTATCTTTGTACCAAACGAGCTGTGCGACTATCCAGTTTACGTTGATGATCCCAGCTACGGATAGGTTAACGAACGCAAACCCCACAATGTCGAGTATGGGGCTCTGGTATCCGTTGGTAATCTGTACGTTGTTGCTGTAGAGCTCTTGTCCGGCTTGGACGGATAGTCGCGAGTAATCCTGGAATCCTGCTACCTGTGGCATGGTTTATGTCACCTCACAGCGCTATTGGTGCGCTGGATGACAGGGATTGACCGTATACGACAGTGTCGTATTGGTAGGTTAGCCTGATGACGTGGTCTATGTAGTCAAAGTTGTATGTGCGTACTGACCAGTCTCCTGAGTTGACCTGATTGGTCACGTCCTGTTCTAGAATGTAGTCGTCGTGAATGAAGTATTCGTTTTCATTGAAAGGGTATACGGCTGATCCGCCAAGTCGTAGCTGAACGCCGACAAGTCCGGCGCATCCCGGGGGAAATGTCACGAGAACACGCCGGACTTCAGCTAGCCCTATCTTCGTAAGGGACGTCTGGAAGGTCTGCACGCCGTTTCCAGCCGGTACGGTTATACCGAACTCGCGCGCATAGTCTGACACCAGGAATCAGACTCCTTCAGCAGTAGGGATCCACGAATACTGTCCCAGTCACCGTGCCAGACACGACATGGATGATGACGCTTGACCGCACGTGGATTCCAGGGCGTGCGAAGTCTTGGGAGCTCGATCCGTTCGCACCCATGGACACCTCGGCGAGCTGCTGTCCGGCGTCTTGGATTTCCACTACAGCGTCGATTGTCACGGTGGGGGTTACGGCTACGTCGGCGCTGTAGGTCACTCCGGCCGTCCCCGCAACGATGGCCACTACGGAGATGGTCGCACCGGTGGGTATGGTGACCTGGGCGTTTGCTTGCGGGTATGTTCCGGCTACTCCCGGGTTGATTGACACCAGGATGTTTCCGGATGAGCTTTTGAGCTGGAAGTTGTTCGTGTCGGCGAGCGCGGCGGGTCCCGCTAGGCCGACTGCCCATGCGATGTTGTAGGTTCCTGCGGCCAGCGCACCGGTGGTGACGATGGTCGCGCCCGCACCGGGTGCTACTACGGATCCTGAAACATCGGTGGCAACCTCGTTCGCAGCATCCCGAAGAGACCATCCCAGGATGCTGCCACCCCCGGTCATGAGGGTCAAGTCCGTTTGTGTAATCGGAACAGGCAGGGATACGACCCTGCCTGATCCGATCATCACGTCTACATCGATGTCCACCGGTCAGGCCAACTGTGCCATGAGGAACGTCACGTTGGTCGCGGTGGCTGCTGCCACGTCAACCGCCTGCACGATGGTGGATCCCTTGTTGTTCGCCGCGATGATGGGAATCCAGCCCCGTCCAGTTTCGTTGGAGGCCGTGATGAAATAGTTGGTCGTTTCGAAGTTGTCGTTCGCCCCGGGTCCACCAACCTTCAGGTTTCCGGTGTCTTTGCCCGTGATGGCGATTCCTGTCACGGCGACGGAGCAAGTGTATCCGAGTACGGCGTAGTCGGCTCCTGCTTCGAAGTTGTCGAAGTTGGCGTTGATGGCGACACCGTTGCCCCATGCGCCGATGGCACCGGAAACCAGGGCGACCTGAACACCCGAGACGTGCACGATGCGTGACTGTACCTCAGCCCATGATGCCAGGCGGGGCTGCACGCCGGGCAGGTCGTTGAACCCGTAGGTCATCAGGATGCCCTGAGTGCCCGCGCCGGTGGCGTCGAGCTCGACGATGGGCGTGTCTGACGGGTACAGGGTCTCGTCCATGCCCCACGGCAGGAGGCTACGGCGGGTTGTTCCGCCGACCTGGAGTCGCAGGCCCTGGTTCGCGTCGTGCAGCCGTGGGGAGCGCACGCGAATGAAGTCGAGCGTTGCGCCGTTGACGGAGAGCTGCTCGATGTTCGCTTCGTTGGACAGGGAGAATGAGGGGACGTTGAAGCTGTCGCCTGCCGATGGGGTGGCTACGTTGATTCCCGCACCGCCTGCGGTGAAGAACCCTGAGATGGTCTGGAGTGCGCGTGGCATGTCGTGAGACCGGCTTCCGGGGTTTAGGCGTTGCGCTTGAAGGTGGCGTTGTAGCGGATCATCGCGGTGGCGCGCGCGATTCCGTCTTCGAGTGTCACGTTCGGCATGTTGTCGATCTTCTGTAGGCCGGTGGCGAGGAACGGCAAGAACTGTTCGTGGAAGGCCTGCACCTTGCTCTGCTTGGCCTGTGCCCCCTGCGCGACACGGGGGATTCCGATGTTGACGTACGCCGTCTGCCACTGCTGTAGGGTGACCGCGCTGACGTTGTTGGCGAACTTGGCTTTGGCCTGCGTGACCTTCTGGAGCCACTTGTCGGCGGCGGCGGCGGCGGCCTGCCCGGGGGCGACCGTGACGCTCATCGCACCGGACTGCATGCGGGCGGTGGCACCGGAGAGGTTGGCGAGCCACTTGGCCGTGGCTGCCTGCGGAGTTGCGCGGACCGGCATTTCTTCTTCACCTCAGATGACGTGGGGGGAAAGGGGTGAGCCCGCCGGGACCCTGGCGTCCCGGCGGGCTCTGGGCTTGGAGGATGCCCCTTCAAGTCTAAGGCTACAGCAGCTCAGATGGCTGTCAAAGTGTGGGCCGTACCCCCGTTTGGGCTTTTTCAAGGGGGGTACCCCGCCTCATCGGACGACCCCCCTTATTCGGTCGTGCAAGCCACTTGTCATACAGTGGTCCAGATTTGGCGTGCATCTGCCGGGCAGCCTCGATCGCTGCATCTAGGCCACAGTCAAGACAGCGTGGCGCTTTCCTGGTTCTCACCCCCACTTCGACACCGCTCCCGCAGACACGACAAGGAAGCAGCTTGTTCGCGTGGCGTATCGGCATATCCGGCATGCTGTCAACCTCCTTAGCCACTATGATACCGCACTGCCCGACGAATGGGCGAGTGTTCGGGTCGGGGTGCCGGAGTGGGGAGGGTGTTCTGCCCGGGAGCGAGGATCGCAGGGCCCTGAGTAGCCCTGACCCTCTATTGCGCTGGGCGGCGGTGACGGGGAGTGACGGGGCGGGAAGGGCCCCC
>Ga0137418_10003802_pt1 | contig 13897 bp, 20 predicted proteins | sample CZODoug3_1_2_16f_FD_122242 | JGI IMG/M metagenome (GOLD analysis project Ga0137418, IMG submission 122242) | Vadose zone soil fungal communities from Angelo Coast Range Reserve, California, USA - CZODoug3_1_2_16fungal (Hybrid Assembly) | ecosystem: Environmental > Terrestrial > Soil > Vadose...
TCATGGGTCTGCTGTGACCGTTATTATTTGCCCCTTAGGTTCAATTCATCGCCGTTTGTGACACACGACTGAACCTACGGTCGAAACGATACAGTACGTCAACAACCGAAAAATCTATATTATCGAATAGCAATGTGCTAATTGCATACGTCACCTATGGTCAACGTTTCAACTACAAGGATACAACATTGCATTCAATAAATTTCCCCTGTCAATCCTGGGGAGGATTTTTGCTACAGAGTGATCGATCCCGAAGCCAAGATTCCCCAAACCTAATTTGGATCAAATACCTGGCACCGACAACTGCACTGGCTGGGCGTGTGGCAGTGGCCAAGCACTGCCGCCACCAGCTGTATTGTAATAGCCCTTGAAGGTATTATAATATATCCCAGAGCTTATTTATACTGAAGCCATATTATAATGAGCCCCAGGTCATATTATAATACCCTTCAGCAGGTATTATAACAACGCCTGGGGACCACCACCCGAAGGATATTGTAATATGACTTTGGGCGATACCCCAGCATTTATTTAAGTATTCTCACAGCAACGGCTGTGGACCTAAAAAATGGCCCCAGCGTCTCCCATGGCATCCACCACTCAGGCTTAGAATGTCGATCAAAGGGATCGATGTCTTTCCACGATGCCAGGCTCGGCGGGAGAATGGGCGACTCATAGAGTCAGACCTACAATAAGGATTATATTGCCAACCGCAGAAGCAGCAGCGGTAATTGTACCCATGCAAGCGGCGCGGCGGTACAATTGAATTGTTGCTGTATGGTCTGCACAAGGGAATGGCGACAAAATTTGCATCTAAATGTGTATTCCTCGACGAGACATGACGACGCGCTATACGACAACATAAAGTCAAGCCACCGAAATCACTTCTTCGCAAAAAAAGACTTGCTATCCCTCGAGCGCCCTCCCAACTCACTCTTCATAGCGGCAACCTTCTCCATCCCAGTCAATTGCGGCAAAAAGCAAGATTGAAGATTCCCAGAAATCAAGATCGAAATCAGACAACACACCAAACTCCAAGAAAACACAACGCAACAATGATTCCCCCGCAGAATTTACCACGAAGGTAAAATCGGTTTGTTGGTTGGTCATCTCCATCATCGTCAGGGTTGGTGACGGATTCGTATGAGTAACATTCCGTGACTGTGGGGTGAATGAAAAAGTGAGGATCAGTCTCCCAACTTAACTTTACGCACAGCGCCGAATGCGAGCAAGGGCTGAGCGTTGCAGAACAGAACAGAGACAAACCTAAATAACCTTTCTCATCGAAATTCTACTGACCCGTCCCCACCCTGAGCCCGTCCATGTGATTCGTACCAACGTGAATCATCATTCTGGATTTCTCCTGCCGCGGCTTGGGTTTGATTACAAGTCTTCGTCGTTTGTGATGGCCATGTCAACGTCTTCGTTGTTAGGAAGCTATCGAAGAAGTGAGGGAGGTAGCTGAGGCATCGGTTGGGTGGGTGCTGGATGGTGGTGTGGGAGCGAGGCGAATTTCTTGGTCTGCAGGGATTGGGATACGTGAGTATCAATCGAGTAAACTATATAGCAATCCAAAAGATCACGAAACGCACCGTTGCTGATATCTACCATAGCCCTCAAACTCCTCTTAGCCTCATCTGCGTCATCCTCGGCCGTATCTGCATAAGTCACCTTCCCCTTTCCGCTCCTTCTGCGCCGTCTTCGTCTCTTCTTCGTCACCATCTTTGTTGGAAGAAAGGGTAACGCGTTTCTTGATGCGAGCTGGTGATGATTATATTTTCCTTTTCCATTTTCTGTGGCGGGGCTGATTTAGAGGGCCGATCTTCAGGCATGGGTTTAGATAACGCTGCGTCAGACTCGGACTATAGCGCCCTAGTCGATTGTACTTTGGTCAGGGAATAGGAAATGAAGAAAAGCGTAGTGAGTAATTCGGAAAAATAAACAAGGCGGATGGACCAAGATCTACCTTGTATTTGTCTTTCGGCTTTTCTTTCACACCCTTCTCTTTTTCCGCGCGCCTCCTCTCCCCCTAATTCCTCACCTCCTCCTTCCTCGCCATCGTCTGAACAGCCCTTGACCCAGCGGCTTTCGCGTCATTCGTCTTCGCATTCGACTGATCGAGTTTCCTGTAGCTTTCGGTTCGGGCTAAGTTTGAATGGGTCTTCGGAGGTTTGTTGTGGGACCGAGCGGTGTGGTTTTGGATGTGGCGATTGCAGTGGATTCGGAGGTGGAGACAACAAATCTTTCATGGGATGGTTTGCCTATTTTCACATCCAACTGGGTTGTATAGTTATTCCGTTAGAGCCGGATGTGTGGAGGTGATACGAATTACCATGCGACAACATGAGAGCCGATGACTTCTCTCCCGCCTTTCCTCACTCTAGGCCCTTCCATGCGCCCGTCCCCCGCCTCTACCCTTACTCTTTCATTCGTCGAGATACGTGTTCGTATCGACCTGACGTAGGGTGAGCGTGAGTGTACATAGCGGACTGGCGTCCTATAATATTGAATTTTTGGGCAGGAACAGGGCTTAGGGATATAGTGGGGTTGTGAGTATACTCACGTGCATCGGAGTGGGGAAAGAACGTATTGTACGGGAAGAATGTACGGGCGAATCGTATAAAATCTGGGAGCTGGGTGTTCGTAAGTGGAGAATAATCAAAAGGAAAGAAAATAATTTACATTCGAATTTGTCCCCGCTCAACAACAGAACCTTCGTTTCTAGTACTAGGTCTAACAGGAAGTCCTTATTCGCCAACCACGGCTGCAAAATACACCTGATGAACTCAAGCCCTGGCTTGTATGACCCCCGCCCTGATAGTCTTGCTGACTCTGCTGCCAATACCAACAATGCACTGGAAAGCGAGACCCAAGCGATACGCGGTGCGGTTCGGGGTTTAGGGTTTTCTGGCGGAGGTACGCGGATGCAGAAATCGCGGACTAGACGTTCCAGACCGCCTTTAGTTCGCAGATATGCAGGATGTAAAGGTTATATGGGTAGATCGGTGACGTCGTGTCCAAAGCTATCGTTCGGTTGGGTTCAATGACTGATAAATATATATGCCAACGGCGAGTTATATCACGCACGCCACTCAAGATGGAAAGATAATATGGGATCAAAATCCACTCATTTTTGCAGATTGGGGGATAAATATACGCAAAACATAAATGACAAAGGAGTGCGTAGTCCTAAAAGTATAGACGGTTAGTTTACTGATGTGCCTCACAGTCCAGTCAAACAGACCTGGCAACTCACAGTGGTTTCAACCCCAAAGTTCCCAAACATCTGGGCCTACCAGCACGTGCGGTCTTGCAAAATTGATCGACTCATCAATACATCCCAATTCTTGTCTCCGCAGCGTCTCTTCATCCGACCCTTCCTCTAGGACAATAATCAATGCGAGATGAGTACGCCCATCGGGATTCTGACCAGGAAGCATATGCTCGTGCGCAGCTGCAATGAACTTGTATCCAGAGCGGTTGAGTCCACTTAGGATGATACGAATATAAGCGTCGACTTCTGCATCACGATCACTTTCCACATCTGCAACATCTGCAACTTTCTTCCTATCGATTTTGAATCCTTTGACATAGGTTTTTACCATGACACTACCTGAGAAAAGAAGTGGTTTGAAAGACCATGCCTGACCCAATTGTAGATGCTCCTACCTCACCAAACGATTTTAAAGAGAATAGCGTTGAACAAAAGATGTCACGGTGACGCGCGCGTGACCGTTACTTCTATTTACGAAGATGTGGCGTTATCGCTTAGTTATCACTTAATCAGCAACTCATCGCCGTCCACTTACAGATTGTACATCCAAACGGTAAATAAACTCTCTCAAAGGAAACAGATAGTAGTACATTAAACCTAGTCCTTTGGTTGCACAGGCAAGCTAGTCTCCTAGACGTACAGTGCCAGTTGCACTTGCTGTACCTAACTTTCTGAGTCATAATTTGCGTGGTCTCAGGGTTCATTTCCCACTTTAGTATGCCTCCGTGCTTGCTTTTTATGCCATATGCCCTGAAAGTAATGATATCATTTCTTTCAGGAACCTGCTGCACCATCCTTTGCATGCTAGTGTTCTCACCACAACGCACATATAAGGTGGATATCATGAATTTGTTGTTCATGTGGGATATATTTAACGCCTGAGTGTTTTTGAATTAGAACGTACACATATGGCAACTTTAAATACGAAGCCGTACTTGAAGTATATCTTGCATGCCTCGCTTCGACAACATGCGCCCAGAGAAGACATCACATACGCTGTCATCTCTGAGTTCATATCAGAACATAAAATTCCACCAGACCGATTTGTCATCTATCCACAAATATCCTTGCGTTGGAAACCTGATAACCCCCGAGATACCCGTTCAGAGGTCCCCGATTTCGGCCTCGGGAATTTCACCCTTCAGGAGCCTTATTTCATCCTTCGTGTAGGAGCAGAAGCCAAGCGGAGTGTAGATGATATTATGGGAGATTTGCCCGACCCATCGGCTATCCAAGATGACCCCAATGTCATGGCTGCATTTCATGCTCTCTTTTACCAAGGGGAGGACCAGGCGAAGGCTGCAATAAAAGGGATGCAAACATTTTCTAACACGATCCCGTTTTTGCTTTTTGTTGGCCCGTACTGGGCATCCGTACAATATGGCCCTTTCACACCAGCGCAGCTCAGTGTACGAACGCACAAACCCTCTGACAGCAGCGACTTTAAGGAAGCGGTGAAGGCTGCTAGGCGATTATCCGAAATTCCGACGCAACGGCACATATATCTCCTTGGGACGACTGAGTCTTCGCGGGAATTGGAACGGATCATCTCCTCAACTGACGCTATTGCCAATGGTCTGCGATTTGAGGCCAATAACTACGACTGTAAGCTACTTTGTTGTTGTTCTTACTTGGAAATAATGTACGTGAAACTCCCAGGACAATTGTTCGGTCGTTGATGGTCAACTAGATTACCTGCCGGATGAGCTGATGGTACAAATCCTTTAGACTGTCACAGATTTATTTAGGAAATTTCGAAAGCAGGATCATTTTGAATGCTACAGTGTAACTCTGAGTGAGCCGATTCATTTGAAATGATGGACCGTTTTCCAACTCAATGTTGCTAGACGAATAGGTGTGAGAGTAAAACATTGAGGACGACCTGTAAGGCTCAACACCAACGAAAGCAGTGGATCCCGTGGTCAACAAACAAGCTCGAACCCGAACCCGACGTGGCCGACTCAACTGCTGAGACTTCTTTCGCATGCCGAAGAAATACGCATACACCGGAGCCACGATATGCTCACACCTCCCGCCCATGGTCTGATGGTTATGGCATAATCTTGTATGGAGGAATAGAATATGTGTGTGCATATAATTTCCACGCAGTCATATCATAAACCGGCAATGTAGCATTGCCAAGGGAGGTAGAAAAGGCTGAGATATGAGCAGGGTTATTAATGTAGGGCATGTTGTGAGGGGGGTAAGTAAGCGAGCTAACAGCATAAGTGAGCATTGGAAGGGTGGCTAGTTGTCCGAACAATTGGTCCAGATGATCAGATGAGATTGGACCCTCGACGTAGTCCATCGTAGTTCTCGACTGGTAAACGAACGTTCATTCCTTGGCCGTCTCCTTCTCTCCCTCCTCATCTTTCTCATCATGATGTTGCTTCGGCGGCTGCCCTGCCTTGCTATGTGACCCTCGTCTTCCTCTTCAACTCTCTCCAGTTCGTGTGGTACGTCATTGGAATGCGCCTCGCATCACCACCATGAGATCCCATATCAGCAGTCCCGAGTTGCTCATCCTCTAGCTCACAAGCACGGTCCCATGGATCTCGCCCAGACGACATTTCGACCAATTGACGCAAGAGGCTGACTTATCGTTTGATGGCGTCGTGTTCGGAAAAGACAGCTTCGACTGCGCGTACGTTATCAATGGGAATGGCGAGCAATGGCTGGGTGTTATGCAGTTGTGTAAGTCGGCAAGGGCCGGGGCAATGGGTAATGTTGTTGACGGTTGAGCTAGTTCAGGGGTCTTCAGTTTTAGTGGGCGAAACGGAGGGAGCGCCGAAGGGACAGCTATCAATGGAAATGGTTAGCTTAAATTGATAATAAAAATAATATTTGCGAGTCACCAATGATCCGTTGACCATCTCGTGTCACCCGAACAACTTTTCAACCAGTTGGCACAAGAGGCTGACTTCTCTTTTGATGGCGCCGGGTTCGGGGAAGATGCCTTCGAGTGCACATACTTTATCGACGTGACCGGCAAGCGACGACTAGATGTCGTGCAATTACGTTCGTAAATCAGCAAGAGCTGGTGCCGTGGGTGATGTTATCGACGATTGCACGGGTTCGGGCGGGCCTTGATCTTGGGCCGATGGTTAAGGCAGTAGATTCCACGGCTCCTTAGCATAACTCTCCTCCAACTCCGCCCCTTCCCTTCCCTTCCTTTTCCCGAGCCTACACATCATTCTCCTCAACATCACTAGCACTGATAGCGCCAGCATCCCCCAGCTTGACGGCTCAATAGTGAACCGACCGATCCCTCCACTCCAGCTTCCCGCTCCCCCAACCCACTCTCCCGGTCAACCTATCTTGAAAGGGAGTTGAACTTGTGCCTCAAAATATGGTCTCGCACAGTGGACAGCAATTTCGCGGGGTAATCGGATGATGAAAACTACTGGATGGATCTCGGGTCGGATCTCGTACAAGAAGAGATGAAACTTGTGGTCGAGGGATCCATCAGAGAAAGCGAGTATTGCGTAACGAGCGACAGTGTGATTGTTATTGTTATTGTTATCGTAGTGTGATTGCGGTGGTCTGTAGATCAAAGAACGAAGCGGGGCACAGTTTAACCTGGGAAACCGAAACCGAATCGTGCAGGCTAGGTTTCGGTCTGGGATAGAAAAAGCGGGCGGCGAATGTGCACGGAGTGTGTGGGGTAGGGTAGATAGTGGTATTATAAAGATGGGGGCCGGGGACCGCAAGAACGAGTGTGGGGTGGGGATATTAGCCCCAGAAAGTTGATACCGAGCGCACGCACTCAATACCATTTGGGGCTGGGAGATTCAATGCAATGTGAATGGAGGGAGTATATGAGATGGTGTGTATATGTCAATACAGGTGCTCATGCGAGGGGTTGATGGACAAGTGACAAGGGTGGTTTGGACCGCAACACCGAAAACCGAATGCCCTGCATTCTATTTTGGCTTAGCATGTAGTTTCACACCAAACTATGGTGCGGGCCTGCAGGAAGGGATGTGGATGGCACGAATGTCGCGATGGAAGCTCCCATTCAAATGGACGAGGGGGGATTTGGCCAAAATGCGCAAAAATCGTGCGTACGGCCTGGGCATCAAGTTTGAGCTGAGAAATACTGGCTGGCGTATACTGTGGGGACCATAGGGCTGCGTTTGACCCTGAATGTACAGGCGATTGTGCGGGAATTGGAGGAACCTGTAAATCAAGATAATTAACTATAAAATTGAAAATGGAAGCAAAGCGGACGGACATGGTGCCCTGCTCGCTACCTCCTCATGGTATTCCCCATCTCAGAGTCCCTCTACCCAGATCAGATAACTTACCAGCCATCCGCGTCGTGAATTCAGGCATGGCTGGTGATGTATCTATGGCAAGTTTAAATAGAAATGATCTAAAAAACATAACTGAACACATTAGTATACAACTCACGAACAATAAGTGTTCTGCCTTACCATGTGCGAATAGGGATCGTGCCGAGCCAGCACCATGTCGGGGGATGAAGAAAAGAGACGATGTGCTGGGCAAAGGCTCCGCGATTTCCATATTGAGGTTGTGGCTGAACCATGCATTTGGCATTCACGCTTGAATTGCACTTCCTATGGATATATTCAAGCATTTATGCTATATAGAGTTCATATATATTTACCAGCAAGTGTTTTCAATGATATTTTGTATTTATTTATTGCCATTTTGAACATGCAGGGCTCAATTACAACTACATGGGGCTCAAATAGGTGTATGTTGCCGATATTAAATCTATGCCAATCTCCAACAGCCCCAAAACAGCACTATTGGGCATAGATGGTCTGTCTATACACTGTGTATTATATTTTATAATTTAAAAAATACTTGATGGCAATTCAACTTACAAGGTTTCATGACTGAAACAACTTGGAACGGGTTATTGTATTTGTTCCCACCAATATTTAGAGTCCTGGTCCTCAAGAACAAAGGAAAAGCCTCTCCATGAAGCCTATGTATTTCATCTTTCAAATGTTGTACTAGACTTGAACAATTTCACTCTTTGATGGCACCTCCACCCCTTGATTTGGAACTGGCACTATCTCAACAGCATTGTCAAACTCTCCTGATCTACATACTTAAGCTATCTCCAATGGGACCAGTGCCCCAGTTCCTGCCAGAATAATATCATATATATATATAGCATCTCTCTTCCTCTCACCTATACACAACCCATGCCATAAGCATAGATATGAGTAAGGACTCCTGAATGCTTTAACACATTCTGTGATATATTGTCTATTTCATGGAGCATCAATCTAATATTTTTTGTGTCCATTTTGTGCGTAGGGCTGTTGGAATTAGATCACTAGTTAGAATTGCAAGCAGGATAAGGCAGTGGATAATGATAATACTTACTGGGGATAACTGCAGGAATCAAGGCATCATTAAGCTTGACAAAAGTGTCAGCATCTATCAACTCAAAATGTCTTTAAAATATTATGCCAATCTGCTTGCAAGATGTTGCACAGTTCAACCAGAAGTCACCTCTGTATTGTATTTACCATAATTGAGAGGGCGATGATCACTGGCGCCTAGATATTTCAAAGTACAACAAAATATTTAATAAAATATTTAGTAATTCTCAGTAACAAAGCTCAACATTTTTACATACTGAGGCCACCACCACAATCAATGTGCATCTCTGGGTGAATTGAAAATAAATTTCAAATGTGTCAAATGCCACATGCACACAAACAAACCTGTGACTCTAATACCACTGTCTAACCACCCACTGGACTTTTACCAACAACAATCACACAAGAGAGCCTACCTCTTTTGCACTTGGAGGTTGGTATCAAGCACCTTCTGGTGCTGGTCCAACCATCGACACTTGCCAGAGCTGCTTGGTCCTGCTACATGGCGGTTGGTGGTGCGCCTGTCACCAACATTGCGAGGTGTCCGATGATGTGAGCCCAGTCCAACATGAGAGCTTTGGTTGATTTTATTTAGGATAATTTTGCCTTTTTGGCCTGCTGGCTCACATCCATCCCCCATATCTTGACAAATACAAGAATATGCATGTATTGAATGCGGTATATTGACTAGGATTCACATCATTAACCTCTTTTGATTTTATTAGCCAGATTTTGATTCTGGCCCACACACCCAGAAATATGATGCATCCTCTTGATTGCCATCTGAGAGGTGACTATTTATATGTTTAAACTCATTCATTGTGTTAGTTTTAGGGCTTGGCTCCAACAGAGATCAACAATCCAAATTTTAGTGATGTGCCTGGCTGGGCCTCAAGCCCTGAGCCCGCTGAGCTCAGCCTGTTCAAGCCCAAGCCAGGCCTGACCTGGATGAGGGCTTGAAATGGGCCTAATGCAGATTCTTTCTTCAATCACATCAATCTTACAAACAACCAATGAGTCAAGATCGGTCGACAGACCAATGCATGCACCATGCCCGCTGAGAACAATGGTGATTTTGACTCAAAAGTGCTCAGTCGATAGCATGCCGAAGTCTGGGAGGTGGGCAGCAAGGTGTGTTCTTGCTAACCCTTATGTTTCTTGTCCCTTTCGCTTATCGTTACTCATCAAGGATGTCAAGAGCTCAAATGGGACCATCATCAACCTTGAATGACTCAGCCCAGAAGGTCTCGAAAGTGAGCCATACGAGCTCAATTCTGACAACATAGTTGTACAACCATTCGCTTGTTCATTTATCCTGTGTTCTTCATTATTGTGTAGGGAGTCAACATCAACATTGTCAGCAAAGACAACAAGACCAACATTCACCACAAGGTTGCCATTCGTGTTAGCTGTGTCTTCTCCAAGCAGGATGCTCTTGTTGCTGCTCACACCGAGCCACACCAATAGCACTAACACTGCACACAAAACCAGTCCCAGCCCCCTTCCTCCACCTCCTTGTCAGATGCTGTGGGGTGAGTTTCCCAAGTTCGCGCAGGGTTCAAATAACCCCACTAGGAGGCTGCCAATGCAGCCCCATGGTCTGAGTGGGAAGGGAGGTATGGGAAGTGGGAGTGAACGGCCTCCGGGAAATAGTACTCAACCACATTCTGAGCCAACTGCAAGGGGAGCTTCAGAAAGTCCAGAGGATGAATAGAAATAGATCACATCGAGTTGCGTGATTATTTTCTTAAATGGACATTAGAACAATGGAAAGACGCAATAGTAGCTGCATAATATGATGTATAAACTGGCAAAAAAAGTGCACAGAAAAGCATTGTAGAACACACTACACCTGAGGTGTCCTTATAGGAATATTGACTTTTGGTCGGAAATATGGTCGGAAATAGGTCACAAATGGGGTGGAAATACCAAGACAAATGGTATCTGCTGGGTTCATAGGCGTGTTCTAGGCTTTCTACCATATATATGTACTCAGTAGACATGTATTGATGTTGTAATGCACAAATTCATTGCTGTTAGCGAGGTACAAACTTCTGTGATAATTGCACTTCATCATTGTGAACTGGGAGCCTATGTACCTTAGAAAGTCTCTTCATGGATCTCTGACACATTCCTGTCAGAAAGCCCCTTGTCTGATAATACTATTTGCCGCTAACATAGCATGTAGAGTATAGCTTGCATAGGCACTAGAACAGGTCACAAAATGATTCTATTTGACTAATCCCTAGACATGGTCTTTAGCTCGTCGAGAGAACATGGAAACTCCCTGGAGCCACTGCTGCTGGTTGACCTCCTCCTCCTGCTTCCTCGCCTTATTCAATCCATTTTTGTATGACGTCTCTGTTTGATACCTGTGGTCCACCCAGCAAATAAGGCCTCTAGCAGTGTAATGCGTGAACGAGTATTGAGATTCATCTGGTCAGATTGCGATATTGGAGTGGTGGATGGCACCAGAGGAGATAAGGATTGTGGAGCTAGGGGGGAACTCGATTACGAGCTTGAGATCCCATAGAACGAGATGCCCATCCAGGGTTGGATCAAAACTGCCGAGGGCTGTAATTGTGCACCAGCTGAACGGGAGATTACCTGAGTCAATGTGGTCAAAGCAGTACATGTTTGGCCCAAAGTTAAATGTAGCACAGGTGAAGATGTTGTTGAGAAAATTGTGTTTTAGGTGAGGATATGTTTTGAAAAGAGGTCCAAGGCGATTAACGTAGTAGGCGTGTAAGTGCGGAGACCAGATGGCACAAGCAGCTGCGAATTGAGTGTCAGAGCACCGTAGAAAGGGGCAGAGGTAGGTATCAAAATTGATTACTTACCCGACACGAATCCAGCAATCCAGATGAACACAATATTGCTGAGAAGCGAGTACAAAATGGTGGCATTGATAGCGCTATTCAAAAGATTTCTTGGGACCTATATGATGCATGTGTTAGAATACGAATTCTATAACTTAAGAATGCAAGCCAGGTTACCTGCTGCCCCCTCCAAATCAAGCGCCAATAGTGAGGGCTGTGAATTGACCTTGCTGGTGAGTAGCTGAACCATGGGAAAACCAGTAGCACTCCCGAGCATCGTCTATTGTGGCAGCTGCATCCTGTTGCATCGTTCCCCAGCTTGCATCGTTAGGATGCCCAGCGCAAACCCCAATAACGCGTTCCTTGTGGTTGAGTATGGGGGTAGGGACACTTTAAATGTGTATGTGGTAAGTGCGCTGTTACAAACCCAGGGCATCAGGTACTCACCAGCAATCCCACTTCCGCAGCTCAAAACCATACTGAGAGCCTTTCCCAACCAACTCCTCCAACTGAAAAATAAGCTTCGCCCCACCGGAATCGCGCTTGCCCAAGTATCCGGTACTGGCGTGGGGCATATCCATGGCATTCAGACCAGTACGTATTAATTTCTCCGGCTTCTTGATATGCTTGTGGACTAAGTGTGGTTTGACGACAAAGTCGCCATATGAAGCAGCGTCCATTGTTTCGCCTTCAACTTTTCGCGGGCTTTTCCTCTTGACTTTCGATAGGCTGATTCATTCGTTCTGGGTTTGGGTGGTGCATGGCGGGAACATACGGAAGTGACTGGTGTTGATGTTGATGGTATTGATGGAGGTATGTCTGGCGGAATAGATGTTGCAGGCTCTGAATGTCCTTGGCGAATATTAAAATACGCGCTATTTCTGAATGACAACGCACCCATTTCTAAAATACGTGCTATTTCTGAATGACAATGCACCCGTTTCTAAATGACCTGTGCTACCAATTTACTTGCCATCTCTGAATGTCCATGTTCCCAATGTTCCCAACTGATGTTCCCAACCGATGTTCCCAATGTTCCCAACCGATGTTCCCAACCGGTGTTCCCAATGTTCCCAACCGATGTTCCCAATGTTAACCGATGTTCCCAATGTTCCCAATGTTCCCAAAATGTTCCCAACTGTGTTCCTGTTCCCAACCATGTTCCTGTTCCCAACCTTGTTGCCAATGTTCCTAAAATGTTCCCAACCGTGTTCCCAATGTTCCTAACCATGTTCCTGATGGTCCTAGAAGGTTAAGGGGAACATTGGGAACACGACGAGGGCATCACACCTATGTATTCAGCTCACACACCCCTTACTATTTATTGTCAGATCAAGGCCTTAAGTATGATGTACATAGGCGCTAACCTCTAGCTGTTCTGTTCCAAATTTTCCCAACATTAAAACAATAATGGCTACGTATTATGATATAATACTGGTCGCTATGCTTACGGATCTCTTCCTCTTGAGATCCTTGGCCACGTCAGATATCTTGGTCGACATTGTCCCCACCCAATTCAACAACTGGCGGGACCCCTTTTCCTTCAACTTCACCACTTTGCCGAACATTTTCACAGAGTCTCCTAGTTGGTCTATCAAATCAATAGCGCACTCTATTCCGTGGGCACTGGCTTCAAACGAAAAGACGGCGTGAAGATGGTAGGGAGGTAGGATCGCCCCGTTTGTGACCCATTTCCAACCATGTTTCCGACCAAAAGCTACAAGGACGCCTCAGGTGTGCGCAAGTCCATAGACACAAGCTGCACATAATAAAAGTATCTATTAGAAGAGGTGTGCAAGTGTGCGCAAGTCCGTAAAACAAAGCCGCGCACATAAAAATATTATCAGAAAAGGTGTGCAAGTGTGCGCAAGTCCGTAAACACAAAGCCGCGCACATAAAAAATATTTATCAGAAGGGAGTGTAAGTGTGCGCAAGTCCGTAAGCACAAAGCCGCGCACGATAAAATAAAATATATCGGAAGAGGAGGGTGCGCAAGTCCGTAGACACAAAGCTGCGCATGATAACAACAATAATAATGATAATAAATATATTATTATTATCAGAAGAGGAGTGCCAGTGTAGCCGCGCATGATAAAAACATATTATCAGAAACGGAGTGCAAGTGCGCGCAAGTCCGTAAAACAAAGCCGCGCACATAAAAGTATTTATCAGAAGAGGGTCGAAAATAATCGTCACGGTCACAACATGCGACCAAACAAGGCGCCTATTTCAAAAATCTCCTACCAGCTCATATCTCATATTCACCCAAAAGATTCACTGCTTGAGCTTGTCAAGAACGTGAAAAGATTTCGCCACGGGGCCGTAGGCTTATCGAAAGGTAGGGATATTATCCTCATTCTAACCCTAACCGCATCTCATTCAGTGTGCGGGAATGAATGAATTACTGGGCTGTGTACCAGGTGATCATCCTCTAGCTCATC
>Ga0137418_10003803_pt1 | contig 13886 bp, 12 predicted proteins | sample CZODoug3_1_2_16f_FD_122242 | JGI IMG/M metagenome (GOLD analysis project Ga0137418, IMG submission 122242) | Vadose zone soil fungal communities from Angelo Coast Range Reserve, California, USA - CZODoug3_1_2_16fungal (Hybrid Assembly) | ecosystem: Environmental > Terrestrial > Soil > Vadose...
TGGTTGCAATCCGACTGAGTTGTACGAGCGCATCGCGTTTTTGGCCCGAATCACCGTCGGAGGAAGCAAGCCCGACAAGGAAACGAACCGCCCCTCGCTTGTCGCCATTAGCTGCAATTGCACCCATGATGCCCTGTTTTAATCGGCGCTCTTCTTCGGCAGCGTAGCTGGCAGTAAGGAATCCAAGCAGCGCCGGATCCTTGAACCGCCCCAATGCGCCGACAGCACGTTCACGCAAGTCCAGGTCAGCCGAAGTATCCTTGACCAGGCCGGATAGAAAGGAAACCGAGTCGGGTCCCTCGTCTGATCGGCCGAGCCAGTTGATGGCAGTGGACCGCACGCTGTGCAGCGTCGCCGATTTCGCCAGGTCGATCAAAGCTGCAGGCACCCGGCGATCATCGTGGACTGCCAGGGCCAGAACCGCGGGATCCGCAACCGACGCTCTTTCGTTTGAACGAGCAAGGTTCTTCAAGAATGTCAGACTCTCCTCATTGCTGCTCCGACCCATCCAGTAGACAGGATAGCCACTGAATTCGTGCTCGCGCTGAAGGTTAAAGACGTCAACGCGACTAATCTCTCCGGATTGGGAATCCCTCAAGACAAAAACCCCCAGGTTCCTGGTTTCGACGGGCAAGTCACCAAAAGAAACTCCATTGCCACTAACGCTGAAGGTTGAACTGTCTTCGCCGACGTACTGAACGTCGATGGCAACACCGGCCCGAACATCGAACCCATAAGCACTCCAAAAGCGCGTCTGCTGGACATTTGATTTCGCTTTTTTAAGTGCGGAGTCAAGCCGTTCCTGAAGGTTTGCACCGTCCACAGGCGTAAACGACTTAACAGGAACCTGTGCCCGCACGCCACTGATAGCAGCAACAACCAACAGCAGTCCAGCAAGTACACTTCGACTGACCCGCCGTAATTCGAGTAAACGTTCTGTCATGATATTCACCGTTTTCAGATAGAAAGTTCCACTCGATTATCGCAACAGGTCTTCCAGGAATTTCAGGACTTCGGGGTCCTTGCTTCTGCCAAGTGACCGGATAGCAGTTTTGCGCAACTCGATTGGAGTTCCAGTTGACCTTGCAACATCCATCAGTTTTGATTGCGCACGCTTATCCTGTGACCGCGCAAGAACTTCAATGATCTGGGCTCTGACCTCGTCGCTTTTTTCGGTGTCATAAAGTGGCAAAAGGATGTCCATCACCGGCGTTGGTCCGTCGCCCCGGCTTATCAATGCACTAACCGCAGCGAGGCGAAGTTCGGGAATTTCAGCAGTTCGCGCGATTTGAACCAGTTTTTCCTGGGAACGAGGGCTTTTCCGGATTCCAAAACCGGCAATCACCTGTCGCTTGATATCGTTAGGTGGGTTGGAATCGAAGATCTTAAATAGTTCATCGACGGAAGGTTCACCTTTCCGGCGGGAAATGTAAGCGATGGCATATTTACGGGTCGTTGTGGGTAACTGTCCATTCTCGGCAATCTCACCAAGCACGGCCAGCGCGCGGGGACTGTTACTTTGACCAATTGCCGCCACCGAAGACTGGATAACGTCAGGTTCTTTTGCGGTCATAGCCACTTCCTTTAGCGGTTCGAGCGCAGCATCGTCGTCGATACCGGCGAGGGCGGAAAAAGCGCGTTTTCGAAGCCCAGGATCGGCTTCGTTCCTGGCCATAGCGCTTAGCACCGGCAGCGCCGTTTTGGCGCCATATCTACCCAACAGCGACATCGCTGACCCTTTCAAACGAACACTGGACGCAGATCCGGGTTTTAAAATGTTGGTGGCTATTTCGGTCCCACGCTGTGAATCGAGCGTCATCAGGCTCTGCAACGCAAGGATTTTCACTTCGTCGGTGTCACTTTTTTCGGCCTGCTGTGTGATTTCGATGCCTTCGGCTCCAAGCTGTGGCGCAATTTCCACTCTCATTGCACGTGCATCGTTAATCCAGCTCGACTTTGGATGATTTTTGATCAGCCGCTCCAGAGCTACGTTCGTCTCCTTGAACTTGCCTTCACGCTTTAAGGCGAACGCCAGCCAATACCATGCGGCATCAACATTTTTGTCGGTGGGATAGGATTTTATGAATTCATTGAAGACCCGTTCGGCCTGTGCCCATTTCTCATCGGCGATCATATCCCGCCCCTGTCGAAACGCGATAAGCGAAGGACTCGATCCAGTCCCCGTCTGTACCAGTTGGTTCAGCCTAAACCTGTCCTGCGCATGTACAACGTTGACGGTTGCACCGCAAAGAAGAGTTGCGACCACAAATCCGGGAATAAGCTGATTGTTCCAGGTTATGAATTTAACAAGGGTTTGCATGGGTATAGTTTTCCTTTTAGATTCCGCCAGACTCAGAAAGTCCCTGGACTTATCTGATCTGCAAAGCGGCGACGACATCTTCTTTTTTAATTCGATTCTTTATCAAACTCACATCACCTTTTGAGGGGCGCTGGTCGAGATTGGCGATGTCAAGCAGAAGCGGTTCGATGCTGTTTAGAAGCTCAACCGTGGTTAAATCGCCGGAAAGCTCGGAAGCCCGCCTCAAAAATATGTTCTGGTTCAGGAGGTCCCTCGCGAGCTTTTTCTCGAATGCCAATTCGCTCTTGTTGTCGAGCAATTGCGAATTCCGAAACGAGCGCATCAGGATTTGAACACGCTCTATATGTCGCGAGGTTTCAGGGTCATCGGAACCAGACGAGGCAGGTTGAAATACAACTTCGGCTTGTTGCCGTTGAACATTGGCCGCGCCTGGATCTGACGGAAAAATGCGCGACTTCAAAGGTCTGAAACGCGATTCGCGTCTTGGATAGGGTTGAGCTTGAACTGCTCCGGAATAGGAGCGGACGGACAAATCGGGGATCCGATCTTTTCCCTCCCCAAGTACGACAGGAGGATTGACAGGCGAAGGATCCGCAACGGCAACATTCTCATTTTTTACAGTCTGAACCGCCCGAGATGGCGGCAACGATGATCCTGTATATCGCTTAACAAGAACAACTCCTGAAACGATGCTCAACACGAGAAGAGCGAACGCAGGCGCAAATGCAGGCGACAAAATGCTCGGCAGAAATAAACCAATTCGAGCGCGGAAGCTGCGAATCAGGGGCTTTGACTTATTCAGTTTTTCGCTATCGATTCCAGCCTGAACCCGCTGCCAAAACTCGGGCGAAGGTTCGGGTACAGAGGCTGCCGCAAATATGAAATCCTGTTCGCACCTCAAGTCCTCAAGGATTTCAGAGCATTCGGAACATCCGGAAACATGGGCGGAAACCGACGCCGACTTCTGAGAATCCAACTCGCCGTCAAAGAACTCTTCAATTAAAAGCTGACACTCTTCACACTTCATTTTTAACCCCCAGGTAAGAACTCATTCGCCGCCGCATCTCAGCACGCGCCCTGTGCAGATCGGTCTTCACCTTTGGTATGGAAAACCCGGTAATTTCAGCGATTTCGTCGTAACCGCGCTGCTGAAAAACCTTCAGGGTAAAGACCAGCCGCTTGTCCGCGTCCAACATAAGGAGTGCGTTCTGAACCACTTTGTCGAGTTCCTTATCCAGCACCACACATTCCGGCGCTGGCCCCTGATGCTGTAAACCGGCGACATCAACATCGTCCATTTCCACGCGGTTCCGATCGTGACGGTTGGCACGCGTCGACTCGCGCGCGACATTTTTTGCTATACCGAATAACCAACTCGACAACTTTGCGTCATCCCGGAGCCCACAGAGGTGCCGATAGGCTCGGACAAACGTTTCCTGTGCCAGCTCTTCAGCAAGCTCGCGTTGTCCAACCATGTTGTAAATAAATCCAATGACTGGCCGCGTGTAGCGTTCAAAGATGAGGCGAAATGCCTCGTCGTCGCCACTTCGAGCACGGCTTATCAGAGTCTGAGAACTGTGCATTGAGGTCCCGGCGCGCGTGCCAGACTGGCTTGTCAAATCAATCAAATCTATCGCCAGCCGCTTCATCATGATTTTCTGCAGATAAGTGACATCAAATGGCCGCGGGTTTCAGGAAAATTGCCCTGCAGATGAAAAATTCATGAGCGCGATCCTAACAGAGAAAAACGGCGAATTTGCGGGTATGGTTCAACAATCGTCCTGGAAGGCTGCTGAAACTGAAAAGTCCGCACGTCTTGTCCTCGATCAGAGCCATCTGAACATTTGCAGATCGAGAGTAAGTGCAGAATTTCATGTCAGGGTTTCAAAATTTATCAGTAGCGTAGCTACTCTCTGTCATTAACAACTCTCGGCCATTTTTTAATCACTATGGCAGAAGTTGAACCGGGTATCGGGGGACTATTTTTCGAATGGTCCACGAGGCCCCTCGTTCTTCCGAACAAGGCAACGAGCAGCGTGCGTTTACAGTAAATATACATCTGCGGAACAATTTGAAGCATCAAAATAATGACCGTCCTGCAAGGATCGAAGGTCCTGAATGGGGCGGGGTTTTATTTGTTTTGTGAGGAAAATTTATGAACGACTTTCGGTCTCCTTATCAGAAATACTCTCCGACAGACTCCTGGCAAACTCCTCAGAGCGGTTGGGGCAGCATCCAGACAGCCGCGCAGGCGTCCCTGGAAGAGCGTACCGGTTTTATCCGAAAAGTGTACGCACTGTTTTTCCTGGGGATCTTCTTTGCGATTGCGGGTGTGTTTGTAGGATTTAACGTCCCTGGCCTGATGAGCGCTATTGTTTATCATCCATTTATTACATTGCTGGTTATGATCGGCGGCGTTTACGGCGCGCAGGCTGTTCGTCATCAACCGGGATTAAATGTCGCAGCACTATTCGGGTTCACGACCTTAACCGGAATCATTATGTCGCCGCTGATGGCATTCGTTGCTGCGACTAATCCGAATTCTCTTCTCCAGGCGGCAGTGTTGACGGTTGGAATCTTTGGCGGCCTGACGGCTTATGTCTTTGTTTCAAAAAAGGACTTTAGCTTCATGCGTGGCATGGTCATGACCGGGCTGATCATCGTGTTTTTGTCCGCGCTTTTAAATATGTTTATCGTCTCGAGCGCCTTCGGTTTTGCAATTTCGGTGGCGGCACTTCTCTTGTTCTCAGGATTCGTTTTGTATGACACGTCGAACATTATTAAACGCTATCCGACGAACGAGTACATCGCCGGTGCTTTGAGCCTTTATCTTGATGCCTTTAACATTTTTCTGGCCCTTCTGCGCATTCTCAACGCTGGACGGCGATAGGGAAATTTCAGCGAAAACAAAAGCGGCGCGCTTCCCATCAAGGAGCGCGCCGCTTTCATTTTCTGAGACCAGCCTCAATCGTTTCAGCGGCCTTACCTTCTACGAGCAGCAAGCAGTCTTTCGATTTCATCTGGTTGGGAGGGAATTGACGCGGAAAGTTTGCGGAGTTTGTGGTCTGGCGTTACCACGTAATCGTCTTCGATTCTTACTCCCAGCTTTTCCGATTGTATATAAATACCTGGTTCAATAGTGAAGACTTCGCCGGGTTGGAGCGGTTTTCCCGCATTCCCCACGTCGTGCACGTCCATGCCAAGATAATGACTCAAGGCGTGAATGAAGAAATGGTCAAGGGTGTATTCTTTACCGTCGTTATCGCGCGCGCGCAATGGGCTGTCGCGCATAATACCAGCAGCAATCCCGTGTAGAGTGTTCATGGTCATGCCAGGTTTATAACCGTCAGCAGCGGCCGTTTGGGCATCCAGAACCAGTTGGTACACTTCGCGCTGGCGATTCGTAAATTTCCCACTGGCAGGAAACGTCCGTGTGATATCTGCGGTATAAAGTGAGAATTCCGCACCGATATCACAAACAACCAAATCGCCGGGATCAATCTGTTTGTGATTTTCGCTGTAATGAAGGATGGTCGAATAAATCCCCGAGCCGACGATCGACGGGAATCCCGGACGTTCCGAGCCTTTTCTTGCGAAGGCGGCTTCAAGAATCGCCTGTACTTCATATTCCCACATTCCGGGCTTCAAATGCGCTGCGATGTCGCTTTGCGCTTCGCCGGTGATGTCGATTGCCTTTTGCAGCAAAGTTAATTCAGATTCCGATTTTGCCTTTCGCATCTCGGCGAGCAGGTTGGCAACTGATACGACTTCCACCCCGGGAAGATCTCGCTTTGCTCTTTCAACAAACTCGAATTCCCGGACATTGCCATCCTCAAGCCCGCGCGGAGCAATCGTGTAGAGTTTCATGGCACTCTGGCCCTGCGGGCCTTTGAATGCGGGCAATGCGGCAGCTTCTTTGATCTTAGGCCAAAAATCAGAGGAGGTTGATAAAACGCGCTCAACCCCAAAAGTCTTTGCGGCGTCAGGCCCGGGTGCGAGTTGTACCCCGGTCCAGCGTTCAGCGCTAAGATTTCGCGACGGGATAAACACGATCTCTTTCGCGCCATCCTGCGATGGTAATCCTTGCGGCACGAGCATCACGGCGGCATCAGGCGTGCGAACACCGGTAAGATATGCCATCCAGTTGTTCTGCCTGTATCGTTCTTCGACCCCAGCTTCCCTGTCGACATTGCCGAGCACGATCACAATGCCATCTTTGACCTGATCCATCAGCTTCGCGCGGCGCGCCTTGTATTCACCAACCGGTTGATTCAGAAGGCGTATGCCCGGATCATCATAGAAATCGGCCGACGGCACTGCCCCAACAAATGTCGCCGATGAAATGGTCAAAAGCAGCAACGCGCATGAAAGATTGAATACCAAAGTCTTACCGCTGTTCATCACAAATCTCCATAAAATCCTACTTGATCTTTTTGGCCTTATATTCCTTACCTTCCAGCGTTATCTTCATACCGACAACCTGGCCATCATCGTTTATCATAAAATGAAGTTTTGGGCCGTCAGCATCTGAGCTGAAATCAGTGCCGGAGTCATGTTTGAACGCGATTTTCTCAGAATCTTTCGGCTCTGCCATTAACTTGCCCTTTTCGTTTGTCACTGTAAGCGTAAAGCCCGCTTGAACCTCGTACTCACCTATGTAAGCATCGATTTGGGTCGGGTCGAACTTTGACGCACCAGTGTCCGGGACCACCGACGAGATCTTCTTCGCTTTGTGGTCACCTCCCTGATGTGCTGTCAGGCCGATTACTTCGCCTTTGGTATCTTTATCGAATGTGAAACTAACACCAGGAGCCTCTTTGACGAGGAAATCCGATTGGGAGGAAGGAGCCAACGTAGCTTTTTCCTGTCCCGGCATCTTCAGGTGCAAAGAGCCATCCTCGAGAGTTACATCGAAGAACACATCACCCTTGAACGCATAGCGCCCGACATATGTCTCAAGTATTTTCTGGTCAACTCGTACCGGCGCGGTTGAATGTGGGTTTTGTACAAACTTCGGTTTGCTTAAAGCTAAAACCGAAAAAATCGAGGCGAATAAGACTGCAATTGTCAGAGGCTTGATTTTCAATGAATTACTCCTCAATTTCGACGGGGATCCATAAGGCAAAATACTACCCAGGCACGCCATAAGACCATCCATTCAGGTGGAAATCTCGGGCGGTCTTACGCATTTCAGGAGAGAAAGGTTTTCGTTGGACACCGAAGCGAATCACGGGCTGTATATGCGGGGCAGAAAGATGAAACGAAATCCAGCATTGATTAGCTAAAAGCAGACGGGCAACCAGGTACGTGCTATTTCGCCGGACTTGCAGCGAAATGGCTCTATCGGCGATTAAGGCGTCCGCAGATCTGGCCATATCCTGAAGCGCGCGTACGTTTAGTCGCGTTTGCCAAGAGCCAGGGGACGAAAAATATTCTGCAACCGACTGCCACTTGCCGATTGCCAGATGCTCATGACCCCCATGTATCCATATCCAAAGAAGAACAGGCAAAGAAACGGAATCGTGCCAAATAGATTCATGTGTACGGCGTACAGAATGGCGAGTAGAAAATAGAGCGAAAAAGAGAGCTCAAAGAGGGGCAGAAGTCCTCGTTTGCGCTTATATTTCTTCTTCTTCCAGGTTTCGTCTGTAGTTCCCTCAACACTGTACTTAGGAGTTCTAACGAATTCGGACTTAATTCCCAGCAGGGCTTCGAGTACAGCACGAGCGTTTGAGAAGGCGAGCCCGATCCCAAGCGCCATTACAAGTGGCAAATGAACCAGCCGAGGGCCTCGTTTTTCATCCAAATACCAAACCCCGGTTCCATAAAAAAGAACCACGGAGACAGTTGAAAAGAACAGCAAAGGAACGTCAAACACCATCAGGTGGCTGAACCCCTGGTTATAACGAACCAGTAGCAGGGGAAATTGCAGAAAACTGACCACAATCATCAATGGATAGCTAATGTTTCCAGTGAGCCTGAAAAACATTTCGAGTTTCACCCGAAGCGGCAGCGGAGCGAACCAGATCCGCCTGTAAAGCTTGATGCCAACCTGCATTACGCCCTTGGCCCAGCGTCTTTGCTGCGCCTTGAACGCATTTATCTCGACAGGAATCTCCGAGGGTGCATCTTCGTCCAGAAGATAGACAAAGCGCCAACCCATTAGCTGAGCTCGGAAAGATAGATCGGTGTCCTCTGTGAGAGTGTCATGTTGCCAGCCACCACTCATCTCGATCGCTCTTCGACGCCAAATGCCAGCGGTTCCATTGAAGTTGAAAAATCCGCCCGTGCGATTTCGAACGGTTTGTTCGACGACGAAATGGCCGTCAAGCATGATGGTTTGCAGGCGGGTCAGCAGGTTATACGAGCCATTAATATGCGACCAGCGCATTTGTGCACAGCCGACGAGCGGATCGCTGAAGTAATCTACAAGTTTGCGCAAACAGTCCGGTTTAGGGACGAAATCCGCGTCAAAAATCGCCAGGAGTTCGCCTTTGGCAGTCTTTAACCCATTTTCAAGGGCGCCGGCCTTAAACCCTGTGCGATCAGTTCGATGTATATAATGAATATCGAAGCCCTGGGCGGCGTAATTCTCGACAGTCGCACTCGCAAGTTTCACCGTTTCATCGGTGGAATCGTCGAGCACTTGAATCTCAAACTTATCGCGCGGGTAATCGATCGCGGTAACCGCCTTGAGGAGCCGCTCAACCACGTACATCTCGTTAAAAAGCGGAAGTTGCACGGTGATGCGCGGCAATTCGCTTTCGGAATATTTGCTTCTGGGACTTGGACCGAGTTTGTGGTAACGCCAAAAGTCTATGACTTGTTTAATGCGGTACCCTCCGTAGATCGAGAGAACGCCAAGTATCGCGAAATATAATCCCAGAATCGTATAGTCGAAGGTATCCAACACATAAAGCGGGCTGATATTGCTCCAGGTCTTATTTATACCCTCGCAAAAACTGGGGAATTTTTCACAAATATCTTCGTACTTGATTAGAAATGCAGCAAGGTAAAGAAGAGCCATTGCAGTTTAACCCGGAAAGAAAAAGGTTTTTCGTCTGATTTTTCGCGAAAAGCGCAGCACAACCCGCCATTGATATTACGCGAAAACGAGCAGCGCTTTGTGCACACATCAGCACCTACGCTGCCCGTCTCGAGTAGCACGATTGTATCCTATGGCGCGTTAGGTAACAATTCCCGAACTGTACACGTCGATTATTCTGCATCAGGGAAGAGCGCGCCAGGGATTGTCCCTTCCCGCATTACGATACTTAAGCGCCGTACCCGCCGCCCGGTTGGCCATAACTCGGTGGCGGAGGATTCCCACCGCCTTGCGGACCACCGAAACCCTCTGGCGGCGGAGGGCCAGCAGAACCAGCCTTTCGCTTTTCGAAGATTGGGACTGCTATTAGACCTCCGAGAGTTGCGAAAACGAGAAGACAAGCAAACCAGATGAGTGCACCAGGGATAGAATGTAAAAATCGCTCGCCAATCCCCATGTTCATTTGCTGTTCCCAGGATGTCCGCATCGCATCGGCCATTTGTACATTAACTTGCTCCATAAAGACGATCATGTTTCCCATAAACATGTTGCTTGTGAGAAGTGAAAGAGGTAGTCCGACGATCAAATAGATCACGCCGCCAACTAACCCGGCGATTGCGCCGATTCCTGCCCCTTCCCCAACGGTCACAGGATTTGCTGATTTCCCAATGTAAAGTTTGACGGCAAGCGCGCCACCTAGAAGAGCCCACGCGCAGCAGCAAATGTCGACCAGTTGCACAAGCGGTATCGCCGAAAGGAACCCGAGCAGGAGCCCGCCTATGACCGCTGATTTTATCTTTTCATTCATCTTATTTTCCTATCCTCTTTAAAGTCGGGGATTTGCGTCTGAATCCACTTCAGATTCGACGCCAGGGAGATTTATAGTCACTTCCGACGGTCGCGATGTTGGACCGATCAAGCGTTGTTAGTCTAACCTGGTCAGGGACGCTTCCATCAGAACCCTGATTCGGCCCCCAAAGCCTGAGACCCGAGCTGAAAAGTTCAATCAATCCCGGCAACACATAGAAAGCCGATACCACACTCAAGAGTGCCCCGGTGATAAATCTGGAGGTATGAGTATTGTTCCATATACCGAAAAATCCAAGCGAAAAATCCACTCCGATCGGGACGCAGGCGAGGAAAAGTAACCATCGAGGCGGTGTAGTAACATTCTTCAGGGACCGCATCAGGGGATAAACACTAACCCCAGCCGCGAATCCGACATAAAGACCAGTGCAGCGGGCGCACACTGCAAACGGGTTACCTTCCACAAAAAAGGATCGATCCTGGATTTGATGGCAAAGACGACTAAACGTCTCGTAAATGATTCGTCCTATGTAAGGATGGCCGTTCGACAACAATAACGGCGCTCCGATTATCGTTGCGACGAAAAACCAGGCGCCGGCTGAAATTGCCAGCCAAACCAAAACCGCACGAGTCGAACCAATCGTGCTATCGGCACATTGCGGTTGATACCGGGCACCATTAATCATGGGAACAACTCCCCTGGATTCCCGGGCCAAAACACGAAATGACGAAGGGTCAGTGTCAAAACCTGATTACCTGGTCCGGTCCGCCGTCAACGTGAACTGTGTCAACAAAGCGAATGTGACGAGACTCCGTGGTCATCACAAGCGAATGCGTCCGCTTGCCTGCTCCAAAAAACCGCACACCTTTCAGGAGCGCGCCGTCCGTGACGCCAGTCGCAGCAAAGATAATTTTCTTACCCGGCGCAAGATCGTTTGTGTCATAGATCTTATTCGGATCGTTAATTCCCATTGCCTCCAATCGATCCAAAACCACTTCCCTGGCAGGAACCTTGCTCTTGTCGACGCCGAGTAGTTCGTGATCAAAAATCAAACGCGCCTGAATTTCGCCGTTAAGACACTTCATGGCAGCTGCGGTAAGGACACCTTCCGGGGCGCCCCCGATGCCGATCAGTGCATGGATGTTTGTTCCCGCGACCGCCGCGGAAATTCCAGCGGAAAGATCGCCATCGCTTATTAATCGAATTCGCGCTCCTGCTTCGCGAACGTCGTTTATAAGCTTCTTATGCCGTGACCGTTCGAGAACAATCACAGTAAGATCTTCGATATCTCGTCCGAGCCGCCGCGCAATGTTTTTAAGGTTATCCTTGACAGGTGCATCGATATCCACCACACCACGACATGATGGGCCGACAACGATTTTGTCCATGTAGATGTCGGGCGCGTTCAACAGGCCGCCGCGCTCGGCGGCGGCAAGCACTGCGATTGCATTGTTGGCTCCGACTGCACAAAGGTTGGTACCTTCAAGAGGATCTACAGCAATATCGACTTCAGGGCAGGAATCACGCAAATCCGGAGGTGCGTTGAATCCTCCACCCAGTTCTTCTCCGATATATAACATCGGAGCCTCGTCACGTTCGCCTTCGCCAATAACGATTCGACCACGCATTGGCACCGTGTCCATCACTTCACGCATAGCCTCGACAGCGGCCTGATCGGAAAACTTCCGGTCTCCCTGGCCCATAGTTCTGGCCGACGCAATTGCAGCGGCTTCGCAAACCCGGAGAAAGTCCAACGACAGTTCTCGTTCAGTCCTTAATTTGTATCCCATAACCTTTTATTCTCCTGATCTGGTAAAAATGTGCCGTGTTAGCTCAAAAGCTACAGAATAAAGGGTGCGACATTTAGGATGACGCAATCATAGTAGCAGAGCATAACGGGAAATTGTAGGTGCTGCCTGCGTTTCAACCGGTTGTTTTTCGAGCTACTTAACGACATTAGTACTCCCGATCGAAAATTCACGTACTGAACGAATTGGGTTAACGACAACTCAATTGACTCCGCCAAATCCCGGCAACGAAAGCGAGCGCAGGTCAGACTTTTGCTTGAAGAATTTCCTTAGTGGTCCGGCGCCGGTAAACTGATTTAATTAGGGTATCATAAGTTTCACGCACTATTTATATAAATCCCATTTATCCTGCATTCGCCGATAACGGAAAATCTTGACTTCTTATAAAGAAGGGAGTAAAAACTGAGCAAGTTCCAGACCACTCGTAGGCGACTCAATAGCTGAAAGGGTTCCTTGTTCCGGCGGAAAACTCTTCGGGAGAATTCCGGAATCAGGACACTAGTCTCTGACGCAAGCGGCGTAAACGAATTTTGCGTCCCCATTGGCCATCGAACGGTAGGCGGCGTTACTCCTCTAATCACTCTGACAAATCTGCCTGACCGGCGAGCAGCTTTTACGGCTCAATAAACCGGGCGCATTCACAAAGGACAAAAGCACGCCGAGGCTTTGCTAAATGGCTCCATCGGGCTCTTCGAACATCTTGGCTCAAAACGGCGGTCGGCGGAAGGCCGGATCGAACTTGCTGGGTGCTACTATCGACAGGGAATGTTCGACCTGAGCCGAGCCACTCTATTAGGTGCTCTTGGAGAGTTATCGGATGATGATCGCGAACTAAGAAGTGTGGGACTTATCAGATTAGGGGTGGTTGAACGACACGCAGGACATCTTTACGATTCACTCTCCCGACTGACTGAAGTCTCCGAGATCGTGGAATTGGGAGGACCTTTGGTTACCGGACGCTACAACCACGAATTAGGTACAACCCTGCAGGATTTGGCTGAAACGGAAAATCGCTCGGACTATTTCGACCGCGTGATTAAGCACTTTCACAAGGCGTTCTACGAGTTCGTGGCCATTGGTAATCATAGGTATGCCGCAGTGGTAGAGAACAACCATGGATATCTACTTCTTAGCCTGAGTCGTTTCGAAGAGGCGGAAGTTCATCTCTTGCGTGCTCGCCAGCTCTTTGATGGGTTTGACGATAAAGTCCGTAGGGCCCAAGTGGATGACACGCTTGCGCGGCTTCATCTTGCAACAAATAGATTTGAACTGGCAGAGCTGGTGGTCGAGAGAGCCGTCGAGACTTTGGAAACTGGTGATGAAGAAGCGCTGCTTGCTGAGGCATTGACGACCAAGGGAGCCGTGTTTTGCAAACAGGGCCGTTACAGCGAAGCAAAGGGAATTCTTGAAGGCGCTCATCGAGTCGCGGAGCGCTGTGGCGACAACGAAGGCGCTGGACGCGCGTTGCTAATTGTTGTTGAGGAGATGTCCGAGCAGCTTGACGATGAAGAACGACAAGAACTGGGCGTGCGCCTTCACAAGTTGTTAGCCCAGTCGCAACAAGAATCGACCCGAATTCGTTTGCAAAAGTGTCTTGAGGTCATCGACCAATTGCACAGGAGGGCGATGGAAGCAAACCTCTAATGCAGCACCTGGCAGCCGTTGATGTCCACTTCGAGGACGCGCACTGAGGATTTAATTTTGTGCTGATCAAAACAGCTGGCTATCTTTAGACCTATCTCCTCAAAATTGTCTTGCGCCAAGGCGAGCACGCTTGGACCGGCGCCGCTCAAAGCAACACCAAGAAGACCAGGCATTCTTCCCACTTCCAGTGCCTCTGCCAACCCCGGTACGAGCGAACGCCGCTCATCTTGATGCAGTCGATCTTGCATTCCCTCCCACATT
>Ga0137418_10003805_pt1 | contig 13880 bp, 14 predicted proteins | sample CZODoug3_1_2_16f_FD_122242 | JGI IMG/M metagenome (GOLD analysis project Ga0137418, IMG submission 122242) | Vadose zone soil fungal communities from Angelo Coast Range Reserve, California, USA - CZODoug3_1_2_16fungal (Hybrid Assembly) | ecosystem: Environmental > Terrestrial > Soil > Vadose...
AGTATTGAACGCGGCGAATAACCGATGAGAATTTGGTGTCGCCGCAAACTAGGACAACATCACCTAGCCCGGACTATTCATGAATGCACCCATCGAAGCGCCGAAGGGCGTCAGCGAGTGCGAGGTTGAGACTTCTGAGGTGTCGACAGCAGGCCGGCGCGGCATTGCGGCGATGGCCACGCTGGCGCCCGGCTCCGATGAGTAAAGCGCGCGGTTTCGGATCGACTGCGTCGGGGACACGTCGGCCCGGGGCCGACGGGATCGTGGACGCCAGGGGGCTCAGGTGGCGCCGAGCGCGTGCGCGACGTGCTGCCACGCCTCCCGCCATGGGGAGGCCTGCGGCAGATGCAGGACAATGCGCCGGACCGAGCGCTCGACCCAGACCGCGACCTTGAGCAGGCGCTCGCGCAGGATCCAGATCTGCGCGGCCCCGAGGACCGTGGTCCGCGCGGCGAGCTGCAGCACCTGGAACAACACGTAGGCAGTCACGGAGAGCAGCAGCCGCAGCTGATTGGCCGCGAAGCGCGAGCAACTGGTCCGGTCGATGGCCACGCCGGCCTGCAGCTCTTTGATCCGGTTCTCCCATCTGCGCTCCCGTCCCTCCCGTACCGGCGATCGCCGTGAGTCATGCGGCCGCGCGTGCCAGGCGGCGCCCAGCCCCGACGGTCACCACCGTCCCGGCACCCCGGTGGTGGATATCGCACCTGGCCGTCCCCGCGGTCCTCGCCCTGGTGAGCTTCGTCGTGTTCGTGCCGGCCCTGGAAGGTGGATTCCTCAACTGGGACGACGACCAGAATTTTGTCGACAATCCGAACTACCGCGGCCTCGGCGTCTCTCAACTCCGGTGGATGTTCACGACGTTCTTGATGGGACACTACATCCCCCTCACGTGGATGACCTTGGGACTGGACTACGTTGTCTGGGGGATGAACCCTGTCGGATACCATCTCACGAACCTCCTGCTCCACGCCGCGAACGCCGTGCTTTTCTACTTCATGGCGCTCCGCCTCCTACGGGCGAGCGTGCCGGGTGGCTACGCGGACGGGTCGTGGGCCCTCACGCTCGGCAGCGGGTTCGCGACGCTCCTTTTTGCCGTTCACCCCCTCCGGGCGGAGTCGGTGGCGTGGATCACTGAGCGCCGGGATGTGCTGTCGGGACTGTTCTACCTGGCGGCCGTCGTGGCGTACCTCCGCGACTGCGACGGTGCCGTGCCCGAGGGCCGCCGAACGCGCAAATGGTACTGGGCATCGCTTGGCCTCTTTGCCTTGGCCCTGCTCTCGAAAGCGATGGCCGTGACCCTGCCGGTGATCCTGTTGGCGCTGGACGTCTATCCCCTCCGGCGGTTCGGCGGCGTCGGCGGTCGCCGGCCTTGGGCATCATCGATGGCGGTCGTGACGGAAAAGCTCCCGTTCTTCGTGCTCAGCCTGGCCGCCGGCGTCACCGTGCTGGTTGCCCTGGCGCACGCCATACACAACCCCCTGATGCCGGAATGAGCCTGATCGACCACGTCGCGATCTCGGTGTATGCCCTCTCGTTCTACCTCTGGAAGATAGCGGTTCCTGCCGCTCTCTCCGCGGCCTATGAGCTGCCTCCCCCGAGCGGCTTCGAGACATGGCCCGCCGCGCTCAGTGGCGCTGTGGTCCTGCTCGTCACCGCCGTGGTGATTGCAGGTCACCGTCGATGGCCGGCGCTGGGGGTAGTCTGGGTCGGGTACATCGTGATTCTCTCCCCGGTGGTCTGGGTCCCGCGGATCGCCGCCGATCGCTACACCTATCTGGCCAGCGCGGGTTGGGCACTCCTGGGAGGCGCCGGGCTGTCATTCGGATGGAAGGCGTGGGAACGGCGCAAGCTCGACGCCCGGATCGCGGTGCCGCTCGCCGGGCTCGCGGTCTCCGTCGTGGCGGCGCTGGGCCTTCTCACGTGGAACCAGGCCAAGGTCTGGCGCGATTCGGAAACGCTATGGACCCACGCCGTCGCTGCCCGGCCGTCGGCCCTGGGGCACTTCAAGTTGGGCGTGACTCTGGCGCAGCAGGGCGATTTGACCAAGGCGATCGAGAACTTTCATGCGGCGTTGAGGATCAACCCTCGCTACGCCTCAGCTCACAGCGCGCTGGGCTTTGCCTTCGCCCTTCAAGGCAGGCTGACGGAAGCCAACGAACAGTTTGATCAGGCGCTGAGTATCAGTCCGCGCCAAGCCGACGCGCACACCGGTCTCGGCCTGCTCCTCGCCCGCCAAGGCAAGCTCAGCGAGGCCGCGGACCATTTCCATCGCGCTCTTGAGAGCAACCCCCGCGACGCGCAAGCCCACACCAACCTGGGCCTCATTCTGAAGAGGCAGGGGAAGGGGGTAGAGGCGGCCACCCACTTCGAGCGCGCGGTGAAGAGCGATCCCGGATCAGGGCAGGCCCAATACCAGTGGGGTCTGGTTCTCGCCGAGCAGGGCAAGTTCCGAGAGGCGACGGCCCATTTACGGGAGGCCGTGCGAATCAACCCTCGAAACGCCGAAGCCCACCGCAGCCTGGGCGAGGTCCTCCTGCGTCAGGGTCGGGCGATCGAAGCGGAAGAACACATTCAAGAGGCACGCCGGCTGCGACCCTGAACCGGGGTCTTGCCTCGCAATTTCGCCATCGTGCCGCTGTGTCTCCGGCGGCGTCCGGTCAGGCTCCTCTTCAGCAGGGTATTCTGAGACGCGGATCATCGTCACTTACTTCAACTACATATAGGAGCCGGCCCTGAAGTGTGCCGCGCTCGTTGGGCGACGGATGCCTCTCCGAATTCAGAACTGGCTGTCTGTCGATGACATCGCGAACCTCGTGGGCCTGTGCGAGTGGGAAGTGGTCAAGATGGGCCATCGATTTCTCGTGCCGAAGTACGTTCCGGTGGTATCGACCGTGGCGAATCGCGTGGTGGCGAAACTACCGCTCGTCGGGCGCTTCGGCCTCATGGCATACCTCGTTGCCCGGCCGCGGACCGTGTCGCCGTCGACGTCCACCGCGACCTGCTCCGTGATTGTGCCGTGCCGCAACGAGCGGGACACCATCGAGCCGGCGGTTCTCGGTATCCCCGACATGGGCGCGCATACCGAGATCATCTTCGTCGACGGTGCCAGTACGGACGGGACGCGGGCGAAGATCGAAGAGATGATCCAGAAGTACGGGGCGAACCGAGACATCCAACTCGTGCTGCAGGACACGCCTCGCGGCAAGGGCGACGCGGTACGCCTTGGCTTCGAGGCCGCCACGGGCGACATCCTGTTCATCTTGGATGCCGACCTCACCGTCGATCCGGGCGACCTTCCGAAGTTCTACCGGGCCATCGTGGAGGGCAAGGGCGAGCTCGCGATCGGCTCACGGCTTGTCTACCCAATGGAACGGCGAGCCATGCGCTTCCTGAACCTCGTCGGTAACAAGTTTTTCAGCGCGCTGTTCACGTGGATCCTGGAACAGCGGATCACCGACACACTGTGCGGAACCAAGGTCCTCCGGCGGGACGACTACCTCAAGATCAAGGCCAACCGTCGTTTCTTTGGGGAGTTCGATCCGTTTGGCGACTTCGACCTACTTTTCGGTGCTGCGAAACTGAATCTCAAGATTGTGGAGATCCCGGTCCGCTATCGAGAGCGCGTGTACGGGACAACGAAGATCAGTCGTTGGCGCCACGGGGTCTTACTGTTGCGGATGTCCTGGCTGGCTATCCGGAAGCTGAAGCTCGCGTGATGGCGAGGACGACGCCCGGTACGGCTCGAGACGACCGAGAGCGAGGGAAACTGATGACGGCACAAGACCCTGGACCGGCACACGCGGGCCGTCGCCGCCGGTGTGGAGAGATGATGATTCGTGCCTCCCTCCGTACGGTCAGGCGATGAAGACGGCGGTCGTGTGCGGCGCGGGCGGATTCATCGCGAGCCACCTCGTGAAGCGCCTGAAGCGCGAGGGCTACTGGGTCCGCGGCGTGGACCTGAAGCTGCCGGAATTCGCGCCGACCGTGGCGGACGAGTTCCGCATCCTCGACCTACGGGAGCCCGCGAACTGCCGCGAGGCGCTCGCCCGGCCGGCGGGCCGTCCCGACGAGGTCTACCAGCTCGCGGCCGACATGGGCGGGATGGGGTTCATCCACAGCAGTGCGTGCGAGATCATGCGCAACAGCGCGCTGATCAACATCCACATGGTGGCGGCCGCGGTCGAGGTGCGCGTGCCGCGCTACTTCTTGTCGTCCTCGGTCTGCGTATACCGCGACATGATGCCTGGCGAGCCGGAGATGCCCGAGTCCGGAGCCTACCCGGCGATGCCCGACAACGAGTACGGCTGGGAGAAGCTCTACGCGGAGCGCATGGCAATGGAGCACGGCCGCCGCTTCGGCATGGCCGTGCGCATCGCGCGCTTCCAGAACTGCTACGGTCCCGAGGGCACATGGCGGGGCGGCCGCGAGAAGGCGCCGGCCGCGATCTGCCGCAAAGTGGCCGAGGCCGCGGACGGCGGCGAGATCCAGGTGTGGGGCGACGGCAGCGCGATTCGCAGCTACACGTACGTGGACGACATGGTAGATGGCATCTTCCGGCTCACGCAGTCACACCTCGACGGGCCCGCGAACATCGGCTGCCCGGATTATGTGACGGTGAACCACCTCGTGGACATCGTGGCCGCGGTCGCGAAGAAGCGCATCCGCGTCCGCCACGTCGACGGACCGGTCGGCGTCCACTCCCGCAACTTCAGCAACGCGCGCATCGAGTCGCTCGGCTGGCGTGCGCAGTGGCCGCTGCGCCGGGGGATCGAGGTCACGTATCCGTGGATCGAGGCGCAGGTGGAGGCCGCGTGCGCCGAGAGGGCGGCGTAGCGCACGCGACTGTGCCGAGTCGTCGTCGCCGGCGCCGCAGAGGAGATGAATCACGAAATGCGCACCTGGTGGCGTACTCGCAGTGAGCCGATACTGCGCTTCGCGGTGGTCACCATGGCCGTCGCGGCCGTGGTGTGGTTGTCGTACCAGTTCTGGAGGCTGCTCTGGCAAGAGACACCGATCTGGCCGACCTCCCCGACCGGAGCCGTAGACCTCAAGCAGCGCTATGAGGAGGTACATCGCTGGTTCGCCGGGACGCCCGTCTACGGCGAACTCTGGTCGGCGACGTATCCGCCGGCGAGCTACCTGATACTCTGGCCGCTCCTCGGGTGGCTCAGCCTCTCCAGTGCCCGCCTTCTCTGGGCCGCGACTACCGTGGCGGCGCTGCTGTGGACGATCTACTTGATCCGTCGGGAAAGCGGTGCGGATCAACCGCTCGAGCGCATTCTCGTGGCGTTGATGCCGCTCTCCATCTACGCGACCGGAGCGACTATCGGAAACGGGCAGCTCATGGTGCATGCCCTGCCCATCTTGGTCGCCGCCCTGCTCCAGCTTCATCGAGCACAGGGCGGGTGGCGTACAGACCTGTGTGCCGCAGGATTGTTCCTGCTGGCCCTTGTGAAGCCCTCCATCACGATCCCGTTTGTGTGGATGCTTCTTTTCGTCCCTCGCAGGTCACGACCGGCGTTGCTCGTAGCACTGGGATATGGCGCGCTGACTGTTGTCGCAGCGTCGTTCCAGGAGCTCGGGCTCGTACGGGTTGGCCGAGCCTGGCTCACCCACGTGATCGAGGTTTCGGCAACAGTTTCTTTGAGCTGGGACAGGATTAGTCTTCACACCGTGGCCGCCTGGTTCGGGCCCGCATGGACCGTGCCCACGTCCTTGCTTGTGTTGGCTGGCCTGGGCTGGTGGACACACGGCAATCGGCGCGCGGACCCGTGGTTCCTCCTCGGAGTCACGGCGGTCACGGCGCGGTTCTGGACATATCACGGGTGGTACGACGACATTCTCGTACTCCTGCCACTGGTTGCGTTGTTCCGCATCGCCGAGCGCAGCGAGCGCGAGGGGGGAAGGGACGTGATCGCTGGGCTGCTGTTCGCGATCACGATCGCCGCGATGCTCGCGCCAGGCGGTTTGTATCTTCTCCCACAGCCATGGAAGATCGCGTACGTGATCGGACAGGTAATGCTGTGGCTGGCAGTCTTGCTGTTCCTCTTGGATCAGGTGCGGCGGGAGCGCAACGTACTCGCGGCCAGCGGGTGAGGTGGTCGGATCCCAGGGTCCCGTGGGTCTCCCTGGGGCGGAGGGCGATCCCATCCCCGACGGACCGGTGAGGGAAGATCCCGGTGGACAGCACCGCTCCCTCAGCGCTCCTGCCCATGGCGTTCCCGGGCATCAGCGAGCCAGTTGTACACCCTCGCGACGCCGTAGGCGACGGCGAAGCCGAGGACGAAGCCGTAGGCGAAGCCGAGGAGGCTGCCGACGAAGGTGACGCGATAGCCGATAAAGAACTGGCCCAGGAGCGCGAGATGTGGCCCCACGACCGGCCCGCCCTTAATGACTAACCAGTTCGTCGCGATGAAGATCCCAAGGCCAGTCACGGTCCCGGTGACGACCCCCTGGACGGTCGCGTTCAGCCGCATGAGTCGGGTCAGCACCAGGTTCTCGAGCGCCTTCCTGTCGTTCGTCATTCGCCCCGCTCCTCTAGATGAACTCGAGAAATCTTCGGAGGAGATAGACGTTCGCGCGACGGCTGAGCACCGCCACCCAGAGGAACAGGCAGGTATTTCTCAGGAACGCGAAGCTCCAGCCGCTCACGAAACCGACGACGAAGCCATAGGCGAGCCCCACGACGGTGCCGGACCAGGTTACTTCGTAGCCGGGGAAGTACTGGCCAAGCAGGCCCAGGGTGGGGCGGACGAGGGGGCCGCCTCCCAGCACCACGAAGAGCGTCGCCAGAGAAAGCACAAGCCCGGCGGCGGCGCCGACCGAGAGCCCGAAGGCGACGCGGTCGAGCTTGACGAAGACCTTGGTCAGCCCAAGCTCGAGGATTCGCGCGAGGTATTCGGGCGTGACATCGGCGCCCACCAGGAGTTGCTCGTGGTACTCCTGCTCGGTGTTGACGCTCCACAGATCGTTCTGCTGATCGAGCAGGAGATTCCGGGTCGCCAGCACCCCGGTCAGCATGGCATGGTCCTGGTTGTTGTAGCGATGCAGCCCGTTGCGGCCGATGGTCTGGAGGTTTTCGAGCCCATCGACGAACGCCCGAACGGTGGCCAGGCAGTCGCGGTAGCCGGCATCGTAGACCGGATATGCTTTTTCGTTCCGGAACACGCACCCATCCTCGACGTCGGCAGCGCGGGCGAGTCCAATCCGCTCGAGCTCGCGCTTGCCCAGCTCGACGAGTTCGGCGTCGGGCATGTTCCAGAGAGAATCGTTCTCGGCACAGAAGTATTCCAGGCCGAGGCTGGTCTTCTCGGCGTCCGGCACCATGTCGGGGCTCCAGTTCTTGAAGTTCTGGATGCGGCCGACCTGGACCTCGGGAGAGTGGACGTAGATCCAGTTGTCCGCGAAGAGGGCTGGCTTTCTCACGATCAGACAGACGGTGAGAAAGTCCCGGTAGACGAGCTTTGCGGCGGCGGCGCGGACCTCCGCCGGCGCCGGGGGGGAGAGCTTCGCGACGAGTTCAGTGACCGGCATGCTCGAGATGAAATGGGAGCCCTCGATCAGTTCCTCCTGCCCGGCCGCACGGACGACGACGCCGTCGATCCGTCGGCCGGTTCGCCGCACGCTCACGACCTCGCTGTTGAGCCGAAGCACGGCCTGGTGCCGCTGGATCTCCGCGGCGACCGCTTCCCACATCATGCCCGGACCGAGCCGGGGGTACTCGAACTCCTCGATGAGGGTTGTGATCGTCGTCTGCGGCCGTGCGAGCATGTGGAGGAGCGCAGTCCTCAGCGACAGGTCCTTGATGCGCTGCGCTGCCCACTCCGCCCTCAGCTCCGAGCACGGAATCCCCCAGACCTTCTCCGTGTAGGTCTTGAAGAAGATCAGGAAGAGACGCCGGCCGAACCGATTCGTCACCCACTGCTCGAAGGTGTCCTCGCGCACATGGGGGAAGAGCTGCCAACGGAGATAGCTGAGCACAATCCTGGCCGCCACGAACGGGCCAAGGTTCAGCAGGGCGTTGAGAGGCCGGAGAGGGTAGTAGAAGAAGCGACGGTTGTAGTAGATGCGGGAGAGCCGGGGCCGCCGGAGCAAATCGTCCCCGAGCACCCCGCGCCAGATCTTCTTCACCTCCTCGACCTTCGTGAAGAAGCGATGTCCTCCCATGTCGAAGCGGAAGCCCTTGAAGGTCTCCGTACGCGCGAGACCGCCGACTCGGGCGCGCTTCTCGATGACGACGGAGCGGAGGCCGGCCTTGGTCAGCTCACGGGCGGCCGTCAACCCCGCCGGCCCCGCGCCGATGACCACCACCCGCTCCCCGGGGCCCGGAGGCGTCACCGCGTGCCGGCCCGGGAGAGCTTCTGCACGGCCAGCGCAGCGCCGGGGGTCCCGTGCTCGAGCCACGCGTAAAGATAGGTCAGGCCGCGGCAGAGGTCATAGAGGAAATGCAGGGCGATGCAGAGGGCGGCGAAGCGACTACCGCTATGCCGCCGAAAGAAGGTGTAGAGCGAGCGATTGAGGATGGCGACGGCGAGTAACGCTGCCGCGGGGAGGCCGAGCAGCTCGAGACGCAACACGCCCAGGGGCGCGGTCGGGGCGGCGAGGCCCACCAGCGCCGCGCTCACTCGCTGCTCCGTCGTGAGGTTGAGGTCGTGGGGCGCCTGCCCCGACTTCAGAATGAGGCGCGACCAGGGCAAGGCCCGCTGAGCGATGTCGGCCGAGAAGACGTGAATCGCCCCCTCTGCGGGGCGAGAAACGATCAAGAGTGCGAGGAGAGAGACAGTGTTTTTTCTCATCCCATGATTTTGACCGCTTCACCAGGGGTCGCGATCACCAGACGACTCGCTAAAGGATGGGAAGTAATGTATCCAAGATTTTGTTCCAGATTGATCCGACGATCCCGATGCAGCGGCGCGTCACATCTCATTACCAGGGCCAGATACGGACGCGGGTGTTCATTCAGGAGGAGCGTTTCCATCAGGTTGCAGATGAGCTGTGAAGATTCGCCCAAATTCAGAGTTACGTACTCATCGACTGGATCGTCAGGGGGAAGGCAGCAGATTTCCTTTGGTGTGTCATTGAGTTCGAAATCTGTCCCGGCGACTTTTACGCGAATCGTATGCGGCTGGCCATCCCTCAGCCGATCTGGGAGAGGAAACACGAACGCATGTCTGCCGTTGCCTTTGCCCGCGACCTGTAGGTCGGGCCGGAACAAGCGGGCCGCCGTAGTTGCGAGATGAGCGGCATCGGCATAGATATCGACAGCGATGACCCCGTCGGGATGGACGGCGTCATAGATCCAGCCGGCGATCACCTGATGATCAGCACGGTCGTGCCAGCCTTCGTATACAGGTGTCGGTTCGATTTCCTGCTCGTCCATCACTTTCGGAATCGCCGAAGAGTTCTGTTCCTCACCTATCGCCGCCGCCCAGCCCGGTTTGGCGGTACTCACCGGGAGCATCCACATTTTTCGACGCCACCAGCCGGCGCTCTTCTGAAAATTATTCCTCGATGGGCGATAAGGCCGGCGCGGCGCGTGAGTGTAATCTGGAAGAGAACCAGTGAAGCTTTCAATAAGCCTCTCCGGTTTCCGTCCCGGTTCGATCGTCAGATCGAATCGTGCCCCCAGTTTTTCAGCCAGAGCCAGAGTCGCATCATTCATCCAGCGATCACCGAACCGCAGGCTGCCACAGGGCCGCCGAAAACATTCTTCAAATGCGGCGAAGCTCTGCCGCACACAGTGTTCAATCCATGGCTGATTGCTGAAATCCGCGATCCATTCCTGCGCCGTTTCATCCCATCGCCAGGAATGAGGATGCAATCCCGGCTCGTCCCCGGAAACCTGAAGTTCGCGAACGATACGCGGATATCGAGCCATGACCCAACTCGCGGATCCGTAAACATATTCAACCTGCGGGTCCATCCGAAAGAACCATGAAAAATGCACCGGTGATCCGGTAGCACGTTCCAGATGCGGCCTGAAGTTGCTGAAATACTCCCAAGTTTTCTCGAATCCCGTCCAGTCAGGACGCGACAGCGGATCAAAGACGCGCTCATCAGGCTCAACATCAAGGCAAATGACTACTGGGATTTTGCCAGCCACAAAACTCCGGCTCATCGCTTCCGGTAAGGGCAATGTCGAAGTGAGACACTTAGCTGGGATTTACGATATGGACTCATTTTCTCCTTCGTCTCACACTGCCGCGTGGCAGCGTAACGCTCTAGCCGCCAGTGCTGCGCCTTCGCAACAGGTGACAAGGGTCATTCTCGCGGCGCTCGCAGCGCTGATCCCGCATCCACGGAAAGCTAGCCGCCCGTGACAACCCACCGGAGGGACACTCCCGCCGGCGCCGAGCCTGCTCCCCGTCTGGGCCGCCCGCTCGATCACGTCGGATGCCACGCGAGCCGCTCGATGCGCCGGATGATCTGCGCAAAGAGGCGCTGAGTCAACTGGCTTTCGGCCAACTGCAGGATGAAGTACCGGGCATGTCGGATGAGGCGTCCGCCGGTCCTGAAGAGGCGCTGTTGCAAGCTCGTGAGTGACCAGCTCCGGATGGCGACTGGCAGGACTAGTCGGCGCAGCAGATTGCCGACGTTGTAGGCAATGACGCCGAGGAGCAGACGGACCTCGTTCGCCCGGAACCGGTGACAGGAGAGGCGCGTCCAGTGAATGGCGGCTTTGCCCTCTTTGATCCACTGCTCCGGGGTCCCGCGCTGGTTGTAGAAGGACTGGCGGAAGAGATCTGGCAGAGGGAGTTGGCGGTTGTGCCCGGTCCGAGGATCAGTGAGGTGTTGGTCGATCAGCGCGCTCCGGCCGAGGCGTTCGTCCAACTCGCGCGGGAGCAGGAGCCCAGCATCGGAGGTCACCGTGGCTCCTCGGAACTCGACGCGGAGCTGAGGATTGAACGAGAGGCGAATCGGGCCAGATGTCGCGTCACCCATTGGGTGGTGCCCTCCGCGTCAGCGAGGAGCCCCCGAGAGCCGCGTTTCATGCGGGTGCTGAGCGATTATGGCCTTGTCCGTTCACCCCGCAAAACGAAAATGTGGGCTTAGAGAGCAACATGCGCCTATTAGGGGGTCGTCACCGATGAGATCATCAACGGTACAGCCTGAATCTTAGACGTTCTTCGAAGGCTCACTACTGACGGTGCCATGTGTCCGGCACCTCATACGCCACAGCAGGTATGGAGTGAAGGACAGAGCTCACACGAAGGGCCGCTACCGTTCGAGCCAGAGTTGTCATTGATGGCCTTCCCTGAGGAATTTAAGTTCCCGGTCCAGGTGCCATGCGAATTCGCCAATCTGTAACGCCTCGGGGGGGAATTTGTCGCGCTCCGCCGCGATGAGCTCGAGGCGACGGAGGTAGTGAGCGCGAAATCTCAACGTGCGCTCGTTACTCCTGGGCATCGCCACGCCGTCCCGGACTTTCTTCAGCTCGCGGACCCACTCCCGCGGGGTGCCGACAAACCGTTCCAGCGGATATGTCCGGCCGTCGTGCGTGGCGAGCCGTACGCGTTCTCGCTCTCGAGCCGGCCCGCGATAGCCATTGTCCAGAATGTCCGTCTTGTAGCCAGACTTGAACAGCGTGATCACCGGATCGCGGCCGATCCCGATCCCGTCCCAAGGCCCTTCGCTCGGTCCCCAGCCGGGGAACTTGAGCACGCCATCAGGATCACTCATCGCGTCCAGAACCATCAAAGGACCGTTGAGCCGTCCCGCGGGGCCATGGACCTGCCACTCGGCCAGCGCATGGACATCCGCCAAGGGGCGGCGCGTCTCGGCATCGACGACTGTGAACCGGAATCGGACTGCCTCGAACGTGCACGGCATCGGCACGACTTCGCACGGCTGTCCGGCGTGGGTCGCCATGCTCCACAGGAGGCTACTCGCGACGACACCGATCGCGGCGAAACGGCCAGGCACCGTCATATGTGCTCGATCATCATCGGTCACGAAGCTAGGTCAAGTCGACCTCGAAACCGAAAGATTTTTGATATCGGTGCTTGCGGGTTTCAAGGAACATTGGGCTGCGTGTTTTAGTCGTGTCGCATTGGACTCCGCGGATCTCGCGAGTTACCGAAGGGCTCAGATCCCCTTGGGGCCACCAATTATTTCGTCTGCTCGTTCCAGTGGGGCGCGCAGGCGATGCGGTCCATCGACCTCTTCACCTCGGATCGATCCAAACGCACAGCTGGTGGAGCCGAACGACGTCGAGCCGCCGTGTCGGAGCGCCTCGCCTGGACTGGTGGTTGCGGACTTCGCTCGAATTTGAGATGTTCACCCAGAACATTCTGCTCGGAGACGGAGGACACGAAGAAGGGCATCCGGGCGTTCGTGGAGAAGCGCGAGCGACGCTTCTCGGGGCCGCTGAGGGATAACCGATGGTGCGCGCCAGCCTCACCGTTACTGTGGGCGTCCTCGCCGTGGCGGCGATGACCGCCTGCGCAACCAGCTCTCCGGCCGAGCAAGCCCTTCGTCAGCGCAGCCGCGAGGCCGCCATCGTCTGTGCCAAGAAGTTTCCCGACGTCGACCACTGGTGGGACCGTTGGACCGGCGAGCTGATGGTCAACGTCAACCTTCGAGACTATCCACGCCTGTCCGGAGATCAGTCAGGATTCGCGGCGTGTGTCGATGCGGAGATCGCGGCGCGCTCGCCCGGTGTCTCGGGGCGGCTCGCGTCGACGTCGGCGGCGCGAACGACCGTCCGTGTCGACGAGGCCGCGGGCATGATCCTGGCGCCCGTCACCGTGAACGGCAGGCTCCACGGACGGCTCATCGTCGACACGAAAGCTCCGCTAACGCTGCTGACGACGGACGCGGCGCGCTCTCTCGCCATGGCGCCGCCGCTAGGCCAGACCATCATGACGCTCCAGGCGCCCGTCCGCTTCGCCATCTGGCGGCCGCCGATCACGCTGGGCTCGCTGCGCGTGGGCAACGTGAGCCTGGAGGACATCGAGGCCGTCGTGAGCTGGAACGTCCCGGGCCAGGGCGTCCTGAGAGCGGACGGCGTGCTCGGCCAGAACTTTCTCCGTCACTTCCACGTCACGATCGAACGGGGCGTGCCGAACCTCCTGCTCCTCGAGGCTCGACCATTCGGCCGGGGCACCCCAGTAGTGCGGTGAGTCTCAGGCTCTCCGACCGCCAGTCATCATGCGCAGAAGCGCGGGCGACAGCCGCGGATCCAACGTGTCGCGCACGCCCTCGCCGAAGAGGTTGAAGGCCAGAACCGGTGACGGTCATGGCCAGGCCGGCCGAGTGCGGTGATCGAGTCGGCGAATTGATTCCAGCCGCCTCGGCGTCACCAGCGTTCGTCGTGTGCTTTTACGGCACTTCCACTATGCGCGTTTTGGTCGCGTGCCTTTGTCGCCGACCTACTGCTCTGTAAGTGCTGAAACGCGATGGCGAAAACGTGACTGCGACCAAACACGGACTCGAATCCCGAGTGAGAGCTGAGGTCAATATTTCAGAACGACCTGGAAGGTTAGCGGTCGCTTCCACAATTCAGAGCGGGCCCCCGCAACCACGAAGCAGAAGGGGTAGCGGCAACGATGGCATGTTTCACGCCCGCGTCGCGGGTTGACGATTCTACTCACGGCCTCTTCAGACGGATCTCCTCGTAGGGCGCCGCGAAGTAGAGTTGGGGGCTGAGGCCGATTGCGGGCTGCTCGACGCGCGGCCCCACGCCGTGCAGCGTTGCCGGCTCCCAGATCGGCCCGAACATCACGCGCTCGTGCATCAGGCGTTGGATCTGGTGCAGCAGCGCCTCGCGCTTGTTGCGGTCGCGCTCCTGCGCCTGCTGCCGGAAGAGGTCGTCGATGTCCGGGTAGCCGCCGGACGCGTACGGCGCGGTGCTGAGCACGAAGCTCTCGATACGGGTGGCG
>Ga0137418_10003807_pt1 | contig 13873 bp, 16 predicted proteins | sample CZODoug3_1_2_16f_FD_122242 | JGI IMG/M metagenome (GOLD analysis project Ga0137418, IMG submission 122242) | Vadose zone soil fungal communities from Angelo Coast Range Reserve, California, USA - CZODoug3_1_2_16fungal (Hybrid Assembly) | ecosystem: Environmental > Terrestrial > Soil > Vadose...
GAGCCGCGCGCGGTCGAGCCACCTGAGCAGGGCGGCATCGTTGCGCTACGCCAGGTCGGTGGTCTCCACCATCGCTATGTCCGCCGCGTTGCGTAGGCGCTGTTGTCAGTCCTTACCGTCGCGAGGGCAAGCGAGCGCCAATCAGCGCTAACCCCGATAGGGCGGCTTTCGTCGCCAGTCATCTTGACGACGCGGTTCGCCGCTGCCGCATCACCCCGTTAAGTCCGAGACTGCCCTAGCTCGGGACCCCCATCCTTGGCGCGGATCGAGTTTTGGCCACGACAAGCTCGGCCTTGCTGGCGACCTGGCTCCCGGCCCGCCGCGCGACGCGCGTGGATCCGGTGGTCGCGCTCCGCGCCTAGGCTCGCCTCACTGGAGCGTCACGAGGACCAGCACCAATCCCCTGCCTCGAGACAAGCCGGTCATCGCCTTGCCGATGATCGCTCCCTGAACCGCCGAGTAGTCGTTCACCTTCATCGCGTGACCTGGCGTCGACGACGTCGTCAGGTGATCTCCCGGACTGATCGCGCCGGCCGATGCGTCCGCCCAGCAGTACACGCGTCCTGTCAATGCGACCGGGTACGACCCCGTACCGGCTCGACCAGCCATCAGCACTCCTGGCTCGATTCCGCCCGCGCCGCTGATCACTCCCGCAACCCGACGGTCAAACCGCCGATCGCTCATTACCAGGCTGCCGGGATGCTTGGGATCGATTGAAACCACGATGCCGGGCCGGAGCGTCTGGGAGACGCTCGCGGCGGCTTCGATCCTGAAGTTTTCCGCGACGTCGGCGCCGTCGATTTCCAGCGCTCGCACGTTGACCGCACCGTCATCCTTGATGACGAGGTCGTATTGCGCCGCGGCGGTGTTGGTCGCCGGATTGCTGGTCGTCCGAAAGAAATACAAACCGCCGTTGGTATGCCCGATGCCGACGTTCTGGCCAGCCGAGTTCTGCTTCCAGGCGAGCGCCGCGCCATTCTCGAGCTCCACGGCGCCCTTCCACCCGTTCGAGGTCCAGGGCGGCCCGCCGGCAATGCTAAGGCGGTGCGCCGGATGCTCGTTGCCGATGCCGAAATTGCCGTCCGGCCTGAGAAACATGCGGTCGTCGTATCGACTCAGGTCGACGCCTCTCACCGATCCACCCTCGGCGATGAACCCGAGGCGGAGGTCGCCGCCAAAATTTCTCAGGACGGCATCCTTGCCACTCGCCGTGTCGGAGAGCGTGAGCACCGGCGTCTGCTTTCTGACCAGCACGTCGTCCACGGAAATTCCGGGCCCGACCGGACCATAGGTTCGACCGGTGGGGCCCCGCTGTCCGGCGGGGATCAATGGCTGGGCAGGCTGGATCTGCGTCTGCTGGCGGGTCGACGCCGGCGGGTTGGCCTGCTGTTGCGCGGGCTGTTGCGCCGACGCTGGCCTCCAGGAAAGAAATACGCAAAACAGGGACGCCGCTAGCAGCGTTTGGTGCGACGCTCGAGCATTCATCTTGGCCCCCTTCAAATCTACAAAAATGAATCTCTAGCATGTCGAACTCGCGACCTCAATCGGTCTGCCCCGGTGCGCGTTGACGGTCTCGTGCAAGGGGAATAGGGTCTTTGCCCACTGTACCGAGGTGATCGGATGCAGCCTCTGGTGAGTCGCTCGGTCCTCGTCACGCTCTGCTTCTCGCTCTTGCCCTGCTTCGACGCCGGTGCGGGAAGTACCCGTCCCTATTACAAGCGCCGCCTGCCGCAACCGCAGAAGGAAGCGGAATTCCAAAGCGACACGTTCCATATCGATTTGCGCAATGCACACACGGACCCTTACCCTTCCGACCCTGGCAATCTCGACGCCTACAATCGCTTGCTCGACCGGAGGACCGCTGCGGCAATCCGCGACGCCGCCGGCCTCGGGGACGACAAGAAGCTGAGCGAGCAGGAGATCGCGGAGCACAAGTTCATGGCCTTTACGCCTCCTCGCGTGTTTCCAAACGTCGAGTGGCGTGGGAATGCCCCCTGGCACGTGGACGATGTCACCGGCGCCGTGCCCGCCGGCGCGGAGGAAGGCAAAGGCCTCTACGGGCAGCGAGACCTCCTCGAGATGAAGTGGTATGGCGGCGAGGCGAACTGGATCCATGTACCCCGCCCCAAGGGTCTCGCGCTGATGGCTTATGCCGATTACTTTCCCGACACTCGGTTCAAGGGACTGCGCGCCATGGTGTCGGAGGCCATCCTCGCGGCGGCTCCGGGCTGGGCGGGAACCTTCGGTCCGGGTGTGGACGGGGCGATGTCCCTCGACGGTTATGAGGGCAATTACGACATGACCACGATGCACCTGCTGCCTCTCGTCTACCGGTACTACGACGAGTTGACGCCGCAGGCGCGGGAGCACCTGATCAAGGAACTGCTGGGACGAGGACGGGTCCACCGGCCGCGGACGCCCGAGACGTTCACCAGCGGCGGCACTCCCGACGATTGGATCCGCGCCGGCTTCATCTCCCCGCTCGGCAACAAAGTGGTCATCGGCGAGACGGAGAATCACCTGTTCATGATCCTGGCGGCGCGCTATCTGACCAATCAGCTCCTTTACCAGCGTACCTACGACGCCATCTACGACAACCGGCGGAATGGCGATCCGCCCGGACGTCCCCATACCGCGGACCTGCTGCTCTCCCTGATGCGAGACGTCTTGCGCGACGACTTCTCTGAATACAACGCGAAGAACTATCAGGAAGAAACGAGATGGGCGCTGCTCAATCTGCGCAGCTTCGCCTATGACGCCGAGGTTCGCCTGGCGGCGCGGATGGTCCTCGACTACGTCTCGGCGCGCTTTGCGGTATCGAGCAACGATCTCCGGCGGATGGTTCCGTTCCGGCGCCGCAATGAAACCGGGTACAGCAACGTGGCGGACGGGATCGTGATCGATCGCTTGCTCGACATCGGGTACGGCGCGGATCCGCTGACGCGCTACCTCGGCATCCAAGCCGGAAACGTCCGCGCGTTCGAACGCCCCAATCCGGCCCCGGTGAAGCCGGGCAGCTCGGACCAGATCCGGCCATGGAATTGGGGAATCGCGGATGGGGGCGCTGAGGTCGCGATGGAAGGTCTCAGCGACTATCGAATTCCGCCCTCCATCCACGACCTGTTCGTGAACGACCTTCACCGGCGCTTCTTCCAGAGAGTGCACCGCACCCCGCGACCGGAGGAGGCGACCGGCTGGAGGAACTGCGATCACATGGAAATCTACGCCGGTTCACCGAGCTACCTGATCACGGCCGGAGGCCGGCCATGTCGATACGCCATCAATCCCGGCATCGGGGAGCTCGTCGTGCCCGACAAGTTCATCGAGCAAATCGGCGTAGCAGTGACCACGTCCTTCATTCCTACCGGCAGGCCTCCCGGGATCGACCCCAACGATGCGCGGAGCATGATTCAGTTCTCGAACTTCTCTAACGATGCGGCAGGGACGAGGGCTGGCGTGCCGATCGTCATCGACGCCGTCGAGAACTACGGAGTCGCCCCGGACTTCCTCTGTGGGCACAGGGTCTATTTTCCGGCTTGGGTCGGCACCACTGCCGAGCATGGATTCACGTTCGTCGACAAGGGATTTCACGTCGTGGGGCAGGGAGCGCTGCAGACCAGGCCACGGCCCGGCTTCTACCTCGCCATCTACCGCAACGGCGATTTCGCCCTGATGGAAGCGTTCGACACCTGGCTGCATCCGGAAGTCTCTTTCGGGGACTTCGAGGCCGACGTGTTGAAACGCAATCCCGAAGGGCGGCTCCGCTTGGCCAGCAACGCAGAGAACGTCTACACGACCTCCAACGGGAACCGCATGCGCTTCGTCATCTGGAAAAACGGAGAACGGGACGGCACCACGGCCGGCGCGAGAGTGCTCGGCGTCGACTACGGCGGCCGGGACGCGACGGATTCCATCGGCAACGCCGGCAATGTCACCGACAGGTTCCTCAACGGCACGGTGATGAACAGTCCCGCCGAAGCAGTGGTCGAAATCTCGAATCCCTTCCTCGGCACCAAGATTCGCTTGGATCTCAGCAACAAGTGGCAGCCGATCCGAACCTCCGAGGATGGCGAGGTCGAGCAGGCCGGAGGCAAGCACGAGGTCTGGGTCGACTTCGAATGGACCGGCCCGACGGAGGGCGACTTCTATCACCCCTTCAACTCGCTCGGCTCCGCCGCCGCCGCCGTCGTGGACGGTGGCGTGATCCGAATCATGCCCGGCAAGAAGAAGGAAGCGCTCTCGATCAGGACCAAGCGAGTCAAGCTCGTCGGGCCGATCGGCGAAGTTCGTCTCGGGGCGAACTAGCCGTACCCCATCACATCGAGAACGGGCGGCGCGCTACCCGGTACAGCACGATGCCCATCAGCGCGAACAGGGCGACCCCGAGAATCTGGTAGCCGCTCGCTCCCAGGCCGTTCGTGAGCAGCGCGCTGAGTCCAACGGATCCGGCCACGAGGGCTTCCCGGGCTCGTCCGGCCAGTGGAGGAACGCTACGATCGTTCCGGTGATGGTGCCGCCAGCGACCAGGCCCGTGGCGAAGAGGATGCCCGGCCCGATGTCCTCACCGCCATGCGCTCCGGCGGCGGGCGCCGTCCTGGCTACTTTCTCGAGCCGCGCCGATCCTGCTCCAGGGGCCTCCTCCTCTTGATACTCTGCCGCGATGCTCGGTGCTCTCGTGGGGTTGGTGGTGCGGCAGTTCCGTTCGCGCACATCGCTTATTGCAGAGAACGAGCTTCTCCGACAGCAACTGGCGGCTGCGAAGAGTCGGCTGCAGCGCAAGCGCGTGATGTTCACGGGCTCGCAGCGCTTGACGATCGCGCTCCTGACGAGATGCACGGCTTCGTGGCGGACGACGGTGACGCTGGTGCAGCCGGCCACTGTGCTTCGGTGGCACCGGGAGGGCTTCCGCCTTCTGTGGCGATGGCGGTCACGACCTCGCGGCCGAAGGCCGACACGCCACGCGACGCTGATCCGCGAGATGGCGGCGCGAAACGCAAGATGGGGCGCTGAGCGGCTTCGAGGTGAGCTGCTCAAGCTTGGAATCCCGGTCTCGAAGCGCACCGTGCAGCGGCACATGAAGAAGCGGGTGCCCGGCGACGGCCACCGCTGGAGCACTTTCCTCCGCAACCACGTTACCTGGGCTTGTGACTTCGCGCAGACCTTCGACCTGCTCTTCCGCCCGATCTTCGTCCTGTTCTTTCTCGATCTGAAGAGACGGAGAATCATGCATGCTGCAGTCACCCGGGCGCCGTCCGATGACTGGTGTGCGCAGCAGGCGCGAAACGCAACCTTGGACATCCAGCCCGAAGTGCTTGTCGTCGATCGCGACGCCAAGCTGGGTGCTCGGTTCGCGAGCCTGTTCGAAGCTGTCGGCACCAAGGTCGTTCGCACCGCGCTCCGGACCCCGAACATGAACGCCTTCGCCGAGCGTTTGTCGGCACTCTCCGGCGTGAATTGCTCGACCATTTCCTCGTGCTTGGCGAGGGCCGTCTTCTGCGCCTCGTCAAGGAGTACGCCCGCTTCTACAACGAGTCTCGGTCACACCAGGGCCTCGGGCAGGAACAGCCTCTGCCTCGAATGCCCGAGGCTAAGGGTCGTGTCATGGCACTCCCAGTCCTCAATGGCCTGCATCACCACTACCGAAGGGTGGCCTGACACACATGGGGTTGTATGGATCGAGAAAGTAGCCAGCACGGGTAGCCAGATCGATCTCATCTGGACGGCGGCGAAGGACAACGCTTCCCTAGTCTCGTATCCTTCGTCGGAGAGCACATCACTTATCGCCAGGAGAAGGCGAGGGTCATCCTCCACAATCAGGACGCGCTGCGGTCTTGGGTTCGACTCGTTCACGGCGCTTTGCCCCCATGCCATACGGCGAGCGACACCGCTAGGCCACTAAGCCGAGCCCAGCAACGACCGCTCGAATTTCTTCACGTCGGACTCACTCGTCAGGCTGATGAACGTCAGGACCGCGCCCTTCATTACCGGGAACACCTCGCCGAGCATCTTCTTGACTTGCCGCGCGGCCGATGAGCCATCGGCGACCCAGATCCATGTTCCAGTAGGAAGCCGCACTCCACTCGATACCAGTGCCACGACCGAGAGTTTGCGGTTCAGGTAGTACGCGGTCTTTTTTGCAATCTCCGGCATGATCGCGGTGCCTGTGATCCCAACCCTCCAAAGGGGAACTTAGTGTGAGCGCGCCCTCCTTTTTTGGCCGGTACGGTCGCTATCCAGAAAGGCCCGGACGGCCGCCTGCAGTTCATGTGGAAGGCTCGGCTTCTCGAGCGCGAGGTCGGCTACTGCCGCGAGCGCCTCCGCGTGCATCAGTTCAGGCCCTGCGGACAGCGTGATGATCGGCGTGGCCCTCTGTCGAGGGAGAGTTGCGCAGCGTCTTGATCACCCGGACGCCATCGACCTTCGGTAGGCAAAGGTCGAGCGGGCGTTCCGGTCGCCAAGCGCACTCGAGAAAGGTCGCGCGGCCGGCGACGAGGCGAACGAGGCAGCGCGCGTAGACGCGAAGCCCGAAGGCGGCGACGATGATCAAGGGGTGCAAGAGCACGTCGCTCGTCGTAATCAACCCACGCATGACCGCTTCTCCTCTCGTCGCTCCTCGGCATCGAGACCGATCAGCCAGACATCTTCCTCGCGGGTCGCTCCGCAAAATCGCTGACCCATAGTCACTTTCAGCTTGGCGGGCGTCGCCCGCCCAGGCCCGCGAGCAGCTCGTCCCTCCTCGTGGGCTTTCGCCCCCGGCTACTCTCCCGTTCCCCCGAGCACGACCCGGAACGTCCGAAGGATGAGCTCGGCGTCGAGGCGGAGGTTCCACTCGTCCACGTACCTGAGGTCGAGCTGCATCCATTCGTCGAATGAGACCTGGTAGCGGTCCGGGCTCACCTGCCAGAAGCAGGTGAGGCCTGGGCGCACCGCAAATCGGCGATACTGCCACTGCTGGTAGCTCAAGACCTCGCTGGGGAGCGACGGGCGCGGCCCGACGACGCTCATGTCGCCGCGGAGGATGTTCAAGAGCTGCGGCAGCTCGTCCAGCGAGTACCGGCGGATGAACCGGCCGATGGCGGTCACCCGCGGGTCGAGCCTCATCTTGAAGACCGGCCCGTTCGATTCGTTGCAGAGCTGGAGCTTGGGCCGCAGCCGCTCCGCGTGGACCACCATCGACCGGAACTTCAGCATGCGGAACGTCTGGCCGCGCAGGCCGACGCGCCGCTGTACGAAGAAGATCGGCCCGCCGTCGCTGAGCTTGATGAGCGCCGCGATCAGCACCAGCACCGGCGAGAGGAGGAGCAAGGCGGTCAGCGAGAGCAGGACGTCGAACGCGCGCTTGACCGAGAGCCGGACGACCGCGGAAAGCTCCAGATCGGGCTCGTCGAATTCCAGCGCGGGCAGATCGAGCGATCCGACAGCCACCGGCGCCGGAGCCGGGACGAGCGTCAGCTCTCTGGTGGAGCCCGGCTGGGCGACGGCGATCGCCACCGGCGCCGTAGTCACCTCGAGTTGCTGCACGGTGCGACCCGGACTGGCGCTGCTCGCGTCGGGGCCATCACCTGTCGCCGTGGTCAGCCCTTCGTCCAGGTCGACGACGCGCGGCTGTGGCTTCGCGCTCTCGTCCTCGAGCGAACTGAGTTGCGTCCTCGCCGGGTTCACTTGCAGTTCTCCTGCGCGCTGTCGACGGCAGCGCAGGCGTCCGGCGCACCGTCCATGGGCTGACGTTCACTGCCGAACGAGCTTCCGCTGTAGCGATGTTCGGGGACGCTGACGGTACTGGGGGGCGTTGCGCCTCGATCCTTGCGTTCCCGATGCGATGACCAAGTGCACCGTGTCCCATCAGCAACGCTCGTGCCAGAGATCGAAGCGGATTGAATTCGCGTCCAATTGAACCTTTCCGCCGGTTGTGCCGGCAAGCAGGATGGCGGGCGCGGAGCGCACCGTAAGAAACTCCCGGTCTTCACCCGGACGGCACCCGACTTCTTACCGATTGCCGTAGCAATGACGGGTTTTGCGGTACCCCTCCACCCGCCTGCGCCGATGGATGAGTAGACGATCCGGCAATCGGGAGTCTGACTGATCCGGACGAACTGCCGACCGCCTGCGCCTCGCTCAGGACGATCACATGGTCGAGAAGCTCACGGCGGAGGGTGCCGATGACTCGTTCGGCGAAGGGGTTCTGCCAGGGGGAGCGTGGTGACGAGAGAACCTCGGCGATGCACATGCCCTTCATCCGTCGCCGAAACTCGCCACCGTAGATGCTGTCTCGATCGCGGAGGAGATAGCGTGGCGCCGAATCGTCGGGAAAGGCTTCGACAATTTGCTGCGCCGTCCAAGCGGCAGTGGGCGAGTCCGTGACGTTGAAGTGCACGACTCGCCGGCGATGGTGCAGCAGGACCACGAACACGTAGAGGATTCGGAATGTCGCAGTCGGCACGACGAAGAAATCGACTGAGACAAGGTCGGCGACGTGGTTTTGGAGGAACGTCCTCCATGTCTGCGATGGTGGTTTCGGGCGACGCGGCATAAGCCGCGCCACGGTGCGCTGCGAGACGTCGAACCCGAGCTTCAGCAATTCTCCGTGGATGCGTGGCGCGCCCCAGAGCGGGTTCGCCAGCGCCATGGTACGCACAAGATCCGCAAGCTCCCCGCTGACCCGTGGTCTGCCCACTCGCCCGCGGCGGGTCTTCCAAGTCCAGAAAGCGCGAAAGCTCTGCCGGTGCCAGCGAATTACCGTCTGCGGTTTTACGACATGGAGCACTTCGCTCCACCGTGTCCACCGCTGCGAGAGCCACATCCAGAAGGCGCGATCGAGTAGCCCGAATTTCGGTCGCTTCGATCTGCGGCGGAGCAGGGCGAGCTGCTGCCGGAGCGCTAGGTTCTCGAGTGTGAGGTCGGTGCGGGTTCTGAGCGCCGCGCGAAGAGCACCCAACAGAGTACGAGGGACATTGCGCTCCATGGCTCTCATGACGGTCGCCCATCGTCCAGCCTCGGGACCGAGTTTTGGCAAGGGACAGGCCGACGTCGCCAGCGTGAGCAGAGAAGACCCGCCCGAGTTGATCGGGTTCGTTCCGAACGTCGCCGTGGTGCCTGCGGGCATGCCGCTTGCGCTGAAGGTGATCGACTGCGTGTTGCCCGAGGTGAGTACCGTCGAGATGGTCGAGGTGCCGGGATTGCCCGCGGTCACGTTGACCAAGGTCGGGCTGGCCGAGATGGAGAAGTCGTTCGCCGGCACGGTCAACGACACCGTCGTTGAGTGGGTAGCGGACGCGCCCGTCCCGGTGACAGTGATGGTGTACATGCCCGGCGGGGCCGTCCCGGCGCCAACGGTCAGCGTCGAGCTGCCGCCGGACCGGATCGGGTTGGTGCCGAAGGTGCAGCTCGCGCCGCTCGGGCATCCGCTGCTGGAGAGGGTGACGGACTGCGGATTGCCCGACGTGACGCTCGTCGAGATGGTGCTGTTTCCCGAGGCGCCCTGGTTGACGGTCAGGCTGTTCGGGTTGGCGGAGATGGAGAAGTCGTCCGGCGGTGGCGGGCCGTTCACCGTCAGCGCCACCGTCGTCGAGTGCGTGTTCGAGGTGCCTGCGCCGGTCACCGTTACGGTGTAGGTTCCGCCGGCGGCGGTCCCGCTGTTGATGGTCAGGGTCGAGCCGTTGCCCGAGGTGATCGAGGTGGGGCTGACGGTGCAGCTCGCGCCGCTCGGGCATCCGCCGACGGTCAGGTTCACCGTCTGCGGGTTCCCGCTGGTGACCGCGGTCGAGATGGCGCTCGTCCCGGTCGAGTTCTGGTTGAGCGTCAGGCTGGCCGGGTTGGCGCTGATGGAGAAGTCGTTCGGCGGCGCGGTGGTCGAGACGTTCCGCGGCGACGAGGAGCGGGGCCGGGTATTCAATTTCCTCAGCGGGTGGGCGCGGCACGCATGGTGGAACCTGTCGACGAGCGAGCTGATCAGCATCGGGATTTTCGCTGCGGGCGTAGCCATCTACGTGACACAGAGCCGCAGGGCCTATGCGGCTTCGGTGCCCGTCGCTGCGTGAGGTAGAATTCGGCCCATGGCCGCGACGACCGGGACACGGCAGCTCCCGCAGGAGAGGTACGCCGAGGAGCTGAACGAGCTCGACGAGGGAATCCAGGAGCTGCACGTCCTTTACGAGAAGTACTTCCTCGGCATCGATCGCAAGCCGCCCGAGCAGGAGCGAAAGCGGATCTCGCAAAGGGCGCGCGAGCTGCGGACCACGACGATCGGGAATACCGCGCTCAAGTTCAAGATCAACACGCTGTTCGCGAAGCTGATCTCGTTCGAGCGCATGTGGGACCAGACCCTGCGCGAGATCGAGGAGGGCACCTACAAGCGCGAGGTTTTCAAGGCCAAGCTGCGTTCCCGGTAGGGATTCAGATTGCGTTGATGCAGCTTTGGACGTGGACCTGAGCCTGCTCCGCCACGCCGCCGAGCACGCGCCCGGCCAGGCCCTGTGCGTACGCGACGCGCTTCCCGTTCGACCTGATCGTGCTCGAACTTTGCCTACCGAAGGTCGATGGCGTCCGGGTGATCAAGGAGCTGCGCACCTTTCCTGCGGCAGAGTCCACGATCATCACTGTATCCGCGATGGACGAATTGATGCACGCCCAAGCACTCGCCGCCGGAGCGAACCTCGCCCTCGAGAAGCCCTGCTTGCCCGATGAGCTGCAGGCGGCAGTCTGGGCCTTTCTGGATAGCGACCCTGCCGGACAAAAAGGGAGGGCGCGCTCGCACTAAGACCGCGTACTACCTGAACCGGAAACTCTCGGTGGTGGCGTTGGTGTCGCAGGGAGTGCGGCTGCCCAAAGGACCGTGGATATGGGTCGCCAATGGTTCACTGCCGGCGTGGCAAGTGGAGAAGATGCTCACCGAGGCCTTCCCGGTACTGAAGGGCACGGTGCTGACCTTCATCACGTTGAAGAGCGATGCGGAGGTGAAGGCCTTCGAGCGGGCGCTGCAGGGAAGGGATTAGGTCGGGCGCCGCCGCGCGCCGAGGGCGCCCTACGTAACCTTCGCCGGTACGGGCTCCGCCGCGGTGAGCACCAGCTTGTCGGGTTCCACGCTGAACCTGAACTTCCACCCCGACACCTCGAAGCTCAGACCGCTCTCGCGCACGGAATTCCAGAAGGGGCTCTCGGGGTTCTAACAACGCGCACCCATACTGCCTGCGCTGATCCGCTGCATCGCTAATGCATCAGAACGGTCCGAGAAGCCGCGGTGCTCCTCCCCCCGTCGGCTGTCCGGACGGGCAGGTTTGCGGCGGCGGAGGGGTGTCGAACGTTTGCGACTGCCCGCCGGCGACGCACCGGTGCGGCCCGGTCGGCCAGCAGACCTGCGCGATGAATGCCAGCATCGATACCGCCGCGCTCGCCCCCCGCGGTGATAAAATGCCTCATGCGCTTGCGAGAGTGGATCGTGGCATTGCGCTCCCTGCATGAAAAGGCGCGGCAGGACTCGCTGACCCGCGCGGAGACGACGGCCTACCGTGAGGCGCGCGAGGAGCTGGCGGCGATGCTGCTGGCGGCGCAGCGCCTGTCTCTTAAGCCCGGCGAGACTGCGCGAGAAGCCTTGCGGGTCGTCCGCACGCTGCCCCTCGAGCTGAGCTCGACGGCCGATCCGGTGTCCGCGGTGACGCTGGACATCTCTGTGGGCGGCTTCTCCGCACTCCTCCAGAGCGCCCCAAGACCGGGGGAACGCCTCGAGTTCTCCTTGCAGCTGGGCGGCGGTCCTATTCTGGGTCATGCGCGCGTCGCGAGCGTGTTCGACCAGGGTGAAGGCTTCCGGGTCTCGTTCAGCGTCGAGGGCTCCTCGCCGGCCGACGCGGAACGGATGACCTCGGAAGTCCTGGACGCCGCGTTGGAGAAGCTCGGCGACCTCACCGAGCAGATCTAGAGGACACCGATGCCGGCGGCTGACTGGATGAGCTTGGCGGAATGGGTCGGCGCCTTCCGTGAGCTGCACGAGCAGGCCCGCAGAGGCAAGCTCGACGCCCGCGAGCTCGAACGGTACGAGGAAGAGCGCGAGGCGCTGGCCAAGGCGCTGCTCGTGGCGCAATGCCTAGCCGTGAAGCCGGGCATGACGGCGCGCCGGACGCTGCGAGTCACACGGGCGCTGCCGGTCGAGCTTAAGCTGGGCAATCGCACCGAGAAGGCGGTGACGTTGGACCTGGCGTTGGGCGGCTTCGCCGTGATGCTTGCGAAGCCGTCGCGCGTCGATGAACGAATCGAGTTCGTCCTCGCGTTGAAGGAGGGCGCACCGCTGAGCGGGCGCGCCCGGGTGGTCAATCTGCAACGCAAGGGGAAGCCCTACCGGGTCGCCTTCGCGTTCGAGGATCTCTCCACCGCCGACGCGAAGCGCGTAGGCTTCGAGGTATTCGACGCAGCGCTTGCCAACGTCCCGCCGCGTTGAGTCAGCGCCGCGCCTCGAGGGCGACCACGCGCGTCGTCGGCAGCGGCTCGCTCGTTGGATGGTTTCGATCGCAGCTTACAACGGGGTCCAACATTGTTGCGAGCGCGCGTTTCCCTGGACGGCAGCGCCAGTGACGTGGGTGCGTGACACAGGCGCGATTACTGAATAGCGGCGGCCACCGCACGCCCACACTCGTACGGACCCTACGCTGCTCCGCCTAGCTCACCTTCGCCGGGGCCGAGTTTTCGTTGAAATCACTGGTGACGATTTCGAGCGCGCCCGGGTCGAAGGCGCCACTGTGTTGTCTCCCCTCGAACCAGACGCACCACGCAGTCAACTTCCCCTTCATGTCGTTTGCGACTTTTTCAACCCTCATCGTCGGACCCGTGCTGGCTACTTTCTCGATCCATACAGCCCCACGTGTGTCACGCCGCCCTTCGGTAGTCGTGATGCAGGCCATTGAGGACTGGGAGTGCCATGACACGACCGTTAGCCTCGGGCATTCGAGGCAGAGGCTGTTCCTGCCCGAGGCCCTGGTGTGGCCGAGACTCGTTGTAGAAGCGGGCGTACTCCGCGACGAGGCGCAGAAGATGGCCCTCGCCAAGCACGAGGACATGGTCGAGCAATTCGCGCCGGAGAGTGCCGACAAAGCGCTCGGCGAAGGCGTTCATGTTCGGGGTCCGGACCGCGGTGCGAACGACCTTGGTGCCGACAGCTTCGAACAGGCTCGCGAACCGAGCACCCAGCTTGGCGTCGCGATCGACGACAAGCACTTCGGGCTGGATGTCCAAGGTTGCGTTTCGCGCCTGCTGCGCACACCAGTCATCGGACGGCGCCCGGGTGACTGCAGCATGCATGATTCTCCGTCTCTTCAGATCGAGAAAGAACAGGACGAAGATCGGGCGGAAGAGCACGTCGAAGGTCTGCACGAAGTCACAAGCCCAGGTAACGTGGTTGCGGAGGAAAGTACTCCAGCGGTGGCCGTCGCCGGGTACCCGCTTCTTCATGTACCGCTGCACGGTGCGCTTCGAGACCCGGATTCCAAGCTTGAGCAGCTCACCTCGAAGCCGCTCGGCGCCCCACCTTGGGTTTCGCGCCGCCATCTCGCGGATCAGCGTCGCGTAGCGTGTCGGCCTTCGGCCGCGAGGTCGTGACCGCCATCGCCACAGAAGGCGGAAGCCCTCCCGGTGCCACCGAAGCACAGTGGCCGGCTGCACCAGCGTCACCGTCGTCCGCCACGAAGCCGTGCATCTCGTCAGGAGCGCGATCGTCAAGCGCTGCGAGCCCGTGAACATCACGCGCTTGCGCTGCAGCCGACTCTTCGCAGCCGCCAGTTGCTGTCGGAGAAGCTCGTTCTCTGCAATAAGCGATGTGCGCGAACGGAACTGCCGCACCACCAACCCCACGAGAGCGCCGAGCATCGCGGCAGAGTATCAAGAGGAGAGG
>Ga0137418_10003808_pt1 | contig 13869 bp, 15 predicted proteins | sample CZODoug3_1_2_16f_FD_122242 | JGI IMG/M metagenome (GOLD analysis project Ga0137418, IMG submission 122242) | Vadose zone soil fungal communities from Angelo Coast Range Reserve, California, USA - CZODoug3_1_2_16fungal (Hybrid Assembly) | ecosystem: Environmental > Terrestrial > Soil > Vadose...
CCTTTTTTGGCTTTGGGGCTGACGATGACGGTGGCGACGTGTCCACCCCCGTGGTCGAGGTCGGCTTGATTGCCCTCGTCGAAGGTAATGATCAGCAGCGTGCTCTGAAAGCCAGGACTGGCGGTCAGCGGCACGATGACCTTGTTCTGCAGCCAGTTATCGGCCTGGGCCAGGCTGCCGTTGTGTGCGTCGTCATCAAGGTTGGGTGCGATGAATGAGTATTGTGGCAACGCGTGGTTGGCGAGGTCAGTGGCGAACTGCGTGAAAGGCACGATGTTGGCGGCTTGGGCCATGCTGTTTTGCACGTCGGATAAATAGGAAAAGGGATTGTGGCGGCGAACGTAGACTCCAGAATCGGCGCCGACGTAACCGGACGCAGGAATAGATTCGGCGTAGCACTTCCAAGTCTTGCCTGCTTTTACAAGCTCCCGAACCACGTTGTCGTCACCAATGGTGCCGGAAAAACTGTCATCCATGCTCTCGGCCAGGCCAGTCGTCAGCATCAAGTAGTTGGGAATCGACGGATGTGCGACTGCGAAATATTGCGTCGCTAAGCCGTATTGCGCCGCCAGGCTGTTGAAGTTCGGCATTGCGGAGTTGCCGATTACTTCCGAGTAGCTGTGATTTTCCTCCACCAACAGCACGACATGGCTGAAGCTGGGCTGATTGCTGGGTACGGGCGTCTGTACTATGGAGCTCCCTCCGCTGCCGCAGGCAACTTGCAGTGCGGCCAGGGTGCACAGCGTGAGCGCGGCGAGAATATAGCGCGGGAAGCGTGAGAGGGCGAATAACAACAATGACATAAGTTTCCTTTGGGACAATAGAGTTTTGGATGTCGCAGGGACCCTCAAATGTTTGCAGGAAAAAGGTCCCTAGGGTGTGCACTCGATCCGCTGCCGAGCGTCTCGTTACGAACACTAGGCCTAGGCCGCTTTGCGGCTAACATTTTTGTTCCCTTGGTTTACATCCTCTTGCTTGGCCTGGATTTCGACTTGCTCGTGCTTGATGTCGAGACGAAGGCGGTTGTATATGCTCATGTACTGATTGGCCACCCAGACGAGGGCGAAGAGGGCGACAAGGTATCCGCGCCAATCGGTATACAGCAGCTTGAAGCGGGTGATGATGAGGAATAGCGTCGCGAAGTAATGGCTGAAACAATATTCGCAGGTTAAGACATAGAAAAACTCGCGGCGAGGCAGGCTTCGGGCAAACTTGGATTGACGCAGGCAATATTCGCGAGGCTCGCGGAAAACTTCCTCATGGGTGATGGTCCAGGAAACGCAGGCCACCGGTATGGACAAGATCATGAGCCAAGCGAGTTGGTCACCGAGAGACATACGGATAAGGTTGGATGCCGGGCGCAGCAGATGCGTCAAGCAACGATAGGAATTAAAGCTCCTTCCCCTGGCGGTGCGTTAAGCCGGCTGACGATAAATGCGCCGCCGCAAATGTTGCCCCATATGGCCGGAAAGATCCAGTGAAAGTAAGCGAAGAGAGGGAGCATGCCGGCGATGAAAACCGACCTACCTCGGAGCTGCCAGCAGCACAATGGGCAAAGCGGCCAATACCGACAACGAATGTGAGTAAATAAATCATGGCGAGTTGGCCGATCGTCCGCTGGCTAGCGGTGAACCGTCCAGGCGACGAGAGCCATCATCCAGCCTCCCTTGACTCCGCTCCAGAACAAATGAGAGGCGGCTCCGGAACAGAACAGCCCGGACTTCAGAAGCTGGTTTTCAGAAGAAAGAGCGGTTTCTCCTGAAATCCGAATGCCTCATTAACGTCACGCTTCCGCCTTCACATCACGACGAAGACAGCGACGCGAACGCCGGGATGGAGTAGATCAAAAAGGAAATAGTCCCCATCGACGTAGTCAATGTAAACGTCGTCGGTGTAAGCCCACTCGACGGGCCAGGGGTCAACGATCTCAAACCAGTAGCCGCTGTAGTGAAAGCGCGGCTGACCTTCGACGACTACAGGACGGTTGACCACGAAGGTATGCTGGCGGCCGAATTGGGCGTGGAACTTCTCGTCAGGAATATGGCCGCCGCGCTTGGCGTTGCCTTGACCCGCGGGGTGATTGTGTTGAGCCTGTTGCTGAGGATGCTCGGGGGAAGCGGGTTTGGCCTGCTCACGCGAAGGCTTCGATTCATCTTGCTTGGGCGGCTTGTTTTCGTCCAGCTTCGGAGGTTTGCCTTGTTCCTGACGCGGCGGCTTGGCTTCGTCCTGACGCGGCAGTTTGACCTCATCCTGACGTGGAGGTTTAGCTTCGTGGGACGCGGGTTGTGCTTCCGGTGTGGCTTCATCCTGTCGCGGTGGCTTCACTTCATCCTGCCAGGCATAGGCCAGGGCAGAAGTCCCCAAAAGCAAAGCGAGAGTTGCGGTACTGACAATCGAGTAGAGTTTCATGGTTTGCTCCATCACGGCCGAATTTAGTGGTACGCGGCCCCAGACAACCGTTTTTTTACATAGTCATGCAAGCGACAAATTGGCCTCGTTGAGATGCTCTTGCAGGCACCCGGGATGCCGCGGAAAGACTGGAGTTGCGATCTCGGAGGACGGATCAACTTCTGAGAGGAGCGCTTGATAAAGCTTGCTGCCCCGATCCGGCCGCTCTCGGGCGTTCGTGGGTCTTTTGTCTTTCCGTCTGCTGCGAGAGGATTCGCTTAGCCCGCTCCAACACTTTGCGCCGAGACGGGCTGAGACCCCGTCCCGCGCGATTAATGAAATAGGTAAGCATCCGCATTCCGGAGCCTGGTCCTTGGGGCGAAACCCTCTTCGAAGCAAGGGACTTGGCGATGGTGTGAGCGTCCTTCGTGAAGACGAGGAAAAGTGGAAACGGTCTTGACTCCGGCGACCCACCGTTTGTTGCCACGTTTATTCGTGCCGGGCTTTTGGGCTCGAGAGCTCGATTGTCTCTTGCTGGACCTCTTTGCGGCCGGCATGCGGGTCTCCCCCGGTATCCTGCAATCAGGCAGCGAGTGCGATGCGAATTGTGGAGGCAATGTAAATCGTGGGTGTCTCTCCGTTTTGATGATTTAAATTAATTTCTCCGTAACAAAACTTTCCTGTTTTGCGCTAGAATGAGCGAGCTTAAGGGTGAATTCTCTGGCACTGCAAGGTTTCACCTGATGCCTTCCCCCCCCAGGAGGTAGTAGATGTACCGTCCCTATTCGAGTTCCCTTGCGGCCTCGCGTCCGTTTCTGGATGTGGAGTCTGTTATCCGCGGTCTTACTCAGGATTTTGTAACCTCTTTCAACACCGGAAATTATGATCAGGTGGCGGCGCTGTTCGCGCCTGATGGTGTGTTCATGGCGCCGCATTGCGATCCCGCGTTTGGACCCAAAGCGGTGGAGTGCCTGCTGCGGCAATTTGGCGAGGCCGGGTACGAAGGCCTGCGCGTCGAAACAATGCGCGTGGATTATTCCAGTGATATGGCGATGGAGATTGGACGTTATCGTCTGGCCATTCGACAGACGAATGGCTCTATGCTGGCCGATCGCGGCCAGTACGTGAAAGTGTGGCGCCGCTTGGGGGCGTGGTTGATCGTGGCCGATTGCTGGAATAGCAATTTGCCCCCAGCGAGTGCCGGAAACTGATGGCCGAATTGTTGATTGTTGAAGGAAAGGCCCGTGGACCCGCAGCCTTCACTCCTTGCAGCAGTAGTGACTTTAAATTTCTCTGACTGACGGCTCATCGCCGCCACGGGTCTACAATGACAAACGGGTCTTCATTTCCAATTCATCAGTGAGGAGAAGCGAATGCAACGCAAGGCTAGTGCTGTTTGGAAGGGCGGACTGAAGGACGGCAAAGGAACCGTATCTGCGACCAGCGGAGTTCTGAATAATACTCCTTATTCGTTTGCCACCAGGTTTGAAAATACTCCGGGAACGAATCCTGAAGAATTGATTGCGGCGGCGCACGCCGCTTGCTTTTCCATGGCGCTTTCCGGGCAATTGGGCGGAGCCAATCTGACAGCCGAGAGCATCTCGACCACGGCCACCTTGACAATGGAGAAGCTGGACTCGGGGTGGGCGATCACGGCGGTGCATCTCGATGTTTCGGCGCGGGTGCCGAAGGCAGACGCCGCGGGGTTCAACAAAGCGGCGGAGAATGCGAAGAGCGGATGTCCGGTATCGAAGGTGCTGAAAGCGAACATCACGATGACGGCGAAGCTGGAAGGATAGGAGCAGGCTTCGGGCTTTCGGCTTCAGGGCTCACGGGGGTCCGACTCTGGGAGTTGAGAAGCTGCCGCGGCGCTACCTGCGATACGGCCCCGTGCGTTTGACAGAGGTCGACGCGTCTGTAGAATAGAAATGCAGTTCTTTCCTGGAGCGGCCTTGCGGTCGCCGCATCCGTCCCTCTGCCGAAGTGGCGGAAGCTGCCGGAGTGCTATCCAGGCCATCGTGGCGGAATTGGCAGACGCGCATGGTTCAGGTCCATGTACCCGCAAGGGTGTGGGGGTTCGAGTCCCTTCGATGGCACCAAGATTTCTTCTGATCCGAAGTCCTTCGCCGCGCTTCGGATTTCGCCTGCGGGCTCCCCTCTTCGCTGACGCTCGGTCCTCATGCCCGCAACCAGGCTCAAGTGGACGTCGAGAGAATGCGGTTTGAGTCTGAAAGCCGTGGCGATGCAGGCGAGATCCCTCACTCCGCCTGAAACAAGGCTACGCTCGGGATGTCGCCGATAGGGACCAGATCGCAGAGTCCAAACTGTACCAGGCCCGCAGCCGACGCATTCGCAGGCACTCCCTTATAATCCCTAGATTCGTTATGCCTGCCTTCCTGGATGAGATTGTGGCTCGCACGCGTGTCAGAGTTGCTGCTGCGAAACCTGCCGCTGATTTCGATGAACTTGAAAGGCGGGCGGCAGGGCACGCTCCTCGTGGATTTCGGCGGGCGCTGGAGTTGAAGAGCCAGAATGGTGTGGCGGTGATTGCGGAGTTGAAGAAGGCATCGCCGTCGAAGGGTCTGATTCGGGCGGAGTTTGACGCGGCCGGGTTGGCGCGGGAGTTGGAGGCTGCGGGGGCAGCAGCACTGTCGGTGCTGACCGACGAAGAGTTCTTTCAGGGGTCAGTGGAGAATCTGCGGCGAGCTTCGAGTGCGAGCAAGCTGCCGTGCTTGCGCAAGGATTTTATTGTGGATGAGTTTCAATTGCTGGAAGCACGGGCCCATTGTGCCGATGCGGTGCTGCTGATCACGGCGGCGCTGGAGCAGGCAGAGTTGGTGAGTCTGGAGCGAAAGGCACGGGAACGCGGGCTCGACGTTTTGTGTGAGGTTCACAATGAGGAAGAGTTGCAGCGAGCGCTGAATGCGGGATGTGATCTTATCGGCGTGAACACCCGCGACTTGCGGACTTTCAAGGTGGATGCGGAGACGGCGTTCCAGTTGGCTGAGAGTTTTCCCAAGAATGTGGTGCGCGTCGCGGAGAGCGGAATTCGGTCGGGACCGGATATTGCGCGGCTGCGGGCGTTGGGGTATCAAGCATTTCTTGTGGGGGAGTCGCTCATGAGGGCCCAGCGGCCCGGGGATGCGCTGCGGCAATTGCTGCAAGCAGTTCCGGGTGACCAGTACCGAGTTCCGAGTGCGCGATAAGAGGCGAGTTGGAAGCGGAAATCTTTTTACCAGCTTCTGACAACTGATTTCATGACTTGGATCAAAATTTGCGGGACGACGAATTTGGAGGATGCGCTGACGGCGGTCGATGCTGGCGCGGATGCGCTGGGGTTCGTGTTTTATGACAAGAGTCCGCGGAAGATTGATGTGGAGACGGCGCGGGAAATTGTGGCGAAGCTGCCGGCAAGGGTGGAGAAAGTTGGAGTATTCGTCGGTGAGTCTGCGGACCAATGGCCGCGGGCTGTTCTGAATGTAGGACTCACATCGGTGCAGCAATACCTTGGCTTCGAGCCCGGAGTTCAGCCCAAGAATGCGAAGCCGATTGGCATCGATGGCTTTCCGGTCCCCCCGAAGATCTATGTGGCTTTGCCCGTGGCCCGATTCCTGGAAGAGGAAGAGGAAATCAAGGGCTTGGCGGCGGATTTCGCAAAATGGAAAACGAATCTTCCAAAGGAATTTTCGCTTCCGGAAGGGTTGTGGGACACGATTGTCCTGGATTCGGGCGACCTGCGGCAACCCGGAGGTACGGGCAAGACCTTTGACTGGAACCAGGCTGTACCCATCGCGGAAGGAATGCGGCAGGGTGGGGTGAAGCTAATCGTCGCCGGCGGATTGACTCCGGCAAACGTGGCAGACGCGATCGGGGTTCTGAAGCCTTGGGGCGTGGACGTGGCTTCGGGCGTGGAGGCGAGGCCGGGGAAGAAGGATCCCGAGAAAGTGCGCGCGTTTGTGAGGGCCGTGCGGGAGACAAATCGGAAAGCGTGCTAGCAATGGCGACGGTGCCTAGAACAAAAGTCAAAGTCAAAATCCCCAGCCTGCGCGAAGAGCGCGCAAGGCCGGGGCACACGCGTCCGAAAAATTCAGGGAGTGAGCTCGGCCGGTTTGGGGTTTATGGCGGACGGTATGTGCCGGAGACTCTGATGTCAGCCCTGGAGGAACTGGAATCCGCATATGAGAAGGCGAAGCGGGACCGGAAATTTCAGCGCCGGCTGGAGGAGTTGCTGCGGACTTATGCGGGGCGTCCGACGCCGCTGTTTTTTGCGCGACGGCTAACCAAGGAATTGGGTGGGGCGAAGATTTATTTGAAGCGCGAGGATCTGCTGCATACCGGGGCGCACAAGATCAACAACTGTCTGGGGCAGGGGTTGCTGGTGGAGCGCATGGGCAAGCGGCGCGTGATCGCCGAGACGGGTGCGGGGCAGCACGGGGTGGCCACCGCGAGCGTGTGTGCGCTGCTGGGATTTGAGTGTGTCGTGTACATGGGCGCCGAGGATATGCGGCGGCAGGAGCTGAACGTGTTCCGCATGCGGTTGCTGGGGGCGGAGGTGCGTGGCGTGGAGTCGGGATCGCGAACCTTGAAGGATGCGATCAACGAGGCCATGCGCGACTGGGTGACGAATGTCCGCGGCACGCATTACTTGTTGGGAAGCGTGCTGGGGGCGCATCCGTATCCCACGATGGTGCGGGACTTTCATCGCGTGATTGGTCGTGAGGCGCGGGCACAGATTCTGAAAGCCGAGGGCAAGCTTCCCACCGCGATCATCGCGTGCGTGGGAGGAGGATCAAACGCGATCGGAATTTTTTATGAGTTCATCAAGGATAAGAAAGTGAAGCTGATTGGTGTGGAAGCGGGCGGACGCGGCGAGGCACTGGGGGATCACGCAGCGCGCTTTCGCGGAGGTTCGCCGGGCGTATTGCAGGGAACGTATTCTTACGTGCTGCAAGATGAGGCGGGGCAGATCGCCTTGACGCATTCGATTTCGGCTGGGCTGGATTATCCGTCAATTGGGCCGGAGCATGCGGCGTTGAGAGACGCGGGTCGGGCGGAGTACGTGCCGGCGTCGGATGCGGAGGCGCTGGAGGCCACGACGCTACTGGCGCGAACTGAAGGAATTATTCCGGCGCTCGAGTCCGCGCATGCCGTGGCAGAAGTGGTGCAGCGCGCGCCGAAGATGAGGAAGTCGGATGTCGTGATTGTGAATGTGTCGGGGCGGGGAGATAAGGACATCGGGATCATGCGGGAGAGTCTCAAGCTCGAGGGATGAGGGGAGATGAAGCTCATTGTTGATTGTTGATTTTTCATGGCGGAATGAAAATCTAAGGCACGCTAAGTTGCGGTTTTTTATCAACCATCAACAAGCAAAAATCAACAATTCTTCTCCATGCCTCTGATCTTCCGCAAAAAGCCGGCGCTCGTAGTATACGTGACGTGCGGCGATCCGGATCTGGCGACGACGCGCGAGATCGTGCTGGCGGCGATTGAGGCCGGGGCGCATGTGATCGAGCTGGGCGTGCCCTTCAGCGACCCGGTGGCGGATGGGCCGGTGATCCAGCGAGCCAGCGAGCGGGCGCTTAAACACGGCACCTCGTTGGGACAGGTGCTCAAGCTGGCGGCGGAAATTCGGGAGCAGGCGCAGTCGGCGGGATTGATCGTATTTTCTTATTTGAATCCCGTTCTGCGAATGGGGCTGGAGAAATTCTGTAAAGTGGCGCGGCATGCGGGCCTTGACGGCGCGCTGCTTACGGATTTGCCGGTGGAAGAAGCCGGGCAATATTTGCGGGAGATGCGGCAGACTGATCTCGCCACGATTTTTCTGGCTGCGCCGACCAGCACCGACGAGCGGCTGAAGCGTGTGGCGGAGGCATCGACCGGATTTGTTTATGCGGTATCGCGAACCGGCGTTACCGGTGCGCGGCAGCAGCTGGCTGACGACGCCAAGACGCTGGTGCGACGGCTGCGGAAATATACGAAGCTTCCGGTTGCGGTCGGATTCGGCATATCGACTGCGGAGCAATTCGCCGAGGTGGGCGAGTTTGCGGATGCGGCTGTGGTGGGCAGCGCGATTGTCGAGACGATCGAGCGGAATCGGGGACGGGAGGCAGCTGCCGTGGGAGAATTTGTGGGGAAGCTGTCAGCAGTCGGCTCTCAGCGTTCCGCTAAGACAACATGATGCTGAGCAGTCACCATGGGCTGGAACGGTCGAGGACTATTCGGCGGACTTGTTTTTGCTGAGAGCTGCCAGCTGACCGGTGAGGGCTGCTTTCTGAGGGCTGCTTTTCATGGACATCGCGGATTGGCGAAAGAAGATCGATGAGCTGGACCGGCGGCTGGTGGAATTGCTGAGTCAGCGTGCCCAGGCGGCACAGGAAATCGGGCGTCTGAAGCGGAATACGAGTTTGCCGGTTTACGAGCCGGAGCGGGAGCAGGCCGTTTTTTCCAATGTGCAGCAGATAAATTCGGGGCCCTTGCCAAATCGCGAACTGGTGCGTATCTATGAGCGCATCATGGACGTGATGCGGAATATTCAGAAGGATGAGATTGTTCCGCGAGCGGAAGCGGGGAAGCGGGAAAGGGCAGAGACGGAGTTGGAGCCGAGGGATTAGCAGTCCGCACTCAGCACTCGACCAGTCGAGCTTGGGGTTTCAGCGGCGACTTCGTCGGGGTGTACGAGCTAGGAGCCAGACGCTAGAAGCGTGTTCTTATGATCGTTGCCATGCAAGAGTCGGCGGATGAGGGCCAGATTCAGCAGGTGATTGAACACTTGGTGAAGATGGGCTTCGAGGTGCACCGTTCCACGGGCGCGCGCATGACCGTGCTGGGAGCGGTGGGCTCGCAGGTGGACTTCGACATCCGCAACCTTGAACTTCTGCCCGGCGTCCAGGAGGTCCACCGAATCAGCGCGCCTTACAAGCTGGCGGGACGGAGTTTCCGGCCGGAGGGCACGATCCTGAGACTGGCAAATGGCGTGGAGATAGGCGGCAACGAGGTGGTGGTGATGGCAGGTCCGTGCTCGGTGGAATCGCGCCAACAGCTCTTCAACACAGCCGAAGCGGTCGCGAAGGTGGGCGCGCGGGTGCTGCGGGGTGGGGCGTTCAAGCCGCGCAGCTCTCCGTATTCGTTTCAAGGACACGGCGAAGAGGCGCTCAAGCTGCTGCGCGAGGCGGGGGACAAATTCAAGCTGCTGGTGATTAGCGAAGTCATGGAGATTTCCCAGATTGCGCTGATGCTTCCTTATGTCGATGTCTTGCAGGTCGGGGCGCGCAACATGCAGAACTTCAATTTGCTGCGCGAGCTAGGAAAAGTTCGCAAGCCGGTGTTGCTGAAGCGCGGAATCGCCGCGACACTGGAAGAGCTTCTGCTTTCCGCGGAATACATCATGGCCGGCGGAAACTACGATGTGATCTTATGCGAGCGCGGCATCCGCACGTTCGAGACTTACACGCGCAACACCATGGATATTTCGGCAATCCCGATCATTCACAAGCTTTCGCATTTGCCCATGACTGCCGACCCTTCGCATGGAACCGGGCGCCGCGACAAAGTTGCTCCCATGGCTCGGGCTTCGATCGCGGCGGGAGCGGATGCGCTGCTGATCGAAGTGCATTGCGATCCGGATCATGCGCTGTCTGATGGGGCGCAGTCGCTGTTTCCAGAGCAGTTCGCCAAGTTGATGGACCAGCTGCGGCTGATCGCACCGGCAGTGGGACGCAAGATCGGATAACCCATTTTTCACCACAGACGGCTGGAACTGATCGCGCTTTCCGCGATCGAACATCTTCCACGCCAGATCCTCACGCCTTATGGGTTGTTTTGTTCTCTGTGACTCGGTGCTGTAAGAGATTGATTCATGGCGATTCGACAAATCACTATCGTCGGGACCGGCCTGGTTGGCGGATCCTTTGGGCTGGCTCTGAAGAGGCGTCGATTTCCTGGGCGAATTGTGGGATGCGACCGGGATCCGGTGCTGGAGCGTGCGCGGAACTGCGGCGCAATCGACGATGGCTATTCGGATTTGGGGGGCTCGGTGGTGGGCAGTCAAGTCGTGATGTTGGCCACGCCCGTGCTGTCGATCATCGACTTGATTCAGCGATTGAGTCCGGCGCTTCCCGTAGGCACGCTGCTCACTGACGTAGGCAGCACAAAAGCCGCGGTTGTTGAGCAGGCTCTGAAAGTTTTTGGGCGGAATGCGGGGCGGCGCTTTCTGGCGGGGCACCCGATGGCTGGGAAAGAACACGGCGGCGTGGAATATGCCGATCCGGACTTGTTTCACGGAGCGGTATGGTTTTTCACTCCGCTGCCGGAGCAGAACCTTCACGAAGGATTGTTTGCCGAGTTTGCGGGTTGGGTGGACCAGGTAGGAGCGCGGATCGCTGTGTTGCCGCCGGACGAGCACGATCGGCTTTGCGCGTGGATCAGCCACTTGCCACAGATGGTGTCCACGGCTCTGGCAGCGACGCTGGTGGATGAATTTGGGGAAGACGCGCCATTGCTCCCCGCTGGCGGACGCGCGCTTCACGAGATGACGCGGATTTCAGCGAGTCCTTACTCGATGTGGCGAGACATTGCCATCACCAACCGCAAGAATCTGGAGAACGCACTGTTCAAAGTGGAGCAACGGCTGGCACACATCCGGGAGAATTTGGCTTCGCGGCAATTGATGGATGACTTTGAACGGGCGCACAAGTTGAAGCGGGTTGGGTCGGGCAGAAAAAATTGTTGATGGCTGATGGTTGAGACAAAAATCTCCAGGGAGTGAGAGTTTGTGGCTTCCCATCAAACACCAACACCTCCTTCCCGTGTCTCGCGGATCAGTTTTCATTTAGAATCCTCCTCGCTATGAACAAAGTCGTGGCCAGTGCGGACGAGGCCATTCGCGATGTGTTTGACGGCGCCACGATTATGATCGGCGGATTTGGGCTGTGCGGCATGCCGGAGAACCTCATTCGCGCGCTGGTCCGCAAGGGCTCGAAGAATCTGACCACCATCAGCAACAACGTGGGCGTGGATGGAGTCGGCAACGGTCTGCTGCTGGCCGCGGGGCAGATTCGGCAGCACATTGGTACTTATGTGGGCGAGAACCGGCTGCTCGAAGAAATGGTTTTGAAGGGCACCATCAAGCTTGACCTGGTGCCACAGGGGACATTTTCTGAGCGCATTCGCGCTGGCGGCGCGGGCATTCCGGCGTTTTTTACTCCCACCGGAGTCGGGACAATTGTCGCGGAAGGAAAAGAAACCCGAGAGTTCGAGGGGCGAATGTACGTGATGGAGCGCGGACTGAATGCTGACTTTGCCTTCGTGAAGGCGTGGAAAGGTGACACGCTGGGCAATCTGGTTTACCGAAAGACGGCGCGGAATTTTAATCCCATGATGGCGGCCGCGGCTAAGGTGACGATCGCCGAAGTGGAGCATTTGGTGGAAGCGGGCGAGTTGGATGGGGACCAGATTCACACGCCCAGCGTGTATGTGAAGCGTATTTTCGCGGGCGAGCGGTATGAGAAGCGGATTGAGAAGCGGACGGTGCGGAAGGCTGGCGCTGTTTGAGAGCTTCGGTGGAGAGTGGGGGGAGAACTCCTTGGTGGCGACAGGTTGCAGGGGTCCTGCGCTTCGCTCAGGCTGACCAAGGGTGGGATTGCGGGACACCTACCAAGAACTAAATAAGGATGACGAAGCTAGCCAAAGATGTCGATAAGCGTGAGCGTATTGTGAAGCGCATTGCGCGGGAGTTGCGGGATGGGTTCTATGTGAACCTCGGGATTGGCATGCCGACGCTCATTGCGAACCATGTGCCGCCAGGGATTGAAGTCATTCTTCAGTCGGAGAACGGCATGTTGGGGATTGGGCCCTATCCGATCGAGGGGCAGGAAGACGCCGACTTGATTAATGCGGGCAAGGAGACGGTGAGCGAGATGGCGGGCACGGCATATTTTTCCAGCGCCGATTCGTTTGCCATGATTCGCGGCGGGCATATTGATTTGAGCGTGCTGGGGGCGATGGAAGTGGACGAGGAAGGCACGCTGGCGAATTGGATGATCCCGGGGAAAATGGTGAAAGGCATGGGCGGGGCGATGGATCTGGTGGCCGGCGCGCGGCGCGTGATCGTCGCCATGGAGCACACCACTCGCGAAGGCGCGCCGAAGATTCTGAAGAAATGCACGCTGCCGCTGACTGGAGTGAAGGTCGTGGATACGATTGTCACCGAAATGGCATACCTCCGCGTGACCAAGGATGGGCTGGTGCTGGAGGAAGTGGCTCCGGGTTTGACCGCGGAGGATGTGCAGCGAGCGACCGAGGCGAGGCTGCTGGTTAGTTCGAGTTTGAAGGTGATGGAAAGTTAGGGCGCGTTGCCGCGGCTTCCACCCCATTCCCGCAATCGTGACACCTAGCCTGCTGCGTCTTTCTGCTGCCCAGAGAAACGTTGCAAGCAACGTCTCGGCGAGATCGGTTGCCACTGCAGAAAATCCTCAACAATTTAGATCCGAAACGGCGCTGCCAGCAGGCGGAAGGGTAGCGTGATGGCTAGATAAACGATCTCCAGAACTCCGTGGACAGCGACTCCCAGGATGCGGAAGGGGAGCAGTAGCAGCCAGATGAAGGGATACGCGATCAACGCCAGCAGGGCCAGTGGCCAGCACAGCACGAAAAGTATGCACCACAGGAGGAACGTGAACATGCGAGGGCCCCCTTCTGTTTCCCAGGAATAATACGGCCGGATGGGGTCGGAAGTTCCCTGCGAATGCGGGAAGGTTTCAGCGGCTGGTTCTTAGGTTAGGGCGGCTTGCCCCTCCGTGACCATTTTTTGGGTGCGTGAAGTGGCTAGACTTCAACGCTTGATTCTTTGCCCGCCAGGCGGCGCAGGCATTCTTGATCCCTTCCAGCATTGCCGTGGTCGCGCTCATGCTTTCCCCCGCAGGATTTCAACGACCTTGATCCCGTATTCTACCTCCGTCATGCGCTTTTTGAGCCGATAAGTCGCGTTCGTGCGGGTGCAAGGACTTTTGCAGTCGTTGATGACCAGCTTCCCATCCTGCACGAAGGAGAAATCCGCCACGTACATGCCCACCCTCCTCGGAATGCCGTTCGGGTCCGGTGAGTGCAGCGCGAACTCCGGATGAACCTTCAGCTCGCTGATGAGCTTGGCCGCAGCCATCGTTTTGAGCTCGAAGTACCGGCGGACCTCGAGTTTTGAGGCAAAGGCGTGTCCATCCTCGGTCTGAGGCTCATTCCGGTACTTTCGGCTCGGGCGGGTGCTCTCACCGTAGAGCCGGTGGCGCACGCCGGCGAGGTCGGCAGAGGTCCAGCGGGTGCTCACGCGATCAACCTCGGTTGGCGATGCGCGAGCATGCAGGCCGCGTTCATCCAGAGGACTTCCGTTGAGGCTTTGCCTCGGTCGGCCGTCGCGTCGCACTCGCTACGCGCCCAGGCGGCGTACAAGCGGTCGTAGATGGCGGAGGGATAGCCCGACAGCACCACCAT
>Ga0137418_10003810_pt1 | contig 13858 bp, 14 predicted proteins | sample CZODoug3_1_2_16f_FD_122242 | JGI IMG/M metagenome (GOLD analysis project Ga0137418, IMG submission 122242) | Vadose zone soil fungal communities from Angelo Coast Range Reserve, California, USA - CZODoug3_1_2_16fungal (Hybrid Assembly) | ecosystem: Environmental > Terrestrial > Soil > Vadose...
CCGACACATTGTGCAGTGTAAAACATGCGGATGGCTCGCAAACAACGTCAAGCATGTCGAGCGTGCACAGGAGAAACACAAGGCAAGATGTAAATTTGCGGACGTCTTTGCTGTTCCATATACTCCGATTCGCATAAATATTCCGGGTGCAATCCTCGTTGGATACAGCTCGAATGGAACTATTCCTAAGCGCCGGCGGCTAGGGAATGCCAGTCGGGGTCGAGAATTAAGAGGCATGCCTGTTGACATCCCTCTCCATCACCGCAGTGGGCTAAATGTGCCTAACGTCTACCCTGACGACAATTAGCGGCGAGGAAGAGCATGATTCCGAGACTGGCGGAATGCCGTCGCTTACACGAACCTCGCGCATTTCCAATGCAGTGTTAGGAATGCAAGAAGTACTTTTTGCGCTGAGCCTTGGTCCAAGCTTTGACAATCGTGTGAGCGCCATTGTGCTCGACACCGTAGCAACGCACATCGCCGCGATCTTTGAAGTAATCACTATGGCTTGTGATTATGATTTGGCTCACCAGGTCAGAGCCTTTATAAATGTGCTCTTTTAGTTTTTCGAAGATCATTTTCTGCGCATCTGGAGACAGATTTGTTTCGAGTTCTTCGATCCCAAGCATCTTCCTCTTATTCAGAACCAGATTCGCAATGATGTACAAAAATTGCTGATGACCAGACCCGAGCCTACTTATGGGCAGCCGGACCTTCGGTTCCTGAACCATAATTTCTATCTCGTCAAGCTCCTTTGTGAAACCGATCTCGCCAATCGAAAAGGGCGCCTTGGCGAACATGCCGTAGGCGTCGCGCGCGCTCTTGCCGGTGGCAGACTCGCGCACGCCCGCCGTGAAGCCGAGTTCGTACTCGATCTCCACCTTGACGTCCTGCATGATCTGCACCTTGGCGACAATGAAGACCTTCGCGTCCGCCGCGAGTTGCATCTCCTGGGACGCGATCTTCTTCATGAAGTTCCCGTTCACTTCAGCGTCTCCGCCGGTGCGGACCTCTTCGATCGCCTCGCCTCCTTCGGCGAGCGCTTCAGCGCCAGGCTCTTCGCCGCCACCCTTGAAAAGTCCGGCGTCCCCGCCGTTCCCGTCACTTCCTCGGATTTCGTCCTGACCTGCGACACTTTCCGCGAAGCCCAGCCGCAGCTCGCGCAAACCAGGCAGCGTGGCCGCGACGTTCTGCTTCCGCTCCTCGAGGCCGGCATCGTGCCTGTCGTCACCGGCTTCATCGGCGCCACTCCCGATGGCCGTATCACTACCCTCGGACGCAACAGTTCTGATTTCTCCGGCGCCATCATCGCCCACGTCGTCGATGCCGACGAACTCGTCATCTGGACCGACGTCGATGGTATTTACACCGCCAATCCCAGCGAATCCGCCGAAGCGCGACTTCTCCACGAACTCAGTTATGACGAAGCCCACGCCCTCGCCGCCAGCGGTGCGAAAGTTCTTCATGCCAAAGTTCTGCCTCTCGCCGCTGAAACCGAAATGGTCGTCTGGGTTCGCAACACCTTCAATCCCCTGGCGCGCGGCACACGCATCGGCTCGCCGCGTTCGCAGCGGAATGCGCAACTAGCTTCACCGGCGGATTCTCTTCCGAGTTTTTCGGTTGCAACTCACCAAGGCGGTGCAGTATGAATTCCTCATCCCAAAACAACGGAGATCAAATCATGCACGCGAATCGCCCAGCCAAAAAGTGGAAGGCAGGAGTCCTCGGCGCTACCGGTGTCGTCGGCCAGCGCCTCGTTCAAATGCTCGGCGATCACCCCTGGTTTGACCTCACCGAAGTGGCTGCCTCCGAGCGTTCTTCCGGCAAAACCTACGCCGAAGCCGTCCGCTGGCATCTCAACGCCCCCATCCCCGAATCCGCTCGCAACCTCGTCGTCAAGGGTCTGGATCCTTCCCTCGACTGCGACTTCGTCCTGTCCGCGCTCGATTCTTCCGTCGCTGGAGAAGCCGAAGAGGCTTTCGCGCGCGCTGGCTATCCCGTCGTCAGCAATTCCCGCAACCACCGCATGGATCCCGACGTCCCCCTGCTTATTCCAGAAGTGAACGCCGCCCATCTCGATGCCATTCCTCGCCAGCAAAAAAATCGCGGTTATGACACCGGCTTCATCGTCACCAATCCCAATTGTTCTACCGCTGGCCTGGTCCTTGTTTTGAAGCCGCTCGCCGACGCCTTCGGCTTGGAGAAAATCTTCGTCGTCACTCTGCAAGCCATCTCCGGCGCCGGCTATCCCGGCGTCCCAGCGATGGATATCCTAGGCAACGTCGTCCCCTTCATCAGCGGTGAAGAAGAAAAAATGGAAGCCGAGCCGCAGAAACTTCTCGGCAAATGGGATGGCTCGCGTTTCGTTGACGCCGGCCTCGGCATTAGCGCCCACTGCAATCGCGTCCCGGTCGTCGACGGCCACCTCGAATGTGTCTCCCTCGGCCTGAAAAAAATCGCCTCCCTCGACGAAGTCCGCGAAGCTCTGCGCAACTTCCAAGTCGACGCCGAACTGGCCTCCCTCCCTACCGCCCTTAAAAACCCCGTCATCGTCCTCAACGAAGAAAATCGCCCCCAGTCCCGCTGCGATGTCAACGCGGGCAACGGCATGGCCGCCGTCGTCGGCCGCGTCCGCGAATGCCCGCTCCTCGACGTCAAGCTGACGCTTCTCTCGCACAACCTAATCCGCGGCGCCGCCGGTGCTGCCCTCCTCAACGCCGAACTCCTGGCCGCCCGCGGCTTCCTCAAGCATCGCGTCACCCCGAGCGAGTCTCGCCTCGCCGAACCCGTTCCGCGATAACCCGCGCTGTTTTCGTAGCCGAGGTTCTGTCGGTTGCAGGAACCGTCCATAATTGCCAATGCGAGCGCCATGATCTACGCTTCCAAACATTGAGGAGGCTTTCGTGTCCACCCCGCGCTCAGTGCAACGGTTTCTGTGCTTCGTCTTGCTGGTTTCAATTCCATTTCTCTCCGCCCACAGCAAGCCTCAAGCACAGCAAGTCGCCAAAAGCCTGCCCGGTCCCGTGCACTTGACCGCCGAGCAAGATCATCAGCGCCTCATGGATCTCCTCCACATCACTTCGCTCCGCCGCGGTCCTGACGGCGACCCCAACTCCCCCAATGCCGCGAACTATGACGAGTCCAAGGTCACTCCTCCACAAAATCTTCCCGACCCGCTGAAGCTGAACGACGGCAAACCGGTCACCTCTGCGAAAATGTGGTGGGATCAGCGCCGCCCCGAAATCGTCGAATCCTTTGACCGCGAGATTCTCGGCCGCCTCCCGAAAAACACTCCCGCAGTAACTTGGCAAGTGACCAGCACCGCCACCGAAAAAAACGGCGACGTCCCCGTCATCACCAAAAATCTTCTCGGCCACGTAGATAATTCCTCCTATCTACCCATCAACGTTGACATCCAACTGACGCTGACTACTCCCTCCAACGCCACCGGTCCTGTCCCCGTCATCATGGAGCTGAGCTGGAGCGCCGAAGCCATGGCCGCCATCCGCAAGCGCTTCACCGCAGCGCAACTGGCGGCCCTCGCCGACAAAGGTCCCACCTGGCAGCAGCAACTTCTCGCCAAAGGCTGGGGCTACGCTTCCATCATCCCCACCAGCATTCAGCCGGACAACGGCGCCGGCCTCACCGAAGGCATCATCGGCCTCGTCAACAAAGGCCAACCCCGCAAGCTCGATGATTGGGGCGCCCTGCGCGCGTGGGCTTGGGGAGCCAGCCGCGCCCTCGACTATTTTGAAACCGATAAATCCGTCGACGCCAGGCAAGTCGGCCTCGAAGGCCACTCCCGCTACGGCAAAGCCGTCCTCGTCACCATGGCTTACGATCCGCGTTTCGCCATTGCGTATGTCAGCTCTTCTGGAGAAAGCGGCGCCAAGCTCTACCGCCGCAACTTCGGCGAGCAAATCGGCAACGTCGCCGGCTCTGGCGAATACCACTGGATGGCCGGCAACTTCCTCAAGTACGACGGTCCGCTCACCGAAAACGATCTCCCCATCGACGCCCATGAACTTATCGCTCTCAGCGCCCCGCGTCCCGTCTTCATCGGAGCTGGCGCCACCCAAGGCGACGGCTGGGCCGACGCCAAAGGCATGTTCGTAGCCGAAGCCGCCGCCGGCCCCGTCTACAAACTCCTCGGAAAAAAAGATCTCGCCGTCACCGGCTTCCCGCCCATCGAAACTCCCCTCCTCGACGGCGACCTCGCCTTCCGCCAACACTCCGGCGGCCACACCCCCGCCCCCAACTGGCCCACCTTCCTGACCTTCGCCTCCCGCTATCTCAAAACTCCATGATTCGCCGCGATCCGCCACTTGGTTTTGCAGAGGCGACTTCATGTCGCCATCTTGGTTGTAGCGGCGGGGCTTGCCCCGCCCCCTTCAAGCGCCCAGTCAATCCATCCATTTGAGGTTATAATGCGCGCCAAGAGCGTGCCCGTCGGCACCGAACAAGGAGTCGTCCATGTCCACGATCTCGAGAAGGGAATTTCTCAAATATTCCGCCGCCACCGCCGCCTCTGCTGGACTTCTTTCCGCTGGCGCCCTCGAACTTCGCGCCAATCCCCTGGGCTTGCCCATCGGCTGCCAGACCTGGCCGGTCCGCCAGATGATCGCCAAAGACTTTCCCGGCACCATCAAGCAGCTCGCCGACGCCGGTTTTCAGTCCATCGAACTCTGCTCGCCCGTCGGTTACGCCGACTCCGGCTTTGCCGGCCTCGCCAAATACACAGGTGCCGAGCTCCGCAAAATTCTCGCCGACGCCGGCGTCACCTGCATCAGTTCCCATTTCGGCATCGACGAACTCCGCAAAGATCAGCCCGGCCGCATCGCCTGGGCCAAGGAAGTCGGCCTCAAGCAAATGATCGTTCCCAGCCTGAGCGGGCCCAAGAATCCCACCATGGACGATGTAAAGCGCGCCGCTGCCGAATACTTCAAAATGGGCGAGGTCGCCGCCATGTCCGGCATCGAGCAAGGACTTCACAACGAGGACTTCGAGCTCTCCATGGTCGACGGCAAGCGCACCTACGATCTATTGCTCGGCCTTCTCGATCCCAAGTTCGTCAAGTTCCAGTTCCAGGTTTCCACCATCAGCCAGGGCTACGACGCCGCGGACTATTTCACCAAGTACCCCGCCAGCTTCTTTTCCATGCACGTCCAGGGCTGGTCCGCGCAAACCAAAAAAATCATGCCCGTCGGCCAGGACACTCTCGACTGGAAAAAAATATTCACCGCCGCCAAAACCGCCGGCATCCAGAACTATTTCGTCGAAATGAACCTCGAAATGATGAAAGCCAGCGTCCCCTACCTCCGCGCCTTGCAGGTCTGATGACCCGGTCCGCTGCCCCATCGCGCGTCTTTTGCGCGATGAATCTCTCTTCGCCTCTGTAGCCGCGACTTCATGTTGCCCTCTTGGCCTTGCCTAGTGATTGCCCGGCGGTTATACTCAGGGTATGAAAACGGCCGTGTCCATTCCCGATGAAGTCTTTGAAGGCGCTGAACGCCTCGCGCGCCGCACCAATCGCTCCCGTAGTCGCTTGTTCAGCGACGCGCTCAAGGAATACCTTGCGCGCCACACTCCCGACAAGGTGACCGAGGCCATGAACAGCACTCTCGCTCTGATCGGCGATGAGCAGGACTCCTTCGTCTCTTCAGCCGCTAACACAATTCTCGAGCGCACCGAGTGGTAATCTCACAAGGCGAGATCTGGTGGGCGGACTTGCCCCCGCCGGCGGGCTCCGGTCCTGGCTTCCGCAGACCTGTTGTCGTCGTTCAAGGCGACGCTCTGAATCGCAGTCGCATCGCTACCGTGGTCTGCGTCCCTTTAACCACCAATCTTAAGTGGGCTGCGGCCCCCGGGAACGTACAGTTTTCAGCGCGGCTCACTGGATTGCCCAGGGATTCCGTCGCCAACGTGTCTCAAATCGTCACCGTGGATAAGGCCTTCCTCACCTCGCGCGTCGGCAAGTTGCCGCGCCAGAAGCTGGCATTGCTCCTCGCCGGCATCGACATCATCCTCGGTAAGTAGCCCCCTTCCCCTTGCTAGTTTCTATTTTTCTCCCCCACCGCTCTCCAATTTCTGATTTCTAGTTTCCATATTCTAGTTTCTAGTTTGCCTTTTCCCTCTCCTACTTTCCCGCTCTGCACGGAAACGCCCCCGCCAGCGCAATCGACGCCACGTAACGCGTCGGACGGTGCGCCTTCCCAGGATTCTCCGCCAGGTATTTCTTAATCACGCGAACGGTTTGAATCGTGGCCACTCCCTGGGGCACGCAGGCCATCCGGTCCTTTCTCGGAACATTGAGCAGCTCATCATGCACGGTTAAGCCATCCGCGAATCCTTCCACCCAGCCCAGACACGTAGCATCGCGCCACGCACGTAACGTTACGTTAGACGCGGGCAGCGTCTCTCTGGTCCCTTCAACGTCAATGCTGGAGCAGACTTCCAGGAAGTCCCCGCCAGATCTGCTGATATCCGCCTGCTCCGCCGCGCTCTTTTGGCCAGTACTAACAGGCGAACAAACAAAGAACAGTCCAAGCAGTGCAGCAACAAAAAATAGGCGCACGGCAGCCTCCCATACGTTGTGCGATTCTACGTCTGATTCAGGATGCTGTCAGCAGAGCGAAACGCACGCCACCAAGTGCGCCCCGCTCCCGCCTCCTTCTCTGGTAATTTGTCTATGTGGAGCGCCCAACGCGCATGGAACAATTCTGAGCGAACTATTGCCCGAGCCCCGAAGACATAAGTGGACGCGGCGCCGGGATCAAAATTGAACTTTAGATTGACGGAGGGAACGTGATAGCCTTAGCGCCAAAGCCCAGTAAGTAACTAATTGCTTACAGAGAGCTGCATCTAACATCGGGTATAAACCGACGACCCCGGAGAATCACATGAGCGTAATCCCGCTGACAACCACCGGTCCAGACCCAACCGTAATGCAGGACCCATCCAAGTTTGATCCACAGGGGACCACTATACTTATCCTTGAACTCGAAGAGGCTCAGCTAGCGGATGAACGGGCTTCAAATGTCTGCTATGACCTGCGAGTCGGATCAAAATACAGAGACCACCGAGACAGAAACGTCAGAGAGATTCCGAATGATGGCGTCGTAACGCTCCGCCCTGGGTCCGCTCTGATCATCCAAACTGAAGAGTATCTGCACCTGCCCAGCCAACTGTACGGGACAATCGCTTCAAAAGTTTCGTTGCTGGAACTGGGGCTCTCGAGCACATTTTCAAAAGTCGACCCAGGCTATCCCGGGCATTTGCTAATTACTCTTTTTAATCTAGGACAAACCACGGTAAGGCTGCGACGCGGTGAGCGCTTCTGCGCACTGACACTCTACAGGGTTGCACCGGGTGCGCGAATATATAAGAAAGGACCTAAAGAGATTACGGCAACGCCAGCCAAACAACCTCGGCGGGGTCTTCGTGCCTGGTTGGAGTCACGCGTTGAAGCGCATCTCATCTTGGCTACGATGGCTCTGATGGTTGTGACATTCTTGCTGATGGCTGTAGAGTTGGTTAGACTAATCTCTGCAATCAGGCACCGTTCAGGGTGAGAGGGGAATCTCGATACACATGCAAGTAACGGACGCCGAGTATCTATTAGACCTGTGGTCTAAGAATATCTGCCCTTGGTGTGGGAACAACATCCCCGAAGGCACCCGCGTCGGAACCGGCCGCAAAAGCGAGGGAGGCTTCTGCAGCTTGCGCTGCTATGCTGACTATTACGCCCTTGAACTCGCAGAAAGAGCGCGAAAAGCATTAGACACCGCATCAAAAGCGCACTGACTCCCGACCGCCGCTCGACCCGCACACATCGTGAGCTGTCTTAGAGTATGATGGTGACCGTAACCTGATTTTGGGGACGCTCCAACTGGCCTCGCAGGTTGGACCCAAACAACGGGGTGAGAGGCTTGTCCACACTGATTGACAACACCTCGATTAGAGTCATATATAGGAGCTACAATCTGGCTGCCCACGATGGACTGAAGCGATGAGAGTAGCGGCATCTCAGACTTTGTTCTCGGGAATGGAGCGATCTGAAGCCCGTAGGCAAGGGATTCTCCCTTCCCAGGAAATCCGAGACCTCATAAAGAACGGAAAGATTTGTTCTTCAGAAGACATCTCCGAAGACCAAATCCAGCCCGCGTCAATTGATTTGCGGCTCGGTCGGGTTGCCTATCGGGTGGAAGGTAGTTTTCTTCCCAATGAATCGTCCACGATCAGTGCCAAGATCAGAGCCTATCAGGTTGCTAAGATCGACCTCAGCGAGTCCGCAGTCCTAACCCGAGGACATGTATTCATAATCCCACTGATAGAGAGTCTGGCACTCCCCCCAGATATGAGCGGCAAAGCGAACCCAAAGAGCACGACGGGCCGCCTGGACATATTCACCCGGCTAATGACCGATGGCGGCTCAGAGTTCGAACAACTGCCCAATGGCTATAAGGGTGATCTTTATGTAGAGGTCGTTCCCCGGACGTTTCCGATCATCGTGAAGACAGGTACAAAATTGAATCAGCTCCGTTTCTGGAGGGGCAGTGCCCAGCGGGACGACGAATACTTACGGACTAAGGACCGCAAGCAAAAACTCGTCCACTACGAGAACGGAAATGGGTCGACACAGTCGAAGGAAGACTCAGCAACGCGCATAGTTTCGGCGCCGGCAACAATTGGAGGAGGGCTACGTCTATCGGTCAATCTTCAAGGGACCGACAGAGAGAGCGTAGTAGCGTATAGGGGAAGGAAAAGAACTCCGCCAGTTGACCTAAGCAAAGTGGGTGAATATGACCCTGCGGAGTATTGGGAGACTATCACAAGCCCGAAGTTGGACCGCTTAGTTCTCCAACCTGGTGATTTCTATTTACTTGCCTCAAAGGAGAGACTTGGGGTACCTCCTGATCACGCGGCTGAGATGGAACAATATGACCCATCGTTAGGTGAATTTAGTGTTCACTATGCGGGGTTTTTTGATCCTGGATTCGGCTATGGCGGCGGTGGCGAGATCAAAGGCACAAGGGCGGTTCTTGAGGTGCGAGCCCATGAGGTTCCGATCCTGCTCGAGGACAAACAGACGGTGGGAAGGGTTAATTACTTCAAGATGGCTGGAGTTCCCGAGAAACTCTACGGCCAGGGCATAGGCTCCTCTTACCAAGGCCAGGGATTGTCACTCAGCAAGCAGTTCAAGAACCTGAGCCCCGTCCCCGCCAGCAGCCTAGGGTAACCCGGGCCGGGCGCCCGCCTCCGGCACCGTTTGACATTCGTGTCCAGGCAGGCTCCTCTTAAATTTTCTCGGAATACATTCATCGAGAAGAACCTTCATCCCAACTGGCCGACGACCAGTGACTTGGCGAGTTCCAGCGCGGAAACAGCAGCTTCACGGGTAACGGTGGGGAAATCATCCAGGAATTCATCCAGCGTGTCGCCACCCTCCAGGTAATCGAGAAGCGCCTGAAACGGAACTCGCGTCCCGCGGAATACGGGCGTTCCTCCAAGGATTTCCGGGTTCCGTACGATGACTCCGTTTGTCGCGAGCATGAATGTCCTCAAGACCTACAATAAATTCTAACGCAGTTCGCGGAAGCAAACTACAGGTGTTCCATTACGCAGGGCGTTCTGATTTTTCCACAGATTTCCACAATTCTTTCGAATCCCGCTCCTCCCGCAAACCCTTTCCCCTGGCCAACTTGCGCCCCACTGTCTCAATTCGCGACGTCCATTCGAATAACAACATAGTTATTCTTGACAGCGATTACCTCTTGTAATACCCTGTCCTTTGATCGTTCGCGCCCAACCTCGCCTATGGAGTGCGGTGGCTTGCCACTGCTTTTCCTCCCTCCCCACTCCGCCGTCTGCCACTCTTAGACGTTCGGGCATTTCGACCTTCAGATCGGAGCGACACCGTTGTGGAGCGGAGATCCCGACCCTGTCGGGACGTGCACACGGTTCATTCCCCTTATCCATCTGCCTTGTTAAGCCCTTTAAAATCAACACCCGTTTCGCACGATTTTGCCGCTCCCTAACGTCCTTTAGAATCAACACTTCCAAAACTGTATCAAAACAAAGGACTTTATCTACCTTTAGAATCACCACTTTTTCAAAAAGGGGAGGGGGGAGTCCCGCCCGCCCCATTTGTTGTGGTCGAAGATTCCGACGCGGTCGAAACTATCTCTCTAAGTCCTTTGTTTCCATATTGTTTGCAGACCCCCACCCACTAACCCCAATCGAATCATATCGTTTTAAAAATAGGGGAGGGGGGCCTGTCTTAACCAGCCTTCTTTCCTCTCACCAAATCTTCGATGTCGCCCATCTGGTCCCCAAGCAGGTTCAGCTTCCGCGCCAGTCCCTGAATCTCCGCCTCGGAGCGCCGGTTCACGGCGTAATCCAGTTCGCCGCGCACGCGATCCTTCATGTCCTGCCGGTTCTGGCTCATCATAATCACCGGCGCCTGAATCGCCGCCAGCAGCGACAGAATCAGATTCAACAATATAAAAGGATAAGGATCCCAAGCCGCCTTGCGCATCCCTACGTTGATCGCCGTATAGACGCTGCTCAGGATCAGAAAACCAATAATAAAGGTCCACGACCCGCCGAACTGCACCATGGAGTCCGCGATGCGCTCCGGCAGCGTCGACTTTGCGTCAATCACGTCGTTGGCATTGCGCATCGAACGCAGCCGCACGAGTTTCTGCGAAGCGTGGAACTGCCGCCCCAGCACCGTCAACATATCCATTCCCGCGTGCGGCTTGCGTTGCAGCAGCGTCGCGATATCTCCGCGGCTGACCTCCACGCACTGCGTTTCTTCCATCGCCGTCGCGCTGGTTTGATGCGGCGTTTGTTCCAGCATCGATGCGAAACCGAAAAACGCGCCGTGCGTCGGCTCATCCACCACCACTTCTTGTTGATCCTCGTCCACCGTGGTGACTCGCACTCTTCCGGAGACCATCACGTAAGCGTGCCCGCTTGGGTCGCCCATTTTGTAAATGCGCTGCCGCGGCGCGAAATCCTTCAGCTCCACTTGCCCCGCCAACACCGCGGTTTCATCCTCATCGAGCAGCGCAAACAACGGAACGTGTTTCAACACTTCGGGATTGCAAGACATCGGCCACCTCTTCCACGGGAATTGGTTTGGTTCTCCGTCTTCCAGTTCTTGAATCAAGCGCAACCGGCGACAAACGCGCCCATAGTAAACCCGATGTACGTTGCAGCTTCAAGAAGCATTCGGAAAAAGGTGGGAGGAAATCGCGGTCCTAAAACCCAGGGAATTGCGACGCATGCGTTATTGAATGATTTGAATGGCAGCGTCTTGCGCGGCCGCATGCTGCGTCAGCAGCGCGGACATTCGCTGTGCCCAGCGCTCGAGCCCTTCCGCGCCGCCAAACGAAATGATGACTGCCAGAATCTCTTTCGTCTCGGCCGTCACCATGGTGCGTTCCGAATCGCTCGTCGCGCTGCCGTGCGGCCCCGCGTCGTCGGCAAACAACGGCAAACCTTCCAGGTTCAAATCGTATTTGCCGATGCCCTTGTACGTTTCCCCCGCGCGTCCCGCGCGAAAAATAATTTCGCCGGTCACATGCGCCAGATCATACAAACCAATTGGCAGCCGGCTCTCCACCGAGACGAGATTGATCACATCCACGACCGCGTTGATTTGCGGAAAGCCTTTGCCGGCGACAATTCTCCGCAAAAGGGCTTCCGCCGAACCGCGGTATCGCGCCGGATCTTTTCCCAAAGCTTTATACGCTTTGCGAACCGTTTCCACTTGCGGCGATTCCAGCACGCCGCGCGGAAACGGCAATTCCTGGATTTCGAGTTCTCTATGATTCATCTCCCCGAGCAGCGGAACAGGAGAAGGGCCTGGCTGAACGCGCGCCGTCACGCAGGCAAGCGCGGCCCGCGGGCATTTCGCTTTCAGTTTCGCATCAATTTCTATTTGCATGAAGGCATCAGTTGAGAATGGGTTTTAGTTTAGCAGAGAAGTGCCGCAGAAATTTTGCTTGCTCGGTGATTTTGTACCCGCGAATCTGCTCGCGTTTGCGCCACACATCGAGAATCACTTCCACGACGTATTCGATGTGGCTCTGCGTATAAGCGCGCCGCGGAATCGCCAGCCGCACCAGATCCATTTTCGCGTGCTCGCCAAACATCAATGTTCCGATCTCCACGGAGCGAATCCCACCTTCCAGATAAAGCTCGTTCGCCAGCGCCACCCCCGGAAATTGCGCCGGCGAAACATGCGGCAGGAACGCGCGCGCATCAATATAGATCGCATGCCCACCGGGCGGCTGCACGATGGGCACGCCTTCATCCGATATATGATTGCCGAGAAACGCAGTGGACGCGATGCGATATTCCAAATATTCCTCTTCCAACGCTTCGTTCAATCCCACAGCGATGGCTTCCAGGTCGCGCCCCGCAAGTCCGCCGTAAGTCGGAAAGCCTTCGGTCAAGATCAAAAGGTCCTTTTCCTGCTGCGCCAAAATATCATCGTTGGTGCAGAGGAATCCGCCGATGTTGGCCATGCCGTCTTTTTTCGCGGACATGGTGCAGCCGTCGGCGTGCGAAAACATTTCCTTCGCAATTTCGCGGGGAGTCTTATTCGAGTAGCCGGGCTCGCGCAACTTGATAAAATAGGCATTTTCCGCGAAGCGGCAGGCATCGATGTACAGCGGAACACCATGCCTTTTACAAATGTCCTTTACGGCGCGGACATTTTCCATGGAAACCGGCTGGCCGCCTCCGGAATTATTGGTAACGGTGAGCATCACCAGAGGAATTCTCTTGGCGCCTTCGCGTTGGAACGCCGCCGCTAGTTGTGCGATGTCCATATTCCCCTTGAAGGGATGCACGCGCGCGGGTTCGTGCGCATCCTGGACAGGAATGTCCAGTGCCTGGGCGCCGACAAATTCGCAGTTCGCACGGGTGGTGTCAAAATGCGTGTTGTTGGGGACCACATCGCCTTTCTTGCACATCACACTGAATAAAATGCGTTCCGCCGCGCGGCCCTGGTGCGTGGGAATGACGTGTCGGAAACCGAAGATGGCCTGTACGGAATCGCGAAAGCGGGCGAAGCTCGGCGAACCGGCGTAGGATTCATCGCCGCGCATCACGGCGGCCCACTGCTCGGTAGACATTGCCGCGGTTCCCGAATCCGTCAGCAAATCAATCAAAATGGCGTCGGAAGGAACGAGAAAAAGATTGTAACCAGCGGCTTCCAAGAGTTTTCGACGTTCTTCACGCGTAGTACGGCGGATGGCCTCGATGCTTTTGATTCGAAAGGGCTCAATGATGGTCTTGATCGGCATGGTCGCTAATCTTTTTCACCGAAACAGTACCACATCGCGCGCGATTTTTTCCCGTTAGGCGCAGAGGGGCGGTAGAAACAGAATTGAGAAATTCTCGTTTTCAAGATTGCCAGGGGCAGAAAAAAACAGCCTAAGTTCCGTGCGGTGGAGTGGGAAAAACTAGCCAAACCAGTGACTTCCCGCAGGAAGATGAATATCTCGTGGGAGGTCGAGGCGAAACGCGAGAAAACTCTATGCAAGCGGCAAGGCCAGATTGGGACGGGTTCAGTTCCAGTGCGGGAATGAAGCACCAGACCGCATTACGGTTTGGATAAAACGGTTCTTGAGGTCTCCCCCGCTCCGGTTGCGGGTTCCTGCGGTTCAGGATTGGCTGTGTTTGTTGGCTATCGCAGGCATGCTATGGGAGCGATGGATGATATCTCGTGCTCCGCATAGGCGCGGCAGTCATGCTAAACTTGTTGAACTTTAGGCCCGTAGCTCAGTTGGTTAGAGCGCTACCTTGACACGGTAGAGGTCTGGGGTTCGAGTCCCCACGGGCC
>Ga0137418_10003812_pt1 | contig 13856 bp, 12 predicted proteins | sample CZODoug3_1_2_16f_FD_122242 | JGI IMG/M metagenome (GOLD analysis project Ga0137418, IMG submission 122242) | Vadose zone soil fungal communities from Angelo Coast Range Reserve, California, USA - CZODoug3_1_2_16fungal (Hybrid Assembly) | ecosystem: Environmental > Terrestrial > Soil > Vadose...
TGGTCGCGAATTTGTCGCAGTGGTTTGTCTACTGCCTCGTCGTCAGTGCCTTCGCCGCATACATCGCCGGCTCCGCCCTGCCAGCGGGGGCGACCTTCACGCAACTCTGCCGCTTCGCGGGTACCACCGCGTTTCTCGGCTACTCACTGGCCCTGTGGCAGATGTCGATCTGGTACCGGCGGGCGTGGACGATGACGCTCAAAGGGACGTTCGACGGCCTCGTCTTCGCGCTCGTTACGTGTGCGGTATTCACCTGGCTTTGGCCACATTAATGCCAGGACGATCCCGGTCCTCCGCTAGGCCGTTTTCAGTACACTATGCGGGTGGGCGTACTGCGGTTGGTCGTGGTGCCATCACCGAGCTGACCGTTGCTGTTATCACCCCAGCAGTAGAGTGCCCCGGTCGCCGTCACACCGCAGACATGCTGATAGCCCGCTGAAATTGCGACGAACGCCGGAGCTTGGGTGATCTTCACGGGTTCAGTACCGTACCCGCGACCCCAGCACCAGACTTCCCCTGGGGCGGTCAGTCCACAAGTGAAGGGGCCTTGAGCGTCAACGGCGACAAAGGCGTGTCCGCCCAGCACAGGTCTCGGCGTCGCGTGCTGACCGGTGGCAGTGCCATCCCCGAGCTGTGCCGATCGGTTGTCACCCCAGCAGTATGCGGCGCCGCTGCTGGCAACAGCGCACGTGTGAATATTGCCGGCCGCGATGGAAAGGAAACTGAGGCCGCCGATAACCGGCTCGGGCGCAAGGCCGTAGTCGACTGTGCTGTCGCCCAGCACGTTGTAGGAGTTGGTCCCCCAACAATACGCCGCCCCGCCCGTCGCGATGGCACAGGTGTGATAGTTTCGGGTGTGCAGCATTGAGAACGTCAGTCCACCGACGACTGACCTTACGGCCAGCGACCCACTGCCCTGCGTTGAGTCCCCCAGCTGACCGACGTTATTGCCCCCCCAGCAGTACGCCGTCCCCGTTGTTGTCAGACCGCAGGAGTGAAAGAATCCGTTGGCGATTTCCCGGAAGCTGAGCCCGCCGTTCACCCGTGTTGGACTGGTTCGATAGGTGTACGTGGAGTCGCCGAGCCGGCCATCGAGGTTGTCCCCCCAACAGTAGCCCGCACCGGCGCTGCTGATACCGCAAGACAGGAAGTATCCGGCGCTGATCGTGTCGAACTGTTGGTCAGTGCGGACACGCCCGGGACGGAGGTGCGGCGTGGTGGTGGAGTCGCCGAGCTCGCCAACCGTATTTGTGCCCCAGCAATACGTTGCCACGCCGCGTTTGAGAGCGCAGGTATGCGTAGAGCCCGACGCCACGGCATCGACGACGAGCGGCGCATAGACGTCGAACCCGGTACTCGTGTCGGGAACCACAGATCCCGAGGAAGCCACCAGCGTGTATCCCCGCTCGCGGTGGTCGAGCTGGAGATCGTTGAACGTCGCCGTGCCGTTGATCGCATTCTTCGTCTTTGTTCCCCTCAGCGTTGCGGTACCGGGGTTGGCGCCGATCGCTAGCGTGATCGCGGTGTTGGCACCCGCGATACGGCGATCGACACTGTCGCGCACTTCCACGGTGATCGCAGGACTCAGGATGCTATCGACCAACCCGGTCCCCGGTTGACTGGTGAAGCTCAAGTGATGGGGGGAAGCCGGCGGCGGCGGAGGCGGCGGAGGTGGTCCGCTCGAGTCGCCACAGGCACCACTGGCGCCCACCAGGATGAGTAGCCATACGGTGCGTGGCATCATCGGTGTTAGCATGACCGTGCCATCCCTCGTCGTCAAGGTGTGCCGCCCCTAGCGTCACAAAGTCGGGACGGTGACGTTAGAGTCGTGTCTATTCCCGTCCTCTGCTATCACCGCATCGGCGGCCCACTCGAATTAGGCGTCACGCGCGTGGGCCGCTCGGTCTTTGCGCGGCAAATGACGGCGCTGGCGCGCGCCGGCTGGAAGACGTTGTCCCTCGCCCAATTCACGCCGGACGCCGCACGTCGCACGTTCTTGCTGACCTTCGACGACGGCTACGCATCCCTGGCCGAGCACGCCTATCCGGTCCTCGCCGATCTCGGCTTCACCGCCACGACGTTTCTGATCACCGATTACGTCGGCGGGACCAATACCTGGGACGTGCGCTACACCTGGAGCCGGCTCGCGCACCTGAGCTGGGCGGAGGCCGAGCATTGGCAGGCCCGCGGTTTTGAGTTTGCCTCTCACGGGGCGACGCATCGGCGGCTGACCTGGCTCGATGACGCGGCAGTCGCGGCGGAGCTGCAGGGTTCGCGGGGCGTTCTGACTGCGCGCCTCGGTTCGGACGCGGGGCAGGCGATCGCGTACCCGTTTGGCGCCCTCGACGACCGTATCGTCAGCCACACTCGGCAGGCGGGGTATGCGCTCGGCTTCGGTGGTGTGAAGGGAAACGGCGACCCGTTGCGGTTACCGCGAGTCCCGGTGTATTGCTGGGACGTGGGCAATATTCCGTTCGGTTTGCGGGAGGACGGGGTGGGAGCGGCCGGTCGCACCGTGGCGCACTTAGCCAATCGCTGCGCCGTGGGGACTTCGATAATGCAGTCGGTTAGACGAAAAACCGCGCCGCCACCGGAATCAGTTGCGGATGTCTGATCAGGGCGTGCGCGAATATCCGCCCGATCGAGCGTTTCTCCTGAGGGATCTTGTTCACGGTGCGCGCCAATTTGTTGAAGAACTCGTCATCCACGCTCTCCAACGCCTGCTTGATCCGGTAGTACTTCAGGTGGTCGTCGCCCAGTAGGTCCATCCAGGCCTGGTGATAGCGCGCCAGGCGTCGTTCGCTCGTATCCCCTTCGCGAATCGCGGCCGCCGCGGTGCAGCCCGCCAGGCGTCCCGCCTTCATCGCGTTGACGATCCCACCGCCGGACAGCGGATTGATCATGTGTGCGGCATCGCCGGCGACCAGCACGCCGTCGGCGTACGTCTTCTTGATCGTCGTGTGCACGATGACGCCACCGACCGTATAGCCGGTGCGCGCCGCACCCCGGAAGCGTCGTTCCACCCACGTGTCGAGGTATTGGCGCGCGTTGCGGCCGTCGGTCTTCAGCGCCACGAGACCGAGGCCCACGTTGGCGACGCCGACACCCTTGGGAAAGATCCAGGCGTAGCCGCCGGGCGCGATCGCTGCGCTGAACTGCAGGTAGATCGCGTCGGGATCGCATTCGATCCCCTGTAGCACGTACTGCGCGCACGACTCCATGTCGCGGGCCGGCACGCGTGTATCGAGTCCCGCCCAGCGCCCCACCATCGTCTCGACGCCATCAGCGCCGATGACGACACGTGCCCGATACACCTCCTCCTGGCCACGCTCCTTGATGCGCACATGCCACCGGCCGTCACCATTGCGGGACATGCCCGTCGCCTCCGCGCCCACGAGCACCTGTGCGCCTGCCGTGGCGGCCTCGGCCGCCAGATGCGCGTCGAAACGGGTGCGGTCGAGAACCCAGCCGACACCCCGTTCGGCGACCAGCACCTCCGTGTCGTCCGGCGCCTGGAAGATGACCTTCGTGATCTTCCGTGCCGTCCAGTCGGACCCGTCGGGATTGGCAAACTCGCGTAGACCGGCGTCCCCCACGCCCTCGGCGCAGCGGACTGGGGAACCGACGGCTCTGTCCCGTTCCAGCAACACGACATCGAGCTCGGGCGCCGCCTGCTTGGCCTGCCAGGCGGCGACCGCCCCGGCGGGTCCAGCGCCGACGACCAGGACGTCGATGTCAGGCATACGCGGCCATGGCGAGCGCGCCAACCGGGCAGGGAGCGATGCATTTCTCGCAGCCGGTGCAGGCGCCCTCGGCGACGGTGAGCACGTTCAGCTCGAGGTGGATCGCTTCGGGCGGGCAGAGGGGTAAACAGAGGCCACAGCGGTCGCACACCGCGAGGTCAACGACGGCAATTGTGTCGGGCGTCACGCGACGCATGGGCGAAAGGCTAGCCGGACGTGAAAGAGCCGTCAAGCTTCATCCTTGCTTGAGGTTACGCATTTCATTACACTTGAGCCGTTCGCAACAACCCGCCTCACACTTTTACCGACGACCACGTGCCACCAAGCTGGCTGAATTTCAAAATGGGTGCATGGAGCCCGGCGAATGAAATCGCCGTGGACCTTGGCACAGCTAACACTCTCGTCTACGTCCGCGGCGAAGGGATCGTGTTGAACGAGCCCTCCGTTGTCGCGATCGAAAAAGCCACCGGCAAAGTCAAAGGCATTGGTCTCGAAGCCAAGCGCATGCTCGGCCGAACGCCGGACGGCGTGCTCGCCGTGCGGCCGCTGAAGGACGGCGTCATCGCCGACTTCGACGTGACCGAGAAGATGCTGCGCTTTTTCCTGAAGACCATCATCGACCGCCATCTCTTCCGTGTGCGACCCAAAGTCATCGTGTGCGTGCCGAGCGGCATCACCGAAGTGGAAAAGCGCGCGGTGCGCGACTCGGCGCAGTCCGCGGGCGCGAAGGAAGTGTACATGGTCGCCGAGCCGATGGCGGCGGCGATCGGCGTCGGGCTCCCGGTCGAGACGCCCACCGGCAACATGGTGATCGACATCGGCGGCGGCACGACGGAGATCGCGGTCATCGCGCTGTCGGGCATCGTGTCCGACACCTCGATCCGGACGGGCGGTGACGAGCTGGATCAGGCGATCGTGCAGTTCATGCGCAAGAACTACAACCTGCTGATCGGCGAGCCCACCGCGGAGCTGATCAAGATCCAGATCGGCTCGGCGGCCCCGATCGGCGAAGAGCGCGAGATGGAAGTGAAGGGCCGCGACCTCGTGTCGGGCATTCCCAAGATCGTGCGCGTGCACTCGAGCGAGATCCGCGAAGCCGTGCAGGAGCCGATCCAGCAGATCGTCGACGCGGTGCGGCGCGCGCTCGAGATCACGCCGCCGGAGCTGGCCTCCGACATCGTGGATCGCGGCATCGTGATGACGGGTGGCGGCGCGTTGATCCGTGGACTCGATCTGCTGCTGCAACAGGAGACGGGATTGCCGATTCACCTCGACGAGGACCCCATGACCTGCGTGGTGCGGGGGGCGGGGCGGATCCTCGACTCGCCCGAGAAATACCGCAACGTCTTGACCACGTAGCCGCATGGCGATCGGAACGGATCGCTATGCGTCCCGGGGCGACACGCTGTTGTTCCTCGCCTGCGTGGGGCTGTCGATTGCCGCATTGAGCCTGCCCGACCAATGGCGTGACCCGCTCGCGCAGGGACTGCGGCAGAGCGTGCTCGCGCCCTTCCTTTTTCTCCAGCGCCAAACCGAGCTGCTTGCCGCGGCACGCTACCGCTACGACGCCGTCGTGGCGCAGCGCGATTCGGTCGCGCTCGCCGCAACGTTCCTGCCCGAGCTGCGCAGTGAAAACACCCGCCTGCGCGGCCTGCTCGGGCTGAGCGCCAAGCTGGGCGGCGGCTACGTCTCCGCGGAAATCCTGCATCAACCCGAGCCGACTAATCCGCTCAGCTTCGTCGTCTCGGCCGGCAGGCGCGAAGGGGTGCGGCCCCTGTCGGCCGTCGTCAGTCCCGAGGGGTTGGTGGGATTGGTGGCAAGTGTGGACGAGCACTCCAGCGTCGTGTTGAGCTGGGCACACCCCGAGTTTCGCGCCAGCGCCATCGCGACCGATGGCAGCGTCGTCGGGATCGCGGCGCCACACGGCGCAGAAGGGCCGGGCGTCTGGCTGCTCGAGCTGCAGGGCGTGCTGTATCGCCAGCAGGTCCCGGCAGGCACGGTCATCCGCACGTCGGGCCTGGGCGGTGTGTTCCCGCGCGGCATCCCGATCGGCGTCGTGATCGGGCCTGCCGGTGAGGAAAAGGGGTGGGGCCGCACCTACCTCGTGCGGCCCGCCATTCATCCCGCCGAGCTGTCGCACGTCATGATTCTGACCTCCCCGCGCCCCGCAGGATCGGATCTGCGCAACGCGTTCACCGTGCCGCAAGACAGCGCCCTTCCACGCGAGACGCCACCGCAATGAGACGCACCGACCGCTACCGTTATCCCATCATCATGACGCTGCTGGTGCTGCTGCAATTCACCGTGCGCAGCCACCTGGGCGGAGACCGGATCGCACCCGACTTCCTGCTGCTCGCGCTGCTGATTTACACGATCCGGGCCGAGCCGGGGAAGAGCGCCGCCGCCGGATTCCTGCTCGGCCTGCTGCGCGACGCGCTGACGCCGGCGAGCTTCGGCGCCGGCGCCCTGGCGCACACGCTGGTGGGATTCGCCTCATCGTGGGCCAAGGCGGTCTTCTTTGCCGAGCACGTGTTCGTGAAAGGATGCCTGTTCTTCGCCGGGACGTGGCTCCGCAACTTCATCGTGCTGCTCGTCTCCGGGAAGTTGCAGGGCTCGCAGGTCGCCTGGGAGCTGCTGGTGTGGTCGCCGCTGCAGGGCCTCACGACCGCGGTGGTGGGTGTCGCGGTCCTGTGGTTCTTCCGGGGCTGGCTGTCGCCCCGACGGGCGGGTGGGGGACCCCTGGGGGCCTCGGCGTGAACGCGTTTCATCCACACCTGCTCGATCGCCGCCTTGGTTGGGCGCGCATGGGCGTGTGGATCGTGCTGGGCATCATCATCATGTCGTTCTTCCGCACGCAGATCCTCGGGCACGGCAAGTACCAGCTGCAGTCGGAGACGAACCGGTTGCGGCCGATTCCGCTCCCCGCGCCGCGCGGCGTCATCTATGACCGCAATGGGCATGTGATGGCGGAGAACGTGCCGGGCTACACGGTGTCGTTGCTGCCCGGCCCCGAAGCGAACCTGCGTTCGACGCTGGCGCGCATCGCATCGATCGCGAACATCGACAGCGTGGAGATCGAGCGCGTGCTGCAACGGGCCCGCAAGGCGCCGTACCAGCCGGCGCTCGTCCGCAGCGACGCGCCATTCAGCGTCGTCTCCGCGCTCGAAGAGCGCCGCGTCGCCATCCCCGGTTTGCTGATTCAGGCGGAGCCGAAGCGCTACTATCCCGACACCGCGGTGGTGTCTCATCTCCTCGGCTACGTGGGCGAAGTGACTGAGGCCGAGCGCGCCACCAGGCGCTTCGCGATGGTCCGCCTCGGCGGACTCGTCGGTAAGGACGGCCTCGAGCGCGAGTACGACGACACGTTGCGCGGCTCGGAAGGTGTGCGCTTCGTCGAGGTGAGCGCGCGCGGGCAGATGGTGCGCGAAGCGGAGGCGGCAGCCAACCTCGCGCCCGTGCCGGGTACCGATCTGCACACGACGATCGACCTCGACTTGCAGCGCTACATCTCTCACGCGTTCCCCGCGGGACAACGCGGGGCCGTCCTGGCGCTCAACCCGAATACCGGCGAAGTGCTCGCGCTCTACAGCGCGCCAGGGTTCGATCCCAACGCCTTCGTGGGCGGCATCTCGGCGCAATACTGGCGCGCGCTCAACGAGAATCCCGCGCACCCGTTGCTCGATCGCGCCATCCAGGCCCGCTACCCTCCCGGCTCGACGTGGAAGCTCGCGGTCGCCGCGATGGCGCTGAAGCGCGGCATCGTCGGCCCGCGCACCCATATGCCGATTCCGTGCCGAGGCGGCCTCCAGTACGGCAACCGCTTCTTCCGGTGCTGGGATGCGCACGGGCACGGCGACCTGACGCTCACCGAAGCGATCGCGCAGAGCTGCGACGTCTACTTCTATCAGCTCGGCATCAAACTCGGAGTCACGTCGCTGCTCGAGGACGCGAACCAATGGGGGTTTCGCGGGCGCACCGGCATCGATCTCCCTGGTGAGAGCGCGTCAGAGTTTCCGACCGGCCCGGAGTACTACGATCGCCTGTACGGTGCCCGGCGCTGGACGTCGGCGGTGGCGTTGAACCTCGCCATCGGACAGGGCGAGAATGCCCAGACGCTCGTGCAGATGGTGCGGCTATACCAGCAGCTCGCGAGTGACGGACGCATGCGCACGCCGTTCGTCGTGCGGCCGACGGCGTCGGCCGCCGCGGAGAATGTGTCGCTCGATCTCAATGCCGATCAGCTGGCGACGTTGCGGCGCGCGATGATTGCCGTCGTGGAGCAGGGAACGGCGCGCGGGTCCCGCCTCGCCAACCTCCAGATCGCCGGCAAGACGGCGACCGCCCAGAACCCGCATGGCCTCGATCACGGCTGGTTCATCGGCTTTGCGCCGGCGGACAAACCGGAGATCGTGGTGGGCGCGATCATCGAGTTCTCTCAGCACGGCACTGCGGTGGCCCCGCTCGTGGCGCGGACGATCGCGCATTACCTCGGCATCGACGAGCAGCGCGCATCCACGCTGCGCGTGACCGTGCCGAACGACTCCGCGCCGGCTCCGTTCCAGATTCCGGGGCTGCCGGACACTCTTCCCACCATCCCGATCGACAGTGTTGTCGCGCGTCCGCCAACTCGATAAGGCGCTCGTCGTTTCGGTCGGCTTGCTGGCGCTGTACGGGCTCGCGACCCTGTACTCCGCCGGTCAGACCGACGTCCCGACGTTCGTCGCGACGATCTGGAAGCGGCAACTCATCTGGCTCGGCCTGGGGTTCGCCGTCGCCGTGCTCACATTCCGCACATCGCCGCGCATGCTCGAATGGGCCACGCCGTTCGTTTACGCGATCGCGGTGTTTCTGCTCGTGCTCACGCTGTTCATCGGCACCGGCGCCGGGACCGCCGCCGGCAGTAAATCGTGGTTGGCGATCGGCGGGCACCGCTTCGGGCAGCCCGCCGAGCTGGCGAAACTGGCGGTGATCCTGATGCTGGCGCGTTGGCTCGCCACGCTGCGCGAGCCGCCCGCAACGCTGCGGGACCTGATCGTGCCTGGTTTGATCGCCGGATTGCCCTGCGTGCTGGTGCTCAAGCAGCCGGACCTGGGGAGCGCGATCATCTTCATCGCCATTCTCTTCGTCATGTTATTCTGGGCGGGTACGAAACCGTCGCTGCTCCTGCTCGCCGCCTCGCCCGTCATCGGACTCGTGCTCGCTTTCTCGACCGTGGCGTGGGGCCTGTGGATCGCTCTGCTCGCGGGCCTCCTGCTGTGGTGGCGGCCGTACGTGTGGGAAGGCCTCGCCATCATGAGTCTCAATGTCCTGGGTGGGGTGCTGGCGCTGCCGTTCTGGAATCGGCTGGCGCCCTATCAACAGAACCGGCTGCTGGCGTTCCTGAATCCCGACGTCGACCCGCGGGCCGCCGGATGGCACGTGATCCAGTCGAGAGTGGCGGTCGGGTCCGGCGGACTCCTGGGGAAAGGATTCACCGCAGGGACGCAGAAACGGCTCGCGTTTCTGCCGGCGCAGCACACCGACTTCATTTTCTCCGTCGTGGGCGAGGAGCTTGGCTTCATCGGCGTGTTGATCGCTCTCATCCTGTTTGCCTGGCTCCTGTTCGTCTTGCTGCGTATCGCCCGGCGGGCTACCGATCCGTTCTCGAGTTTGTGCGTTTTCGGCGTCGCCGGCCTGTTTTTCACCCACATCGTCGAGAATGTGGGCATGACGATCAACCTGATGCCCATTACCGGGATCCCGCTGCCGTTCTTCTCCTACGGCGGCTCGTTCCTGCTGGCGTGTTCGATTGGCGTGGGTATTGCCCTCCGAGTTGCGTGGGAGGCGCGGCAGTCTGGGTATGCCGAATTGGGACAATGACTTAGTCCCTCGGGACTGGCGTGTCGGGAAGCGCTGACTCAGATTGTGCGCTTCGTCACCAATATGGCGCGAATGGCCTGGTTCAAAAAGGAACGTAAGCCGCGCACATCCGAGCGCGTCAAGCTCGAGATCCCGGCAGACGCCTGGGAGAAGTGCGATCAGTGCGGGCACGTAGACATCCGCGAACGCTTCGTTCGCGCGCTCAACGTGTGCCCCAATTGCGGGCATCATCGTCGCATCAGCGCGCAGGACTACATCGATCTGCTGGTGGACGAAGGCTCATGGCACGAGCTGTTTGCCTCACTGAAGTCCGCGGACCCCCTCAAATTCGAGAACTATGCCGAGCGCGTGCAGGCTGCGGTAAAGAAAGCCGGCCCGCTCGACGCGATCCGCACCGGCTACGCGCGCTTGCACGGCATGTCGATCAGCCTCGGCGTCATGGACTTCAGCTTCATGGGCGGGTCCATGGGATCGGTGGTGGGCGAGAAGATCGCGCGCCTCACCCGGCACGCCATCGATAAGCGCTCGCCGCTGATTCTGGTCTCCGCCTCGGGCGGCGCCCGCATGCAGGAGGGTGTCCTGTCACTCATGCAGATGGCGAAGACGTCGGTCGTCATCGCCGAGCTGCAGAACGCGAGCGTGCCGTTCATGTCGGTCCTGACGAACCCGACGACCGGCGGTGTCTCGGCGTCGTACGCGATGCAAGGCGACGTGATTCTGGCCGAGCCCGGCGCGGTGATCGGATTTGCCGGGCCGCGCGTGATCAAACAGACGATCGGCCAGGACCTGCCCGAAGGGTTCCAGACCGCGGAGTTCCTGCTGGATCACGGCATGATCGACGCCGTCGTTCCCCGCGGTGAACTGCGGGACACCGCCGCCCAGCTCTTGCGGCACATGACCGGCGCCTGGCCGGCTGAGGCTGCCGACTGACCTTCGAAGACGCCTGCCAGTTTCTTTTCGCCAGACAAGCCGGTCGCATCAAATGGAGCCTCGGCCCGACCGAGGGGCTGCTCGACGTGCTCGGCCGGCCGGAGCGCCACTTCCCCTCGATCCACATCGGCGGCACCAATGGGAAGGGATCGACCTGCGCGTTCGTGGCGAATGAGCTGCGCGCGCAGGGCTGGCGCGTCGGCTTGTACACCTCGCCGCACCTCATCTCGCCGTGCGAGCGGATCACCGTGGACGGTGTCCCGATCAGTGAAGACGCATTCGCCGAGTGGACGGCCCAGCTCAAGCCGCACATCGAGCGCCTCGACGCCAGCTTCTTCGAGGCCACGACGGCCATCGCGTTCGCCGATCTGGCCGCCCGGGGCGTCGACATTGCCGTCATCGAGGTCGGCCTGGGCGGCCGGCTGGATGCCACCAACGTGCTCACCCCGCTCGTCACCGCAGTCACGAAGATCGCGCTCGAGCACGCCGAGTACCTCGGGCATGACCTGAAGGGGATTGCGCGGGAAAAGGCCGGCATTGCCAAGCCGAAGGTGCCGTTCGTGACCGGAGAAGCCGATCCCGAGATCCGCGCCGAGCTCGTCAAGGAGGCGCGGCGGCGCGGCGCCGACCCGATCATCACCGTGGACACGACGCTGCGACCCCGAAAGGACACGCGCCTGGGTCTGCGCGGGCGGCATCAGGTGGCCAATGCGTTGGTGGCGCACGCCGTGTTGAAAGCATTGCCGAGGCCGTTCGGGCCCGTCGGGAAGAACATCCCCGTCAGCTTCGCCAACGCCTACATCCCCGGCCGATTCGAGGTCCGCGGCAAGTGGATCTTCGACGTCGCGCACAACCCCGACGGGATGAAGGTCGTGGCGGACACTGTCCGATCCGCCGATCCGCCGATCCGCCGGCCGTTGCACGCACTGGTGGGGATCCGTAACGACAAGGATTGGCGGGCAATGCTCGAAATCCTGCGGCCGGTCGTGGACAAGCTGGTGCTCACCGTGCCGCCATCGATTCCCGTGATGCAGCGCTGGTCGCTCGAAGATCTCGATGCGCTGTCGCACTTCGATCCCGACTTCACGCGGGCGCTGGAAGACATTCAGCAGGGCGCCGGAACGGTGCTCGTAACCGGATCCTTTCACACCGTCGGTGACGCGCTGGAACGGCTGCCCGGTTTTGCGCCGGTCGGATAACGCGTCTAAATTGTTGTGATGCAAGGGAAAGCGCTCCCCGGCTTCCGCGATTTCTACCCTGAAGACCTGACCCTCCGAAACCACATCTTTGCGACCTGGCGCAGCGTCGCCACGCGCTACGGGTTCGAGGAATACGACGGTCCGCCGCTGGAATCGCTCGAGATGTACACCAAGAAGAGCGGGGATGAGATCGTGGCCCAGCTCTATACTTTCAAGGACAAAGGGGACCGCGAGGTCGCGCTGCGGCCGGAGATGACGCCCACCCTGGCACGCATGGTCGCGGCACGCGTACAGGCGCTGAAGAAGCCGATCCGCTGGTTCTCGATTCCGCAGCTGTTCCGCTACGAACGCCAGCAGCGCGGGCGGCTGCGGGAGCATTTCCAGCTCAACATGGACATCATCGGCGAGGCCTCGCCGCTGGCGGACGCGGAGTTGATGGCTGCGGCGGTGGACATCATGCGCGCATTCGGCCTCGGTCCCAAGGACGTGCAGCTGCGAGTCTCGGACCGGCGCGTGATCAGGGCGTTGCTGCTCGGGCGCGGAGTGACTGAAAACCAGCTTCCAACCGCATTTGCGGTGATCGATCGCAGCGAACGGGTGCCCAGGAACGTGCTCGAGGAGATGCTCAAGGAAGCGGGATACGGGAAAACGGAGTCCGCCGCGGTCTTCGATGTCGCCGCGCTCCGGGGGAAGGATGCCCTCAAGGCGGCGGGCGACGCCGCCGAGCCGCTCGCCGAAGCGGTCCGGGGAGGAGGCCCACTGGATGTCGGCGCGATGCGAATTCCTTACCGTCCATTCGATGGTGTCCATCGGCATGCGGTAGAGGGTCCAGACTGCGGCGGGCAAGTCGATGTCTGCTTCGGGCTGGCCGGTGAGATAAATGAAGGTCCAAAGAGGATTAGCCTCGCGCTGGATATTTTTCCACCACTCGTCCACGCCAGACCGGTAGGCCTTGAGGAGCGCGGGGTCTTTTTCGTATTGAAAGACGCAGTAATATGGAAGCAACGCCAGTTCTTCGTCGGAGTAATTCAATTCCTGCCGAAACTCGTTGAGACGCGTGATCCAGTCGGCGTACTTCAGATCCCAGGCGATCTTCTTGTATTCGGTCTCGTAGCGGGCATTGCCGGTAACGTGGGCAGTCGTTTTCAGGAAGCTGAGGAGCTGCACGCTGTTGAGCGCTCGTTCGTCTGGCTCGCGCAGCAGCCTTTCCGGCGCCCAAAAACCCCAGAGGGTCGGCTTGCCATCGAGATCTACGAGGTAGTAGCCGTGATCGATGATGTGGTCCATGACGCGCCTGGCCGTCTCTGCAATGCGCTTCTTGAGGGCCTCATCCGGCAACAGATCGAAAGCGATGCTGAAGATGAAAAAGTGGCCGACGATTTCATCGGAGCTGGTGTCGCCCTTCCAATAGTATTGCTCATCGGCGGTCCAGTGCCACTCACCGCCATGGGGCATCGGGTCGCCTTTGCGAATGTAGGAGCGCGCGGGGAAGCCGCGGCGCCCGGCCACTTCCTCGAGGAAAAGAATGGCTTCCACCGATTTGCGGGCATTGGCGAGCGCTTCCGGTGATTTCGTGACGGCGTAGCGAAAACATTCCGCGGCGGCGTAGATGGCAGTCCATAAACCATCATTGTCGGTATCGTGCATCCGATTGCTGGAGGGATCCCCAGAGATTGCCAGGTGGGAAGAAGCAACCAGTCCGTAGCGGTCATGCCGCGCGCGGATGCGCTCCTCGAAGAGGTCTCCCTTTTGCGCGAGGGTCATCGGGGTGAGTTGAATGTGAGAAATCCCGGTGCTCGTGCGAGCCCAAACTCCGGCTTGGCCGTCGGGCACAGCCTGGCGCACCTGGTCGTCTGGCAAGTAACGGCGCCCTGAGAGATACTGTCGTTGATCCCGTTCCGGCGCCGAGAAATCCAGGCGCATCAATCCCTGGGTTGTGCCCAGCCAGATCGCGCCATCCGTGGCACGGGCGACCGCCGTGATCTCGCCTGCAGGCAGAGCTATTGCATTCGTGAGCAGAGCGGCTGGCAAATTGGTGTCATTCAGATTGTAGAAGGTGCGGACTTTCTGTGGATACGGCGAAAGTTTCACCGGTTCGCGGGCTACGGGTGTAGAACTCAGTAAC
>Ga0137418_10003814_pt1 | contig 13853 bp, 8 predicted proteins | sample CZODoug3_1_2_16f_FD_122242 | JGI IMG/M metagenome (GOLD analysis project Ga0137418, IMG submission 122242) | Vadose zone soil fungal communities from Angelo Coast Range Reserve, California, USA - CZODoug3_1_2_16fungal (Hybrid Assembly) | ecosystem: Environmental > Terrestrial > Soil > Vadose...
ATTTTGGCAGTGGAAATACTTATTCCATGAAGTCTGCCCTGGTGAAACCTCTCCCACCATTAAACTTGGCGAAGGGCAGGAGATTCTGTTTCACTGTGGGGACTCTGAAGGCAAGAGTATTGACAAGCCTAATCCAGAATACTGCAACATCAAGCTCGCTATTGCCCGTGCAATGCATGCTTGTGGGGCTTCTGGTATAATCGCCAAACTTTACGAGGACGATGATGACGACCCAGTGGTTGACTTGTAAGTTTGCACTATAGTCACAAGGTTGATTGCGGGGGATCGCAATCACGGTCGAACCAACTACACCTCTAATAGCCGCCCAATTACTATTGACTCGGATTCCTCCGGCACACCTTCGTTGGTTCCTTCATCTTCGTAGAAGCCGACACGCGATTACAGTATGCCTCTCTCGTTGCGAGACGTGGACGTACAGATACAATGCGACAATAATGAGCTCCAACCTTACGGCATTGAGTCAATAGGTCAGAAAGTTGTTAGCGGGTATATCGCGAGCGAGGCAGGCATGGTGGGTCTGCTGTTTCGATCCACCCAACTTGCGTATTGATGACGCGTATGTTCTTCAGATTTTTAAAGTGCAGTGCACTAACAATACTTCACATACAATAACGATCAGTGTTTCCATCGATGGGAAAGCTGCTGCAGCTGCGGCAGGCAACTATGGGCGCGGGCGGCGACAGCAAGCTCCAGCTCGAGGTTCTGGAAAAGAGTCTGAGCACGCTGATGGTGATATTCCGCGGAGTGTCGCGGCTGGTGGGGCAGGCGCCTTCTCAGGACTACGAGGAGCTGACGCGCTCACTGGCGCAGCGCGCCGGATTTTCGGCGGAGCCGTTCGTGAAAGTGATTCGCCACGTTCGGGGAACGGAGAAGATTCCACGCGAAAGCGCTGCCGGGATTCTGGAGGGATATCTGGCGGCGATGGAGCGGTTGGTGGCATATCTCAATGAATTCAGAGGGTAAATTGCTGTGGGCTTTGGCCGCACAGAGTGTCGTCAATCTCCACTAGAGGATAGATCAAAATGAAGCTACGCAAGGGGCTATGGCTTTCCCCACTGATCCTGGCTTTGGCAGGGTGCGGGTACAACCAGATACAGCGGCTTGATGAGAATGCGCAGCAGGCGAAGCAACAGATCTCGGTGCAGTTGCAGCGCCGCGCCGACCTGGTGCCGAATCTCGTCAATACTGTGAAGGGTTATGCGCAGCATGAGGAGGCTGTGTTCACGCAGGTCGCTCAGGCACGAGCTGGCTTGGCGGGGGCGATCCAGACTGGCGACCCGCAGCAGATGGCGACCGCCAACGGTCAGCTCACTGGGGCGCTCGGCAGGTTGCTCGCGATCGCGGAGGCGTATCCCCAACTAAAGGCAGATCAGGGATTCCTGCGTCTTCAGGATGAGCTCGCGGGGACTGAGAATCGAATCGCGACGTCGCGCAACGACTATAATCAGGCGGTTCAGTCATACAACACCTATATCAGGACCTTTCCACAGGCGATAACCGCGAAGGTGACGGGCGCCAAGCCGAGGACGTACTTCGAGGCTGCTGCGGGAACCGAGGCGCCCCCTACGGTTGACTTCGGAACGAGGCCGACACCGTCGACGAAGACCCCAGCGGCTCCCAAGAGTCCGTGAACGATTGAGAAGGGTCCACAAACGGTGAGCGACAATCCGTAAACGGTGAATGAATTGATAAGAAACGCCGGCTCTTGGCCGGCGTTTCTTTTGTCCCGGAAAGAAGAAGATTACCCGCAGCTGAGGCGTCATCTAGCATCCTTTGGACTTGACACCTCATGTCACGGCCCATAAATAGTGGCCACGAGAACGCCAAGCAGAGTCCCTTCAACTCTGCCGGGCTCGCTGCGCCTGTTGCCGCGAGCCTCACCCATCCAAGCAGGAGAACAGGCATGAACAGGATTCGCTCGTCAGTATTTTCACTGTTGTTGCTGGTGCTAGTAAGCGCCAGCGCCTTTGCACAGACGCGTCGCGTCAGCGGACGCATTACTGTCGAAGGAAGCGGAGAGCCCGTCGTTGCAGCGAGTGTCAACCTCGTTGGAACGTCGGTAGGCACCTACACCGACGATCAGGGCCGCTTCTCCCTGAACGTTCCCGATGGCCCAGCGACGCTCCGCGTCCGGCGCATCGGCTACACGCAGAAGACGATTGCAGTCCCCGCGGGCGCGACCGACGCCAATGTGTCGCTCGCTCGCGACGTGCTGCAGCTCGAGACACAGGTCGTCACCGGCACGGCGACGACAGTATCGAGCGTCAACGCGGCTAACGCGGTCACGGTCATCTCGGGCGATAAGCTCAATCGCGCACCGGCCCAGACGATCGACTATGCGCTCCAGGGCAAGATCCCGGGCGCGGTCGTCACGCAGAACTCCGGCGCGCCAGGCGGCGGAGTTCAGGTTCAGCTTCGTGGCGTGTCCACGATCAACTCGAGCTTCCTCCCGCTTTACGTGATCGATGGCGTCATCGTCGACAACTCGTCGATCGCCAACGGCCTCAACGCGATCACCGAGGCGGCGGGCGGAAACTTCGCATCGAGCCAGGACCAGCGCGTCAACCGTACGGCCGACATCAACCCGAACGACATCGAGAGCATTCAGGTGCTCAAGGGACCCTCGGCCAGCTCCATCTACGGCTCGAGAGGCACGAACGGCGTTATCATCATTACCACCAAGCAAGGACAGGCGGGAAGGAGCCAGCTCGATTTGACCCAACGCTTCGGTACCGCGCGCATTTCGAACAAGGTCGGAGAGCGCTGCTTCGGGTCCGGACAGGAATACGCTGACTGGACTGGCGACACGGCTCCTGCGGCGATCGCTGCTGATATCGCGCTGTACAACGCGGCCACCGTAAAATGCCACGATTACGAGCAGGAGCTCTACGGAGAGCATCCCTTCAACTATCAGACGATCGGCTCGCTTCGCGGCGCGACTGCGGGTGGGACGAACTACTTCGTGTCGGGACTCGTCCAGCACGACGGTGGTCTTCAGCTCAACGACAACTACAACAAACAGTCGCTTCGCGTAAACCTTGGACAGAAACTTGGCTCACGTCTCAACATCCGGGCGAATACCGAGCTGATCCATTCGCTTGCGGAACGCGGTGTGAGCGGCAACGACAACACCGGCATCAACCCGTATACGACTTTCTCCCAGACGCCTTCGTTTATCGATTTGCGGAAGCAGCCTGACGGGACGTACCCGGTGGGGTTGGCGGTCGTCAACAACAACAATCCATTCCAGAATACGGAGCTGGTCAAGACGCCCGAGGATGTGTTCCGCCTTCTCGGTAGCGGGCTGGCTTCCTACAACCTCGTTTCGCAGGATCGGCAAACGCTCGATTTCACAGTGAGCGGCGGCATCGACGCCTATAACGATCACGCGAGGATCATCTCACCGGCGACAGCGTACATCGAGCAGGTCAATGCGCTGCCGGGCACTCTCGTAAACAGCAATGCAAACATCTTCACGGGCAACCTCGGCGCTAACTTCACGCACCGTCTTATCCGTAACCTTTTCACCGCCACGACATCGGCGGGCATAGGCCAGGTCCGTCGTAACGTCGATATCCTCGCGAACACTGGCCGCGGTGTCTTCCCTGGCGTCACTAACGTGGCGTCAGCGACGCAGATCTTCACCACTGAAAGCCAGGACATCGTCAAGTCGCAGTCAATCTTCGGTCAGGAGGAATTTCTGACGATGGGAGAGAGATTGCTGCTCACGGCCGGCGTCAACGGAGAGCGCACGAGTAACAACGGCGATCCGAAGAAGTATTATGCGTACCCCAAGTTCTCGGGTTCCTACCGTGTGCCGGTTCCATTCGCCAAGGTCGACGAGCTGAAGCTGCGGCTCGCCTACGGAAGGGCGGGCAATCAGCCCACCGGCGGCAAATTCACATTCCTCACGAATCTGATCGAGGAAGGGGTCACTGGTTTCCGCGCGTCGACGGTCCTGGGCTTCCCGGGCGTCAAGCCGGAGACAGCCAGCGAAATTGAAGGAGGTCTCGACCTCACGCTCTTCGGCGGCCGCGCCGTAATAAACGCCACGCAGTTCCGAAAGCAGATCGACGATCTCATTCTATCCGCAGCCGTCGCTCCGTCAACGGGCTTCTCGAGCCAGACGATCAACGGTGGTCAGATTGTTAACCACGGCACGGAGCTCGGGCTCGAGATGAGCCCGATTCGCACCGACCGGTTGTCGTGGGTGTCTCAAACCACTTACTCGAGCTCGAAGGGTAAGGTCACGCAGCTTCCCGTTCCGGGATTCATCCCGCCGTCGGGATCGTTCGGCAGCCGGTTCGGCAATGCTTTCGTCAAGCAAGGACAGCTCATCAGCGTTATTCAGGCTGTAAATGGCTGCACCGCGCTCAACGCTGCGGGGACCGCTTGCCCGTCCGCGAATCGCGTGCTGACGTTCGTTGGGAATTCGCTTCCTGACTACGAGATGGGATTCACCAACGAGTTCACATTTGGATCACTCCGTCTGTCATCGCTCGTGGATTGGAGAAAGGGCGGTCTCGGTGTGAATCTGACCAACGACTATTTCTACGGAAGCGGCCTGGCGAAGGATACCGCGCTGGCAAACGCGCAGCTGGCTGCCTTCGCGAAGGGCACCGACGTCTGGCTGGAGCACAATGGCTTCGTCAAGATCCGCGAGATAACCCTCGGATATGACCTGCCCGCATCGATGGCGTCGCGTCTCTTCAACGGCCACGCCCAAAACGCACGTATCGAGCTCAGCGGACGTAACCTCAAAACGTGGACGAGGTACACCGGTCTCGATCCGGAGGTCTCGAATTTCGGCAATCAGTCTTTGGGCAGGTTCCAGGACGTCACGCCGTATCCGCCGAGCCGTCAGTTCTACTTCACGATAGGCACAACCTTCTAACCGAGCGATCAATCAGATGAAGCGATATACAACTATTGTCCTCGCGGCGACTGCTTTAGTCGCTGCGGGATGCAAGGACAACCCGGTGGCGAATCCGATCGATGCGCCAACGGTGGATGCCTTGAGCGGGGCGCTTACGCGCGTGACGCTGCAGCAGCTGGCGACGGGCGTACTGGCGCAGGACCGTGCGTCGGCAAACGTTTTTGCTTATGCACTGGAGGCGGGAATTTTCGCACGCGACGTCTATCGAATCGATGCTTCCGAGCCGCGGTTCGTGCAGGAAACACTGGGCGGCAACCCCGATCCGGGCAGCTTTGCCGGCGGTGGTGCGTGGGCCGGTTACTACACGGCAATCCGCGCCGGGAATAATCTCATTCTGGCGCTGCCGGCTACTTCGACCGCGGCGTTCACGACCGCGGAAATCAACGCAACGCGGGGCTTCTTTCGGACAATAAAGGCCATGGACTACTGGCGCGTCATCGAAATGCATGACTCGGTGGGAGCCACAATCCAGACCGACAATACGTCCGCGGTCACGGACATCAAATGCAAGGCCACGGTTCTCACTTACATCGCGGCCCTGCTCGACAGCGCCAATGCGGATTTCACGGCGGCTGGTGGCGCGACGGTCGTTCCGTTCACAATGCCTTCAGGGTTTACCGCATTCGGACGTGACTATTCGCTGGTCTCCAACCTCGTGAAATTCAATCGAGGTTTGAAGGGCAAGATCGACTTCTACCGCGGATTGGACCGCACGAATCCGACGCCAGCGTTGTTCCCAACCGCGATTACTGAGCTGACGCAGGCTCTGGGTGGCGCGGCTGCGGGCACGGTTCCAACGGCTGATTTCAAGAAAGGTCCATACTACGTCTTTGTGCCGGGTGGATCTGAAAACACTCCGAATACCATCTCGGACTCGAAGGTCGGATTGAACCCGCTGGTGGGCGATAGCGTGCAGGCGGGTGATACACGCGCCTCGAAGATCGTACCGCGTACCGTGCTGTCCGGTTTTGGTCTCACGACCAGCATCACGTATGTCGGAGCTGTAGCCAGCACTGCAAACCAGTCTACACCACTCGGCATTCTGCGGGATGAAGAGCTGGTTCTGCTGAGAGCTCAGGCTTACAACGAAGCGGGTCAGCTGGCGAATGCGATTCTGGACCTCAACGACGTCCGGACCAACTACGGTCTGGCGCCGGTTGCGCCGGTCGACAAGACATCTGCGATCAACGCTATTCTTTACGAAAAGCGATATTCGCTGCTTTTCGAGGGTCCGCAGCGGTTTGATGATCTCAGAGAGTACAAGCGTCTGAACGTCACGTTCCTCCGGAAGGAAACCGCCACCGATCCATACAATGCGGCTCTTCCGATTACGCGGGGTGAACTAAACGCTCGCGGATTAACGACGAATCCTGCCTGCACTCCGTAATGTTGGAGCAGACGGACTAGTGTAGTAGTGGCCGGCTCGGGATTGTTTGACCCGAGCCGGTTTGCTTTCGCGGGGCTTGGATTATGCAACGCCGGTCCTGAAAACGTAGTTTCGCAGGTGGAGGTTCTATGAACGCGCGCTGGGTCGCCACACTAACTCTCGCCACCGCTGTCGGCTGCTCGCATCCGCAACTTGGCCCTGGCGAGATGTACAATTCACAGGTAATCACGGAAGACGAGATCGTTGCATCGCGAGGTTCGAACGCTTATGAGGTCATTCACAAACTGCGATCGAATTTCCTCACCAATCGAGGCCCGACCAGTATCAACACAAACCAGTCGAACCCGTATCCAACGGTATACGTCGATGATCAGGAATTCGGACCGATCAGCACTCTCTCGAGCATCCCTGCCGCGCAAATCACAATGATTCGACTCTATCGTGTTTCAGAGGCGAACGTGAAATACGGAACCCACAATCTGAGCGGAGTGATCTCGATCACGACGCGGAAGTGATGCTCGTCCAATCCGGCCGATCTGTCGTCGGAGCGATCCGAGAGTAGAGAAAAGGGGACCGTCTCCAGACGGTCCCCTTTTTTCTTTCAACCTCGGGATCATGCCAGCTAGCCAACAGGCGCTGCCTCCGCTTTCGGAAACATGGACGGCCCCTTTTGCACCTTCCATCCCGTCGGATCGATTTTCTCGAGCTGATCGAATCTCATCCTGCGCAGGGAGCCAGGACCGCCAAGCGAGCTCCAAAGCTCCTCAGCCTTACCGGGCATAAAGGGCCAGATATATACCGCCTGCCGCATTAGCTGTCTCACCAGCGTCGCGAGGGTCCTCTCCAGCGCCGCACGACCGCCGGGATCTTTTGCCAGCTTCCACGGCGCCTGCCGATCCACATACTCGTTCGCGCGCGAGATCGTCTGCCACACGGCCTTGAGCGCATCGTGGAGAAGAAATCCGTTCGGACCGATCGAGTCGTGATATGCCTCGAGATCGTCCGCGTCCGCGGCATCGATCTCGTTGCGATCGCCCCTTGGCACGACGCCACCGCAATAACGCTCGATCATCGAGATGGTGCGGCTGGCGAGATTACCGATACCGTTGGCGAGATCGGCGTTGTACCGCTCCTCGAACCTCTCCCATGAAAAGTTTCCATCGCCATCGAAGGGAACCTCGCGCATGAGGAAGTAGCGGAACGCGTCGGGCCCGTACCGGGCGATAGCGTCGCGCAGATCGAGATTGCCCCCGGTTGACTTGCTTACCCGCGTTCCTCCTACGAGCACGAACCCGTGCGCCCAGATGCGCTTCGGGATTTCGAGACCCGCGGCCATCAGCATCGCCGGCCATATCAACGCGTGAAAGCGTGTGATGTCCTTCCCGATCACATGTAGATCAGCCGGCCAGAGCTTCTCGAAATCGGGATTCGGAAACCCGGTCGCCGTCAGATAGTTCGGGAGAGCTTCGAACCAGACGTAGATCGTCTGCGCGTCGCCGCTGCTTCCTTTGCGCGGGAAGGGGATGCCCCACGAGAAACGGCTTCTGCTGGCGGAGACATCCTCAAGCCCTGAATCAATCAACGAAAGAACCTCGTTGCGACGCGACTTCGGCTGGAGGAAAGTTTCGCTCGACACGAGCTTCCTGAGGCGATCGGCGTACGCACTCAGGCGGAAGAACCAGTTCTTCTCCTCGACCCACTCGAGTGTGCGCGTCGGGTGCAGAATGCACTTTCCGTCGAGGATCTCGTTGTCCTGCTTGAACGACTCACAGCCGACGCAGTACCATCCGGCGTATGACTTCTCATAGAAATCGTCCGGAGATTTCTCGAAAATCTGCTCGATGAGCCGCTTCACGCCCGCCTTGTGGGCGGGATCGGTCGTGCGGATGAACTGGTCGTACGAGATGCCGAGCAGTTGCCAGATCTCTTCCGAGCTGTCGGCCACCGCGTCGACCAGTTCCTGGGGCGAGACTTTCCGCTCGGCGGCCGTCTGCGCGACCTTCTGGCCGTGTTCGTCCATCCCGATGAGAAAATGCACGTCGTCGCCGAGGAGGCGATGATAACGTGCAATTACATCGGCGCCGATTTTCTCGAAGGCGTGGCCCTGGTGTGGATCAGCGGTGGCGTAGTCGATCGCCGTTGTGAGAAAGTACTTGGCCAATTAATGGCCGCCCGGCGAATTAGGGTCGTCTCCCCCGCGGCCGCGCCGGCCGCCACGTCTTCCACGCCGGCGCTTGGCGGATCCTTCGCCGTCGCGCGGATTGGTATCGCGAGCGGGGTCATTGCCGGTTGGCCTCGGCTCCGAGACGCCTTTCGCGGGCGGAACGAAGACCGGATGCTCGGCGGTGTACAGCAGCTCGGGTGAGATCTCGTCGGGACGGATGCTCTCGGCGGCGCTGTCTTCCTCGTCGCCGTTAGCGACGGGAGCAGTGGCGCCGACGAGCTCTTCCGTCTCCCGCTTGAAATCGGCGAGCGCGAGGAGCCGCGTCTCTCCCTCGACTCCGCGCAGGGTGATGCGCTCGCGGAAGATATCAACGCTCACGACTTTCTCCTCGCCGAGCGTAGTCACTACGATCTTGCCTTCCTTGGGAAAGCGCTTGCGGCTCTGGACGTAGAATTCGTGCTCGTAACGGAGGCAGCACATCAGCCGCCCACAAGCTCCCGAGATCTGCGACGGATTCAGCGACAGGCGCTGATCCTTGGCAACACCCAGGTTCACTGGTCTGAGCTCCGGAAGCCAGGACGCTGAGCAGTATTGGCGTCCGCACCGGCCGATCCCGTCCAGACGCTTAGCCTCGTCGCGCACGCCGATCTGCTTCAGCTCAATGCGGGTACGAAAGAGAGAGGCGAGGTCCCGCACGAGATTCCGGAAATCGACGCGCTTGTCGGCGGTGAAATAGAGCGTCAACTTCTTGCGATCCCACTGCCACTCGGCGTCCGACAGCTTCATCCCGAGTCCGTTGGCCTTTACGCGCTCCATCGCCTTGCGCCGGGCTTCCTCGTTCAGCCGGTCGAGATCCTTCGAGAGTCCGCGGTCTTTCTCGGTCGCGAGGCGCAGCGCCTTCCGCTCGGGGAGTGAGTTGCCGCACCCATGCGAACAGCCGCCGTTCCTTTTCTGGGCCAAATCGCCCAGGGCGTGGATGTAGCCAAGATCCTCTCCGCGATCGACATCGACGATCACTGCGGCGTGGAGCGCCGGCGGATCGGGATAATCCCAGAGAAAGAACTCCTTACGGTTGCCCTTGAAGGCGACTTCGACGAGGTGCGCCAAGCGCTACTCCGACCACGCGCCGAGTCGGAGGAACTTCTGCCGTCGGCGGCGAACCAGCTTCTCCGGACGCATCTTGCGGAGCTCCTCCAAGTGGCGGTTGACCGTCGCCTGAAGCGCCTTCGCGGCGGCCTCATGATCTGCGTGCGCTCCGCCCTTCGGCTCGGGAACCACTTCGTCGATCACCTTGAGCTCCAACAACTCGGGCGCGGTGATGCGGAGCGCCGCCGCGGCCTTCTCGCGCATCTCGGGACTCTTGGCATCCTTCCAGAGGATCGCCGCGCATCCCTCGACAGAGATCACCGAGTAAACCGCGTTCTCCATCATCAGAATCCGGTCGGCGACACCCAGAGCCAATGCGCCGCCCGATCCGCCCTCGCCGATCACGGTCGCGATGATCGGAACCTGGAGCTGACTCATCTCATACAGGTTTCGCGCGATTGCCTCCGACTGACCGCGCTCCTCGGCGCCCAGCCCGGCCCATGCACCCTGCGTGTCGATGAAGGTCAGAACGGGCACGTGGAATTTTTCGGCGAGCTTCATCAGTCTTAGCGCCTTGCGATAGCCCTCCGGATGCGGCATTCCGAAATTGCGCTTCAGCTGCTCCTTGGTGTCGCGGCCACGCTGGTGTCCGATCACCATCACGGTGTCATCGTCGAGACGCGCCCAGCCACCAATGATCGCCGCGTCGTCGCGGTAGGCCCGATCTCCGTGGAGCTCGATGAAATCCGTGAATGCGAGCTTGATGTAGTCGGCGGTGAATGGCCGCCTTGGATTGCGGGCGACCTGAACGCGCTGAAACGGAGTGAGGTTCTTGTAGACTTCTTCGCGCAGATCTTCGAGCTTCCGCTCGAGGGGCTCGATCGCTTCCGCGACGCTGAGCTGGCTGTCGCCCGCCGTCTTCTTGATTTCGTCGATCTGCCGCTCCAGCTCGGCGATCGGCTTCTCGAACTCAAGTTGTGTCGCTGATGCCACCAGTCAACTCCCCCGTTGAAGTTTAACGGAAGACTCGCCCAAGATATTACGCAGAGCGCTCAACGTTGCGCCATCAGCGGCGAGTGTCAGCGACCTCGAGCGGAGACGCGCTTTCGTGCCCGTGCCATCGCTCCAGCGAAATTCCAGGGGCGCCGAGCCAGGGAAGGTCTCGGCGATCGCGCGCACATCCGACATGACGTCACCCGAGTATGTGCCCTTCGACAGGTCGATTGCAACCGTCACCTGTCCATTAGTACGCATCTCCGCGAGCTTCGTTGCCGATTCCACGATGTAGGCGGGGTTGTCGCCTCCCTCGTCGCGTCTCGAATAAGCACCCTTGAGGAGCATCGGCACATCAGTGCGGATCTGGTCGTTGAGTGTCGCCCATTTCTCGGGGAAGATGAGAACTTCCGCGGATCCGGAAAAATCCTCGATCGTCAGTCGGGCGAACTCTGAGCCGGATTTCTTGCTCATCTGTCGCTTGATGTTCGTGACAACGACGGCGAGTGTCATCGGTTCGGGGCGCCACTTGCCCAGCTCACTCACGGTGTGCGTGGAGAAGATCTCCGCCTCGGTGCGGAAGCGCTCGAGGGGGTGCCCCGAAATGTAGAAGCCGAGGATCTCCTTCTCCTTCGCCAGACGCTCGGACTCGTTCCACGCTGGGATGTTGGGAAGGACGTGCGAGGTTTCGGTCTTCTCCGTCTCGCCAGCCGGCACCGCGAAGAGCGACACCTGCCCGGTCACCATGTCTTCCTGCTTTAGAGAAGCCTCGCGGATGGCGAGATCGAGCGCCGCCGCGAGCTGCGCCCGGTGCCCTCCGAGCGAATCCATCGCTCCGGCGTGAACGAGGGCATCGAGCACCCGCTTGTTGCAGACGCGGAGGTCGATTCTCTCGCAGAGGTCGAAGATCGACCGGAAAGGGCCGTCTTTCTTTCGCGCACTGATGATCGATTCGATGGCGGTGCGACCGACATTGCGAATGCCGCCGAGTCCGAAGCGAATATTCGTCTCGCCGATCACTGTGAACTTGTAGCCGGATTCGTTGACGTCCGGCGGCAGGATCTCGAGCCCCGGCTCCTTTGCGCCGGGCACGTGAAGCTGCCGCGCCTCGTTGATGTACTTGACGACGTTGTCCGTGTCGCCGATCTGGGACGACAGTAGGGCCGCCATGAAGTCAGCCGGGAAATGGGCCTTGAGCCAGGCGGTATGATACGAGATGATCGAGTACGCCACTGCGTGGGACTTGGCGAAGCCGTACCGGCCGAACGTCTCGAGCTGGCCAGCGATCTCCTCGATGATCGCGCGATCGTGTCCGAGCGCGACGGACTTCTCGACGAACTTTCCCAACTCGGCGCGAATCAGCTCGGCGTCCTTCTTTCCAACGGCTTTGCGCAGCAAGTCGGCTTCAGCGAGCGAAATTCCCGCTAGCGTCTGGGCGATGCGCGTCACCTGCTCCTGAAAGGTGATGACACCGTAGGTCGTCCGGAGAATCGGTTCCAGCTGAGGAAGAATGTAAGCGACTGGTTCTTCGCCCCGCTTCCGTCGCATGTAGACTTTATGCATCCCCGCGTCGAGCGGGCCCGGACGCATCAGCGCGTTCGACGCCACGAGATCGTCGAAGCGATCGGCGCGGATGCTCTTCAACATGTCGGTAGCGAGCGGCGACTCGAACTGGAACACCCCAACCGTCCTGCCAGCACGGAGCATCAAGTACGTCTCGGCATCATCGAGTGGCAGAGCGGCGAGGTCGGGCGCCGACCCGGTGCGCTCGCGGATGCCGCGCAGCGCGTCGCTGATGACGGTAAGAGTCGTGAGACCCAGGAAATCCATCTTGAGCATGCCCGCGTGTTCGAGCGCGTTCATGTCGTACTGCGTTACAACAACGGAATCCTCGCTGCCGTTGGACGAACCGGAGCCCTTCGAGGCCTGGGTGCAGATCGGGACGTAGTCGTCGAGGGGACCAGGCGCGATGACGATCCCGGCCGCGTGCACTCCCGCGTGGCGCGAGAGTCCCTCCAGTCTTATCGCGTAGTCGAGCAGGCGGCGGTAACGCTCCTTTCGCTCTTTCACTTCGCGACCGTCGTCCTTGCGGGTCGCGTAGAACTCTTTGATCTCCGGAATCCGCTCGATCGCTTCTTTGACGGTAAGCGAGAAATTGGGATGATTCGGCACGAGCTTGGCGAGATAGTCGGTCTCCGCCGGGCTAAATCCGAGAGTTCTGCCCACATCCTTGATGGCAGCGCGGGATTTCAGGGTTCCGAACGTAATGATCTGGCCGACCGAATCGCGGCCGTACTTCTGGCGCACGTATTCGATGACTTCGCCGCGCCGCTCGAAGCAGAAATCGACGTCGATGTCGGGCATCGACACGCGCTCGGGATTGAGGAAGCGCTCGAAGAGCAAATCGAACTTGAGTGGATCTACGTCGGTGATGCGGAGCGAGTAGGCGACAAGCGAGCCGGCAGAGGATCCGCGCCCGGGCCCGACGGGAATGCCCTTGTCGCGCGCGGCCCTGATGAAGTCTTCGACGATAAGGAAATAGCCCGCGTACCCGGTCTTCGTAATGACGCCAAGCTCGTAGTCGAGCCGCTCGCGTACGTCAGGGGGAAGCGGGGAGCCGTAACGCTCGACAGCTCCTTCCTCCGCCAGACGCACCAACAGCTCGTTCTCCGTCTCGACCCCGGCGGGAAGCGGGAAGGAGGGGACGCGATACTGCTTGGAGAACGTGATCGCCGACTCTTCCGCGATGCGAAGACTATTCTCCAGGACGTCCTTGCGACCAGGGAAAGAGTCGGCGATCTCGGGTGCGCTCTTGAAGTAGAGGCCCTCGTCGTAGCGCAGCCGGTTGGTGTCGGAGTAATCCTTGCCGAGTCCGATGCAGAGCAGGACGTCGTGCGCGTCGTGATCGTCGCGCGTGAGGAAGTGCGCGTCGTTGGTGGCGAGCACCGGGAGATTCAGCTCTTCGGCGAGCTGAAAGACGCGCCGGTTGAGGGTCGCCTGATTTTCGGAATCGTGCGCCTGGACCTCGAGATAATAGCGATCGCGGAAGACGTCGGCGTACCATGACGCCGCGGCGCGAGCCTGGTCGTACTCGTCGGACAGCAGGTGGTGCGCGATCTCGCCGGCCATGCACGCGGATGACACCACGATCCCTTCGTTGTATTTGGCGAGCAGCTCGCGATCCATGCGCGGCTTGGCGTAGAAGCCCTCCGTGTAGGCGAGCGATGATAGCTTGACTAGATTCTTGTACCCGGTCGTGTTCTGAG
>Ga0137418_10003815_pt1 | contig 13853 bp, 14 predicted proteins | sample CZODoug3_1_2_16f_FD_122242 | JGI IMG/M metagenome (GOLD analysis project Ga0137418, IMG submission 122242) | Vadose zone soil fungal communities from Angelo Coast Range Reserve, California, USA - CZODoug3_1_2_16fungal (Hybrid Assembly) | ecosystem: Environmental > Terrestrial > Soil > Vadose...
CCGATCTGCTCGCGGCCGAACCTCACTGGCGCATCGACGTGTTCGATGCGGCCGGGAATAAAATCATCAGCTACAGCAGCGCGGAACTGAACGCCGGGGATTTGCATCCGCTGCGCTGGCAGAATCGATGGAATCCACTCGCACACGGCTCGACGCACTGAGCGAGCGGCGGCTTAATCCGGGGCGTGGGGGCTGAGAAAATTCAGCAGCGGCCGGCCTCCGTTGGCGTTCTCGGCGACCACTTTGAGCGCGACCAACGCGGGCGTTGCCAAAATAATGCCTGCGGCACCCCAAAAAAGGCCGCCGAACCACAACGCCAGGAATACCAGCATGGGATTCAATCGTAGCCGCCGCCCGACCAGCAGCGGTTGAACGAATTGTCCCTCGATGGTGGCGAGCGCCAAATAGCTGCCTGCCACCGCGATGACACGGCCCAATCCGTCGAAGGATACGATGGCCACTACCGTCAGCACGATCAGCGTGGTCGTCGAGCCCACGTACGGAATGAAGTTGAGCAGCCCGGCCATGGTGCCCCATAGGAATGGGTTCGGCATGCCGCACCACATCATGACGAATGCCGTAGCGAATCCCAACCCCACGTTGATCAAAGCGGTGGTCGCGTAAAAGCGGCCGACCTCGCGGCGCACCTTCTCGATGACGTCGATGATGTGGGCTGAGTTCAGATCGCTGGCGAAGGCCGAGGTCATGCGCGCCAACATCGGCGGTCCGCCGGCCAACAGAAACAAGGTGAGTATGATCACGGTTACACTGCTGAGCACGGCGCCCCGTGTCGCATCGAGCAGCATGACGGGCGCGCTCTCCTCGGGAGCGACGACCGCCGGTTGCGGTGCCGCATGCGGGGAGCTGCCGATGTTGCCCGCGGAGTTTCGCAGGTCCTCGAGGCGGCCGATGATCTGTTCCACCGGACGAATCTTTCTCTCGATGACTCTCAAGGTGTGGGGAGCGGCCGCGAACCACTGCTGCGCGGGTACTGAGACGAAATTCACCAACGCGGCAAAGACTCCCAGGATCGCGATCATGAGCACCGCGGCGCTGAGGCTGCGCGGCACCCGCCAACCGTACAGGCCCTCGACCGGGCTGGATAGAACGAGCGCCAAGAGCAGCGCCAATGCCACGGGTACGAACGCGACGTGCGCCCAATACAGCAGCAGGCCGATGGCTCCGGCGGTCAGCAATTTGACCGCGGACATTTTCCGAGACGTCTTACGCTCGGCAGGTATATTCCCCGCGCCGTGAGTTTCCGGAAGTATTAGGTCTTCCTTTTTCATGCTCCCTCTGATTGCGAGCCGGCGCCCGGCGCCAGCTCGCCCTTGCTCAGCCTATTTGGAACCTTCCTTGCGACTCATATTGTCATTGCCGTGGCTGCCGCCGGTTTGTTGACCGCCACCGCTATGCTGACCGCCGGTTTGTTGACCCCCACCGCTATGTTGCCCGCCGCTGTCGCGATCGCCTTGGCTTTGTTGGCCTGGCTGATTGCCTTGCCCTCCCTGGTGCTGTCCCGTCCCCTGCCGGCGTTGGGTCTTGTCAGCGGGCTTTTGCGTGGTCCCCGGTTTTTGGGTGCTGTTCGGCATACGACCTCCTCGGATGTTGAAGAGATCCTACGGTAGAGCCGGCAGCGGCGGGGCGGATGTAGGAGAACGCCGGGCGCCCCGCCTGTGTCCGGATTCTGCCTGTGTAAGACTTCGCCGACACGGCGAGCACGCTCACTTGACGCAGCGTAGCATAACGGAACAGGGGGAAATCCAATGAACAGCGCCAGGCTCGAAGCCTTCAGCGACGGCGTCATCGCCATCATCATCACCATCATGGTGTTGGAGCTCAAGGTGCCGCACGGCGAAACCGTGGATGCGCTCGCGCCCTTGATTCCCAATTTCTTGAGTTATGTGCTGAGCTTCACCTACGTGGGCATTTATTGGAACAATCATCATCACATGCTGCTCACCTGCGAGGAAGTGACCGGGGGGATTCTCTGGGCCAATCTCCATTTCTTGTTCTGGCTCTCATTGTTTCCCGTCACCACGGCTTGGATTGGAGAGAATCACTTGGCCGCGGCGCCCTCGGCGCTCTACGGCGTGGTGCTGCTGATGGCGGCCATCGCGTACCGGATACTGCAGCAGGTGATGATCGCCGCGCAGGGTCCGGACTCGCTTCTCAAGAAGGCCGTCGGCAGAGATTGGAAGGGAAAAGTATCGCCAATCGTCTACTTGATCGGCACCGCCGCCGCATTCCGTTCGGCTCCGCTGGCTCAAGCGTTGTATCTGCTGGTGGCGCTGTTCTGGCTCGTGCCGGACCGCCGTATTGAACACGTACTGGTTCGCAAATAGACACCAGCGCTCGAGTTACACCAATCCTCGAGATTATGCGATGCTTCGCCCCTCCAAGGGGTCAAAAGGCTGGAATATGGCAGGTGCGAGTTTTCATTGGGACGATCCTTTCCTGCTCGACGAGCAGTTGACGGACGAAGAGAAGATGATACGAGACGCCGCGCGTGACTACGCGCAAGGCCGGCTCGCGCCGCGCATCGTCGATGCCTTTCGCCGCGAACACACCGATCCCGGCATTTTCAAGGAGATGGGCGATTTGGGTTTGCTGGGCGCGACCATTCCCGAGGAATACGGCGGCGGCGGGCTCAACTACGTGAGCTACGGGCTCATCGCGCGCGAGATCGAGCGCATCGATTCGGGATATCGATCCATGATGAGCGTGCAGTCGTCCCTCGTGATGCTGCCGATCGACCGTTTCGGCACGGAGATTCAAAAGCGCAAATATTTGCCGGCGTTGGCGCGCGGCGAATCGATCGGATGCTTCGGCCTGACGGAGCCGGATCATGGATCGGACCCCGGCAGCATGATCACGCGCGCGCGCGCCGCCGCCGGCGGCTTTCGCCTGTCGGGCGCCAAGACATGGATTTCCAATAGTCCCATCGCGGATGTGTTCGTGGTCTGGGCAAAAACCGACGATGACGCCATCCGCGGCTTCATTCTGGAAAAGGGGTGGAAGGGCCTGACGGCGCCGGTCATCCACGGCAAGGTGGGACTGCGCGCTTCCACCACCGGCCAGATTCTCATGGATGATGTGTTCGTGCCGCAGGACAATCTATTGCCGGGCGTGGCGGGCCTGAAAGGACCGTTTACCTGTCTCGATTCGGCGCGCTACGGCATCTCCTGGGGCGCGCTCGGCGCGGCGGAGAGTTGCTGGCATACCGCGCGGCAATATGTGCTGGATCGAAAGCAATTCGGCCGCCCGCTCGCCGCCAATCAACTGATTCAAAAAAAGTTGGTGGACATGCAAACCGAGATCGCCTTGGGCTTGCAGGGATGTCTGCGTCTCGGGCGCATGAAGGATGATGGAACCGCCTCGGTTGAAATCACCTCCATGCTCAAACGCAACTCCTGCGGCAAGGCGCTCGACGCGGCGCGCGCCGCGCGGGACATGCTGGGGGGAAACGGCATTTCGGACGAATTCGGCGTGATCCGCCATCTCGTCAATCTCGAAGTGGTGAATACCTACGAGGGCACGCACGATATCCACGCGCTCATCTTAGGAAGGGCGCAGACCGGCATTCAAGCCTTTACCTAATCAAGGATATCCCGGGGACGCGGCACCCGACACGCGGGGAATCCGAAAGGTCGGCTTCAAGCTGACATCCCACTCGATGTTCGCGGGACCCTCGGCGCTCAACGTGACGCGCCGGGTCGTCGAGTCTTCGCCGTGCTCCATGCTCGGATGCCAGACGCGCACGGTGTACTCGCCGGGCGGGAGATCGTCGATGGTCGCCTTCCCCGCCGCCTCGGTCTTGGCGAAAAAGGGAGTCTCGGACACATAGATGTAGCCCACCATCCAATCATGAATGTTGCAGCCCAAGACCACGACTCCTGGTTTGTCGAACACGACGGGGGGTGCGTCCGTGCCGGAATACAGGGGCAATTCGAATTTCTTCGCCGGGGAAAACGAGTAAACCTGGTGTCGGATATGGTCGCTGTTCGGAAACCGTACCTTCGATCCCAAGAACACCGGCTTCACATAGGGTACGAACTGCTTGTCGACCTGATCGACGGCATCCGGCGGGGGTTTGGCGCGCTGCGCAACCTTGGGGTCCGAGGGCGTGGCCAAGACCACCGCGTCCGCAATGAGCTTTCCATGATGATCCTTCACGAGCACATGCAACTCGGCGCCGCGGCCGGGTAAGGCGCCCCATAGGAGAGTTAGACCGGCCACGGCTGCGAGGATTCTGTTCATCTAGAAACTGTAGTCCCAGGTAATTTCCGGCACGGACTTCGTATAGCTGTTGCCGCCGTCGGCGTGCGTCTCCAATCGCTCGAATCCGCAGCCCAGCAAGCTGTGCGGAGTCGGAGCGTAGTTGATTCCCACCCTGAAGCCATAAGTTGTCCCGGTGAGCCGGTACGCATAGGATTCCGGTCCAAATGCCGGATCTTCCGCAAGCGCCCGGGAGGCGTAGTAAATTTTCGCGCTGCGTGCGGTTGTCGATTCCACATCGCCGTGGCGGCCCAGCAAGCCGAGTGTGAGAAAGGTGCGCTCACCCAATGAATACTCCAGATTGGCCGCGATATTGTGGCTGTCTTGACTGAACGCGTCGCCCGATAGTCCGGGCACCAACTCCGCCTGGGCACGCGCCGCCCGGCGTTCGAACGCGTACTCCATCCAGAGATTCCAACGCTCGTCGATACGCTGCCCCGACGCCAGCGTCGCGCGGTAAATCCAGGCGTTGCGGTAGCTGTCCCTGTAGTCAGACCGCGCCACCGATGCCCCGATTCGCGCCCATGGGGCGAAGGCGCCGAGCCCCCATTTCTTCTTCAGCGCCAGCGCCGCGTCGATGGAGGCATTGTTCAACCCGGTGAATCGGTGGAATGATTCGCCGCTGAGGTCGCCGGCAATCGTCAGGCTATAGCTTTCGCCAAGCGGGAATAGCTGAAAGATCGGGAGGCGGGCGCTGATCACCGAGTCTTCGACGATATCGGGCGAAGATTGTGCGTTCCCGACGTTGTTATCGTGCCGGAAACCGACTTCCCCACCCAGCGTCCAATCGCCGTGTGCGGCGTATGGCATGGCGCCGAGGAGCGCCAAAGCCGCAAACGCGGCAAGGGCAGCCGCGGGTACCCGGCCGCACTCCCATGCATGCCCTGCAAGGGCATCCCGTTGCACTTGACGTCGCACGGCTCACATTATGCAGTGTGCAGGGGCGGCGCGTACGTCTACCTGCCGGCGCCATGCGGACAGGCAGACGTACGCCGTTGGAAAGCCTATGGCGCCTGCAGAGCCTCGAAGTTCTCCGCGGCCTTGCGGACGTCGGGTGGAAAATCGGCCATTTCGAACACTTGCCGGACTTCGATGATTTCATTGTCGAGCGCCGGACAGCGCGATGCCCACTCGATCGCCTCTTGTCTCGACTTGACCTGAATCATCCAATAGCCACCCAGGACCTCCTTCGATTCGGCAAACGGCCCGTCAGTCACCGTCGGTTTGCCGGACTTGAAGGAGACGCGCGCACCCGTCGACGGCGGATGCAGTCCGTCCAGCGAGACGAGTACGCCGGCTTTCTTCAGGGCCTCGTTGTACTTCATCATCTCCGCCACATGCGCGGCGTCCGGCACGGTGCCCGGCGTTGCCGTCTCATATCCTCTCGGTATCATCAGCATCATGAAGCGCATCACAGTCTCCTCGTTTGCCTACCCGCAAGGACGCGCGGGATGGGTGCGATCCGACATCAGACGGTCCAGTTGCAGCCGGATGTGCGCGGCTTCCGCCGCCGTGTTGGCGAGTGCAATCGCCCGATTGTAGGTATCGCGGGCTTCGTCGACGTTTCCCAGATCCCGCAGCAGTGCGCCCTTGACCCCATAAAAATAGAAATAACCCGATAATTTCTCGGCGAGCGGTTCGATGAGGGCAAGCGCGGCCGCCGGTCCTCGCACCTTGGCGAGCGCGACGGCGCGATTGAGCGTCACGACCGGGGAGGGCTGCAGTCTTTCCAAGGTTGCGTACAAGAGTTCGATTTGCTGCCAGTCGGTCTCCTCGGGCGTCGCGGCATGCACGTGCAACGCCGCGATGGCCGCTTGTACTTGATACGGCCCGGGTTGCGCATGCCGCATGGCCTTGTCGATCAGGGCGAGTCCTTCTTCGATCATGGTGCGGTTCCAGAGGCTGCGGTCTTGATCTTCCATGAGGACGATTTGCCCGTCGCCATCCAATCGCGCGGCGGTCCGCGAATGCTGCAAGAGCAGGAGCGCCGTCAATCCCATGATCTCCGGTTCACTCTGGAACAGCCGCAGCAGCAGGCGGGCGAGACGGATGGCTTCATCGCACAACGCGAATCGCCTGCTCGCCGTGTCGCCCGTCGCCGAGTAGCCCTCGTTGAACAGCAGGTAAATCATGGTGGAGACGGCGGCGAGGCGGCGCGCGCGTTCCACCGCGCCCGGTGTCTCGAACGGCAGATTGGCGCGGGCCACGCACGCTTTGGCCCGCGTGATCCGCTGCTCCATGGCGCTCTCGCTCACCAGGAATGCGCGGGCGATCTGCTTGACGGTGAGTCCGGAGACGATGCGCAATGCGAGCGCGATTTGCTGGGTGGAGGGAAGGTCGGGATGGCAGCAGACGAACAACAACCGCAGCAGATCATCGCGATAGCCGGCGCTGTCGAGCCGCTCGACCAACTGCTCTTCGACATCGTCGAGATCCGACAGTACTTCGTCGGCGGGCAGGGGCTCGAGTTTCCGGTTGCGCCGTGTGGCGTCGAGCGCGGCATTTCTTCCCACCAAAATGAGCCACGCCGCCGGGTCGCGCGGCGGCCCGTTTTGGGTCCAATTCTTCAAGGCGCGAAGGCAGGCTTCCTGGTAGGCCTCTTCGGCCGTGTCCATGTCCCGGAAGTAGCGCAATAGCGCGGCGATCGCCTGGGGGCGCGCGGATATCAACGCAGCATTGATCCAAGCCGGGTCATTCATTGGAAACTACGATGGGTCCGCAGCACGGCGACGGGCCTCAATTCGTAGGCGCCGCCGGGATTGGCGCGCGCCAATTCCCCGGCCGTGACGATCGCGTCGTCGAGATCCGAGCAATCGATGATGAAAAAGCCCAGCAGCTGCTCCTTGGTCTCGGCGTACGGGCCGTCGATCACCAGCGGCGGGTCGAGATCCTTGCGCAGCGTGGTCGCCGAGGTGGTCGGCATGAGCCGCGCAATGGGGCCCAAGCGTCCTGCCCTTGCCAGCTTGTCCTCCACGGCGGCGAGCTTGCCCATGACGGCATGCTCGTGCTCGGCCGACCATGAAGTCAGGACATCTTCCGAGTGATAGCAAAGGACGGCGTACAGCATTCTCGATCTCCTCCTTCCCCTAGGACGATCCAGTCGGCCCGCAGCCGACATGCTACCGGCATCCGGCCGCGCAGAATCAGTTCAGCCGCGCCGCCAGGAAATCGATCAAGACCCGCAGCTTCAAGGGCATCTGGGCACGGCTGGGATAATAGAGGTAGAAGCCGGGGAAGGGCGGACACCAGTCGTCCAACACCCGGATCAAGGCACCCCTGGCCAAATCCTCGCGCACCAGGTCCTCCATCAAATGTGCGAGACCAACCCCCTGTTTCGCGGCGGCCTGCATCAGTGCATTGTCATTGCAGAGCAACGGGCCGTCGACGTCGATTTCGAACTCCTGTCCGGCCTGGCCGAATTCCCATCGGTATATCACTCCGCTGCTGAATCGAAAGCGCAGGCAGCGATGCTGGTGCAGGTCGGCGGGCTGCAGCGGTTTGGCGTGGCTCTCGAAGTACTCCGGCGAGCCGACCACCGCGATGCGCTGCTCGCGCGTGGCGCGCACCGCGATCATGTCCTGACCCAGGCGTTCGCCCAAACGTATACCGGCATCGAAGCCCTCGCCAATCAGATCGACGAATCGATCATCGGCGATCAGGTCGAGACGAATCTGTGGATAGGCGCCGCAGAAATCGCGCAGCAAAGGCACGACGATGGTGGTCATAGCGATGCGCGGCAGGCTGATGCGCAGCGTACCCGTGGGTGTGCCCCGCAGCTCGTCCAACTCAGTGAAGGCCGCCGTGAATTGATCGAGCGCCGGAAGGACTCGTCGCAAGAACAGCGCGCCGGCTTCGGTGACGCCGACCCGCCGCGTGGTTCTATTCAGGAGGCGGATGCCGACGCGGTCTTCGAGCGCACGAATGGTCTGCGACAGCGCGGAGGGACTGACCCCGAGCGTGGCCGCCGCCTTTGAGAAGCTTGCGTGCTGGGCCACGCGTGCAAAGGCCGCCACGGCCCGCAGTTGCTCCGAGCCCATGGAATGGGGGCTCAATCGGGACCTATTGTGAAGAGGTACTTCATAAACCATGAAGATTGTCCCTATTTATCCGGGGAGTAGCAAGGCGCAGGATGACTCTGCCCGACATTCGACGGGCAAGTCAGACTGGAGGATAGCCAATGAAAACGCGTCAATTGGGAAAGCAGGGCTTGACCGTGTCCGAACTCGGACTCGGCTGCATGGGCCTGTCCGATTTCTACTCGAGCAGCGCCGCCACCGAGGCACAGGGTATTTCGCTGATCCACCGCGCGCTGGCGCTGGGGGTCACTTTTCTGGATACGGCCGATGCGTATGGTCCGCACACCAACGAGCGCACCGTCGGCAAGGCATTACAGGGCCGGCGCGATTCGGTCGTGCTTGCCACCAAATTCGGCATCGTCCGCGAGCCGGGCACGGCCACCCGCGGCATCAACGGTAGCCCCGACTACGTCCAGGCTGCCTGTGAGGCGTCGCTCGAGCGGCTCGGTGTCGACCACATCGACTTGTACTACCAGCATCGAGTCGATCCCAAGGTTCCGATCGAAGAGACGGTGGGAGCCATGGCTCAATTGGTCGCGCAAGGCAAGGTGCGTTATCTCGGCTTGTCCGAGGCCGCCCCTGCCACGCTGCGGCGTGCCCACAAGGTGCATCCGATCAGCGCGCTGCAATCCGAGTATTCCTTGTGGAGCCGAGATCCGGAGGATGAAATCCTACCCACCGTTCGCGAGCTCGGCATCGGATTCGTGCCTTACAGCCCGTTGGGCCGGGGGTTTCTCGCGGGCCGCTTCCACAAGTTGGAGGATCTCGCGGCTGACGATTGGAGGCGCGAGTCTCCCCGCTTCCAGGGCGAGAATTTCGCGAAGAATTTGGCGGTTCTGGAACAGATCAATCGCATCGCCAAGGAGAAGGACTGCACCCCCTCGCAGTTGGCGCTGGCGTGGTTGCTGGCGCAAGACACGGATATCGTGCCCATTCCCGGAACCACGAATCCGGCCCGCTTGGAGGAAAACCTGGCGGCATCCCAAATCACTTTGAGCCAGAAGGAGCTGCAACGCATCGAAGCCGTGGCGCCGCTGGGAGTCGCAGTGGGGCCACGCTATCACCCGGGCATGATGCACCTCCTGAACGGCTGAACGATGGTGTGAGCGGCTGAAGTTTAGTGCCGAACGAGAGCGATGACGGCGACTACTGGGTCCTTGGCCGCTGTTCGCCCTGAGTGATCAGATGCGCACTGCGGCTGCCGGTGACGTATATCCACAGCCAACTCAGGGCGACTGCAAGGCGATTGCGCACGCCGATCAAAAAATAAATGTGGGCGAGCCCCCAAAGCCACCAGGCGAGCCAGCCCCGCACCTTGATCCAGCCGAAATCGATGACGGCCGCGCGCTTGCCGATGGTGGCTAGATTGCCGGAATGCCGGTAGCGGAACGGTCGCTGCGCAGTGTTGCCGCGGAGGCGCATTCTGATGGTGCGGGCCACGTGCGTGCCCTGTTGCTTCGCCGCGGGAGCGATGCCGGGCACGGGCTTGCCGTGCCAGGCATTGATGGTCGCGGTGTCGCCGATGACGAAAATCTCCGGATGCCCGGGGGCGGTGAGATCGGGTTCCACGAGGGCGCGGCCGGCATTGTCGGCCGGCAGTCCCGCCCAAGCGGCCGCAGCCGATGCACGAACACCCGCGGCCCACAGTATGACGTTCGCTGCGAGCGGCTGATCGCCGTAGATCACGCCCTGGTCGCTGCATTCTCGTACCGCCTGCCCCAGTTGGATTTCAACCCCCAACCGCTCGAGCGACGCATGGGCGTAGGCGGAGAGATCCTCGGTAAAGCTCGGCAAAATGCGCGGACCTGCTTCGATCAGCACCACGCGAGCCTTGCGCGTGTCGATGTGCCGGTATTCCCCGGGCAGATTCTGATGCGCAAGTTCGGCGATTGCGCCGGACAATTCCACTCCGGTGGGACCGCCGCCGACGATCACGAAGGTCAACAGCGCGGCGCGGCGGGCCGGATCGGCCTCGCGTTCGGCGCGTTCGAAGGACAACAACACTCGCCGACGGATGGTCGTAGCGTCTTCCAATGTCTTGAGACCCGGCGCGAAGGGCTCCCACTCGTCGTGACCGAAGTAGGCGTGCCGAGCGCCCGTTGCCAATATCAACGTGTCGTAAGCGACGATTCCGCCGTCTCCGAGCAGCACTTTGCGATTCTCGGTGTCGACCCCCGTCACCGCGCCGAGAAGGGTGGTGACCTCTTTGCGCTTGCGCAGTAAATGTCGAACCGGCCAAGCAATTTCCGAGGTTGCCAGTGTCGCGGTGCCGACTTGATACAGCAGCGGCTGGAACAAATGGTGATTGCGCTGATCGATGATGGTGATCCGGACGTCGGCGCCGGCCAGACCTTGAGCTGCCGCCAAGCCGCCGAATCCGGCACCGACAATGACCACGTGGTGCGTCATGAGCGCTCCTTAAGAATTCGTCGCCTCTGCCGTGACCACAGCATAGCCTGCGGCGACCCAGGCATCGAGTCCGCCCTGCAGCGGGCGTACGCGTTTGAAGCCGTGATTCATCAAGACTTTGGCGACGCGCGCCGCCGACGCTTCGCTCGGGCAAGTGCAATACAAAATGATGTCCCGGTCGCGGGGCAGCTCCTTGAGCTGGCGGGCAACGTCCTGCAGGGGGACGTGAAGGGCGCCGGGAATCCAACGCGGCTCGAGCTCACGCGCGGTGACCGACCGTACATCGATGATCACGGGCGCTGCGCCGACCTGAATGAGTTCATAAAGATCGGCGACGCTGATTCGTGCCATGCGCAGCATCCTGTAAAAGCGCCTCCGCTCCACCATTTGAATGCGATGTAGGCGGCCAGCAGGATCAGGACGCCGGCGCCGGCAGCGCTGCCGATCGCGCTCACATGCTCCAGCAACCGCCCGATTTGCGATTTGAACAACACACCGGCGCCGAGACCGACCCCAACCCAGAGAACGGCGGCGCAGGCGCTCAGAAAAATGAACCGCGGCCACCCGATGCGCATCGCGCCGGCCATCGGCGGCGCGATGATCGAGAGGCCGGGAACGAACTTCGCGATGACAAGTGAGTTGATGCCCCAGCGTTCAAAGCGGGTCTGCGTTTGACTGACGCACGAATCGGGTTCCAAGGAAACCTTGCACAGAGTTTTCAGCACTCGAATGCCGTACTGCTGTCCGATCAGGTACCAGCCGCAGTCGGCGGCCAAGCAGGCGAGCACCGACCAGAAGAACAGGGTCAGCAGCATTTGTCCGCCCGCGGCGACGGCGACGGCGCCGGCGACGATCAACGTCGGAACCACCGGCACGGGCAGTCCGATCTGGTTGAGAAGCACGTTGACGACCACGATGCCTACGCCATATTGACCGAGGACGATGACGAGTTGGTGCGCCAAGGGATTCGATCGGTCAGGGAGCGGTGAGCGTGCGCCCGCCGCGAAGCGCGCCGGCGGTTCCCGATCGGCGTTCGATGTTGGGCAGGAACGCGGCCACCATGCCGAGCAGCGGCAAATACGCGCAGATGCGGTACACGAACTCGATTCCGTGTTGATCGGCAAGGCCACCGAGCACCGCCGCGCCGATGCCGCCGATGCCGAAAGCGAAGCCGAAGAATAGTCCGGACACGGCGCCCACCTTGCCGGGCATCAGCTCCTGTGCAAAGACGACGATGGCTGAGAACGCCGAGGAGAGTATGAATCCGATGACGAAGGTCAGGGTGCAGGTCCACACCAAGTCGACGAACGGCAGGAGTATCGTGAAGGGCGCGACGCCCAGGATGGATGCCCAAATGACGCGCTTGCGGCCGATGCGGTCGCCGATGGGCCCGCCCAAGAGGGTGCCGAGCGCCATCGCGAATAGAAACACGAATAGATAGATCTGGGCCGACTGCACCGACACGTGAAACTTCTCGATCAGATAGAAGCTGTAGTAGCTCGTGATGCTGGCGATATAGAAATACTTCGAGAAGATCAGCACCACCAGGATACCGATCGACCAAGCCACCTTGCGCGCCGACACCGGGCTCGGCACGGCCGGCCTGAGCTTGGAGGCACCGGGACGATCGATGTGTTGGCGTTTGTACCAGCCGCCCACCTTCGTCAGCACGGCGATGGCGAGCAAGGCGGCCAACGCGAACCACGCGAGACTCGCTTGTCCGTGCGGATTGACGATCCAGGCGGCCAGCAGCGGTCCCATCGCGCTCCCCGCATTGCCGCCCACTTGGAAAATCGACTGCGCGAGACCGTGTCGGCCGCCCGACGCCAAGCGGGCAATGCGCGAGGATTCCGGATGAAAAATCGACGAGCCGGCCCCGATCAATGCGGCCGCCGCCAACACGCTCGCATAGTTGGGCGCAAACGCCAGAGTCACCATGCCGATCAGGGTGAATCCCATGCCGACGCTGAGCGAGTAGGGTTTCGGGTGCTTGTCGGTGTAGACGCCGATGACCGGCTGCAAAACGGAAGCGCAGATCTGATAGGTGAGCGTGATCACGCCGATCTGCACGAAACTCAGGTGGAATTCGCCCTTCAGCAGCGGATAGATCGCCACGATCAGCGATTGCATCATGTCGTTGAGAAAGTGCGAGAAGCTGATGGCGCCCAGAACATTGAAGCGAGTTTGCGTCGCCTGCGCGGCCGATGGTGCCGCGGCGCTCGGCGCGGCGGCGGTGATGCTCTTTTCCATAACTCGTACCCTACTAGCTACTTCGTCAACTGTCCTGCGAGAATGCGTCGATGAACCGCTTCGCACCCTATGTCTTTCTCCGCGACCTCGCGTCTCGCTGGGACGTGCTGGCGTTCATCGTCGTGATCGGCTTGATCGCCTTTCTGGGCGAGACGTCGCGGGGTTTGTTCGCCCCCCTGTCGCAGCTCGAAATAACGCCGCTGTCGCTCGATCCCAGGCATTTGCCGGAATATGCGGCACGCACGACGTTCCGCATGTTGGCCGGGCTCGCGCTTTCGCTGGTATTCACTCTGACATATGCCACCTGGGCCGCCAAGAGCGAGCGGGCCGGCAAGCTGTTGGTGCCGATCTTGGACATCCTGCAGTCGGTGCCGATCCTGGGTTTCATTTCCATTACCGTCGTGTTCTTCATGTCCTTGGCCCCCGAGCGCGTGCTCGGCGCCGAATTCGCCTCCATCTTCGCCATCTTCACCAGCCAAGCGTGGAACATGGCCTTCAGCTTCTACCAGTCGCTGCGTACGATTCCGGTCGAGCTTGCGGAGGCGAGCGAGTCGTTTCGGCTGTCTCCGTGGATGCGGTTCTGGCAGTTGGAGGTGCCCTTCGCGATGCCGGCGCTCATCTGGAACATGATGATGTCGATGTCGGGCGGCTGGTTCTTCGTCGTCGCCTCCGAATCGATCAGCGTCGGCCATACGTCCGTGACGCTGCCCGGAATCGGCTCGTACATCGCGCTCGCCATCGCCGAGCGCAATCTCACGGCGATCGGCTGGGCGATCGTCACCACGCTCGCCGTCATACTCCTCTATGACCAGCTCATCTTCCGGCCGCTGGTCGCATGGG
>Ga0137418_10003817_pt1 | contig 13850 bp, 12 predicted proteins | sample CZODoug3_1_2_16f_FD_122242 | JGI IMG/M metagenome (GOLD analysis project Ga0137418, IMG submission 122242) | Vadose zone soil fungal communities from Angelo Coast Range Reserve, California, USA - CZODoug3_1_2_16fungal (Hybrid Assembly) | ecosystem: Environmental > Terrestrial > Soil > Vadose...
GCGGCGCCCAGCGGCCATTCGATGCCGTAGCGCTGCTGGTACTGTCCGCTGATTAGGCCAGCTCTCGTGGGCGAACAATTGGAGGCGTTGGCGTATGCGTCCGTCAAGCGGACTCCTTCACGTGCGAGGCGGTCGAGGTTCGGAGTTCGCGCGTCTTTTACTCCGTAACTGCCGATGTCGCCATAACCCATGTCGTCCATGAGGATGAGGACGACGTTCGGTTTCGCGTTAGCTGGCGCAGCAGGCTGCGCCGCGGCTTGGGAAAACAGTGAAGAAGCGAGAAAAAAGCCTACCAGCGCACTGCTTAGGTGTCGTCGCACTATGAGCCGCTCCTCCCTGTTACCGATCGATAGTGAACCCATCGCGGGAGCCATCATGCCGCCAACCTCGGCGAACGGCAAGATCTGGTACCCGGAGATTGAAACTGCACTGTGACTGAAAAAGCTCCGCCGTGACTACAAACTTCACTGCTGCCCGCCGCCCGCTGATCGCTACAAGCTACCCGCTACAGGCAACGGAACCGTTCACATTGGAGTCTTGGGGAAAAAAAGTTCCGCCACAAGGCGAACTGTCCCATCGTCTTCAGCAAACAGCTCCAAGCGATCGGCGGGCAGCGGGCAGCAGTGCTGTCAGAGTGACCGGGGATGGTCGCGACTCAAGTAGAGAGAGGTGCGGTATCGATCGACGCAATCTGCCGGCGAAGTACAACCCACGCGTTCTGCACTTGCGCTGACGGACGTGCGTTCTGCATTGCGGCGTCAACACGACGCGCCGCGCCGGCGAGCGCGCTGCCGGCAAGCACCGCGGCGTCGCGATTCCCACCGTTCGTCACAATTTGCTCGTAGATCGAGGCGTTGTCCGCGAATGCGGAGAGTGCGAACCAAAGGTCCAGGTCTCCTTGCGCGTAAGCGCGCGCAGGGTCCAGTTGCCCGACACCCGACGCTGATAGCTCGCTGCGCAGGCGAGATACGAGAGACTGGGCATCACGGCGAACCGCTGACGCCTGCGCGGCCGATAATGCTGCACCGCTCGGCCCACTTCCCAGGTTGAGTCCGAGCGCCTGCGCGGTTCGGCCGTCCAGATTGCCCGTGCCTCTCATCCCCCGATCTACCTGAAACTGAAAGAGCGCACTGCGCGTGGCGTCGTCGAGCTGGCCGGACAGCGGTCCACGGTAATAATTCAGCTGCGTAAGCGCTTGCTGCGCCGCCCTGACCCGGTCGCCTGCCGTGTAGATGGTGGATGCCTCGGTGCCGCGCAGCCTTCCACCACCTCGCAGCGTCACCGCATTCTCGAGCTCGACGGCAAGCGGAGTTCCGGCGGGCACGCTCACGTCCCGGCCCTCGGAGAGCAAGCTCCCCAACGCCGCGAAAATGTTGTTCGCGCTTTTCCCGGAGCCGGCACCGGCGATTGCCGCGCCGATCCCGCCCCGTTCGCCCACAAGTACCACGCGCGCGTTCGGGTTGCTCTCGATCTGGCGTCGCTCAGCGGAGTCCGTGCTGGTGAGCTTGCCGGCAATCGGGAACGTCGACCCGTTGGGGAGCGTGAGACGATCGAACACGACTTCGATGACACCCGATTGCTGCCGGGTCGCGGGCGTGGCTAACGAGACGACACCTCGAATCTTGCTGCCGGCGGGAATGACCGTGAATTCGTCGACGCCAACGCTCTCTTCAACGTTGGTATCGAAAGTCTGGCCAGTCCTGGCAGACGCAGACTGGAGTGGTGCTGTGGTGCGAACGATGATGACGCTGCCGGCGGGGAGCACGATGCGCGACTGGGCCGACGCGGCGGATGCCGCCAGGAACGCGAGCCCGACAGCGCTCAACGTTCTCCGGCATCTATCCAGGGGTTTGACGGGCATGACAACCTCCTGATGAGCTTCCGATGGTTTACAGAATCTCAGTAGTTCAAGAGGCATTCCGCCGATCGGCATTACACCTTAGTTGTTTTGACGGCATCTAAGTGGTCAGCCTTTACGCGAGTGGGAGGAATTATGAAGACTCAGCGACTTCTCATTGTCCTCACGGCAGTAAATCTGGGACTTCTTTGCTACCAGGTGATCCAACCTCGTTTGGCTGTCGCTTCAACCGTTGATGTCCCTGGCGTCCTCCGCGGGCGCGCACTCGAAATCGTCGACGCGCGGGGCAGGATTCGAGCGAGCATCACCGTGCTTCCGGAGGACCCGAAAGTCATCTGGAAGGGCAAGCCATACCCGGAAACAACCCTATTGCGTTTGATGAGTCCGGAGGGGAGACCGAATGTAAAACTCGGGGCCTCGCAGATGGGGGCTGGACTTGTGATCGGCGGCGAGTCCAACCCGACATACATCCAGGTTCTGGCTGAAGGCGGGGAGAGCACGCTGAAGCTGATAAACAAAGACGGCGTGGAGCGAGTGATCAAGCCGTAGAAGTTGCCCCTTCTCATAAACCGCCTGCTTACGCGATAATTTTGGGGCATGGCGAATAACAAACCGACAATTGCGATTCTCACCGGCGGCGGCGACGTCCCCGGTCTCAATCCAGCAATCAGGGCGATAACGATCCGCGCGCTGCGCGAAGGATACCGCGTCGTCGGCCTTCGGCGTGGCTGGGCGGGACTCGTCGACTACAACCGCGACAAAGGCGTCGACAACTCCGAATGCGTGCAGGAGCTGACAGAGGCCGAAGTGAATCGCGCCGGCCGCACCGGCGGCACTTTCCTCCACACCTCTCGCACGCGACCGAGCCACCTACCCAAGGCGCGGCTGCCGGCGCATCTCACCGGCTACGACAAGCCGATCAACGATGTCACGAAGGACGTGCTCAAGAACCTCGAGCACATCGGAGTCGATGTGCTGATCCCGATCGGAGGCGACGACACGCTCAGCTACTGCAAACGGCTCCATGACGAAGGGATGCACGTCGTTGCAATCCCGAAGACGATGGACAACGACGTCTACGGCACCGATTACTGCATCGGCTTCAGTACCTGCGTCACCCGCACGATCGAGCTCACGCACCGGCTTCGCACTTCGGCCGGCTCACACGAGCGCTTTCTGGTCATCGAGGTTTTTGGCAGGTACGCGGGCTTCACGGCGCTCCTTCCCACGATGGCCGGTGCAGCGGATCGGTGCCTGATACCGGAGTACTCAGCCGATATGGAGCATCTCACCGAGTTGATGGTCTATGACCACAACAGGAATCCGAGCAAATATTCGGTGGCGCTCGTGTCGGAAGGAGCCAACCTGAAGTCGCAGGAAGGGATGAGCTTCGAGAGCGAAGAGACAGACATGTTCGGACACCGGAAGCTCGGCGGCATCGGTGACAAGGTCGCTGCGGCGCTCAAGGAATACTCACCCAAATACAACAACGGCCGCCGGATCGATGTAGTCAACCAGAGGCTCGGCTATCTGGTACGCTCGGGCGATCCGGACGCACTCGACTCGATCGTGCCGATGGCGTTCGGTAATCTCGCGCTCGACCTGATCCTGAAGAAGGAATTCGGCCGCCTCGTGAGCGTCCACAAGGGGTTTTACGACAGCGTTCCGATCACGAGCGTGACGTCGGAGAAGAAAATTGTCGACGTCAAGAAGTACTACAACAAGGATCGCTTGCGGCCGATCTACGAGTTCGACGGCGCTCCGCTGTTCATCATGACGAGCGACTGAGGGGGAAGGGGAGGCGGGAAGGGGGAAGGGGTCTCGCTTCCCTCGTCCCGCTTCCCGCACTCGCCTCCCGCTTCCCGCCTTACATCACCCGGCGAAACAGTATACGCAGCCCAGCTCCTGCGCCCGGGCCACGCCCAGTACACCGGAGGGTACCACCTGGACGCCCGGCAACAGGCCGGCGACCCATTCCTTCTTCACGGCGTCAGGCGCGAGGCCCATCTTCTTGGCCGCGCCGGCGCTGTAAACGGTGAGCGCGACGTCGCATGCGCCCACGAGGACGCCTGACTTGATCAGTTCCGAGATGCCAAGGGCCGGAATCGGGAGTCCCGTAATAACGGCGTACGGGTTCCGCGTGGCGGGTACCGCGCCGTCCTTGATGCTGAACATCTCGCCAAGACTGTACTTGGCCCAGAGTGGGTCACCCATTGCGAGCGGAAGCGCTTCGTGTCGCAAAATGACCACGGCAGTGGCCGGCCCTGGATAGGTAGCCTGCATGGTGTTGAGATAAACCCGGGGCCAGATGCCCACGAAGCCGTTGTTTGGCTCCGGCGCGTCGAAGATGATGCGATGCTTTCCCTTGATCTTCCCGAACCACGCGTCGAGGGCGGCGTCGAGCGAGACGTCGCGCGGTGCATTTTCGGCCGCAAGCCGCGACGGCAGGACGCCGCTCAGGCCGGCGGCAGCGGCAACCGCGGCGATTCCGCCGAGGAAACCGCGGCGGCCCGTTGTAGAGGCGGTGAGGTCAGACATGAGCAGCCTCCTGGCCAATGGCCATGAATTGTTCACGAGGCCAAAGTAGCACTCTTCCCGGAGAGCGTAAGGGGCGTTGAGCCGATCCATTCGCAGGGGTTAGTTCGGCGAAACTCATTCCCCCAAATCGGCATCTAACTCCTACGGAATCATCCCGCCCGAATCGACAACGGGTGCCGGAACACGTCCCGCGGGTCGTATCGCGCCTTGATGCGCTGAAGCCGCGGGTAGTTCTCGTTGTAGTACAACGTGTGCCAGGGAACGCCTGATTTATTCAGCGCGGGGTCTGCGAGATCAGTGTCGGGGTGGTTGATGAATCCGCCCTCGTACGCATCGCCTGGCGCCGGGACACCTCCGGACTCCGCAAACAGATCCTGATAGAACGCACGCACCCACGTCAGGTTCTTGTTCTCATCCCGCGGATCGATCCACCCGGTGTTGCACGCCATGTCGAAGATCGACCCGCGCTGCGCTGACGCGGTCGCGTCGGGGGCGACGGTATTGATACGTCCGCCGTACGTCGCGAACCCGAACGCGCCGCCCATTACGTCGTAGTCAGTGCGCGTCATGTAGTCGTACGCGACTGCGATCTGTCGATCGGTGAGCCGCCTTTTGAGCAACGCGTCTTTCACCTTGGTGCTCACCCCACCCGGCGGCATGGCAAACAGATCGGGAAAGGGATTCAGGGCGAACTCGAGCCAGGACATCGTCGCGACCTCTCGGCCCCGCGGTGATGAGATTCCTTCGCTCATTGCCGCGATGTAATCGTCGATCTGTCGCTCGGCGGATGTCCCAGCCGTGCTTAAACCGCGGATGATGATCTTGCCCAGCTGCTTGCGGTGGACGAGCAGCAGCGTCCAGAGCGAAGCGTTCGGAGAATCCGCGCCGCTGCTGCGCTCGCTCCAGATCCCGTGGTTTTGAAGAAGTCGCAGAAAAGATGACTGGTCGATGTCGATCCAATTCCATTCCGCTCTGAAGGTCGTGATCGATTCGGGCGCACGCGGCAGCAACCTGGCGGCATCTTCGCCGGATGCATCAGGCGATCGGAACCAGTAGCGGGTGACGACGCCGAAGTTGCCGCCGCCACCGCCAGTGTGCGCCCACCACAGGTCGCGATGTGGATCGGACAGCTCTCGAGTCGCTACGACGCTGCTCGCCCGACCGCTCTCGTCAACTGTGACCACTTCGACGGCGTACAGATAATCCGCCGCGAGGCCCAGTTGGCGGCAGAGGAAGCCAAAGGCGCCGCCGACCACATGCCCTCCCATTCCAATCTCCGGATACTCGCCGAGCGGCATCACGACGCCCCACATCTCGAACAGCGCGCGGAACGTCTCGCCCACTGTGGCGCCGGCTTCGACGGCCACGGCGCGCATTTCTCCGTCGTAGTACACGCCCTTCATGGGCGACACATCGATGATCACCCTCACTTCGGGATCCGACACGAATCCCTCGAGGCAGTGGCCGCCGCTCGTCACGGTGAGACGCCGTCGTTCACTCACCGCATCCTCAACGGCCGATATCACCTCATCGGTCGAGCTGACCAGACGGACGTAGTCCGGGTTCGCCCGAAATCGCTTATTGAAGCGCTTGTCGACGACGGCGTGATACCGCGGATCGTCGCGACCGATTTTGATCGATTCGATCCGCGTCTCGTCGATCATTTGTCGGCCGCTCAGGCCGCGGCGCGCTCGAGACCTAACTGCCGGACGAGCGGGCGATATCGCGGGTCGTTCCTGATCGGATCGAGCCGGGGATGAACGCGCAGCAGGATTAAACCCGGCGCACGTTCTTCGACTGCGACGTCAAGCCACTGGAACGCCTCGTCGACGTCACCGAGACTCGCGTGCATCACCGCGATCCCCCACGCGGAGACGACGCGCGTCGAGCGGGCCTGCGTCAGCTCGGCGAGGATCCGCCGCGCCTCCTTCTCGTTGCCCGAGGCAGCCTCGAGATGCGCCAACCCGAACGACGGCCCCGCGATGCCCCCGGAAAGGCGGCGCCCTTCCTCGTACTCAGAACGTGCCTCGTCGAACCGGCCGAGTGCCTCGAGCGAGCGCGCGAGACCGGTGTGAGCGCCGTCGAAGCGCGAATCGAGCTCGATCGACATCCGGTAGTGGAACACCGACTTCTCGTACTCGCGCGAGAAGTAGTAGGCGTCGCCGACTCCGGTATACACCATCATCGCCTGGGGGTCGATACTCACCGCCTTGTTCATTGCGGCGTGTGCCTCGGCGTGACGCTCATACGCATACAGCGCCCGGCAGAGCAGGATTTGCGCGCCGCCGAGGCCTGGATTCAGCTCGACCGCTTTCTCGAGGGCACGGAGTCCACCAGCGAGATCGCCCGTGTGCGACAGGATTGTGCCCATCGACGCATGCGCATCGGCGAGCGAAGGATCGAGTTCGAGCGCCCTTCTTGCGGCCGCGATCGCCGCCGCTGCTGTCTCGGCAGGTGGCGCTATCCCGCGGATGGCGCGAAAGGTTTGGCAGTCGGCGAGCGCAGTCCACGCCAGCGCGGAGGTCGGATCAAGCTCCAGTGCACGCCGCGCGTGGCGTAGCGCGACCTCCATGGCCTCGGGCGATCCGGCGGAGAACGAGTGGAGGCTCTTCAGGTACTCGAGATGCGCCTCGGGATTGACCGGCTCGCGGCTCGCGAGATTCCTTGCCTCGGTCGGAGAGATCTGGATCTCGATCTCCCGGGCGACCGTCTCGGCGAGCTCGCTCTGCATCCCGAGCAGGTCCGCGAGATCGCGGTCGTAGCGCTCGGCCCAGAGTGTTTCATCGGTGCGCGCCATCACGAGTTGCACGCTCAGGCGCGCGCGGTTTCCAACAAGGAGCGCCGAGCCTTCGAGAACCGCGTCGACGTTCAATTCGCGCGCGATCTCGGGCAGCGACTTCGCGACGTCCTTGTATCGCATAATGGACGTCCGCGAGATCACTCGAAGCGCCTTGATGCGCGCGAGGTCTGAGATCAGGGATTCCGTCATCCCGTCGGCAAAGTACTCCTGAGACGGATCCCTGGAGACATTGCGCAGTGGTAGCACCGCTATCGCCCTTATGATGTCTCGTGGAGGCAAGGGAAGCGCGGCGGTCGGTGAGCCCTCGCGGATCCCGCGCAGTGCCGCGCTGACCTGGGCGGCTGAGACGGGACGGTGCGCCGGATCCTTGCGCAGGCATTCGGCGACCAGCCGGTCGAGTGCCTCCGGCGCATCGGGACGCAGCGCGCGCACCGACTGTGCGGCGTTGCTGACGATGGCGAACATCAGCGCTTCGGGTCGCTCCTTGGCGAAGGGCCGCTGTCCGGTGAGCATCTCGAACAGCATCACACCGAGCGCGTAGATATCTGTGCGCGCATCGCAGGTCTCGCCCAACAACTGCTCGGGCGACATGTAGGGAAGCGAGCCCAGAACCATGCCCGCCTCCGTTATCCTGCCGGCGACTTTCTCACCCGAGAGGAGCAGAGCGATCCCGAAGTCGAGGATCTTCGGATTACCGTCGGCGGTGAGCGCCACGTTGCCCGGCTTGAGGTCGCGGTGAAGGAACCCGTGCCTGTGCGCATTGTCGAGCGCGTCGGCGATTGCGGTACCGAGCCTGAGCACATCGTCCGCCGGCAACGGGCCGGCTGCGAGACGCGACTCGAGTGTGCCGCCCGCGACGTATTCCATGACCAGGAACTCGCAGCCATTCCGGGTATCGAAGTCGAAGATGGTGGCGACACCCGGGTGCGAGAGACGGGAAAGCACGAGTGCCTCCCGACGGAAGCGCTCTCGGCTCGCTGCACTTCCCAGCGTTCCGTGCAAGAGCATCTTGATGGCGACATCGCGGTCCAGGTTGTCGTCGTGTGCCTTCCACACCTCACCCATCCCGCCCTCGCCAATGCGTTCCAGCAGTCGATACCGGCCAAGGACGGTACCGGCTCCGATGGACGCGCCGTCGATGGTGGCCTTTCGCACGCTAGCTGTCACGGTCACTTTTCTCGTCGCATCGGATTTGTCGGAGACGGGATGCAAAGATCATTATCGGACGCGCTGGCACGCAAGGAACTCCTGGACAGACTGGAGCGCCTGACGCCTGACATTACCCCGTTATGGGGAGAGATGACCGCGCCGCAAATGCTCGCTCATTTAGCGGACTGGATGCTGATGGCGAAGGGCGAGCTCAAGGCCGCTCGGATAAACCGTCCGCTGCGGTATCCACCGCTCAAGCAGCTGGTCATTTACTGGCTTCCATTCCCCAAGAACGTACCAACGGCACCGGAGCTCAAGGGCAGAAAACCGTTGGAATGGGCCGCGGAGCGCGCAGCCGTTCGGCGGCATGTCCAGTCGTTCGAGAACATGGATCCTCCGATCGCGACGTGGCCGGAACACCCGGTGTTCGGGAAGATGACCCCGAAAGCGTGGTGTGTGTTTGCTTACCGCCACATGGACCACCATCTCAGGCAGTTCGGGATCTGACCCCGATCAGTCCGGCACGCTCCATTGCGGATTCCAAGCAACCTCCCACACGTGCCCATCCGGATCTTGAAAATAGCCGGCGTACCCACCCCAAAACGTAGCCTGGGCGGGCTTTACGATGACCGCTCCGGCTTTTTTTGCCTGGTTCATTACAGCATCGACATCTGATTCGGACGAGACGTTGTGTGCAAGCGCGAATTCAGTTGCGCTCCTCTCGCCCAGCGAGAGTCCTGAATCATGCGCGAGGCTGTTGCGCGGCCAGAGCGCGAGGCGCAACCCTGACTCCAACTCGAAGAAGACCACGGCCCCATACTCGAATTCCTGGCCGATTATCCCTTCAGTAGAGAACCCCAGGCCGTCTCGATAGAAGCGCAGCGACTTTTCCAGATCGTCTACGCCGAGGGTGATGAGCGTGATTCTTGGCTTCATGTCGAAGTCTGGTCTCCAAGTCGGATCCGCCAGAGTGCATTGACCTGGCGTCCGAGGTTGTTGCTCGCGCGTCCGTCCCTACCAGTCAGTCGAGCGATAGTCCTTAAGAAACTTGCCCCACACATGAACGCCAGTGTTGAACCCGGAAATGATCGGGTCAACGATTCTCGCCGCCCCATCCACGATATCCAATGGAGGATGGAAGCGATGCTCGGCGGTTTTCCGCGCGGCAATCTCCTCCGGGTCCTCGTCCGTGATCCATCCAGTGTCGACGCTATTCATGTGAATTCCGTCGGCCACATAGTCGGCGGCCGAGGTTCGGGTCATCATGTTGAGCGACGCCTTCGCCATGTTCGTGTGGGGATGCCGAATAGTCTTGTGCGATCGGTAGAATTGGCCCTCGACAGCGGACACGTTGACGATGTGCTTGTCGCGCTCGGGCGTTCGCATCATTAACGGCTTGAGCCGCGCATTGATGATGAATGGCGCGATTGCGTTGACGAGATGAACCTCGAGCAGCTCCACGGACGGAACTTCGGCCAACAGCAAACGCCAGGAATTGCGACCGCGGAGATCCAGCTGCTGGAGGTCCTGGTCGAGCAAGCCTTGCGGGAAGAGGCTGCTACTCTCCTCCTGGAGCCCGCTCGCAAGCAGCGAGACTTCCGACTTTTTATTGATGGTATGGCTTGCCTGCGGATCTTCGTATGTGCCGAGCAGACGTTGGACCTGCGCTGGCATTGAGCTGAGCGCCGCTGTTTCTGTCTCCCTCATATGCTCGTAGAAATCGGCCGGGCGGCGGACAGTCTGGCAGGCGTTGTTGATGATGAAGTCCAGTCGCTGCTCCGTTGCCAGCACTTCCTTGCAGAACGCTTCGACGCTCGGCGCATGCCGGAGATCGAGGCCGTAGATCTCGAGGCGGTCGGCCCACTCGGCGAAATCCGGCTCGCGCGCGTAGCGAGCCGCCGAGTCGCGCGGAAACCGCGTCGTGACGATCAGACGCGCGCCGGCGCGAAGGAGCTTGATGCCTGCCTGGTAGCCGATTTTGACGCGTCCACCGGTCAGCAAGGCGACGCGACCACTCAGGTCCGCAAGCTCCGACCGTTTCGCGAAATTCTCATCGGCGCAGGCGACGCATAGGCGGTCGTAGAAATGGTGGACCGTCGAGAATTCCTTTTTACAGACGTAGCACTTGCGCGGGTCTTCAGTCTCGGGGAGCGGCTCGCCGCTGGTGAGGAGCTCTGCGGATTTGGGAGGGTAGATGTTCGGCGACGTGATGAAGACGGGCTCGCGACGCAGTTTGCGGATGCCGGTTGCCGCAAGGACACTCTCCGCGCGTTGCACCTTCTCCTCTCTCTTTTTCCGTTTGACGACCTTCAGGAGCTGGCGGCGGCCGAGCGCGTCGGGGCGTGACACACGCCCGGCGGCATTCAACAGCCGGTTGCGATCAGCCTCGGGAATGTCGGCGAGCAGGGACCGATCGGAAACAATCTTCTCGAGTAGATCCGCGGCTGCGCGGAACCGTGCTGCGAGTGAATCGCTCTCCGTTTCCCCGGCAAGCGAACGATGGGATGCGCTGTTGGTGGGCATGCACTCAATTTACCCACTCAGGCTGCCCCGGAGGACACCGGTTCCAATGGGGAATGGTGGGCGATATTGGGTGTGCCGCGGAACCCGTCAGGTCAGCGACGCCATGTCGATCACGAAGCGGTACCGGACGTCGCTCTTCAGCATGCGCTCGTAAGCCTTGTTGACGGACGCAATGTCGATCATCTCGATGTCGGAAGCGATACCGTGCTTCGCGCAGTAGTCCAGCATCTCCTGCGTTTCGGGAATTCCGCCGATCCCTGAACCGGTCAGGCTCCGTCGCCCGCCAATCAGGGTGAACAGGGCCACTTCTGCGGGAGTAGGCGGTGCCCCGACGCACATCATCACGCCGTCGGTATTCAGCAGATCGAGATACAGGTTGTAATCGTGCTTTGCCGAAACGGTATCGATGATGAAGTCGAAGTATCCGCTCAACTGCTTGAGTTGCCCGGCATCGCTTGTGAGTGCGAACTTGTGCGCACCAAGACGTCGCGCATCCTTTTCCTTTCCCGGCGATGTGCTGAGCATCGTTACCTCTGCACCGAACGAAGCTCCGAACTTGACTGCCATATGGCCGAGGCCGCCAAGTCCTACCACGCCCAGCTTGTGGCCTTTGCCAACTTTCCAATGGCGGAGCGGCGAATAAGTGGTGATGCCGGCGCAGAGAAGCGGCGCCACTGAGGCGAGCGGCAACTTGTCCGAGACGCGGAAAACGAAATCCTCGTGGACGACGATCTGCTTTGAGTAGCCGCCCTGGGTTACCTCACCGCTGATTCTGTCGCGGGCGCTGTACGTTCCCACCATTCCGCCTTTGCAGTACTGCTCGAGACCCTTCTTGCAGTTAACACATGTCCGGTCCGAATCGACCATAACTCCGACGCCGGCCACGTCACCGCGCTTGAATTTCTTCGCCTTGTCTCCGACGGCGGTCACTCTGCCCACGATCTCGTGGCCGGGAACAACTGGATAAATCGTCTGCTTCCACTCGTTGCGCGCCATGTGGATGTCGGAGTGGCAAACGCCACAAAAAAGAATCTCGAGCTGCACGTCGTTCGGCCTTAGTGCTCGGCGATCGATCTGGAAGGGAGCGAGAGGGGTGTTCGGGCCCTGGGCCGCGTACGCTTTGGTCACTGACATTTGGAGTGTGGGCGGAGTTGATCGCGAGGAATCCTGATCCGCCGAAGGCTACGCACGGCGGCATACGTCCGCAATCCGGGGTCAGGCCGCATCCCCGGTTTTAAACCGCGGCGATGGTCAGAGTGCGCTATTCGTCAAGCGGAGCGACCAACCAGGGCCGGCTTGAACGAATCGGCACGATGACGATGCCATTCAGTGAACGCCACGCGCACCACCCAATAGATCAATAGCAGCAAAGGCAAGAATGCAGGAATGGCGAGCAACGGCAGAATGCGTATCGGTTTCGGAATCACCTGTGCCTGGCCGATAAAGAAGGACCCCGATGCGATGAACAGCGAGAAACACATGCGCCACAGATGCCGGATGAGTCGCTGCCGCCCCTGAAGCCCGCGCAGCAGCATCATCCGCACGTCCCCCAGCGCCGCGAGCAGGGTCACGCCGGCGAAGACGAAGAGCGGTGCGGGTGGCACGCCGTCTATTGTGCCGCTGGCGCTGTGGAGGACGCGGAGGCCGATCGTCAGGCTGAAATAGCCGATACCAAGAGCGAGGGCCATGCCCGCCGCGTCCACCCAGAAAAAGTTCTGTTCGCGGCGACGCAGCGTGAGAACGCCGGTGCCGACCATATAAACGGCGAGCGATCCACCAACCACATTGGCGGGCTGTGATCTGATTGCGGCGATCACTGCGCCCGTTATCCCCAGCCCCAGCATCGAGTAGACAAAAATCTTCCCGCTCTGACGGTGCAGCCGCCCACCTTTGAGCGCAAAGATGGCAATGAAGCCGGCAATGATCGCCAGCGATCCGGCGGTTATGTGCAGAGCGAGAAGAAACTTCATTCAGGTTGTCTCCGCGCCGGGACTGCAACGCCCCTGATAATCAGCCAGAAGGCGAGCGTAATCTCGAACAGAGCCACCGGGATCCAGACGAGCTGCACGAGTGAGCTGATGACGAACCCGGCGAGCTGCAGCGGGAGAACGACGACCGGCAGCGCCGAGCCGAACACGCCGAGCCAGGCGAGGGCAACAGGAATCATCCGCCCGCGCAGCAGGAGGTACGAGAACAGCGTGCTTCCCACCGCGAAGAGCACGGCAGCGGTGGTGGTCTGCCAGCTCCCAAGTTTCAATAGCAACGCGGCGAGCGCGTTTGCCGACGGTACGTCGGGCGCAGTGGGCCCGGTGCTCGTTGCGAGCCACAGCAGTCCCAGCGTAGTGAACGGAACTGCTGCGACCAGTCCTTCGCCGACTCGGCAGGCGAATGCCAGCATCGCCAGCTCCCGATCCTCGTCGCGCGTGATTCCATAGAGAGTCACAGCGAGCACCAGCGCGCAGAAGCAGCTGACCAGGCCGAGGATGATAGTCACGCGCAGCGAAGTCGAGTGCTGCGCGATGGTCGCAAGCTGGCTTGCGATAGTGTCGCCTCTGGTCGCCTTGTCGAACAGCACCATCGCGGGGAAGGCCACGGCGATGTACAACAGATAAGTGAAGCCGGCGATTCTTGCGTTGGTTCGACGCGTCATGTGGACCTGGCCTCCGCGGGCACCTTCGCACCCACCACAATCATCTGGGAACTCGTTGCAGCGATACCTGTGATCTACCGGAGTACGGGATAACTTAGTTTTTAGTTTCAATAGCCGGCGCTCGATTCCCGACTGGTCCCCGAAACCGGTGGCGATCTCTCCTCGTACTAGTCGTAAGTACTTAGTTATTCGCTTCCAGGGGAACGACCATCATGCTGTGCATTCTCTATGTGAACGCCGTCGGAATGCTCCTGGTTGTTGCAGTCGTATTGATCGAGCGCGTGTTGCCCGCGGCCTTTCCACGCCGCTGGATATGGTGCGTCGTCATCCCG
>Ga0137418_10003818_pt1 | contig 13848 bp, 13 predicted proteins | sample CZODoug3_1_2_16f_FD_122242 | JGI IMG/M metagenome (GOLD analysis project Ga0137418, IMG submission 122242) | Vadose zone soil fungal communities from Angelo Coast Range Reserve, California, USA - CZODoug3_1_2_16fungal (Hybrid Assembly) | ecosystem: Environmental > Terrestrial > Soil > Vadose...
CCGCGTACAGCTATCCCACCGTTAGAACGTTTGCGGCCCACGTTCTTGCGACGGCTCCAGAGATATGACGGGAGATCTCGCCCCAACTACAACGACCAGATAGTCGAGATGTCACCTTTCGGAGCCACAGTGGGGAATTTCCGCTTTCATGCCACCCTGCCACCCTCAAGCTTTCGTCGACATCCTGCGCCGGTCGTGGAGCACGGCGCCCGAGGACTCGCCGTTTGTCGCCTCGCTGGTATGCGCGCCCTTGCTCTATCACGCCTGGTCGGTCTCCACACTCGCCCCGCACGGCCTCGCGTTCCTCGTCTACCTGATTGCGTTTACCTCGTTCGGGGTGATGCTCGGCGTCTCCAGCGGTTCCACAATCGTCCGGGCCACGGCGTTCATCGCGATGGCGTTCCCGCTTGGCATCTGGATTCAGGCGCACCACTGGCGCGGATGGGTGATGACGACGGTGGTTGCGATCCTGGGCATCTACACCATTCACCTTGCCGCGCAACTCCGCGGGGCCGTGCAGGACGAAGACTTCGACGAATGGGAAGTCGCGCTGCTGCACGCCAACGGCGTCGGCGTGTACGTGGCGCTCTATCAGGTCCTCGTCGATACGCTCTCCGTCGCGCAGCTGGCGGGCGTCGCCGTGCTGCTCGCCGGGCTCAACGGCGCGGTCTGGTGGCTGTTGCGAACCAGCGCTCCCATCCGCGCGCTCCACTGGCTTGGCGTCGCGTTCACGCTCGTCGCCGCGGCGGTGTGGCTCCAGTTCGGCGGCCCGTGGGCGGTGGCGATCTGGGCGACCGAAGGCGCCGTCGTCTTCTGGACGGCGCTCCGGTCGGAGAGCAGGTGGCTGCGCGCGGCCGCCTGGCTGCTGCTCGGGATGGCCACGTTCAGGTGGGCGCTCCCGGACATCCAGCAGACGACGACCGCGTACGAGGTGCTCCTGAACGCCCGGGCGCTCACCGGGCTGTACCTGATCGCGGTCTTCTATCTCGCCGCGTGGAAGGGCGGGGGACAGGAGCGTGCCGTCATGATGGTCGCGGCGAGCGTCCTGACCGTTGTCGTGATGTCCACGGAGATCGTGTCGTTCTGGCAGGTCAGGATCGACAGCGCCGACGCGTACGTCGCCCGCGAGATGATGCTCTCGGCGTCATGGGTGACCTATGCCGCCGTCCTCGTCGTGCTCGGCATGCGGAGGAAGTACGCGCCGATCCGCTACTTCGCCATCGTGCTCTTCGGCATCGCGCTGCTCAAGGTGTTCCTCGTCGACCTGGAGACGCTCGGCGGCGTCTACCGGATCGCCGGCTTCATGGTGGTCGGGCTCGTTCTCCTCGTCGTCTCGTTCCTGTACCAGCGGAACGCGGCCGCGGCGAGGCTCAAGTAGGCTGCGCTCGTGACTGACATCCTTCTCGGCAAGGGCGAACACCAGATCTTCCTGCTCGCCAGGTACGCCAACCGCCACGGGCTCGTGTCGGGCGCGACGGGCACGGGCAAGACCGTGTCGCTGCTCGTGATGGCCGAAGGACTCTCGCGCATCGGCGTGCCCGTGTTCGTCGCCGACGTGAAAGGCGACGTCGCCGGCCTCGCGATGCCGGGCGCGCCGACGCCGCAGGTCGAGAAGCGCGCACGCGAGATCGGTCTCCCCGGCTTTGCGCCCGAGGCCTCGCCGGTCGTGTTCTGGGATCTGTACGGGAAGGACGGGCATCCGATCCGCACAACGGTCAGCGAAATCGGCCCGGCGCTCTTCGCGCGGATCCTGGAGCTGAACGACGTGCAGGCCGGCGTCCTCGACATCACGTTCAGGCTGGCCGACGAGCAGGGGTTGCTCCTGCTCGACCTCGACGATCTCCGCTCGCTGCTGACGCTCGTGTCCGACAAGCGCGCGGAGGTCTCGCAGCGCTACGGCCTCGTCAGCACGCAGTCGATCGCCGCCATTCAACGCGCGCTGCTGCGCCTCGATGGCGATGGCAAGCAGTTCTTCGGCGAGCCGGCCCTCGAGCTGACGGACCTGCTTCGCACCGATCTGACCGGCCGCGGCGTCGTCAGCATCCTCGCCGCCGACAGGCTGGTCCTCGAGCCGCGCCTCTATTCGACATTCCTGCTCTGGCTGCTCTCGGAGCTCTTCGAGCAGCTGCCCGAGGTCGGCGATCTCGACAAGCCGAAGCTCGCGTTCATCTTCGACGAAGCGCACCTGCTGTTCGACGATGCGCCGTCCGCGTTGATGCATCGCATCGAGCAGGTCGTGCGGCTGATCAGGTCGAAAGGCGTGGGCGTCTATTTCTGCTCGCAGTTTCCGGACGACGTGCCGGGAGAGATCCTCGGGCAGCTCGGCAACCGCATCCAGCACGCGCTGCGCGCGTTCACGCCGCGCGACCAGAAGGCGGTGAAGACCGCGGCGGAGACGTTCGTGCCGAACCCGAAGATCGACGTTGCGCAGGTGATCTCGCAGCTCGGGGTCGGCGAGGCGCTCGTCTCGACGCTCCAGGCCAACGGCGTGCCGATGCCGGTCGAACGCGCGCTGATGGCGCCGCCACGCTGCCGGATGGGGTCGATCGCGCCCGAAGAACGGGCGGCGATCGTGGCGCGCAGCCCGATCGGCGGGAAGTACACCACCGCGGTCAATCGCGAGTCCGCGTACGAGATCCTCGCGCGCCGGCGCAGCGACGCGGCGTCCGTCGAGAAACCTGTGGCGAAGGATGCGAAGGACGCGAAGGGCGCGCAGCAGGGCGACATGCTCCACGACTGGCTGTGGGGCACGGGGCGGCGGCAGGGGATGGTGGAAACGATGGCCAAGCAGGCGGCCCGAACCGTCGGTAGCCAGCTTGGCCGTCAAATTCTCCGGGGCGTCCTCGGAGGAATTACTTCGCGGCGCTGATCGACGTGACCGTGATCTTCTTCGTCTTTGCGTCCAGCGTGCCGACGACCCGCACGCGCTGGGCGGCGAACGCCTCAGGCGTCTTCTGATCGCTCAGTTCGTAGACGTTCGTGCCGTCATAGAGCACGTAGGTCGCGCCATGCGCGGCGACGCACGCCTTGACGCAGTCCGCGTCGGTCGGTCCCATCTGCATCTGCGAATGGTTGGCCCTCGCGCACATGTTGTCCGTGATGGTGCCCACGAAGGTCTGCGTCTTCGGCGCCTGCGCCGCCGAGAGCGAGATCAACGCGAGGGCAGCGACGGCGAATCTCACCTGCCACCTGCAGGCCTGCCACCTACTGCCCACCGCGCACTGCCGGCTGCCCACTGATCACTCTCCCGGCGTCATGAGATGCGCGGTCGTCGTCCCCGCGTTCATGATCCACACCCCTCCGCTCCTGCCGTTCTCGGGCAGGCCCATCGACGCCTGCGTGGCGCCGGGCACCGCGATCGTCATGTGCGTGCGCGCCATCTCCTTGCTCATGCCCATCAGGTGATACCAGACGGATCCGTAAACGGGCTTGACGCGCGTGCCGGCCTTCTCCTGTTCACCCAGCTTCGCTTCGGACTTCATCTTGTCGCCAAGCGCCTCGGCTTCCATGTTCTGCTTCACGCGCGGAAGGTTGCCCTCCGCCGTGCACTCGAGCGAGAACGGCTGCTGCAGCGGGAAACCGGAACGGTCGTAGCAGACCAGGCCGTTCTTCGACGGCTTCAGCGCGTCGTAGGTGTGATCGGGCTTCCACTTGACGACCCCCGCGTCGGCGCGCAGGTTCTGCGGCAGCGCGAGCAACGGCGTGTCGATGTCCGGCGTCTGCGCGAACGCGCCGGTCGAAGCGGAGAGAACTCCGAGAGCTATCAAAACGATGCGTTTCATGCTGACCTCCAGAACCCCAGCAAGATAGCACATCGGTCAGTACGAGAACCCGATTCCAATCGACCCGACCAGTTTCTGCTGCTCTCCGGCGTTGAAGGCCTCCGGCGTGTCGCCGAGCGACAGGAACTCGAACCCGCCATGGATGTTCCACGTGCCGTAGTTGCTGCTGCGGCCGAGCGGCACGCTCGCCATCGCGCCGAGGCTCAGGAACCCGAACGTGTGGTCGACGCCCGCGAGCTCGTAGTAGTTGTTCAGGCTCAAGCCGATCTTGATCGGAAAGGTGACCGCCAACGGCGCGTCCGCCCAGCCCGGGGCGCCGCCAATCTCCAGGTAGGTGCCGGCGTTCGGGCCGCCATCCGCCTGTCCGAGCCCGGGCGCCGTATCGAGCTCGAAGGCGACCAGCGCGTACGGGTGCAGGACGACGCCCCCGGTTACGTCGGAGTCGTTCGTGGCCACCTTGAACGACAGCTCTTTCACCGTGCTGAAGGAGCTGTTCGGGCTCGTATAGGCCGTGAAGGTCGTCCCGAGGTCGAGGCCGGGCACGAGCGTCAGGGCGAGCGTCGCGTAGAAATCGCTCTCATACCAGAGTCGGCCCGTCGGGCCCTGAGTACCGGTCACGCCGGTATGCAGGCTGTTCCAGGTGCCGACGTGCAGCGCGGCATCGGCCACGCCGTTCCGGTCCGCGTGCAGCCGGATGCCGGCGTCGGTGGACGGCCACATGATGACCCGGGTGTCGTCCTGGCGCAGGCCCCGGAACATGTAGGCGTTGGCGAAGTCGAAGCTGGCCGACAGGTTGATGTTCCCGCGATTGTCATCGGCGGGAACAGGGGGCACCTGCGTCGGCACCTGCGTCTGCGCGGACGCCGTGGACGCGACGCATGCGAGGAGAGCTAACACAACCATCCACATGTCGTTCCTCCAGGAGAGCAGAGAGAATTTTTTTCACTGTGCGTCTGCTGCTGTTGCAGCGCTGGCGGCGAAAAGGGCTGCAGCGACGGCACCGCTGCAACTTCGCCGCCTGAACCACACGGCGGGTGCGCGTCTTGCGTAGTGGACCCCTCGCGACAGGAACCAGGAGGGAGCATCATGCGCGCGCCGTTCTTCGTCATCGTCGTCTTCGCGCTCGCGGCCACCGGCTGCGGCTCGGTGGAGCCGACCTCGCCGACGACCCCGACGCCCCTGGCCGGTGGCGTGCCGTCACGATCCAACAACCCCGGGACGGCGCCCGCGCCGAGTCCGACGCCAAGTCCCACGCCGAGACCCTCTCCGACGCCCACGCCGACACCGACACCGACTCCGACACCGACTCCACCGGCGCCCGGAACTGGAACCGGGGCGGTGCAGGTCACCGTGTCTCCCAACCCGGTGCCGTTCAGCGGACAGGCGATCACCGACCTCGCCAGCTGCGCGACGCGCCCGAACACGTGGTTCTACGACCAGGTGCTGAGGGAAACGGGCGGCGTTGCCGTCACGGTGACCAGGCGCGTCGATACGTTCGATGGGGCAGCCGGCTCAGCGACAAATCCGAACCTGCGCATCGCCGCGAACGCATCGACGTCGGTTCGAACCAGGTGGTGCAGCGTGTCGGCGGCCGCGCACACGGCGCAGACGACGTTCAGCGGCACCGACGCGAACGGCAAGGCCTGGACAGCGGCCGGTCCTCTCGTGCGGCTCAGCGCGAGATAGTTGACTCCCGGGCGAAGGGCCATTTAGGCTGCGGCCCATGAAGACTGCAGGTGTGCGGCCGCTGACAGCCGCGATGCTGATGGGGTTGTGCGTCCTCGCGGCGGCGCGGACCTTCCAGGTCCGCGAGCTCTTCGCCCAGGACATCGATCCGTTCCCGCAGCCGATCAACATCAAGGACGATGTCGTCCGGGTGAGCCTCGCGGAGTTCGCGACCGTGCCCGATGCCGGCGCCGAGGCCGCGCGGATGATGCTGCTCGTCAACGAGCCAGGCACGCGCCGCCTTTTCGTCAACGACATGCGCGGTCCGCTCTACAGCGTGAGCTACGACGGGAAGACTGTCGTCAAGTACGTCGACATCAACGCGCCGGCCTGGGGCGTGAACGTGCAGTCACAGGGACGCGAGCGCGGTTTCCAGAGCTTCGCGTTCCACCCGCAGTTCAACCAGCAGGGGACGCGGGGCTACGGGAAGTTCTACACCTACACCGACTCGAGCAACATGCAGCCGAAGCCCGACTTCGTGCCCGCCGGCGGCATGAACACGCACGACACGGTGCTGTTCGAGTGGACGGCCAAGAACCCGGCGGCGGCGGCCTACGACGGCGGGCCGCCGCGCGAGATGGTGCGCTTCCGCCAGCCGTTTGCCAACCACAACGCCGGGCTGGCGTCGTTCAATCCGTTCGCGATGCCCACCGCCGCGGATTACGGCCTCCTGTACTTCACGCTTGCCGATGGCGGCAGCGGCGGCGATCCCTTCAACATGGCGCAGAGCCTCGGCACGCCGTACGGCAAGATGCTGCGCGTCGATCCGCTCGGGACCAACAGCGCGAACGGCAAGTACGGCATTCCCGCGGGCAATCCGTTCGTGAACGACAACAAGGCGGAGACGCTCGGCGAGATCTACGCCTACGGCCTCAGGAACCCGCAGCGGTTCGGGTGGGATCCGAACACCGGCCGGCTGTTCATCGCGGAGATCGGCCAGAACATCGTCGAGGAGATCAGCGTCGCCACCGCCGGCGCGAACCTCGGGTGGCACGACTGGGAAGCGAGCTTCCGCTTCATCGATCGCACCCACATCGACCTGAACCAGCGGCGCGCGGATCCGAAGGTGACGTACCCGATCGTCGAATTCGATCATCACGACGCGCTTTTCCAGAACAACGTCGCCGTGACCGGTCTCGTCGTCTACCGCGGCACCGCCGTCCCGCAGCTCTCGAACAAGCTGCTCTTCGGCGACAACCCGAGCGGCGAGGTGTTCTACGTCGACGCCGATCGGCTGCCCGGCGGCGGGCAGGATGCGATTCGCCGCGTGCTGTTCAACAGCGGCGGGTCGGGAAAGACGCTGCTCACGCTGATCCGGGAGAAAAACGCCGCACAGAAGCGAACGGCCGCCGACCGCGCCGACCTGCGCTTCGGTACTGGGCCGGAGAATCGCGTCTTCCTGCTCAACAAGCAGGACGGAACGATTCGCGAGATCGTGCGGTAAAATTTCGCGCATGAAGAAGAGACTGTTCGTGCTCGCGCTCCTCGGAGCGTCGCTGGCCACGCCTGCGTTCGCGCAGCAGGGCCAGCCACCGCAGGCGCCCCCGACCACCTCGGCGTTCCTGCGCAACATGTACAACGGCAACAAGAACAACATCGTCCGCTCGGCGGAGAAGGTCACGGAGGATCTCTACGGCCTTCGCCCGGGCGCGCAGGAGGAGGTGCGGACGTTCGGCCAGCACCTGGCGCACGTCGCGAACTACAACTACCTGTGGTGCTCGCAGGCCAAGGGCGAGAAGAACCCGAACGCCGGCGTCGATCTCGAGAAGACGCTGAAGACGAAGGCGGAATTCCAGAAAGCCCTCACCGACTCGTTCGCCTGGTGCGATCCCGTGTATGCCTCGCTGAACGACGAGAACGGCGCGCAGGTCGTCGAGATCCAGCAGGAGAACGGCCGCGTCACGCGGAACACGCGCATGGCGCTGCTGATGCTGAATGTCGTCCACAACAACGAGATCTACGGGAACCTCGTGACGACGATGCGCATCAAGAGCATCGTGCCACCGTCATCCGAGCCACGTCCCGCACAGCGGTAGTTGAACATCTTCATCGCCGGTGGAACCGGTGTAGTGGGCACTCGCGTCGTTCCGCTGCTCGCGTCCGCCGGCCATTCCATCACGGCGATCGTCCGCACGCCGGACAAGCGGACCGCGCTCTCCCGGTACGGGGCGAAGCCTATCGAGGTGAGCCTCTTCGACGCCGACCGGCTAAGGCAGGCGGTCGTGGGTCACGACGCGGTGATCAACCTGGCGACCGCCATTCCGCCCGCATCGAAAGCGCTGATGCCCGGCGCGTGGCGCGCGAACGCCCGCATCCGGCGCATCGGGGCGGCGAACCTCGCGCGCGCCGCGGCGAGCGGCGGCGCGACGCGGTACATCCAGGAATCGTTCGCGCCGATCTACGAGGACGCGGGTGACAGGTGGATTGACGAGAGCTCGCCCATCCGCCCCGCCCGGTACAACCGCGCGGTCGTCGATGCCGAGCACGCCGCGCAGTCGTTCACCCGTACCCGGCGCGAGGGCGTCGTGCTCCGGTTCGCGTTCTTCTACGGGCCGGACAGCGACTTCCTGCACGGGATGATCGCGAACGTGCGTCGCGGCTGGGCGCCGGGCTTCGGGCCCGACGCCTACATCTCCTCGATCTCGCACGACGACGCGGCATCCGCTGTCGTCGCGGCGCTGAACCTGCCCGCCGGTATCTACAACGTCGCCGACGACGAGCCGGTGAGCAAGCGCGAGTTCTTCGGGACGCTCGCCGCCGCGGTCGGCGCGCCCGAGCCGCGCTTTCCCCCGTCGTGGGTCTCGCACCTGCTCGGCTCGCTCGGCGACACGCTCGCGCGCTCGCAGCGCATCTCGAACCGGAAGCTGCGCACCGCGTGCGCGTGGTCGCCGAAGTTTCCGAGCGTGCGCGAAGGGCTGGTCGATTCGATCGCGAAGCGAAGGCGGACCTAAAGGTCCGCCTCTACGTCCGATGGGGCGACGCTAGGCCCGCGCGTTGGCGCAAAAGCGAACGTAGAGGCGGACCTTCAGGTCCGCCTACGCCGCGCCGGCCTGCTGATGCGACTCGTGCAGCGGCCGCACCTCGATGCTGCCGATGCGCGCCGACGGAATGCGCGACGCAATCTGCAGCGCCTCGTTCAAGTCGGCGGCCTCGATCAGGTAGTAGCCGCCGAGCTGTTCTTTCGTCTCCGCGAATGGGCCGTCGGTGGCCGACATCTTGCCGTTGCGCACGCGCACGGTCGACGCCGACCGCACGGGCGCCAGCTGATGGCCGGCGATGTAGTGGCCGGAGTGCCGGATGCCGTCGCTGAACGCGCGGTATTCCTTCATGAGCGCGTCGATCTCGGCCTTCGACATCGCGGCGAACGTGGGCTCCTCGTCGTAAATCAGGCACAGATACTTCATTTGGGACCCTCCATCAGCTAGTCGCCGGCGGCCCCCTGGAATCGACAATTCGGCTAACCCCTTGTCCATCAATTGTCAGAAGGCGCGTTCCGGGTGTATGGTGCAGCACCTTCAGGTGGAAGAGGAGGAGTTGCCGTGAGAAAACTGATTTCGGCTCTGTGGGTGATTTCGCTGCTCGTGCCGGCCGCGGCATGGGCGCAGCCGTTTCCCGTCAACGCGGCTGGTGTGACCAACGGGCACTGGCATCTCAATTCACGCGACATCGAAGCCAGCAAGAAGATTTTTGTGGCGATGGGCGGCACGGCGATCAAGACGGGGAACTTCGAAATCGTGCGGTTCCCCGGCGTGCTCGTCTATCTGAACCAGGCGCCTGGCGCGACGCCGGCCAACGGCGGCAGCGTCGGAAGCGTGGTGAACCACGTGGGCTTCACGGTTTTGAACACGCCGGAAGCCGTCGCGAAGTGGAAGGCTGCGGGCGTGAACGTCCTGCCGGGAGGCCAGGGCCGCACGGATCAGGCGTTTGTCGAGACGCCGGACGGCCTGCGCATCGAGATTCTCGAAAACAAGGATCAGAAGTTCCCGATTCAGAGTCAACACATTCACTTCAACGTGCCCGAGTCGGAGATCCCGAAAATCCAGGCGTGGTACTCGGCGTGGTTCGGCGCGGTTCCCGGCAAGCGCGGCGCCAACATCGCCGCGGATCTTCCCGGTATCAACCTGTCGTTCTCGCGCTCGATGAACGACATGCCGCAGGTGACGACGAAGGGACGCGTGCTCGATCACATCGGCTTCGACGTGAAGAACCTCGAGGCGTTCACGAAGAAGTTCGAGGCCGCCGGCGGAAAGCTCGATCGTCCGTACACGAAGAACCCTCAGGCGGGGACCGCGCTCGCGTTCATCACGGATCCGTGGGGGACCTACATCGAGCTGAACGAGCGGCCCGATACGCCGTCCGCGACGACGGCCGCGCGCTAGCGCAACCAGGCGGCAGGCATGATCAGACGCGAGTTTCTGAAGGCCGCCTCGACCGCGGTCGGGGCGGTCACGCTCGTGCCATGGATGCTCGAACGTGACGCGGCCGAGGCCGCGGAGGTCGATGCCGTCAAGAGCGCGCTTGCGGAGGCAGCGCTCACCAGAGCGAAGCTGCTTGGCGCGTCGTACGCGGACATCCGCATCAACCGCTACCGCTCGGAATCGATCACCACGCGCGAGCAGCAGGTGCAGAACGTCGCGCGCAACCAGGACTTCGGCTTCGGCATCCGCGTGCTCGTCAACGGCACCTGGGGCTTCGCGGCGAGCAGCATCGTGACCGCGGACGAAGTCCGTCGCGTCGCGCAGGCCGCGGTCGCGATTGCGCGCGCGAACTCCGCCTATCAGCGGAAGCGCGTGACGCTCGCGCCGGTCGATCCGGTCACGGCCAGCTGGAAGAGCGCGTTCGAGAAGGACCCGTTCGACGTCCCGCTCGACGACAAGATCCAGTTCCTGCTCGCGTTGAACGGCATCGCGATGAAGACGGCCGGCGTCAGCTTCGTCAACTCGTCGATGACGTGGGTCAACGAGCAGCGCTTCCTCGCGACCTCCGACGGCTCGCGCATCGAGCAGTACCTCATTCGCGGCCAGCCGCAGTTCAACGTGACCGCCGTCAACCGCGAGACCGGCGACTTCCAGACCCGCCGATCGTTCGGTGGGCCGCAGGCACGTGGCTACGAGTACATCGAGAAATATCCGTGGCAGGCCGAGGCGCAGCAGGCTGCGGATGAAGCGGTCGCCAAGCTGAAAGCGAAGTCAGTCGAGCCGGGCCGGTACGACCTGGTGATCCATCCGACGAATCTCTGGCTGACCATTCACGAGTCGTGCGGACACTCGACGGAGCTCGATCGCGCGCTCTGGTGGGAGGCCAACTACGCAGGCACCAGTTTCCTGACGCCCGACCAGGCCGGAAAGCTCCGCTTCGGGTCGCCGCTCGTCAACATCGTCGCCGACCGCGTGCAGGCGACCGGTCTCGCGACCGTCGCCTACGACGACGACGGGGTGCCGGCGCAGCGGTGGTACCTGGTGAAGGACGGCCTGTTCGTCGACTGGCAGACGACGCGCGATCTCGCGCCGCTCATCGGGCGGAAGACGTCGTACGGCTGTCTCAACGCCGACTCGTGGGGAAGCGTCCCGTTCGCGCGGATGCCGAACGTCTCGCTCGAGCCGGGCGCGCGGGACACGTCGCTCGACGAGCTCGTCGCCGGCGTCGAGAAGGGCATCCTGATCTACGGCGACGGCAGCTGGTCGATCGATCAGCAGCGCTACAACTTCCAGTTCGGCGGCCAGACGTTCCGGGAAATCAGCAAGGGGAAGGTCGCGGGCATGATGCGCGACGTCGCGTACCAGTCACGGTCCACCGATTTCTGGGGCGCATGCGACGGCCTCGGGGGACGGTCCACGTATCAGCTGAATGGGTCGTTCGTCGACGGCAAGGGTGAGCCCGGTCAGGTCGGCGTCGTCAGTCACGGCTGCCCGGCGGCGCGTTTCCGCCAGATCAACGTGCTGAACACGTCGGTCTCGATGACGTGAGGCGAACGGCATGCTCCTGACGGAAACCGCCTCGCGCGAGATCACACGAAGGGTGCTCGGCTTTGTCACCGCGGACGACGCGGTTGTGACCGTCGAGAGCGACGACTACTCGCACCTCCGGTTCGCCGCGAACACGTTTCTGACCAGCGGCCGGCGCGAGGGTGTCTCCGTCCGTGTCACCGTGTGGATCGGCAGGCGCCGCGGCTCGGCGTCGACCACCGACGTCAGCGACGCGGCGCTGAAGCAGGCGGTCGAGGACGCGCAGACGTTCGCGAAGCTGTCGCCGATCGACGTCGAGTACCTGCCGTCGCTGTCGCAACAGACGTACAAGCCGGGCGAAGGATATGTGGACGCGAGCGCCCGAGTGGACCTGCCTGCACGGGCGCGGCAGATCAGCGACGCGATCGCGCAGTCGGAGAAGGCGAAGATCATCGGCGCGGGCTTTCACCAGGCCAGTCTCACCGCGCGCGCCAGCGCCACGGCGCACGGCAACTTCCACTACGAGCGCGGATCGATCGTCAGCCTCGGGATGACCGCGCGCACGCCCGACGGCACCGGTTCGGGCTACTTCTCGCGCAACCACTTCGACGTGGCGCGGCTCGACACCGCGCGCATCGCGCGCGAGGCCATCCGGCGCGCGTCGGAGTCGCGCAGCGCCCGCATGCTGCCGGCGGGCGCGTATCCGGTGATTCTCGAAGCGCAGGCCGTCGCCGATCTCCTCGATTCCGGCGGCATGTCGTTCGACGCGCGCAACGCCGACGAAGGGCGCAGCGTCTTCTCGCTGCCGGGCGGCGCCACCCGCGTCGGGACGCGGCTGTTCGACCCGCGCATCAACCTGATCAGCGACCCGTGGCGGCCGGAGCTCTCGAAGTTCACCGCCGCGGACGATGGCCTGCCCGCGCAGACGATGTACATGGTTCGCAACGGCATGGTGGAGTCGCTGCGGTATTCGCGCTATTGGGCGCAGCAGAAGAACAGGCAGCCGAGCGGGCCGCTGGCGTTGATCCTCGAGCCGTCCACACCGGGTGTGAGCCTCGAGGAGATGATCAGAACGGCGAAGCGAGCGCTGCTCGTGTCGCGCTTCTTCTACATTCGGACCGTGGATCCGCGTTCCGCGTCGGTGACCGGGCTGACGCGCGACGGTGTGTGGTACATCGAGGACGGCGAGATCAAGTACCCGGTTCGCAACTTCCGCTTCAACCAGAGCATCGTCCTGATGCTCGGGCCCGGCAACGTCGACCTGATCGGCGTGCCCGAACGCGTCGCCAGCAGCGAGGGCGGAACCGATCCAGTGCTGGTCCCGGCGCTGCGGCTCAACGCGTTCAATTTCACGTCGCAGTCGGAGGCTGTCTAGCGGGCAGCTGGCAGTAACCGGGGCCGACCTGAAGGTCGGCCCCTACGGTCCCTCTGCGCTGCTAACTGCCGGCTGCCGACTGCCGACTGCCTGCTGCCCGCTGCCTACTGAGTCTGATTCACCCGGAACGCCGCGCGGTCGACCTGCGCGCCGCGCAGGTAGACCGACGAGATCTTCCGGGTGTTCGTGATGTTGTCGAGCGGGTTCGCGTCGAGCACGACGAAGTCGGCGCTCTTGTTCGCCTCGATCGTCCCCACGTCGTTGAGCCGCAGGAACTGCGCGCCGTTGCGCGTCGCAGCCGTAATCACCTGCATCGGCGTCATGCCCGCCGCGACCATGTCTTCCATCTCGATGTGCGGCGCATACGGCGTGTTGCCGTCGGTGCCGACGACAATCTTGATGCCGGCGGCGTTCAGCTTGGCGAGGTTGCGCGCCTGGATGCTCCAGAAATCGTGCGCCTTCGCATCGTCCTTGTTCGCGGCCTCGAGCTTGGCAAAGTCCGCCGCCGGGATGCTCGCGCGCAGGAACGAGAGATCGGTCCGCACACCCCGCTCCGGCATGTTCGGCCCGATGACGAAGTTGGGGTTCTTCTTGACGAGCGTCATGAACTCGTCGTCCACGTCCTTGTCGCGGACGTCGTGCGCGAATGCGTCCACGCCGGCGCGCAGCATCCCCTTCGCATCCTCGAGCGTGTAGATGTGCGTGATCGTGCGGAGGCTTTTCTTGTGCGCTTCGTCGATGGCCGCGCCGTAGATGTCGGGCGTGAGCTTCTTCACCATGCCCAGCCGATCGTCGACCCAGATCTTGATCAGGTCGACTTTCTTGGCGGCTTCCTCGTCGACCGCCGCGCGTGCTTCCGCGGGGTTCGAGACCCAGTGCGGCGCCATCGTGCGCCCGGGCTCGACACCGGTGATGCCGCGTCCCGCGGTGAAGAAGCGGGCGGCGCCCGGAATCTTCCCCGCATTCGTCTCCTCGCGGATCTGGAACGAGATATTGGTGGTGTCCTGCCCCATGCTCTGCG
>Ga0137418_10003819_pt1 | contig 13847 bp, 5 predicted proteins | sample CZODoug3_1_2_16f_FD_122242 | JGI IMG/M metagenome (GOLD analysis project Ga0137418, IMG submission 122242) | Vadose zone soil fungal communities from Angelo Coast Range Reserve, California, USA - CZODoug3_1_2_16fungal (Hybrid Assembly) | ecosystem: Environmental > Terrestrial > Soil > Vadose...
GAGAATCACCAGCAGGCTGGTGAGCTGAATCCACTCATAGCTCGGCGACTTCCCGCAGCGCGTGCAGACAGGACGCTCTGGAAGAATTCTCAGACCGCAATGCTCGCAATACACGGCAACCTCGCTTTTCCCCGGTTGGGGACACCGCCCCAGCAGCAAGAAGCCTACGCCGCGGGGAAGGCCAAGCCTACTGGTCGCATGTGCAGGCTGCACCAAACGAACGGCCATTGCCCGAAAGTCGTAGTTTGATTTACTAGTCCTGCTGGCGCGGGCTGCCATTTATGGGGTCAAAAAGAAAGAGGGCAAGCGCGAAGCCTGCCCTCGGTGAGTTGGTTAAGATTGCCGCTTAAAACTGCAGCAACAGTGCGAACTGCACTTGGCGCGACGATCCGAAGTCTCCGGTCGGGAATCGCGTCGAGCCAATTCGACCGAACGTTCCACTGGTGGCGGTCAGAATCGGATTGCCGAAGTTCGCATTGTTGAAGATGTCGAACATTTCCATCCTGAACTGCAAGTTCAGCCGTTCGGTGATTTTGGTGTCCTTGGTGACCGAGAAGTCCGTATTCACGAAACTCGGCCCGGTTATCGCATTGCGTCCCAGGGTCCCGGGATGGCAGGTGCCTGGCACAGTGGGATAGTTGCTATGGCCGTTGCTGGTGGAAGATGCAACGTTGCTGAAAGTACAGGGAATAGCCAGTGTGGCATTCGGTGTATCCGAGCAAGCCGGAACAACAGGCGGAAGCGCGCCAGGTGTCAGCGGGCCATTGTAATTCACGCATAGCACTGCATTGCTGAACCAATTTGATGGGTCGCCCGATGTGTGTATTGGGGCGAGCAGATCCGGCCGTACTGTCAGGGTAATTCCCGGCCCGGGGCCAATTGCCAGCGTGGGGTTCAGCGGATTTCCGCTCTGTGCCTGGAAGATAATTCCAAATTGCCAACCACTCACAAGACGGTTCCCCTTAAACGGAAGCTGGTAAAATCCGCTGAGAGCAAAGCGATTGCGTACATCGAACTCCGACAATCCGTAATCGCCGCGCGGGTTATAGGCGTTCTGAATAGTGTATGTTTCGCCCGTAGAAAGCGAGTTGTAGTCAAGAGACTTGGAATACGTGTAGGTGGCAAGAAACTGCAGGCCGCGCGACACATGCTTGTTCGCTGTGATCCAAACCGCGTTGTAATGGGAGTTGCCTCCGCTGTTGATCTGGTTGATGGTTGCATACGGGCAGTTCGGATTTGGAGCCTGGCACTGCGCCGGGATGATCGGGCTGGTCAGCGGCAATGCAGGGAATGGCCGAGTCGAACCGTAGAGCCCGTCGGCGACGAGCGGCTGGTTGATGTTCTGCGTGAGTTGCAGGTGCATGTCCGGACCGGGGTCCTTGATGTTGCAGTTGTGAATGATAAAGCCCAGCATTCCCTTGAACTTTGTTGGATCGATTCCGACATCGTAGTAAGCGCCATAAGTGTCGTAAGCGGTGACGAAGTCATTGGTTCCGCAAAAGTCGCTGTTCGGGTCGGTCGTCGCCAAAAAGGGAAAGAGGTTCCAGTTCGCGTAGTTATTGTCCGGGCGATGGTAATGGATGCGCGCCTTGCCGGCGGGAATCGGCGGATCGGTTTGCTGGATGGTGGGAGGCTGCGTGGCGTGCAGGACGCTACTGCCGGAGACCTGCCAGAACTCGTTGCCCTGCGTTGCGGGATTGATGAATTCGTTAGGCCCGGGGTCTTTGGTGTTGCCCTTGTGAATGATGATGCCGACGTTCTGCGCCGTCGAAGTAACACCGACATCGAAGAATGCGCCGAAGCTGTCGCGCCCGGTCACCTGCACGGGGCCGCCGTTGAAGTTGGAAGTGTCTTCGGTGGTGTCACCGAACGCATAGACCGTCCAGCCCAGGTAGTTGCCGTCCGGACGGAAGTAATGGATGCGGACGTGGTTCGCAGGAATAGGAGGAGGCGCTTGGGCTTTAAGCGAAGCAGACGCTGCGCTCAACAAAAAGAAAACAAGAGTGGAAATGGCGGAAAAGAGGGAAGCAGGACGGCGTTGCATGGTTCACACTCCTGGGTTAGTCCGGCGAGCTGTTTTTTTCTGCGGACACTGGCACACGAAATGCCAGTGAGGGGGCCGGACATTTCCGTGACAAAATCACCGGCGCGACGCGCATGATATCGCCGGACTTATGTGTTGTCCAGCGGAATAGCCGCCAGCGGAATAGCCGCCAGGGTCGTTGGTACATGGTTCAGAAAATAATGAGTCGGATTACCGGACCCGTGGCCCCTCCGCCCGCAAAGTGCGTTCTTGGAGGCTGACATGAGTCGCGGACGTGTAGCCGCGCACCGGCAAATTAGTCCGGGCCCTTCCGGCTCATTCTCTCGTGCTGGAGGCGCCGGCGAGAATTCGTGGAGAATTATTGCAAACGGAATTGGACGGTGACGGTCAAGTGCATGGGCACGGGTTTGCCGTCGAGCGTTGCGGGGCGATATTTCCACTGTTTCAAGGCGTCCATGGCCGCCGGCTGCAGCAGCGTGGGGCCGGAAACAATTTTCATCGTGGTCACCCGTCCGTTGGCATCGATCAACGCATCGATGAGGACGTTGCCGGAAACATGCTGGTTTTTGGCGAGCGCCGGGTAGGCGGGGGGCACGGCAGAAATCAGTTTGGCTTGTTGCACATCACCGCCAACGGGAATCGGCGCTGCAGGTGCGGAAGGCTGTTTGTTGCCGCCGGCGATACCGGAGTTGAGGGGGTCCGCGCCGGATTCGGGCTGATCCTCATTGCTTAAAACGATGCCTGCGTCAGGCTCCGCAGTGTTTTGCGCGCGCCCGCTGTGCGTGACTTTGGGAGTTGCCAGGTGGACTGTCCCGAGGATGGGCTTCTTCGGCTGCTCCGCCGCCGGGGGGGCCGCCGTCGAGGCCATCGCGTCGGCGCCGCCGTTTGCCGTTTTCGGCGTAGGTTGCGCATCGCGCGCCTTTGCTGTTGATGCCACTGCCGGCGCGACGCCCAGAGTATTCGGCGCCGCATTGGATTTGGCGGAAGCATTGGTGAGTGAAGCCAGAGCCGTTTGCCCCGGAACATTCGCCGACGGCACCGCATTCCCCTGGGGTTGTGACGGCGTACTCACCGCAGGAAGAGAAGCCACGGAAGCCTGCACGTTCGACGCCGGCGCCAGGCCGGCATGGACGCCGCCGGACTGCTGTTGCATGTACCACCAGCCGCCACCGGCAACGAGCAAAACACCCGCTGCAATCGCTCCGATCAAAATGCCTTTGCGCGAACTCCCGGAAGCGCGATTCCGCGGGCGTTTTTCATCGTCAATCGGGAGCGCGTGGCCAAAGGTGGGAAGCGGCAGTTCGAGAATGTGATGTTGTTCCACGGCCGTGAGGGACTGCGCGGCAGTTTCTTCGAGCTTGGGCTGTTCCGCAAAGCGCTTGGCTTTTTCCTTTTCGATTAGTTCCTGGGTCGAGGAAGGCGCGGCAGCGTTGCGAGCGAGCGGCTCGAGCCACGCCGGAATTCTCGTCTCTTCGTCCTCGAGCGGCGATTTCACCGGGAGGGCCGCGAGTTTCGCGGGCTCAAGTTTGACTGGCTCAACGGGCGCCGGTTCCGGCGCGTGAGCGCGGGACATTTCCAAAGCTTTTGCGGCGCTCTCGGCCAGTTCCTTCTTTATAACGACGGGAGCTGCATGCGGAATTTGCACGGAAACCGTGGCCGGCGTCGCAGGTGCGTCGGAGAACTGCATGCTCGAGAGCTGTTCCTGGAGGCGTGCCGTATGCTTTTTGAGCGTTTCGGTTTCCGGGTCAGCGGAAACCTGCACAAGAGGTGCAGCATCGACCACGGGAGCAGCCGCTTTGGATTCGAAGAGAGAGAGCAAATTCGGAATTGATGACGTCACCGCAGCGGCAGGCGACTTGGCCGGCTCCAGAAAAGAAGCCTGCGAGTCGGTGGCGCGCGGTGAATCAAAAAGCACGGAAGCCGGCGCGGTGGGGTTCGCGGGCGGGAAATTTACCGACAATTCCGGAGCGGCGGACACCGGCGTCGCGGGCACAACCGGAACGACGGACGCAGGCGGCGTTGTCGAGCGAAGGCTCAGTGGAGCTTCCGGATCGAAGGACGTGGACAACGCGGAGGAGAGCGGCGCGACGGGCGCGACCGGCTTCTGCGGCGGAAGCTCCTGCAGTTTCAGCGGCGCGGTGACGGGAGTCACGGGCGCCGTGGGAAAAGCAAATTTTGGTTCGGTGAGCTTTGGCTCGGAGTCTCGCCCCGCGGAAACGGGGGCGGCAGGCTTTGTTGCAATGACACCGGCCGATGACGAACCAGCAGCCACCGGTGCAGGCGGAACGGGCTGCGGGGCAGAACCGAGGCGGTCGCCGGGAAAGCGCATGCCCCAGAAGCCGACCACGGGCTCGGTGAATTCGAGCTCCACGTAGCCGCTCACGTTGCGATAGTTCTTGGACTTGACGACCTGGCAGACGACTTCCTTCTTGGTTTTTTCGTTGGTGAGAAAAAGCAATTGCCCAGGCGCCACGGAAGAAGAAAGCCGGATGACGGCGCCATTGCCGAAAATGAGAACGGTCTTGGTGGACTCGGAGAAAGGCTCGCGCTTTTCACTGCCGTCCACGGCGCGCGCGCCGTTGACGGTGACGGAAACTTCGAGCGCGACGGGCTGCTGTTTGATGGCCGCATCGCCGGATGGCACGGCGGTGGACGCGGGACGCAACGCGGTCTCCGGCCTTCCCGTTTCGATTTCGTTTTCTTTGGCGATAGGAGGCATGGCTGGCACACTCGCGAAACTGAAATTTCGGACCTACCCTGTTCGAAGCTGGGCTCCCCGGTAACCTCATATATGTTCCGCCGCTGCGTGGAGGGTCAGCCATAGTACGTGCGTACTACAGTGGAAACACCTGTCCGTGCGGACAGGTCCAGATTTCGCGCGGGGTCAGGATTGGCGAGAAGTGGGACGGCGTCGGAGGGAAAAAACACGAGAAATGGCAGGAATTAGCGCGAGAGCGGGGGTTGGAAGCGCTGGTCGACTTCGACCTGATAGCCGGTGACGAGTTTGTTGGTTTCGTTGGCCATGCCGATGATGGCTTGAAGCTCCTTGAACATGGCGCCGGTCATTCCCTTGCCGAAGGCGGAAGCGGTGTGCGAGGCGATGCAGTAGTTACAGTTATTGGTGACGCTGACGGCGATGTAAACCAATTCCTTGGTGAGCGGATCGAGCGCGCCGGGGCCCATGATTTGCTTCAGGCTTTCCCAGGTGCGCTTGAGCAGCGCGGGATCGTGGGCGATGGCCTTCCAGAAGTTATTGATCCAGTCGATTTTGCGCGTGGCCATGATGTCGTCGTAGACGGCACGGACTTCGGGGCTTGCGTCTTTGTATTCGATCAATCCGAAGGTGGACATAGGGTCTCCTGGAATACTTGCGCGCACAGCATCCAAGACGGTAACAGGAGGCGGCGCGACTGGATAGTGCCGGCGAGATATTCGAGACGAATCGGATCATGGCATCAGGAGCCGGGCAATTTGAACGGTTTTAATCCAAACGGACTGCTCGAGGTTTAGCCAACCGGTAAGCTGCCTCGCGTGGAACATTTTCCCAAAGAAAAACTTATAGCGCCTCGTCCGTAATTGGAATAGGATGCGGTCGATCGCTTGCACAGAGTGACGGGGATAAGCACTCTGGACAGGGGCGCACGAACACCTTCAACTAAACCCCTGCTCGCGGGCGAGCATCGGCTCTTGATCGTCAACCTGGACTGACAATTAAAGGAGGAACCATGTATCGTCCCTTTATTTGCTTTCTCACGGGCCTGATCCTTTCCCTCACGGCATCTGCCCAGCTCCCCACTTCCACTTTGAACGGAACCGTCACGGATCCACAGGGCGCCGTAGTTGCGGGCGCAAAAGTTGTAATCACCAACACCGCAACCGGCGCGAGCCGGGAAGTTACCACGGCTGGTGATGGCGGTTATGCGATCACCGATCTGACCCCCGGAAACTACTCCGTGCGCGTGACTGCCTCGGGGTTCGCCACGACCGAATTCAAAGAGGTTCACCTTGATGTCGGCCGCGCCCTCACGCTCGACGTTTCTCTCAAGATTACCGGAGCTGGACAGGTCGTTGAAGTGACCGCGGGCGAAATAGCCGTGAACCTCACACAATCAGAGGTCCAGGGGGTGATGGAATCTGGAGCAATTGAGACCCTCCCGTTGAATGGCCGGAACTTTCTGGATCTGGCGTTTCTGATTCCGGGGAACCGCCCGGCGGCGCGCTTTGATCCCACCAAAACAAACACGGTGGAGGTTTCGTCGGCAGGGGCGTACGGACGAGGCGGCAACATCATCATCGATGGCGCTGACAACAACGACGAAGTGGTTGGCGGAACGCTGATGAACCTCCCGGAAGAGGGAGTCGCAGAGTTTCAGATTGCCACCAACAAATACACAGCAGAAGTCGGGCGTTCCTCCTCCAGTATCATCAACATTTCCACAAAGTCGGGGACCAACAATGTCCATGGTACGGAGTACATTTTCTTCCGCCACAAGGCGCTGCAAGGATTACCGGCGACGTTTGACCGAACGCAACCGACTCCGCGTTTTTCACGCGAACAGTTCGGCGGCTCTCTGGGCGGCCCCTTCATTCCCGACAAGCTTTTCGGGTTCCTCAACATGGAATACCTCTATCAGGACCACGCGGTTCCAATCGCGGTGCGGCACTTCACCAACATTGGCACAGGCACCGGCCCGCCGTCCGGGGGATCCGCGCCTGCTTTCGTGCACGATTTCCGGCTGACTTCCAAAGGCGACTGGGTCCCTGATGAGAAAGACCATGTCTTCATTCGGTACGCTTTTGAACGCTCCCTGGATGTTGACAACGGCTTCTTGACTCGGCCCGCGGGGTCGGCCGCAAACCGCCAGCAGTCCCTCAACCGCTATAATTCCGTTCTCATCAGCTGGTCGAGAAACCTCTCGTCACATCAAGTGAACACCCTGATCTACCAAAAGAATTATTTCCTCAACTATATTCCAGCGTTCTCGCCCAACGACCCTTTGACCAATCCGGCCGGGCTGGCCCCGGGCAACGAAATTCGTTTCCCATCGCTGCAGGACGGCGCCAATTACCGTGTCCCGCAACGCACCAGGTTAGCCCGCGACCAGTTGCGCGACACCCTCTATTGGTCCCTCGGCAAGCATAGCTTGAGCTTCGGAGGCGAATACCAGTACTACGGATCCGACATACTCTTTGATCTGTACGGCAGCGGAAGCGTTTTCATGGCAAGCGATTTTCCCACTCAGAATCTGTTCACAGGCACGCCTTGTTCCGCGGCCACCCCCTGCGACGATACGGACATTCCGATTGGCTTTGCATTAAAAAGCGCTGCGCCTTCGAAACTCGCGACACCGCCTCAACCGCCTACCGGACCCTTTGTCCACAACAACTATCTGGGGTTGTTTGTGCAGGATGACTGGCGTTTCAGGCCCGGCCTGACGCTCAATTTGGGACTTCGTTGGGATGGCGACCTCGATTCGTTGGGCGCGACCGACGGCGACAAACCTTGTCCGTCGCTGACGGCGCTTGACCCTACGCACCCGAACTGCGAATACATCCGCAACATCCTCGGGCCGTATAATTCCTCGGCCAGATACAAGAACTTCGGCCCGCGCGTCGGTTTTGCCTGGGATCCCTTCCGCCGTGGCAAGAGCGTGGTGCGCGGCGGCTACGGCATCTACTACGACAGGGTGATTCTGGAGCCCGCCGAGCTTGAAGAGGTGCTCAATGGTCGAGTCCTGCCCCTTTTGGGTCACGCCGGCTCGAATTGCAGCAACGTCGGAGGAGATTGTAGCAAGCCGGGTGCGAAGTACGACGCGGGGACTCCCACTCTCGCTAGCCCATTCTCAGGCGCCCTCATCCCTATAGGTACTGGAGTAAATATCATAGACCCTAGAGCCGCAACCCCTTATGTGCAGCAGTTCACCCTGGGAGTCCAGCACCAGTTTGGAAATGACTATATTCTTTCGGTGGACGGGCTCCTTGACCGAGGCAACCGGCAGTTGGTCCCCAGGTTATTGCGCACCTTGCCGCCAGGAGTTACTACTCCTTTCATCAACTGTCCCAACGGCAGAGATCCTTGCACCATAATTGATCCCGTTACCGGAAAGACAGCAGCGGCTGGGTGTCCCGCCGATCCCACATGCCAGCAGATTACTGAATTCCAGTCTGCGGCGAGAACCTGGTACGACGCCATGCTGGTATCTTTCCAAAAGCGCCCGGGTAGCGGACCGTGGCATCCGGGATACACCATCAGCTACACGCTCTCCAAGACGTTTGACGAGCAGCCGGACGACCAGGTCAGCCCCAGTGGGGCGAACACGGAAGATTCGGCAATCCTCGCCATGCACGTCAACAATATCAGGATCGACAAAGGCTATTCGGTGACCGATGAACGGCATCGCTTCGTGTTCTACGGCAACATGGAAATCCCCTGGAAGATAAATTTGTCACCCATCTGGACGTGGTCCTCCAGTGTTCCGATGGACTCGGTGGTTTCAGCATTGTCGGGCCGGCTGCCGAACATTCCCCGAAACGCTTTGGGGCGTCAGATTGCAAACGGGGCGGCTCTAAACGCCGCTATCGTGGCATATAACGCCTTGCCCCCTTGTCTCTCCAGCGGTAACACCGCGGGCCCAGTTCCCTGCAATGAAGGCAAGCTGCTGAATTCCGCTGGAACCGGGCCGCTCCAGGTAAACCCGAACATCAAGTTTGGCGATTCTTTCAACTCGATTGACATGCGAGTGACCAGGACGTTCCACTTTGCCGAACCGCACACACTCCAGTTTATCGCCGAAGGCTTCAACGTGCTCAACATAACCAACATCCGCGGCACGACCAACAGGAACTACTCCGGGCGCAACAATACGATTGACTCGTCGAGTTTCAACCACGCCCTTGACACGGCGGGGAAATTCTTTGGTTCTGGCGGGCCCCGTGCCTTTCAGTTTGCGCTGCGCTATTCGTTCTGATCCGCTGTTTCGCCGGCAGCGAAAAACATTAGACCCGATTTGCGCAGCTGAGAATCGGCACCGGCGAGCCGTTCAACCTGCTGCTCGTTGCGAAGATCGTCTTCCCATGGCTGCGCAAAGTTTTCGGCAGAGGAGCCGTCACGCACTCGACGGCCCCTTCGCTCTTTTGTGGGTCGATTTTGAGGTTCCTAGCGCCGGCCGGTTAGCAGCGAAGGAATTCGCCGAGGCGCAAGCGGATGCGGCAACGGATGCCGCCGAGAATGACCAGCGTTTTCAGGACTGCGGCCAGAAGTGTGTTCCAGCACTTGCCAAGAAGTTAGCAGGAAGAGGCGAGAGTGGGTAGTGCGGAACGGGAGGTAGGCGCGGGGCAAGGATGGAATTTGATGATGGCGTGGATGAAATTCATTGTCCTTGACACATGGCGCAAGGGCAGGTTAAATCTCAAACACCGCAGCCGTATTGAACTTATGGCTGCACCGATTTTTGAACCGCAGAGGGCGAGCTGGTCCGGGGGCTTGTCCATATTTTCAATAAAAGATTTCGATGCTTTAACTGCATGCGAGGGGTTCGCCACGCGGTTTCTCGTTGAATTTCCATTTTTTAAGTCACGCGGCCGAAAAGGGCGCAGGCGGTTATTGTTTTTGATCTCCACAGGGGGTGTTGGATTATGAAGCGGCTAGTCTTAACAATTCTTGTAATTTTGTCGCTCGTAGCAGCGGCCAAGGCGCAGACGTTCCGCGGCACGATTCTCGGCACGGTGACGGATTCGTCCGGACTGGCGGTGGCCGGCGCTACCGTAACGGTGAAGAACGCAGAGACGGGCCTGGTGAGAACTTCCCAGACCACGGCCGACGGCAGTTATACGGTAACAGAACTGCCCATTGGAACTTACACGGTGACCATCACGCAGAGCGGTTTTCAAACGTCGGTGACCAGCGACGTTGCGGTGAACGTGGCTGGGGAGCGCCGAGTGGATATAGCGCTTAAGCCAGGACAGGTTTCGGAGCGAATCGAGGTTTCCGGCGCGGAGCTGCCCCAGGTGGAGACCACGACAAACGAACTGGGAGGAGTGCTGACCAGCCAGACGGTCCAGGACATCCCGGTGAACGGCCGCGATTACACCAAGCTGATTTACCTGAATCCCGGAGTGGCAGGCTCTCCTGACCAGATATCCGATTCGCCAGGGTCTTTCGGGGAATTCAGCATGAACGGCGCGCGAGGGCGCTCGAACAATTACCTGCTGGACGGCACGGACATGAACGATGGTTACCGGAACGATCCAGCGATCAATGAGGCGGGCGTTTTCGGCACACCGGCGACCATTCTGCCGATCGACGCCGTGGCCGAAGTGCGCGTCATTTCCAATTTTGAACCGGAATACGGGCGGAACGCGGGCGCGGTCGTCAATATCGTGACCAAGAGCGGGACCAATACTTTTCATGGGACGGCGGCGGAATATTTCCGCAACAGCGTGCTGGACGCGCGAAATTATTTTAACCCGGTGAAGAACGCGGACGGCACCTCAAATCCAAAAGCGCCTTTCCATAACAATCAATATGGCGGCTCAATGGGCGGGCCCATCATCAAAGACAAGACGTTCTTCTATGTGGACTATGAAGGACAGCAAGAACCGGTGGGAGTGGTAACTCTTGCGAGCGTCCCCACCGGTACTGCGGCCGACGGCTCGCTGAGCCCCAGCGATGCCAGCAATCCCGTCATCGCAAAATTGCTGGCGGTCCACCCCTGGCCCGCGCCGAATTTGGGAGGGGGCAGGGCTTCCGTGGTTTCACCATCCTTCAACCGGCTAAGCAGCTTGATCGCCAAGATCGACCACAGCTTCGATGCGAACAACCTGGTTACCGGGCGCTACTTTTTCGGGGACAGCGTCCAGTCTTTCCCGCTGGCGCTGACGGCCACGGGCGGACAGTTGCCTGGCTTCAATACCTACACGCCGACGCGGGTTCAGTTGGTTTCTCTTTCTTACGTACACACCATGGGCGCCAGCAAGGTAAACGAACTGCGCTACGGCTGGAACCGGTTCGCGGAAGGCTTTTTTCCGGCGGACCAGAATTTTCACCCCAGCTCAATCGGACTGAATACCGGCACGGGTCCAGCCGACGCCGGTTTGCCCATTATCCTGGTCAGCGGGGTGGCGCAACTCGGCGCGACCAGCAGCGTTCCGCGGCACCGAGTCGACAGCAACAGCCAAGTGATCGACAATTTCTCGTGGAAGATCAACAAGCACGCCCTGAAGTTTGGAGTGGATTTCCACCGCACCAGCGTTCAGCAGTTTTTCGACAAGTACTTCCGCGGCAGACTGAGATTCAAGGATACTTTCGACACTAGTGGGAACCTAATTGCCACCGCTCGCCAAAATTTTCTGGCAGGCAACGTTACCGACGGTTTCCAATACTTCGGCAACTCGACCCGTCACACCTTCGAGAACAACTTTGGTTTTTACTTTCAGGATGGCTTCCGGATCACGCCGCGATTGACGTTGAACTACGGGCTGCGGTGGGACTATTTCGGCGTCGTCGGCGAGAAAAACAACTTGTTCAGCAACATTACCAGCATCTCTCCGGCAGCGGGCACGGGCACGTTTACCTTAACGCAGGTAGGGCAGCCGGGATTGAGCAAATTGTACAACCCGGACAAGCAGGATTTTGCGCCGCGCATCAGTATTGCCTGGGACGTGACCGGAAAGGGCAAGACCGTGATCCGCGCCGGATTCGGTATGTTTTTCGACTCCTTCTCGCAGGACATGGCGCTGGGCCACTTGCCGTACGCGCCGTTCTTCGATCCCGGACCGGCGTATAACAACATCGGACCCGCAGCGATTCTCTCGACTAACGCGCCTAGCGGGGCCATAGTCGCGGGAAGTCCAGTCTATGCGCCGACCACGACCTGCAATTTTGAGTGCGATGTTTTCGGTTTCGACCGCAACATCAAGACGCCGTACATGGAAAACTACAACCTGAATATCCAGCAGCAGATCAGCAGTAAAGCGGTGCTGCAACTGAGCTATGTGGGATCCCAGGGGCATCGGCTGTGGCGCTTCTTCGATCTCAGCCAGCCTAGCACCGCGGCGATTAACGCCGCCGATGTAGCTTGCAACTGCATCAACTCCTTCGGTTCTCCGACCAGTGCAGCGCGCCCTCTAGCAGGTAACCCGTACGGGGCATTTTATGTGCTGCAGGAGAATTCCAGCGGAAAGTCAAACTACAACTCCTTGCAGGCCAGTTTCCGGATCATCGGATGGCACGGGGTTACATCCATCGTGAACTATGCATGGTCGAAGTCCCTGGATAACTCGAGCGACGGTGAAGATTTCGAGCCTAACGCGGCGCAGCCCAACGACAGTACGCGGCCGAACCTGGAATACGGCCCTTCGAACTTCAACCTGCCCCACCGGTTTAGCTGGATTTTCGGGTACGACCTGCCCCAGCTAGGCGGAGGCCTGCAGAAGCTCAAGAATGGCTGGGGAATGAATAGCTCGGTAACAATGCAGAGCGGTCAACCGTTCCAGTTTAACTACAACTTCGAGGACGACTACAGCGGGAGCGGCAACGGTTTCGACCGGCCCGATGTGGTTGGACCGATCGTCTATCATCCTCACGATCCGTCGAATTACATCGATCTGAGCGCGTTCGCGATCCCGTGCACGATCACGGCGGCGGCGCAGTTGAATCCTACGGGAACGGCTGCCGATTGCGCATTGGGCACGAGGCACTTCGGGAATTTGGGCCGTAACGCCCTCCACGGACCTACATTCAAACAGTGGGACTTGGCGATCTATAAGAACACAGCGATCACGGAACGAGTGAAGATGCAGATCCGCGCCGAATTTTTCAATGTGCTGAATCATCCGAACTTTGCCAATCCGTTTCTGCCAGCCTTCATTGCCGATCCAGGATTCAACGGATTTAAGGCCAGCGGGAACCGTGAAGTGGGCCAAGCGGGCTATCCCATCGTGGCCACTGGCGACGTGGGTATAGGAAACCCGTTCCTGGGAGGCGGTGGGCCGCGCGGGATTCAGTTGGCGGCCAAGTTCACGTTCTAGCAGTTGCACGACTTTCTTTGCCGAGAGGGCCCTCCGAGCGGATCGGTGGGCCTTTTTGCTTTTGGATGATCGCTTTGTGGTGACACGCCGCGAGGGTTACAGGCGGCTTGGGCATGTCGCATGGCCCCCGTGTTTTTTTGTAAGTGTTGCATCTACAGGACTTAGAGTTCGTGTAAGTGGTTTAGAATCAACAGTTGCGGGCACTTCTGTAAGTGTTGATAGCAAAGGAGTTAAGAGAAGCGAGAACCCGGAGGCGTTCCCGGCTTCGGTGGAGGAAGCGGCGCCAGAACGGGAAGGCCGGATGGACCTGTCTGCGGACCAGCGGCTGGCCAAGGTTCCTGCCGCGCGGCAGATGGTGGGGCCGCGACTGTTGGCTGGGGTTCGGATGGTTGTTGAGAAGAGTGCTTTGCTCCAGTTGAGGACTGGGTAGGCGAGGTAGTTGATTGCGTTGTGGGGAGTGGCGATGAAGAAGTGGGCTGACGGATATTGGCGGGAGAGTGAACGGAGGCAGGTCCGGGCGACGGAGGCGTGGTTGCGGATGAAGAGGCGAGGTTGGGGGCAGCGGAGTTGGCGGTAGCGGAGCCGGCCTCCTGACTAGATGGTCGGGATGCTCGGGGCGGGCGGGAGTATTTCTGACCGGTCTCCCGACCGGGTCGGGACAGGTTCCGACCGGCCACTACATGCTGAACGAATTCGGTGCTCGTCGGAGGCATTGGAGTGCGCGACGATGGGGCCGGTTGTTGGGGTTGCGTTTGTGGCTGGGCGGGCTGGGGTT
>Ga0137418_10003820_pt1 | contig 13846 bp, 16 predicted proteins | sample CZODoug3_1_2_16f_FD_122242 | JGI IMG/M metagenome (GOLD analysis project Ga0137418, IMG submission 122242) | Vadose zone soil fungal communities from Angelo Coast Range Reserve, California, USA - CZODoug3_1_2_16fungal (Hybrid Assembly) | ecosystem: Environmental > Terrestrial > Soil > Vadose...
GAATGGCACCGCGTGGTGTTCTTCAGCCGGCTCGCGGAAATCGCCGGCGAGTATCTCAAGAAGGGCTCGCAGGTCTATATCGAGGGATCCTTGCGCACGCGCAAGTGGCAGGACAAGGAAGGGAAGGAACGCACTACCACCGAAATCGTCGCCGACCGCATGCAGATGCTGGGCAGCCGGCAAGGGGCGGGCGATGCAGGTGCCCGGGAAGCGAAAGAGCCCGCAGCCGCGGGCGAGAGCAAGGCCGCCAACAAACCGGCGGGCAAGTTCGACGATATGGAAGACGATATCCCGTTCTAGCCGCCTCGACGCCGGCATAGCAGCAGGACTTCCCCGACCTCGGCGGTGTCGATCGGGCCCTGTGCCAGCGCCAGCGGTTTTTGAAAGTGCACGCCCAACCCGGCCGCGAGTTCCTCGGTCGCCTCGTCAAACATGCGACAATTGCGGAAGTGTGACCCGGTTGTGAAATCACCAATAGGCGGCACTGTTCATTCATGAAACCAGACAACCTGACTGTCCTCAGCGAATTCCTGCACAAGCGCGAAAACATCGATCCCGCTCGAGTGACGCCCGAGGCCTTGCTCGAGGAACTCAAGGTCGATTCGCTCATGCTCCTCGAACTGCTGTTCGAATTCGAGGACAGGCTCGGCGTCAAGATACCGCAGGACATTCCGCGACCCAAGACCGTCGGTGACCTGCTGGGGATCGTGGATAAGGTCACAGCCGGACACGGCGTCTGAATGGCAAGCGCGCGACGCGTCGCCGTTACCGGCCTGGGGCTCGTCAACCCTTTTGGTGGGGACCTTTCGGACTTCTTCGGTCGGATGCTGCGCGGCGAATCCGCGATACGGCTCTTTACCCGTGAGGACGAAGTCACCAGGCCGCTCGCCGTCCCGGCGGTTCGTTGCGCGAACTTCGACGCCGACGCGGAGCTTGGCCAATCGCTTTCCTACACCATGGACCGCTACAGCCAGCTCGGAACCGCCGCAGCCCTTTCGGCATGGCGCGATGCCGGGCTTCCCCGGACCAAGGACGCGCCGCGCAACGACTGGGGCGTTTCTTGGGGGACGGCACTGGGCGGTACGCTGACGTTCGAAAAGGGCTATATCGACATGTTGCGCAACGGCCGCGAGCGCGTACCGCCGCTTTCGGTCGTGCTCGGAATGAGCAACGCGGCCGCCTCCCACATATCGATTCAGCTCGGCCTGGGGGCTTCCTCCGCGACGTATTCGGTCGCATGCGCCTCATCGGCCGTTGCGATCGGCGAAGTCTTGCAGAAGATCCGCTCGGGCGAGGCAACGCTGATGGTCGTCGGTGGCTCCGAGGCGCCGCTGTCCTACGGCGTCGTGCGCGCTTGGGAAGCGATGCGCATTCTTGCCCTGGGCGACGAGGCATCCGCCGCGCGCGCCTGCCGCCCGTTCAGCTCCGATCGGCAGGGTCTGGTGCTCGGCGAAGGGGCGGGCGCAATGATCCTCGAGGACTGGGACCACGCGGTTCGGCGCGGGGCCAGGATATACGCCGAATTCGCAGGGTGTGGCAGCACGTCCGACCATGATCACCTCGTCCGACCCAACGTGGATGGACAGATGCGCGCCATGCGCATGGCGATTCACGATGGCGGCCTTACGCCCGACGAGATCGACTACATCAACGCGCACGGCACGGCGACGCGCGAAGGCGACCCGATCGAAATCGCGGCCATTCGCGGCGTTTTCGGATCGCGCTCCACGGCCGTCGCCGTCAGCGCCACGAAATCGATGCATGGGCACATGCTCGGCGCAACCGGAGTGATCGAGGCCATCATCACCGTATTGTCTCTGGCGTCGCAGGAGGCGCCGCCCACCGCGTATCTCGACGATGTGGATCGCGAGTGCGCCGGTGTACGCCACATCACCGGAGGACCTCTGCGCGCGAGCCTGCGAGCGGCGCTGTCAAACTCCTTCGCATTCGGGGGCAGCAACACGGTGCTGGCATTCCGCGCGGCTCATTGAATCTGGGCCGGGGCGTGAATCACGGTGTTCTCAGCCGCCGGATCGCGAGCACCGGGAGCCGCAGCAGAAAACCGAGGATCAGGCGGACGTGCATCCAGGTCAGCAGCGCGTTGTCGCGCCAGTAATTGAAATGCGACACACCGCCCTCGTCGGGGTGGAAATACCGCACCGGCGCAGGCTTGTTGAGCGGGCGCACCCCCGACCAGCACATTCGGACCACCGCTTCCGGGTCGAAGTCGAAGCGCCGCATCCAGAGCTGCTTACGCATCACCTTGCGCAGGGGCATGATCGGGTACACCCTGAAGCCGAACAAGGAATCACCGATTCCCGTCCAGAGCGTTTCGAGGTTGGCCCACCAGTTGGATACGCGACGCCCCTTCACGCGCAGATTCGGCGCGCTCGCGTCGAACACCGGAACTCCCAGCACCATGCAGGAAGGCTCGGCCGCGGAAGCCGCCATGAACTCGCCGATCAGCTCGGGCGGGTGCTGCCCGTCCGAATCCATCGTCAGAACATGCGTGAATCCGGCGGCCTGGGCAAGCTCGATGCCGTGCAGGACCGCCGCGCCCTTGCCACCGTTCCTGGACAATACGATCACCCTCAGACCCGCATCGGCTTGGGCCATCTTGCGCAATCCTTCGGCCGTACCGTCGGTGCTCGCATCCACGACGACCCACACCGGATTCCAGACACGCCGTGCCGCCTGGACCGCCTCATAGACTCGCTCGCCGGGGTTGTAGCTTGGAATCAGGACAAGGTGACTCCGGGAAGCCTCCTTCATCCAGTCCTCATCGTTCGTCAAGCCGGGTGGTGTGCGGCTGCGCCAAGGGTTCGGTGGCATCCATGCCGTTTTTGCGGCCGAGCTCGGATTCGAGATAGGCTTCCATATCCCCGATCGTCTCTCTCAAATTATCCCGAGGCATGAAGCGCCTGCCCAGGCGAAGGCGGTAACGGACCGGGAACGGCGGTATGCGATGAAGCGGCCATCCCTTGGACAGAAAAGGCGATGTGGTTTCGATCATTACCGTCTGGATGGGCACACCCGAGCGCTTCGAGGCGAGGGCCGCCCCTCCCTTGAGGCGATTGATCGGCCGGCGGGTCGTGCGGGTTCCTTCCGGGAAGAGCAGGAGCTGGCTGCCGCCCTTGAGGTTCTCTATCGCCTGCGTCGCCGCTCCCATGAAGCCGTCGTTGCGTATGTAGTCGGAAAAGCGCGCCGCGGCTCCATAGATCGGATTGTCGATCAGGTCGGCCTTCATCACGCAGGCCACGTCGGGCAGGCGCGAGAGGACCATCACCGCATCCAGGAGGCTGGGATGGTTGGGGGCGATGATCAACGGTCCGGCGTCGCGCAAGGCGTCCAGGGCACGCAGATCGAAGCGAAAGGCACCGGTCAGCGCGAGGAGCCAGAGATAGCAGCGAAATCCGTAGCTGGTGACCCACCGTCCGACCACTCTCCCCCGCGCTCTCGGCAGCAGGTGACCCAGGAGTCCCGCCGCTCCGGACCAGATCAGGCACATCAAGCCAAATACGAGCAGTCCGGCATAAACGACAAGGTATCCATAAGCGGCGCGCAGCCCCGTCCGGATCACTAGCGCTGCGGATCCCTGCAAAAGCATGGTTCTCCGTCCTGTTCGTGGGGCCGATTCACCACCCTAACACAGGACGCGGCGGGAATAACTGTCCGTGTTCCGTCGCATTTGCCCAACAGCCACGGTAAAATCCGACCTTCCCGATATCGGGACATCCAGGGAAGCGCTCTCGTGGACGCCAAGCGGCGCGAAGTGTTGAAGACCGGGGGCGGTGTGCTCGCGCTGGCGGCTGCGGCCGGGATCCTCAAGCCCGGCGAGGGGCTCGCGCAGGAATGGAACAAGGCGGCGTTCGACACCAAGAGCGTCGCCGACACGGTTAAGGCCCTGGGCGGCAGCGGATCGAGCCCGAGCGGCGCTATCGAGATCACCGCCCCGGATATCGCGGAAAACGGCGCAGTCGTGCCGGTTGCGGTGGAGAGCAAGCTCCCCCGGACGCAAGCCATCGCCATCCTGATCGAAAAGAACCCGAACACCTTGTCCGCGGAATTCGAGATTCCGGCCGGCACCGACCCCTTCGTCAGCACCCGCGTCAAGATGGCCGAAACGTCGAATGTCTATGCGCTCGTGATCGCGGACGGCAAGTATTTTCACGCGGTGAAGGAAATCAAGGTCACCATCGGCGGGTGCGGAGGCTGATATGGCAGACCCCATGCGCATCCGCGCCAACATGACGGGCGACAAGGTGGAGGTGAAAGTGCTGATGGCCCACGAGATGGAAACCGGCCTGCGCAAGGACGCGCAAGGCAAAATCATACCGGCGCATTTCATCCGTAACGTCACTGTGACCCACAGCGGTAAGACAGTCCTTTCCGCGCAATGGGGAACGTCGGTGTCGCGCAACCCTTTCCTGCATTTCCGCTTCAAGGGAGGGAAGCCCGGCGAGAAAGTGACGATCGCCTGGCTCGACAACCAAGGCGAAAAGAGAGCCGACGAGGCGGTCATTGCTGGCGGCTGACACCGGCGCTCGCGGCGGCGCACATTCCACGAGGAAGGCAGTCATGCGTATTCAGCGCGTCCTGGCCGGGGTGCTCGCAGTGACCTTGCCGTGCTTTTCCCCGGCCCAGCAGGATACCCAGAAGGAAATCGAGCGCTATCGGCAGATGCTGCAGGAAAGCAATCCTGCCGAGCTGTTCGAGGCGCGCGGTGAGGAACTGTGGAAAACCCGGCGCGGGCCGAAGAACGCCTCGCTCGAGCGGTGCGATCTCGGGCTCGGACCTGGTGTCGTCAAAGGCGCCTACGTGCGGCTTCCGCGGCACTTTGCGGACACCGACCGCGTGCAGGACGCCGAATCGCGTCTGGTCACCTGCATGGTGGCGCTGCAAGGGTTCACTCCCGAAGAAGCCAGACGTCACCCGTTTTCCGGGACGGGAGCGCCAATGATTACGGCGGACCCGTTTTCCGGCGTGGGTCAGCGGTCGGTGATGACGGATCTGGTGGCCTGGATCGCATCCGAGTCGCGCGGCATGACGATTGCCCCGCCGATGTCCCACCCGAAAGAGCGCTTCGCCTATCAGGCGGGCGAAAGGCTTTTCTACTACCGCGCCGGACCGTATGACTTCGGCTGCGTCACCTGCCACGGCGAAGAAGGAAAACGGATCCGGTTGCAGAATCTGCCGAAAATGACCAATGCCAAGGATGCGCAACGCGCGTTCGGCACCTGGCCTGCATACCGCGTCTCGGAAGGCGAGCTGAGATCCATGCAATGGCGAATGTGGGAGTGCATCCGGCAGATGCGCTTTCCGGAACTCGAGTTCGCTTCGGATGCGTCAATCGCGCTGATAACGTACCTCGCGAAGAAGGCCGAAGGCGGCACGTTCGACGCCCCGGCGATCAAGCGATAGGGGGCGAAATGCAGCCGAGAATGATTCTGGCGCTTGCGCTTTGCGGTATCGGGGTCGCCGGATGCGCGACCCGGCCCTCCGATTCCGAGGCGGAGCGCGCGGTAGCCGAGATGATCAAGGCATCGTTCAAGACGCGCGGCCAGGCGACGATCGATCGCCTGAGCCAGGATGACGCGCAGGCGCTGTGCAGCAAGCACGCCGGAGAATTGCCGAAAGGCATGAGCGACGGGATCGAAAAAGTGCAACAGGCGGCCCTCCGCTATCCGAGCTCCGGAAAGCTCATGGGCGACTGGCGCCAAGGAGAGCGCATCGCGCAAAGCGGGGTCGGCAAGCAATTCACCGACGACCCGAACCGGCCGGCGGGTGGCAGCTGCTACAACTGCCACCAGCTCTCGAAGCAGGAATTGTCTTTTGGTACCATCGGGCCGAGCCTCTACCAGTTCGGCAAGCTGCGCGGCTCAAGCGAAGCGATCCAGAAGTACGCTTACGGCAAAATCTACAACGCCGAGGCATTCGCTGCCTGCTCCAACATGCCGCGCTTCGGCCACAACGGAGTGCTGACCGAGGAGCAGATCACCCATCTCGTGGCGCTGCTGCTCGACCCGGAGTCCCCCGTCAACAAGTGACGCTGTCGCGTCGCGAATTCCTGCAGGCGCTCGCCGCGGCGGCGGCGGCCGGGCTTCCCCTGGCTGCGCGTCCGCAGGACGAAACTTTCTACGATTTGCCGCCTTTCGGCAACGTGTCGCTGCTGCACTTCACCGATTGCCACGCGCAGCTTTTGCCGCTGAGCTTCCGTGAGCCGAGCGTCAATCTCGGCGTCGGGGGGAGCAGGAACCTTCCGCCGCATCTGGTCGGCGAGGCCTTGCTCAAGCATTTCGGGTTCCGGCCGGGAAGCCGCGAAGCGCACGCCTTTACTCACCTCGATTTTGCGCGAGCGGCGGAGAGGTACGGAAAAATGGGCGGCTTCGCCCATCTTGCCGCGCTCGTGAAGAAGCTGCGCGCAGAGCGCGGCGCGAGCCTCCTGCTCGACGGCGGCGACACCTGGCAGGGATCGGCGACCTCGCTGTGGACGCGAGGGCAGGACATGATCGAGGCGCAGAAGCTGCTCGGCGTGGATATCACGACCGGACATTGGGAGTTCACCTACGGCGCCGCGCGCGTCAAGGAAGTCGTGGAAAGGGACTTTGCGGGGAGGATCGAGTTCCTCGCGCAGAACGTCGAGACCAGCGATTTCGGCGACGCGGTGTTCAAGGCGTACACGATCCGCAGCCTGGGCGGCATTCCGGTCGCCGTGATCGGCCAGGCGTTTCCGTACACGCCGATCGCCCATCCGCGCCGTTTCGTCCCCGACTGGAAGTTCGGCATCGAGGAGCGGCGCCTGCAGAGCACCGTGGACGAAGCCCGGGGCAAAGGCGCCCAGGTCGTGGCGCTGCTCTCGCACAACGGCATGGACGTCGACCTCAAGCTCGCGCGGCGGGTCGCAGGAATCGACGTCATCCTCGGGGGCCACACCCACGACGGGGTGCCCGCGCCGGTGGTGGTGTCGCATGCAAGCGGCAAGACGCTGGTCACGAACGCAGGCTCGAACGGAAAATTCCTCGCGGTTCTCGATCTCGAGGTCCGGGGTGGCCGGATCGCGGGGCATCGTTACCGGCTGCTGCCGGTGTTCGCGAACCTCCTGCCCGCCGATCCCGAGATGGCGCGGCTGATCGCGACGCAGCGCGCGCCGTACACGGGCAAGCTCTCCGAAAAGCTCGCGGTGACCGAAACGCTTCTCTACCGCCGCGGCAATTTCAACGGCTCCTTCGACCAGCTGATCCTCGATGCCCTGATGGAAGCGAAAGACGCCGAGATCGCGTTTTCGCCCGGCTTTCGCTGGGGCACGAGCTTGCTGCCGGGTGAAGCGATCACTTTCGAGCAGATCATGAACCAGACCGCGATCACTTATCCCGACACCGTCGTGACGAGGATGACCGGAGCCGCGATCAAGGTTGTCCTCGAAGACGTGTGCGACAACCTGTTTCACCCCGATCCGTACTATCAGCAGGGCGGAGACATGGTGCGGGTGGGCGGGATGACCTACGGCTGCAGACCCGGCGCGACAATCGGCAGGCGTATCGACGACATGCGCTTGCGCGGGCGCCCGATCGAAGCGGACAAGCTCTACAAAGTGGCGGGGTGGGCGCCGGTCGCCGAAGGCGCCCCGGGCGAAAACGCAGGTGAGCCGATGTGGGAGGTGTTGAGCCGCTATCTTCGCGACAAGAAAGTCGTGAAACCGCGCAAGCTCAACCTGCCGCGCCTTGTCGGAGTGTCCGGAAACCTCGGCATCGCGTGAATCGCACGACGCTGCCATCGGGCCGCGCGCGCGAGAAGGAGCTTGAAAGCTACGGGGGCGTCCCCACTACTTCGGGGTATAATTTGCCCCGCTCTGGAGGCGCCATGCCGATCTACGAATACCGTTGCACGTCCTGCGGGTTCCAGAAGGAATACCTGCAGAAGATCAACGACCCGGTGATGACCGTCTGTCCCGAGTGCGAGAAGCGGACCTTCTCCAAGATGATCACGGCGGCGGGGTTCCACCTGAAAGGCAGCGGCTGGTACGCCACCGACTTCAGGAACAGCGGCGCCAAACCGGCGGCGAAGAGCGGCACGGACAAGAGCGACACAAAAACCGACGCGAAGTCCGACGCGAAGTCAAACACGAAATCCGATGCGAAGTCCGACACCCCGTCCGGCGGCAAGTCCGAAAGCAAGACCGAGAGTAAGACCGAAACCAAGTCCGAGTCGAAATCCGAAGCCGTCAGCAGCGGGGCAGGCGTTCGTCCTTAGCGTGGAACGCCGCCGGGGAGTGGGCGGTGCCCGATGAAAAAATACCTCATCACCGGGCTCTTGATCTGGATCCCGCTCGCGATCACGATCTGGGTGCTAGACCTGATCGTGTCCACGATGGACCAGTCGCTGCTGCTCCTGCCTCCGCAGTATCAGCCGCAGGTCGTGTTCGGCCGCCAGATTCCCGGCCTGGGCGCGCTGCTCACCGTGGTCGTGGTGTTCGTCACCGGCGTGCTCGCCTCCAACATCTTTGGACGGCGGCTGCTCTCGTTCTGGGAGAACCTGCTCGGCCGGATTCCGGTGGTAAAGACCATCTACAGCGCCGTGAAGCAGGTGAGCGACACGCTGTTCGCCCCCGGCGGACAGGCGTTCAGCAAGGCGCTCCTCGTCCAGTATCCCCGCGCGGGCAGCTGGACGATCGCGTTTCTCACCGGGCGGCCGGGAGGCGATGTCGCCAATCACCTGCACGGAGACTATGTGAGCATCTATGTCCCGACCACGCCGAACCCGACCTCGGGGTTCTTCCTGATGATGCCCAGGGCCGACGTGATCGAGCTCGACATGAGCGTCGACGAAGCGCTCAAGTACGTCATCTCGATGGGCGTGGCGTCCCCAGAGCAGCCCGGCGCGAAAATCCAGCGCTAGGGCCCGACAGCGGGCGTGGGCGGCTATCCATAAATTACCACTCCTAGTATCCTTTGGCATCCGCGGTATGGTTTTGGCGCTGAACAGACTGACGCGCATAAGAATATTCACTTATGGGAGGAGATGACAATGCGGTTTATCCTTGCTTTTCTTGCATTGCTGATTTTCTCAAATTTTGCCGCTGCCGTTTTGGTTGAAGACGATGTGCAGCGCTATATCCAGATATTCAGTGGCGAGAAAAAGCTTCACTCTGACGCTGCCGATACGTTTTCTTGGATGGGTCTTTCCGATACTCGTTTGTTCGATATTGTCGAAAAGCGTCTATTGGAGGATGCCGACGCGAGCCGGGACAACAGGAACGAAAGGAACCGGGTAGCCAGGTACATTCGCTCGCTGGGTTTCTCGGGCCAAAACAAATACGAGCCGACGATAAAAAAATTCCTCGGGAACGCCGGTTATGACAGGTTTGCGCGCGCCGCATTGCAGGATCTTCCGGATTACAACAAGTGGAATCCCATCATTTCGAATCGTAGCTCTTTCGACCCGAAGTTTAGCGACAACGTGAATCGAGTTGCGAATATGCTGCGATCCGATGATTTGCTATTGCAGCGTGTGGGTGCAAAGAGAGTCTATTTCGATTCCAAGGACGATATTTTGCTGGAGCTCTTGGCGCAGAAGTTGCGTGCCAATTATGCAAGAACCGATCTGAACGACCGGGAGCGTAGCGATTCCGTCGCTTGGCAGGCAAAAGCCTTGGGCAGCTCAAAAAATGACAAATATGTAGCTCTCCTCCGGGAGGTGAGTGAAAAGGCCGTCGCGCAACCCGTCGTAAAACACGCGAAGGAAGCGCTTGAAAAATATTACGGTATAAGAAGTCGTTAAGACCGAAGGCGGCTTTACGCGGGCGCCTTCCTCGCCACCACCAGCAACTCGGTGGCCACCGGCGGCCTGCGCACGAGCCCCAGCCTTCGCGTGACGCCAAAGTCCGGCAGCGACCACCACGGCGTCGAGGTGCGCACGTCCGCATCGCCAAACACGAAGCCTGCGGCGCGCACCAGATCGAGATAGCCTTCGGCCGGCTTCTGCACGTCGCGTGGATGGCGGAAAAGCAAGCGCACCACCCACGTCTTGATGAACGCTTCGCAGGATTCCGCCAGCAAGAGCATGCCGCCCGGCGCGAGCACGCGATGCAGCTCGCGCAACGCGCCCTCCTGGTTGGCGACGTGGTGGATCAGCTGGTGGCAGAAAATCACGTCGATGGACGCATCGGGCAGGTCGAGCCGCGTGACCGAACTGCGCTTCAATTCGACCGGGCAGCCACACTCCCGGGCCGACTGCGCCGCACGCTCCAGCAGCCGGGGGTCGATGTCTACGCCGACGATTTGCTTGGGAGAAAATGCCTGCTGCAGCAGCGAGAACACCCGCCCTTGCCCGCAGCCGACATCCATCAGACGGTTGAACGAATCGGGCGCATGCGTGCCCGCCAGCTGCTTCAGATCCGCTATCGCGCGCGCCAGAACCCTTTGAAGCCACATGTCGGTGCTGAGAAACCACCTGCCGAAAGCGGTATCGGGGACCCAGTCGCGCGCCATCGAATCCATAGATGCAATGATAGTCGATGACCGATTTGCCTGAAAACGGTCGAGGCAGCGCTCTGCAGGGTGCCGGGCTGCTTGATCGTCCGGGGGTTTTGCCCTAGCCTCCCTGGAAATGGGGGTCTTGAAATCACTGCGTCGCTTGATCTCGCGCCAGGCGCTCGGCGTCGTGGTGCTCGTCGCCTACCCCGTCCTCACGCACGCCGCAGTCACCACCGGGCTCGGCTATTTGGCCTCGGCGGCGTGGCTGTGTCTCGCTGCGCTGCTCTATCTTTCCTTTCCGGGGAAGTGGGGCTTGGCGGGTTTCGCGCTGCTCGCGGCGGCGCCCCTCGTCGCCGAACCTGACGTGCTGCTCAAGCTTCCGCCCGTCGTCTTCAATGTCGCCCTGGCCGTCTGGTTCGGGAGGACCTTGGCGCGGGGTGAGGAGCCGATGATCAGCTGGTTCGCCCGCCTCGTGCGCGGAACGGAGGTTCCTGCGGATCTCGCGCGCTACACGCGATGGTCGACGGTCGTCTGGACCGCGTTTTTCGTGAGCATGGCGGCCGCGTCCGCGGCGCTGGCGATGCTGGCGACGCCCCATACGTGGTCGGTGTTTACGAACGGCATCGACTATATTCTGGTGGGCGCGCTGTTCGTCGGCGAGTACGTCTTCCGGCGCGTACGCTACGGGCATCATGAGCACCGTCCCCTCGTCGACGTGGTCCGAACCGTGGTCCGCGCGGGCAAGCTCGCGCCGCGCCGGACCGCGCGCAGATGAACGCCCCGGCGAATTCGCCCTGGCTCGAGCAGCGGGAGCGGGGCAGCCGCAGCGCGACGCGACTCATGAAGTGGCTCGCTTTGCGCTGCGGGCGGCGCATCGCCCGTCTGTTGCTGTATCCGATTTGCGCCTACTTCCTCGCATTCTCGCCGCGCGGACGGAGCGCGTCGCGCCAGTATCTCGCGCTCGCCCTCGGCCGGCAGCCGCGCCTTGCCGATCTCTGGCGGCATTGGTTTACCTTTGCCGCGACGGTCCTCGACCGCGTGTATTTCGTCGACGGCCGGTTCAGTGGCTTCGACATCGAGGTCAGGGGATTGGACCTTCTGCAACGCACGCTAGCCAAGGGGCGAGGGTGCCTTTTGCTCGGGGCGCATCTTGGCAGCTTCGAGCTGCTGCGTACGCTCGCGCACCCGCACGGGTTGTCCGTCAGTGTCGTGATGTACGAAGACAACGCCGCGAATATCACCGAAGTGCTGAACACCCGGCTCGATCCGGCGATCCGTGAGCGCATCATCGTGCCCGGAGGGGCCGACACCATGTTGCAGATCGCCGAATGCCTCTCGCGCGGCGAGCTCGTGGGCATGCTCGGCGACCGCCCGGCCGGCTCCGAGAAGACGGTCACGTGCCGCTTTTTCGGGCGCGATGCCGTCTTTCCCCAAGGGCCGCTGCGGCTCGCCCTGAGCCTGCGCGCTCCCGTGTACCTGGTCGCCGGCCTGTACGAGGGCGGCAAGCGCTACGTCGTTCACTTGGAACCGTTCTGCGAAGAGCCGAGTGCAGACCGCGCCGAAGGGGTCGCGTGGGTCCGCGAATGGGTCCAGCGATACGCCGAGAGGCTCGAGCATTTCTGCCGCCTCGCGCCTTACAACTGGTTCAACTTCTATGATTTCTGGAGCAGGTCTCCGCGCTAGGATCGCAGGCGCGGCGTCGGTGCTGCTCCTTGCCGGCTCGCTTTCGGCTGCGGCGCAGGAGGAGCCCTGGGACTTCGCACGGCTGATGGCGCAGCTCGCCCAGGTGCAGACGACCCAGGCCCGGTATTCCGAGGTCAGGCGCGTCGCGGTGCTGCAAAAACCCCTGCAACTTTCCGGCACCTTGCGCTATGAACGTCCTGCGCTGATCGAGAAACGCCAGATACTGCCTTTCAGCGAGGTGATTCGCGTGGACGGCGACTGGCTGACCGTCGAGCGCGAAGGCAAGACGCGACGCATTGCGCTGTTGAACGAGCCGCTGGTCGGGACGCTCGTCGAGAGCCTGCGCGCAACGCTTGCCGGCGACGGCGCGGAGCTCGAGCGGCTCTATTCCGTCAGGGTGGGAGGTACGAGGCAGCGCTGGACGCTGGCGCTTACCCCGAGGGAGCTCGAGGTCGCGGGCGTCGTGAAAAGCATAGGCATTGCCGGCTCGGGTTCGCGCATCGTTCGTCTCGAAATCCTGGAACCGGGTGGAGACGGATCGGTGATGACCATCCACGAAAAATCTCCGTGATGCCCTATCGGCGCACGGCGCTGCTCACCTGGCTCGCGATCGTTGCTGCGAGCGCCTGGTGGACCGCGCGCCACGTGGTCGTCACCAGCGATTTGACGGCCTTCCTCCCAGCCGCCAGCGGCCGCCTCGAGCGGCTCCTCGTCGAGCAGCTGCGCGCAGGCGTGGCCTCCCGCACCATGCTGGTCGCGATCGAAGGCGGCGCGCCGCCTGAGCTCGCGCGCTTCTCCCGCGAGCTCGCGCGCGCGATCGCACTCGACCGGCGCTTCGACTATGTCATGAATGGCGCCGCTGAATTCACTCGAGGCGCGCGCGAGCTCGGATTGAAGCATCGCTATCTGCTCAGCCCGACCGTGAGCGCCGAGCGCTTCAGCGAGCAATCGCTCGCCCGTGCGCTGCGCGGGAACCTCGAGCGGTTCGCGACGCTCGAGGGAACGGCGTTGAAGGCGATGATCGCGAGCGATCCGACGGGCGAACTGCGCAGCCTCGCCGAGACCGCGGGTCAGGGCGCGCCCGCATCCCGGCACGGCGTCTGGTTCTCGAAAGACGGCGCTCGCGCGCTCCTTGTTGCGCAGACCGCAGCCTCCGGAATTGATGCCTTGCGCCAGCAGGAGGCGGCTGACGCCTTGGCCGACGCCTTTCGACAAACCGGAGCGGGTCCCGAATATCGCGTGTTGATCACCGGGCCGGGCGTGTTTGCCGCACGCACGCGCGCGGCAATCGAGCACGACACCCGCTGGCTCACGGGCCTTGCCGGCGCGGTGGTCCTCCTGATATTGGTCCTTGTATACCGTTCTCCCGGCCCCGTGGCGCTCTCCGCGCTGCCGGTGCTGACGGGCCTCGTCGTAGGAGTCGCGGCGGTGGGCGCGCTGTTCGGCAGCGTTCACGGGATCACGCTCGCCTTCGGCGCGACCGTGATCGGCGAGGCGGTCGACTACCCGTCCTACGTCTTCACGCAGCGCAAGGCCGGCGAATCACTCCACGACATCCTGGCGCGAGTCTGGCCGACCTTGCGCCTTGCGGTGCTCACCACCGTCTTCGGCTCCCTCGCGCTGCTGCTCTCCAGCCTCCAGGGCTTGTCGCAGCTCGGCGTTCTGTCGATGGTCGGCGTGCTCGCGGCGGG
>Ga0137418_10003821_pt1 | contig 13846 bp, 13 predicted proteins | sample CZODoug3_1_2_16f_FD_122242 | JGI IMG/M metagenome (GOLD analysis project Ga0137418, IMG submission 122242) | Vadose zone soil fungal communities from Angelo Coast Range Reserve, California, USA - CZODoug3_1_2_16fungal (Hybrid Assembly) | ecosystem: Environmental > Terrestrial > Soil > Vadose...
TGTAATCCACCCGAACTCTGGAGTGCCGAGATTGTGGCGGGCCGCTCCGGAAATTTATAATTCTCCGCCGCCCATGTTTTTAATCTTGGAGGAGTCAAAGGGATTGCAAGAACTGGTGCCGATAGACGAACAGCTGCCAGGAGCAGACAAGACACAAAAACAGCCCTCGTAATTCCCAAACCGACGGGTCTCGTCCCAAAAACCAAGGGCCGGATGCATCGCATCGTCCACAAAACGAACCCAAAAACCAAGGCAGTTATGGGCGCAGCGTAATGCGCCTGGAAAATGAAGGGCAACAGCATTCCAGCGAACGAAGCGCCGGCAACCGACAAGAGAAATCGCAAGGGTGCGGAAAGGTCCGAAAGTTTCGCTCCGTAAGGCAATGCGAACGGCAGCATCAGGAACGGGACCGTCAGCATCGGACCGAGATAGAAAAGCCAGAAGAAGAAAATACGGAGGCAGGTGTTGGATAAAGGATGCTGTGCGGCGAAATTGAAGAGATCGCGCTGTGCGTCATAAAAATCTCTTTGCGCGGATGAAGTATAGGAAAGCGCTGGCTTGAGGGGCACCCACGGGAAAATTGGGACACTTGAATATGTGCTCTCATACACGAGATAGGGAGGCCGGAATGGCTGCCCCGTCGTCTTAAAGAAGTACAGCGCCATTGCTGCGAAGGTAACAGTTACGATGATTCCGAGCGGAAGAATTACCCGCAAAAGTTTCGTCTGGGTTCGCTGCTCATCTTTCTTAAGCAGCCAAACGAGAAGAGCAATCCCAATCGGAGCCGCCAAGAACACGCCCTCGTATGGCCGGCTATTGAACAGCAGCGCCAAACCGATTCCCATCCACGCCACGTCCCAGGCTCGTTGTTTTTCCTTGATCCGTGGGAGAGCACCCAGCACCAACGCCCCGCCCAGCGCCGCAACGGCACCACCCCAGTAGCTGTTTGCCCAGTAGCTGAAAGTTCCCAGCCGAATTACGGCAAGTATGCCGCCCAACAGCGCCCAGTCCGGCGGCAGCCACCCTTGCAGCATCCAGCAAATCGCGGCGCACATCAGCGCCGAGCTCAGCAGAACGCCCCAGAACGGATGCGCGAACACGACTTGGCCAATCGCCAAAAATACTCCCTGCGCTGGGTAATATTTGGAGACGTAGGTAGGAACCATATTGACGTGAAACGTCTCGAAGTGAGTCCACATCGGGTGCGTTGGGTTCGCGAGCCGCCCGTGCGCGAACGTATCAGCCATTAGCAAATAACTGAACTCGTCGTGTATCGCGGGGTCAGGCACCGGCAGAACCGGCAAAACGGCGAGCCGGGCAACGACAGCCAAGATCCCGACCACTGCCACGGACAGCGCGCGGCGCTGGGCGAACCGGCTAAAACTCGATTCGATGCGCCCGAACCAACGCGAGCCCCAATGCGGAAACGCGAAGGCCCACAGAATCGCCACTACGCTGAGGCATATTTCAATTCGCAGCATTTTTTACCTTGGGGCTTACCTTGGGCAAACCGAATGTACAACATAACGCACTAAATGGCACAAATCTCCCTGCGAAAGGGTGCAAGTTCTCGTCCAGTTTCCCAATTAGTTGCTATTACCTCCTTGTTAAATTCGGTTTTCAGAGAGGGACCGCCAGCCCGAATGTAGCTTACTCATGAGGAAAGGTTTTTCCCTAGTAAGCGCAAGGCTTTGGCACTGTTCACCCTCCCGCTGACCGGCGACTTGCCTTGCGAGGCTCCTATGTGACTCTGATTCAGCAACTTAACATTCGCGGTAGTGGTGCGAACCTGGGACGAGTTGGTTCAGCGCGTGCTCTATAGATGCTCAGGAATAGTCCCCACTCAGTTCTCGGTCTTTAAAAGATACGCGGTGTCCAGAACCAGAATCTTGGTGTGGGGATTGGTGTGTCTACAATTTCAAATTGACGAAGGAGATTCGAATGACGTTCTCACAATTGATCAGCAAGTTCCATCAGGAAGAATCGGGCCAGGATTTGGTGGAGTACGCTCTGGTTCTGATTGCCGTTGCCTCTGGCGTTTTGGTCGGCTCGTCCACTCTATCCACCGACTTCGGTGTTTGGATGGGAAAGCTCAACACCAAAATCAGCGGCTACTTGACTTAACCAGGCTACGGCGCAGGGCAGCACTTGGCCGCCCGGCGCCGGGCCTCGCTTTCGCGGCAATGCGTGTACTGGCTCGGACAACTCTTCCTTTGTTGCAGCTCAGGGACGAGGCTGGGTTGGTGTAGTTAATCAAAATTTAAAGAAGGAGATCTCTAAAATGTTTGCACAGTTCATTAGCACGTTCCATCAAGAAGAGTCAGGTCAGGACCTAGTGGAGTACGCCCTGGTTCTGATTGCGGTTGCCTCTGGCGTTTTGGTCGGATCGTCCACTCTATCCACCGACTTCGGTGTCTGGATGACAGGCCTTCAAGCCAAAATTAGCACCTACCTCACTTAACCAGGGTACGGCGCCGGGCGGCTTTTCACCACGCGACCCAGCGCCGGGCCTCGGTCTTGAAGTGTTGCCCTTTTGCCGATTCGGACGCTCGACGCGGCCGTGGCGGGAGACTCAGTACCGGTTTATCGAAACGACCTTTATGAACTCGGCTCAATTCATCGCGATGCTGGCCGTGACCGTGGCAGTGTATGCCGCGTTCACTGACGTTAAGGCGCGACGCATTCCCAATCGGCTGACTTACTCAGCCGCGCTGATTGGCTTGGGACTGCAAGGTGCGTTCCATGGATGGCGAGGGTTGCTGCTCAGTGCTGGCGGGGGCCTTCTTTTTGGAGGCGTCTTGATGCTGTTTCATCTGGTTCGGGCAATGGGAGCCGGGGACGTGAAGCTGGCTGCGGCGCTCGGCTGCATGGCAGGTCTCGCCGGGTCGCCACAGCTCATATTTGCTACCGCAGTGGCGGGAGGCGTACTGGCCGTGGTCTTTATTGTTGCGTCTGGCCGGATCGTCGAGACGCTCTGGAACACCGTAGGTGTGGTGGCATTTCACGCGCAGCACGGACTGAAGATCCACCCCACCGTTAATCTTGATAACCCCGGCGCAGTGCGGATGCCGTATGGGCTGGCATTTGCCGCCGGCACATTGTACTGGGCTGTTTCTACGCAGTTGTGGAGGTAATTTATGGGACCGCGAAGACTTGGTATCGCTCTAATAGCCGCCCTGGTGATCTCGTTGGGGATCACGTCCGTTTTCTATGTACGCATTGCTCGCACGCAGGGCAGCTCCCGCCCGAAGACCAGGCGCATCATTGCGGCTGCGGTTGCTTTGCAACCGGGCGCTCCCATTGCCGTTGAAAACCTGACGGAGATCGACTGGCCACAGAACGTGCCGCTGGAAGGGCTAATCGAAAAAAAGGAAGACATCACAGGCCATACGCTGATGTACGCGGTCGCGGTACAACAACCGGTGCTGCGCCGGGACCTGGCCTCCAGCGCCAGTTTGGGTCTGTCGGCCAAGATTCCAGACGGCATGCGAGCGAGCGCCGTCAAGACCAACGAGGTCACCAACATTGCCGGATTTATTTTTCCCGGTTCTCGCGTGGATGTGCTGGTTACCCTAAAGCCCGACAACAACGCCGCAAGCATGGAGACGCGCACGGTGCTGCAGAACGTGCTGGTGTTGTCCACCGGAACGAAGATCGACCCGGACCCGAACGGCAAACCTGAAAACGTAACTGTAGTCACGCTGCTGGTGACTCCCGAACAATCAGAAAAACTGGCGCTGGCGCAGAGCCAGGGCACCGTCCATTTCGTGCTGCGCAACGGCGGAGACGCGGCGAGTCCGGACGTCCGTCCGGTTGATTTTGCGGAACTGGCCGGAATTGAAAAGAAGCCGGTCGAGACTGTGGTGAAACACGCGAGACAGGCAGCCGCGATAGCGAAGGTTCCGACGGTTTACTCGGTAGAGACGGTGATAAACGGTAAGTCAACAACCGCCCAATTTCCCGTTAACCGGGAATAGGCGAAGGAGACCATTCTGCAAGTCCATCTCACAACACGTTGTCTGTTGGTGTTATATACGTTGACTGTCCTGGTCCTTCCCGGTCCTGCGAGTGCGCAGATCCCTGCCGCGCCCGCCACGCAGGAGAAACTTTCTGCGGAACCGGCTGCGCCGCAGACGGCGCCCACCGAGAACGCGGGGAACCAGGTTCTGCACATCCTTGTTGGCCACTCGGCGGTGATCCGCACCGATCCTCGCCTGCAGCGCGTGTTGGTTGGCAACCCGGCGGTTGTCACGACAGCGACGACCTCACCTAATGAAGTGGTGGTGACGGCGACAGCGGCCGGCAGCAGCAGCATCATTCTCTGGCAGGAGAACAATCAATCGCGAATCATTGAAGTGTTCGCCGATGTGGATGTGTCGTTTCTGCGAGACGCGATTGCACGCGGATTGCCCGGAGAGGACGTGGAGGCAGAGTCTGAAGAGGGCAGGGTGGTCCTGACCGGGACTGCCTCGTCCTTAGCGGTTGCCGAACAGCTCGGGAAGATGGCGGCGCCATTTTCGAAGGAAGTTTTGAACACCGTCCAAGTGGCGCTGCCGCACCGGCAAAAGCAGATACTGCTGAAAGTGAGATTCGCCCAAGTAGATCGCACGAAGTCCACGGCCTTCGGCATCAACCTGCTCAGCACCGGAGCCGCGAACACGCTTGGGACGGTGACCACACAACAGTTCGGGACACTTGGTCTCGGCGACACGGGCAAGTTGACAGGCGTCATTGGAGCGCCCAATAAAGGGGTTACAACCACAGAAACAATTTCCGACTTGCTAAACATCTTTATTTTTCGGCCTGATCTTAACCTGGGCGCGACCATTCGTGACTTGCAGCAGCAAAATGTGCTGCAAATCCTGGCCGAGCCGAACCTGCTGGCAGCGAATGGAGAGAAGGCGAGCTTCCTGGCTGGCGGAGAATTGCCCTACCCGGTAGTCTCCGGCGCAGCCGGACAATCTACAATCAGCGTTCAGTTCAAGCCCTTTGGGGTGAAGCTGGAATTTACGGGATATATCGAGAGCGATAACACTATCCGGTTGAAAGTCTTCCCGGAGGTGAGCTCGCTGGACTTCACGAATGCGGTAACTGTCAGCGGATTTGTGCTGCCGGCGATTGCGACTCGCCATGCGGAGACCGTGGTGGAGTTGCGAGACGGCCAAAGTTTTAGCATCGCCGGCCTTCTGGATCAGAGAACCACGGCGCAATTTTCCAAGGTGCCAGGTATTGGAGATATTCCGATATTGGGACAGCTATTCCGGTCCAGGTCGGTAAACCGGATTAACTCCGAACTAGTAGTGATCGTCACGCCATACATTGTGGATCCGGCGGCAGCGCCAACTGCTGCGCCGGAGCTGCCCAAGGCGCCGATCGCTCCGCTGGAGCAAAAGCATTTTGACACGACGATCCCACCGGGGAACGGGAGCAAATGAATGGGCACAACTGAAAGAGCAGCCAGAATTGGGGTTATGGCGGTGTGTCTGGATGCTACGTCTTACGAGGCATTGTCTCATTTCATGGCGGGCATTCCGGGAGCGGTCATCTTTGGAAATCTGGACCATTACGTGGGTGTTGAGCGAGAAATAGGCCGCGCGCTGGACCTCGCCAAGACCCGTATCTGTTTTGTTGACTACGACCGGAATACCGAAGAAGCGATCTGGATGACCGAGCGATTGCACGCCGAGTATCCAGACGTACACAGTTTCGCGGTGTCGTCGTATTCAGAGCCTGAAGCGATTATTGCGGCCATGCGCGCAGGTTGCGCCGAATATCTGATAAAGCCGGTGCAGCACGAGCGCGTGCTTGACGCATTGGCACGCGTCGAAGCGAAGCAGAAGAAAAAGGCCCGGACGGGAAGCCGAGGAAAGGTCGTCACGCTCATCGGAGCGAAGGGAGGCACTGGAGTCACTTCGCTGGCATTGCACTTGGCATTGGAACTGGCTCAGGGGGGAAAGCGAAAATGCCTCTTGGTGGACCAGCATCCCGCGCTGGGCGACGCGTCACTGTATCTGGGCGTGGGTCGTCACCAGTACAGTTTTTACGAGCTTGCCAGCAACGCGGACCATTTGGACGAAGAGTTGCTGCGCGGCTATCTGCTGCACCATGGTTCTGGGCTGGATCTCCTCGATTCACCCGAGACCGTGGATACCATTCATGGTGCGTCGCCCTCGACGGTGGAACATACACTGGCGTTTCTCGCCGAAACCTATCCGTTCGTGATCGTGGATTGCCCTCCAGGGCTGACCGATGGCACGCGGGCGTGCATTTCGCAGTCGGAACAGGTTGCGATTGTGATGACCGCGGAATTACCGTCGGTGCGTAACACCGTCCGATACATCGAGCACCTCGCAAAACTGGGCTATAGCTCGAACAGCATTCATGTCGTGCTCAACCGCCATTCCAAGAAGGGCCCGCTGAGCGACGATCGCATTGAAAAAGCGATGGGGCGAGCGATTTCGCTGCGGGTGCCGAACAGCTATAACGAAGTAATTCGTGCCATCAACAGCGGGGCACCAATTTCTTCCGGAAACAAGTCGGATTTTGGCGCAGCCATACAAAAGTGGGCGCACGAATTAGCAACCAGCCATGGAAGTAGCAAAAACGCGGCCCTGGCCGCGCCCGAAGGTACCTTCGGTATGAAAGCGTTGTTTGGCAGATAGTTTTGCCGGGAGGATTTAAGGGCATGGCATTCGGATTTCCAACCACCGCAGCATCTCCGCCGCAGGGCACCAGCGCGCCTTCGTCCAAGTCACACCAGGAGCTGAAGACAGCTCTGCATCGCGACCTATTGAACAAGATTGACCTGGAGAAACTCACCTCGCTGCAAGACGTACGCGCGCGAACGCAGGTGCAGGCGGTAATCTACGACCTCATTGGTGCGGCCAACGTCCCGCTGAGCGGCTCGGAAAAGGAACGAATCTGCCGCGAAGTGTTGCACGAAGTCTTCGGCCTGGGGCCTCTCGAGCCGCTGCTGCAAGACTCATCGATTACCGACATTCTGGTCAACACCCACCGCCAGGTCTACATTGAGCGGGGCGGAATGCTGGAACTTACCAGCGTCGTTTTTAAGGATGCCGCGCACCTTCGGCACATCATTGACAAGATCGTGTCAAACGTGGGCCGACGCGTGGATGAATCTTCGCCGATGTGCGACGCGCGGCTGGACGACGGCTCACGCGTAAATGTCGTGATTCCACCACTGGCCATCGATGGTCCGATCCTGTCCATCCGCCGCTTCGGCCGTACTCCGATCGGGGTTGAGCAACTGCTTTCCAAACACGCCATCACTGCTCCGATGCTGGAATTGCTGAAGAGTGCGGTCAAGGCGAGGCTCAACATCATTGTCTCGGGCGGCACAGGCGCAGGTAAGACCACTTTGCTGAATGCGCTATCGAGTTTTATCTCCAAGCGCGAACGAATTGTGACTATCGAAGATTCGGCCGAATTGCAAATGCAGCAGCCGCACGTGGTGCGAATGGAGTGCCGTCCTCCAAACGTGGAGGGTAAGGGCGCAATTCGTCAACGGGAACTGGTGATTAACGCCCTTCGTATGCGCCCGGATCGCATCGTACTCGGCGAGGTGCGCGGTGGCGAGGCGTTGGATATGTTGCAGGCCATGAACACCGGCCACGACGGCTCACTGACTACCATTCACGCCAACAATCCCCGCGACGCTATCGCGCGTCTGGAGACGATGTCCTTGATGGCAGAAATCAATCTGCCCGACAGGGCTATTCGACAGCAGATCGCATCAGCGGTGTCAGTGATTGTGCAGGTAGCCCGTCTGAGCGATGGCGCTCGCCGGGTGACGCAAATTTCCGAGGTTACTGGAGTCTCGGATGACATGGTGACGTTGCAAGACATTTTTGTTTTTGATCGCCTGGGCATTGGACCGAATGGCCGGGTGCTCGGCCGGTTTCGCGCTACTGGCCTGCGGCCCACGTTTACTGAGCGGTTGAAGGCATCTGGTGTCCAGCTTCCGCCGAACATCTTCGAGCACGTCTGCGAGGTTTAGTCGTGACGCTGATCAGTATCTTTTTCATCATTCTGATTACTGCCTTTGCCGTGGTCGCGTTTTTTACCGAACCCTCGAAGGCAGACAAACTGATTCATTCCCGGTTGGCCTCCCTTGATCGAAAGAGAGCTTCCTCTGGAACTGACGAGCCAGACATCATAAAGGAAGTTACTTTTAGCACTATTCCCACTTTCGATAAATTCTTGCGCAACAGCCGTGCCGCAGCGGGCCTTCAATTGTTGATCGAACAATGCGATCTGCAATGGACTGTGGGACGAGTTGTGTTCAGCACGCTGGTGCTTACTTGCTTGGGCGCTGCGCTGGGTAATTGGTGGATCGCACCGGGGCTGGCGGGCTGGGCACCAGGTCTAGCGCTGGGCGCGATCCCATACATTTTCTTGCTGCAAAAGCGCAAGCGGCGGCTGCGGCGTTTCTCGGAGCTGCTTCCCGAAGCAATTGACCTGATGTCGCGAGGGCTGCGGGCAGGGCAGGCATTATCGGCCAGCGTAGAGACGATAGCGCTGGAATCGGACGAACCCTTGCGTTCGGAGTTTCGCCGTGCGGCCGATGAACAGAGCTTCGGACTGCCATTCCGCGAGGCCATGGCCAACCTTAGCCGCCGTGTGCCGGTTGCCGATCTGCAGTTTCTGGTCACCGCGATCCTGGTTCAGAAGGAGACCGGCGGCAACTTGACTCAGATCCTGGATAAGACTTCGCATGTGATTCGTGAGCGCGTACGGGTCAACGGACAGATGCGGATTCGTACTGCGCAGGGCCGGTTGACCGGATGGGTCTTGTGCGCCTTGCCATTCGCCATGTTCATCGGTATGAACCTCCTCCATCCAGGCTATGGGAAGGCCCTATTCCAAGATCCACTGGGGCAAAAGATGATGACGTACGCCGGGATAATGTTGGTGTTCGGTGTGTTGGTGATACGCAAGATTGTAAACGTCAAGTACTGAGGCTAAGGTCATATGCTTCTGCTTTTCATCTCGATAGGCATTTCCATTTTTTTGATCGCCGCCCTGTTGATCATGCTCTTGGGTGGCGAGGATACAATTGATACTCGGCTGACGGAAATCTCGGCCCCGCCGGCACCCATCTTGGCTACCATCGACGAGGCGCCAACGAGTGGGCTTGCCCAAATGGCGGCTTTGGTCACCGGTGTTTTCAAACCCATCCGCAGCGTGGTCTCGGGATCGGACGAGGATATGGCATATCGCCTGGCCCTCGCGGGATTTCGGAAGGCTGAGCACATCGAAATCTTTACGGCGGCGAAGATGTTGCTGCCGGTGCTCGCGATAGTCGCGGGAAGTTTTTGCGGCGACAACATGCTGGCGGTGATTTTGGTGGGCGTGGTGCTGGGATTTATGGTTCCCGATTTTGCGCTAACGCAATTGACTTCTCGCCGGCAAACGGGCATTCGGCTTTCCCTACCTGACGCGCTCGATCTACTAGTGATCTGCATGGAGGCCGGGTTGGGCATTGACCAGGCCATGGTGCGGGTCGGCGAAGAAATAAGACTAACCTCGCCCGCGTTGGCCGACGAGCTCCAGATCATCAGCCGTGAACAGCGTGCCGGAAAGCCGCGCCTGGAGGCGTGGCGCAGCATGGCGGAGCGGGTCGATATCGATTTTGTGAGGCAATTTGTGGCCATGCTGGTGCAAACGGAGCGCTTCGGCACACCCATAGCGAACGCGCTTGCACAATTTTCAGACTCGCTGCGCACGCGCCGCACGCAGGCGGCCGAAGAAATCGCGGCCAAAGCCGGAATCAAACTTCTTTTCCCGTTGGTCTTTTTAATCTTTCCAAGCATTTTCGTGGTAGCGCTGGGGCCGGCGATTATTGCTATGGGCTCAATACTCTCGGACTCGGTGAAGTAGCGATGCGATGGCAAAAAAAAGCAGTATGCGCAACAAACGCCACACGCGGAACGGTGGTCGGCCAGTGTATTCGAGTGGCGGAAACCGGATTAACACGGATTGTCGGTCTGCTCGGAGAGCGCGAACTCCGGCCGGGCGACGGGTTGTTGATCGTGCCTTCGCAAGGCGTGCATACATTGGGGATGCAGTTCCCCATAGATATTGCGGTTCTGGACAACGAATGGAGGGTCATTGCCATCAGGCGGGACATGCGCCCATTCCGAATGACCCGGGTGTTCTGGAAGGCGGCGGCGGTGCTGGAGCTGCCGTCCGGCATGTTGGAATCAACTTCCACGCTTGTTGGCGACGCCATAGAGTTTGCTCGTGTGGGCGCGGCAGCGCAGCCGGCAGAGAGATGAACATGTGGCATAGAAAATTCGGAGGCCGGCAATGGCTTAGGGGTCAAGAAGGCCAAAGCCTGATTGAAACGGCAATCTCCATGCCGCTGCTACTCAGTATCGCCTTCAACATAATCAATTGGGGTTATCTTTGGTATATGGTGCTGGCCCTTTCAGCCGCTCCCCGGATGGGCGCCGAGTACGCCACACAAGGCGGGAAGGTTACCATCGCTCCTGGAACTACCGTAGTCAGCAATTTGGTTTACGAGAACATAACGAATTCGGTCAAGGGCGCCACCACGTCCAATACCTCCGTTCGGGTCTGTACTAGTGCGAAGGGTGTCGATTCAACCACGAACAAGGCTCTGTGCGACAGTTTTGGTCCAAGCTACTCTTTTTCAACGGTGGACACTGATCCCGAGGCCCCGACTTTCGTGCTGCATCGAGTGGATGTGGAGTACACCGTCACGCCAGTGATTCCGGGTTGGGTATTCAATGTGATTCTGCCGTCCAACCTGAAATTTCATCGCCAGGTTTCCATGAGGTCGCTTTACTAACATGCAAAAGCGAACTCATCATCGCCCACATTGCCAAAGTGGTCAGGCCCTGATTGAAACGGCGTTGATGATCCTGGTCATCTTCATGGTTGTGTTCTGGATTTTTGAACTCGGCTGGCTGATGTACACATACTCGGTTATGGCCAACGCCGCCAACGAGGGCGTTCGCTACGCCATTGTCCGTAGTGGGGGAGATCCGGCCGGCACGAAAACGGTCGTGCAAAACTTCGCGTCCACGTCCCTCCATGATCTCAGCGCCATGTCCGTCTCGGTGACCTTTCCTGACGCTGGCAGCACCGTTCCACCGAGCCGCGTGCAGGTTACCGTTACTTACACGTACGTCCCCGCTCTCTCGCAGTTCATGACCTCACCTCCAACCATGCACTCGTATGCGGAAGGGCGAATGGTGGCTCAGTAGCATGAAACGTGACTCCTCAAGCTTGCGACGATCATCCACGCAGTCAGGACAGGCGTTCCTGATCATCGTTGTCCTCATCTGCTTTTTCCTGCTGGCAGTGCTGGGGTTGGTCACGGATTACTCGCAGGTGTGGGCCCATCGGCAGATGGCCCAGGGAGCCGCAGATGCCGCCTGCCAGGCAGGCGCGGTGGATCTGTTCCTGAAGGATACCGACCCAACCGCCAGTACAGACTTCCCTGGGCTCGATTTCTCCTGGATCGGCTCTACCTTCGATTGCAGCACTAATCCGAATTCTGCGCCTTGCAAATACGCATCATTCAACGGTTATTCGGGATCCAATGTCAGCATAAGTTTTCCGGCCTCTTTGCCAGGCGTGACTGGCATCCCGGCCGGCTTCCCATCCGTTGCCAGCCCTTACATTAAGGTGACTGTTACGGACCCGGTCACAACGTACTTTACGAGAATCGCCTCTTCAATTAAGACCGTAAACGTAAAGGCTTCGGCCAGCTGTGGCTTGAATCCGGTGATTACTCCCGTGCCATTGGTCGTGCTGCACAGGACGGCCAGCCCATCGTTCCAGGTAAATGGTAGCGCGTCGGTGACCATCCTTGGAGGTCCGCCGCGCTCGATTCAAGTTGACTCTAGCAGCAGCACTGCCGTGAGTGTTGGCACGGTGGATCTCCACCTGGCAGGGCCTGGTGGTAGTGGAGCGGATTTTGCTGTGTTTGGAGGGCCTGCGGCAAAACCGGCCGGCGTCAACGTAGGTACCAGCGGCAACTGGATTCCGGGAGCCAATCCGTTTGGCGACCCTTTTGCTGCCGTCGCCGCCCCCACCGCGCCGGCGACTAACGGTACGGCTACGCCGGTACCATTCGGTGTGAACGGCTGTCCAGATCCGACCGGTTGTGTTGAGTTCAGCCCTGGAAATTACACCGGCTGCTCGAACGGGTCAATCGCACCAGGCGCGAAAGGTTGTTTGAATCTTCCCTTTGGCGGCTCCAGGCCCAGATTTAGCGCCGGCGGTACGAACTGGCAGGCAAACCACGCCTATGCCAAAGGCGCACTGATCCAGCCTTCGACGCCCACCTGTGCCGGTTCCTCCAACTCCGGTAACTTTGTGTATGTGGCGACCACAGCAGGTACCTCTGCTGGCGCCTGTCCTGCCTCATTTAGCCAGGTACGTTGCACCCGCCAGGCAGATGGAACCTGCACATTAGGTACGACCACAGATGTGGGAGTCATTTGGCAGAATGTCGGGGTTGACGCAACATCACCGGGCACAGCAATCTTCGACCCAGGGTTGTACTATGTCGACTCGCAGGGGCTTAGCTTCGCGGGAGGTTCCACCGCACGCATAAGCACGGCCACCGGCGATGGCAGCAAGGGTGTACTGTTTTACTTCAGCACTTCTGGCAGCGTCTCGATCACCTCTAGCAGTGGAGGCTCTGGCGCTTGCACATCGGTTCCGTATCCGTACAATTCCGGCAGTCCGAATAACTGCGTTGTTCAGTATCAGATTGACGGAACGCTGTCTCCCGCGGCAACCGGATATGTACCATCTCAGTTATTGCGATGCCCCAGCGGCTCAGTCACCCCATCGCAGGTCCCTAGCACCATCCCGGGCAACGTACTCCTCGGCCCTTGTGGCGGCACGTTAGGCATAGGCGCTACTGGCCAGTACGGAGCTCCGGATGGCAACCGCGGCTTTTTATTCTTTCAAAGCCGTTCCAATGCCGCAAACGGCGGAAGTTGCACCGCCGGTTTCGGCGGAAACTGCGCCATCTTGGGCGGCGGCGGAACGTTTGTCTTCTCTGGTTTTATTTATTTCCACGACGGCAATGGAGCCACTTGCGGCACTAATACCAGTTGCCTGACATTGGCGGGCGGCTCAGGTGGGAACAGCTTCACGATTGGGAACATTGTTGTGGACAGACTTTCCTTGACCGGCAGCTCGGGAGTCAACATGGTCCTGAACCCAACCGCGACGTTTTCCGTTCTGCGCCCGATACTACTCCAATGATCCTGAATTTTAGGCCGGCTTCGGTGGAGATAAGCCCTATAACGGAGCCCGCAGAATCCGCGGTCATTCTCAACAATTTTAATAAAGGTTTGATGCGGGTACGCTCCACGATTGAACCCGTGGCACCACCCGAACCCGTTGCACCGCCCGTACCTACGGCAACATCCAAGCCCGTGGCACCACCGGTATTCGTACCGACACAAATTTCTGTTCCAAAGCTAACGCAGTTGCCAGCGGGTTCGTCTTGGCGGAGGGAGCTGATACTCTCCGCTCTTCTACACACAAGCGTTTTCGCGATCGTGGTGGTGGTCATCAGCCTGCTGATCGATATCGCGAACGCGATCCTCGACCCGAACGAGCCGATCCTGAGGCCGCGTGGCTCGAATCAGCTCGACTGGGAAGTCGAGCTCGGTGTCGTGATCGGAAAGCCCGCGCGCTTCGTCAGCCGAGACAAGGCGCTCGACTACGTCTGGGGCTACACGATCATCAACGACGTGAGCGCCCGGGACTTCCAGTTCATCGGCAGCCAGTGGATGGCCGGGAAAATTCCGGAGACCTTCGCGACGGTCGGCCC
>Ga0137418_10003824_pt1 | contig 13841 bp, 7 predicted proteins | sample CZODoug3_1_2_16f_FD_122242 | JGI IMG/M metagenome (GOLD analysis project Ga0137418, IMG submission 122242) | Vadose zone soil fungal communities from Angelo Coast Range Reserve, California, USA - CZODoug3_1_2_16fungal (Hybrid Assembly) | ecosystem: Environmental > Terrestrial > Soil > Vadose...
GCGATTTGGTCCAAGGCGCTGGCGACAATGGCCTTTCCCATGGCCATGTATTCGAACAGTTTGGTCGGCGAGCCGAAAAACGGAATGCCCCCGGGCATGGGGACATGCGGCGAAACAAGAATGTCGGCAGCATCCAGGTACGTGCGGACGGACTTATGCGGAGTCGCCCCGGTAAAAGTCACCAGGCCATTTTGCGTATAGCGCTCGAGTGCATTCCGCATGTTCGGCGCAAGCGGACCATCTCCAACGAGCAGGAATTTCAGAGAACAACCCGAATGCTGGGTACTATCCAACAACGACCGGATCGCCTGTTCGAGCACCGCGACCCCGTGCCAGTAACTGAATGAGCCGACAAAGCACACAACTATGTCATTTGGCGCAATTTTTAAATCGTGGCGTACTTTCGCACCGCCGCAATCGGGATGAAAGCACTCAGGATTGACCGCGTTCGGATTGACCAGGATTCGTTCTGCCGGCATTCCAACTTCCATCAGCCCCTGCTTCAACTGATTCGACACCACGACAATCAAAGATGCCGCCCCTACCGAGACTTTCTCACACAGTCTTAGCCATGGAGAGAACCGAGAGGGATCCCAGTATTTCGCTATCCAATCTTCAGAGCCGTTGTATTCGAGCACCAAGGGAATTCCCGTCAACCGCGAAAGAAGTGCACCTGCAAACATAAATTTCCCGTGCCGCTGATACAGCAGGCGCGCCCTTCTTTTCGAAAGCAACTTGCGTGCCGCGGAAATGAACCGGAAGTTGTATGACAGCGTCGCCACCTCGCGGAACAGATGGAGGTTACGAGATCCCGAGATGTGATGTACATCGAAGGAGGCCTGCAGCGGCCGCCCGGAAAGTACTATGCACCTAGCTCCTTCCTGTGCCAATCCTGAGAGGAAACCCGTGACGTGAGTCAACGCGCCCCCGGGGACATCCAGACCAGCTTGAGACGGGTAGAGAAACGCGAGGTCAAGCAGGTTGGCACGGGCTTCAGGTGCACGCCCAAACTTGAGCCATATCTGAAACAGCTGCAGCCCGATCCAAGCGCAAGCAAGCACAATTACGTCGGCCAGGGCAGCGATGAGGCATCGTGGCAGCAAACCTATCAATTCCACTTTTCGCGTCGCCTCAAACGATCCGGACGAGTCCGCAAGAACGGTTTCCCGGCATCGATGGACGAGTACCGTCCATTTGAAGAGCATCGGTTCCTGCAACGATTCGAGGGAATCGGTGAATATCACCAGAGCCTCGCCGTTAAGCTGACGCAATTCACGCAACTGGTTCTTCCAGCCGCTCTCGCGCAACTCGGTTTTCGGCAAAATTACAGTCTCGCGCCCGGGATAGCGCCGCTGAACAAAGGCGAGTGCCTCTTGTTGATCGCCCGCTAGCACGAGCACAAAAACCTTGGATTGTCGGCTCATTGAAAGAATCGTGCTTTAGAAGATTCGAGCGGGGACGCCGAAAGCCTCGTGATAAACTTGCGCTCCCTCGGACTGCATTAAGCCAGGTTCCGTCAGCGCGAACTTAGAAAAAACACCAATTGCGAACACGTACCACAGATTCAGAGGGCTATAACCAGAGCCTTCAGTAAGCCCGGTGATCCAATAAGCGAGGAACATGTAGAGTGAGTATTTCCATACCAGGCGCCCGGAACTGTTCAACTGGCGCAATTGCCACATTGCCCGAAGTAGCAAAATGTAGGTTATTACGTACGGCACAAAGCCGAGAATACCGGTTTCCGTGAGTACCTGGGCCAGGTTGCTGTGGGGAGTGTCCACAGAAGTCACGCCGCGGTAAGACGCAACGTAACGGGGCTCTCCGGTTACGTATCTGTTGAAATTCAGGAATCCCACGCCGAGCATGGGGTGGTCCAAAAACACTCGGAGGCTCTGCTCATATTCGGCCACCCGGGCGTAAGCGTTTTCTGCCCTGCTGCGGTCTTCGAAAACCTGGGGTGCGAATACGGGGACGAGGAAAATCACCCCGGCCGAGGCAGCCATAAGCCCGATACGCCAGGCACGGCGAGTCGTCTTTTGTTCCCATAAAGTATCGATAATCAGCACGAGCAGAAGGGTGATCGCGACGGAGCGGAACATCGGCATCAACGACATGCCAACCGCAGCCGCCAGCCCAATAAAGTGAAGTATTCTACGGCCAGCGCTCAATTTCGGGCCAAGCACCGTACGAAGGAAGAGGAGAAAGAAAAGGCTGACCGTGCCGATTAGCGCGAGTGTATCGTTGGTTCCAAACGGTCCGTTTGGGCGAACGAACCCATAGGGTATTACGGGATCTCCAATGGGGAGTAGGTCCTGTCCTGTGACAATCTCGGCGGCGGCCACCGCCGCGCTGATAATTGAGGATATGCATACCGCCGTGTGTATCGCATGGAGTCGTTGACGGACGTCAAGCAGTGCAATAACACACCAGCCGAGCAACACAGGGAGAAGAAAGCCGTCCAGCAGAATCTTTGCAGAGTTCAGAGCATTCGGCGAGTTCCCGAGGCCGACACAGGCAGCCATGATAAAGACCAACCAAACGAGCCCAGCGTGGCGCAGCGTCCGAGGCACTTCGACGAGCGCACTACGCTTGGCGAAATACAATCCCAGGAAAGCGAAGAAGACGACCACGCGGTCCAGCGTCACGAGGGAGTGTTCCCGAGGAAACGATAGGAAGTAGGGGACCAAAGGGAGGGCCGCCGTCCACACGAGCAGTATTCCGTCAATTCTGCCGCGCACCGCTTCACCGAGCAGTGTGAGGAACCAAAGGGCCAGGCAGCTGCCAACAACCACCAAGCCTGCCTCGGGCATCAAGATACAGCCGGCAACGGCAATCGCACCCACAAGGACGAAAACAGCTTCCAACGAGAAAATTCGCTGTTGCGTTGGTATGGATATGCCAGTGAACATAGCAATGAAAATTGTGCCGTCAGCCTAAAACCAGCTCAAGCAAATGGAACGAAAGGGGACGGATACTTGCGGGGCTCTTGTCAAACGCACGCGCACTCCCCGTTGGCGGCAGAGTGTTGCCGCTCTCCATCGTATATTCCGGGAAGCGATGCGCCAGGCATTGCGGAAGGCGTGGACTGTTTCAATTGCAAGACCTCTCCAGTTGTGACTGCTTGCTCAACCAGAAAAGTCGCTTCGGTTACCTCTATAAGTTCTTCAAATGAAATGGGCGACGGTTTGCCGTCGCGGACTGCCTCGATTGTCAATTGAAGCTCGCGACGGTGTCCCTTGTCTTGCAGGCTCTTGAACTTTTGGACCTTCCCATTGCGTGCAAGTTCGAGTGTGCGGAAATCGTCCAGCCGCGCGATCGCGCCTTGGCAGAACACTTCGAAAAACTCCTTTGGAATGCTGCGGTCGCCGTTAGCGAGGTAAAGCAGATTGGCGACCGACCCATCGGCAAACTTCAGCGTGACCGCGACGTTATCCGCTGCGAACTGCGTGCCGTTCGGCAAGCCTGATGCAGTCACGCTCTGAATGGGGAAACCAATCACGGAGCGAGCCCAATCTACGAAATGACAGAACTCACCCACGATGCGGCCGCCTTGCGCCTGAATCCAATGGTCATGCGGCATGAATCCGGCATTTACTCGCACGTGGATCATCATGGGCTCGCGACGGCCGGCGAAGAACTGGCGGATTTTCTCAGTGAACGGTGCAAACCGGCGGTTGAAACCCACCATCACAAACGGGGCGCGCCCGGCCTGCATCTGCGCCGCATACACCTCTTGAAGTTGCGCCAACTGTTCGCGATTCACCGCCAGTGGCTTTTCGACGAACACTGGCCTGCCGGCTTGCAATGCTTGGGCTGTCAAGGTTGCGTGGTTGTCATGGCGCGTTACGATGAATACGGCATCGACATTGGGGTCATTCAGCAACTCCGAAGGCTGTTCCGCAGTTTGAAACTTGAAGGCGCGCTGTGCCGAAGCAGCGCCAGCGCCCGAGACGGTGCCTACGGATTGCAGGCGCACGCCCTTGATGGACTGCAGATTCGGAAGTATTACGCTCGACGCGAAACTGCCGGCACCTATGCAGCCGATCCTCACTTCATCGCCAATGCGAGGCCGCGCTGCTACAACGGCGGGCATGCTCTTCTGCGGGACAGCGGACGCGCCGTTATACTCCAGGATTGCTGTGTATAGGCCATTCTTCAGATCGGCGAATGCTTTTGCACCCTCCTCGATACGGTACCGATGCTCGAGGAGTGAAGCTACGTCTATCTGTCCCGTCGCAAGCAGGTCAAGGAAGGCTTCCATGTTGCGCCGTTCAGTCCAGCGGACATACCCCAGAGGGTAATCGATCCCGCCTTCTTCATACTGCGGGTCGTACCTTCCGGGCCCGTAAGAGCGCGAAAGAGTCAGCGACAACTCCTTCATGTACATGTTGCTGCGCGACACTCCCATGCCAACCACGCCCACAACGATTATGCGGCCGCGGTCACGCAGGATCTTGGCCGCCATCTCAGCCGGCTCAACGGAGTCAGTCGCAGCAGTCAGAATAGCGGCATCGACACCGTACCTGGAAAACTCCTTGATGGTTGAGGCCAGCGTCGGGTCGTTGGCGGCAATCGCGAGATGTGCGCCAAATTCCGCGGCTTGCTTGACGCGTTGGGGCGAAAGATCGATCGCTACGACTCGGCATCCGGCGGCGCGCAGGATCTGGATCGTCAACATGCCCACCAACCCGGCACCGATCACGGCAACCGTTTCGCCAATGCCGGCTTCCGCCTGCCGAACTCCTTGCATCGCGATGGCGCCGATGGTGGTTAAAGAGGCCGCAGCCGAGGACACCTCCGACGGGATGCGTACCGCGAGATTACGCGGAACAAAGTTGATCTCAGCATGGTTGGCGTAAGCGCCGCCGGCGCAAGCGACGCGATCACCCACGCGGAATTCGTGCACGTCATCCGCCACTGAAATGACTTCGCCCGCGCAGCTATACCCTAGAGTCGTCAGCGTATCGAGCTTTGCGTGCACCTTTTCGTACGCGGCTTTCACCCCGTTCTGGCGCGCGTACTCGATAACCTGTTTGACGAGATCAGGACGCGCTTTCGCTTTGGCTAGAAGTGATTTCGAACTTAATTCCAGCGTGGCGCGCTCCGTGCCCGCACTGATTGCCGAATATTGAGTACGCACCAGGAGGCCGCCAGGGCGCAGCTCCGGCGCTGGAACATCGTAGGCGGACACCTCCCCTGATTTCCTATCCGTCATGAGTGCTAGCATTGATTCCTCTAGTTCCGTACGGCATATGTAAATTCGCAGCTTGCAAGTCAGGAATTTCTATTAGAGAACAACTCCGCGTCAGGTGACTCTCCCGGCGGCGTTCTACTCACTTAGACTGCAGTAACGCTCACCTCAAGGTACGCGCCAAATCGCGATGCCTGTTGCCATTTGCAGGATCGCCTCAGCTCCACGTTTGGCAGCACCCTTCGCGGCGCTGCCGGGAATGAAGACGACATCGTCTGGTTGCAGTTGCGGATCAGGAGCCTTTGCGGCCATAATTTTCTTGAGCGAAAGCGGAACATCTTGCGGACCCTCGGGAGTCTTGCGGATAACCCTTGCCGAATCCAGTGCGGCGTTGGGGTTGGTACCCTGAGCGAGGGCGATGGCCTTCAATACGGTAATATCGTTGCCATTTTCCATGACAAAACCACCGGGTTGGTGGACATCGCCGACTACATAAACGACACCGGCCTTGCTAACCATAATGGTGTCGCCGGGCTCGACAGTCACGTTATTCTTCATCGAATCTGCGCCTGTCAATAGCGGTACCTGAAGGGGATGTTGCGGATCATCGCGGCGCGTGACCATCACGTATCGGCCGGCTTTAAGCGAAGTACCCCCAGCGGCGGATATAGCGTCATACAATTTTCTCTGACCCAGCAGCGGATAAATGCCAGGCTTCTGCACTTCGCCCAGCACCGAAATCCCCTGGGTCGCGTACTCCTTCACAAAAACCGTGATATGTGGGTCATTGAAGATACCCTTTTGTGCGAGGTTGCGTTCAATTAGGGTTGCAGCCTGTTCGACGGAGACTCCTCGCACGGCCACGGTGCCGAGCATCGGCAAGGAAACCTCGCCGCCAGAACTGACGCGCACGTCGGTCTTGAAATCAGGCATGCCGTACAGGCTAACCTCAAGCAGATCCCCTGCACCTATCATCAGCTCACGCGCGGGCCCCGCACTGCTAACCGCATCAGGCCTGGCCTGAGGCATAGACGGAACGCCCGCAATGCGAGCTTCTGTCGGAACGACACGATCCTGGGCGAAGCCATAGGTCGATGACAGCGCTAATAACAAAAGGACGGTGAGAGTACTCGGTTTGGATTTCATAACAACCTCCATGGATCAGAACTGCGAGCCGAAGTCGCTACCCCTGCAGGTTTCCATCTGCTCGATGCCGCTCCGGGCCTTCCCAGGTATTCACGGCGCAGACTCACAGACAGGAGGAACGGGACTGATCAGCACCGCACGATCTTCGGCGAATCGATGCCGCGTGTAGCATTGCGAGTGTCAATGACCAGCTGCGCTTCGCGTACAATAGCTGTGTAATCGTAATCGGAATGATCCGTGATGATTGCTACGCAGTCGTATTCGCCGATGTTGCCCAAGGGAACGCGTTCCATCTGTAGGTCGTAGTGACGTCCTTTGAGCAGCACTGGGAAATACGGATCGTTGTAGCTAACAATAGCGCCCTGTTGCTTCAGCAGCTCGATAATGGTAAGCGCCGGGGATTCGCGTAGATCATCAACATCCTTCTTGTAAGAAACTCCAAGGATGAGTACGCGCGAGCCATTCAGTGGCTTGCGGGTGCGGTTCAGCGCTTCCGAAATGGTGCTCACAACGTGGTAGGGCATGGAAACATTAATCTCACCTGCGAGTTCGATGAAGCGAGTCTGGAAATCCCACCGCTTCGCTTTCCATGAAAGGTAGAACGGATCTACTGGTATGCAGTGTCCACCTAGACCTGGACCGGGATAGAAGGGCTGAAAGCCAAAGGGCTTCGTCGAGGCAGCGTTAATGACCTCCCATATGTCAATTCCCATGCGCAGGCACAACAACTTCAATTCGTTCACCAAAGCGATGTTCACACACCGGTAGATGTTTTCAAGTAGCTTCGTCATCTCCGCTGCCGCAGGCGTAGAGACTGGTACAATGCGGCAGAAAATGGCTTGATATAGGGCGGCGGCAAGCTCAGTCGCTCCGCTGCTCAGTCCGCCAACAACCTTCGGTATATCGCGCCGCGCGATGGTGTTATTGCCGGGATCTTCGCGCTCGGGCGAGAACGCAACATAAAAGCTATCGCGCTCGATTCCCGTGCCGTCGCGCTGGGCGCGCAACCCGAGTGTATTTTTCTCCAGAATAGGTACCAAGACTTCCTCTGTGGTTCCAGGATACGTGGTGCTTTCCAGCACGATGAGCTGGTTTGCCCGCAAATGGGGAGCAATCGCTTCTGCTGTATTCGTGATGTAACTGAGGTCAGGCTCACGTTGCTCGTTCAGCGGAGTTGGGACGCAGATGATTACTGCATCCATACCGGCGATGTCCGAGTATTCCGCCGTAGCTGAGAACCACTTCATGCGCGCGAGTTGAACTTCGCTGGACGGCACGCGGTAGATGTACGACTCGCCTCTGGAAAGCTTCTCGACCTTTTGGCGGTCAACGTCGAAGCCCGTGACTCGGAATCCCGCATCGGCGAAGAGTAGAGCGAGTGGCAAGCCGACATAGCCGAGCCCGACGATCCCGACGTTTGCGGTACGGTTCGCAAACTTCATTTCGAGCAATCCAAGGTTCTCCGCGTGCAAGGAAATAGCAGTCTGGGTGCTTACACTCATAGACTTCGGTCCTCCGAATGATGAAAACGGCGTTTCTGAAGACGTAGCTATTTCTTCAAGGGATAGTTGGCGCTCCCGCAGCAATTTCGGTGGTTGGCAGCGGGAAACATCGGTGTCGATCGGCGTGCTGGTTGACGCGATGCCGTCGGTGATCCTGCGCATGAGAAATCGCGGGTTCGTGAACTTCGGTGTGGCAGCAATTGTAAAAAGGCGGGTTTATCACTCGCCATGATCTGCACCAGGCTGGGATTGCGCACGAGCGTCAGCTTGCTGTTTCGCCCCTAGCATTCGCATGGTTGCTGTCGAACTACTTTTGCTAACGCGGTTCTCATCGGGCCACAACAGAAGATCCGTTTATAACGATTGATCTCCACCAGGGACCGCGCCAGGTTAGGACTCCTGTAGCCTCTACTAGCCACTCCTACCTTGAAACTTGACCAATTTCCTTTCACGCTAGACATTCAGATCATGAGCGAGAAACAGAAGGAGATTTGAAATCCTTACCTACCTCCGCCGAGGCGTTTTGATTCATCCCGATTGTAGTAGCCGTAAAAGTACTGGAAATCTGACGAGTCCAGCTCTGCGCCATTCAAGACGAAGCCCGTAAGGCGGGCGTTGACCTTAAGGAGTAGATCCTGAGCGCGCAAGAACTCGTCTTTGCCGATCTGACCAGAGCGGATGACCAGGATCACCGAATCCGCCTCGACCGACATGCGAACTGCGTCGGTCATCGCCAGTACGGGCGGCGTATCGATGATGATGTGGTCGAATTGCTCCCGCCAGCGCTCTACTAAGTCCCTGAAGCCGGATACCAGCAATTCGGTATCCTCCTGCAGGTTAATTGGCCCGGCCGGTAGGACGTACAGATTGGGTACATCGGGGCAGCCGACTACAAGCTCATCGAGTGCGGCGGACTTCCTGAGTAGCGCACCCAGACCAGTTTTAGCACTCAATCGCATGGCGCGGTCGACGCTGGGACGCCGGAGGTCCGTATCGACGAGCAGCACGCGCCTGCGCAGTCGCGCGAGGACAATCGCCAAGTTTGTACTGACAGTGGTCTTACCCTCTCCAGGAAGGGCGCTCGTCACCAGGATCACCGCCGGGTGAGCCCGGTGCGAAAGCAAGATCGATGTCACGATGGCCTTGTAGGATTCCGCCGCCAGCGACATTGGCCGAAGGGCACTCACCAACTCGGGTTTCACGCTGCCGTCGACGTCATTGAGTTGGGGGGACGCGCCATTCTTCTTCCTTGCTCCCAACAAGGGCGCAACGCCGAGTGAAGGCAATGACGATGCAATAACTGCCTGCTCCAGAGTGCTTATCTTCTCGTTCATCTTTTCCAGACCAAATGCCATTAACACGCCACCTAAAATCCCGAACAGGAGAGAAAGCGCGAAGTTCCGCAGAATATTTGGCTCAGCAGGCCGTCTCGGCGGTCTGGCAGGGTCGACGATCCAGATGTTACTCGACTTTAAGCTTGCTGAAATGCTTACTTCTTTCTGCTTTTGCAGCAGATCCTCGTAGAGCTTCCGGTTTGTCTCGAACTCGTGCTTCAGGATGTCGGACTGGATCACATTGGCATTCAGCTTGTCGGCCGCCTGTTTCTGCGCTTCCAGCGCATGCCGGAGCATCAGCTCGCGTCCCAGCGCGCTTTTGTATCCATAAGTAATCTGCTCAGCTATCCTTCTAATTTCAGCATCCACCGAGTGCCGCGCTTGAGCAATTTGCTTTGAAAGTTCGACTATTCTCGGGTGCGCGGCGCCTAGCTGAACCGACGCTTGCGCCATCTGGTTTTCCAGATCCGCTTGTTGTCCACGCAGCTTGGTGACGAGGTTGTCTGACTCTAATTTCGCTATCAGCTCCGGCTGCCCCGAGCGCGCCAAGCGGTAGTTGACTTCCTTCTGAACCCTGTCGCCTTCGGCGGCAGTAAGTTCCCTGTTCAGGTCGTCCAGTTTGGCCGTCACAATATTCTGCTTTTCGTCCAAACCAAAGATTCCATTTTCTTTCTGGTAATTGACCAGCTTCTGTTGCGATTCTTCAACCTTGGATTGCAGTTCCTTTAGTTGATTCGCGAGGAACTCGGAAATCTGAGTGCTAGCCTGGAACTGACCTCTATAAAACTGGTCGACGTACGCCTTGGTTAACTCGTTCACGACATCGGCCGCCAGCTTTGCATCCGTGTTTCGGAATTGAATCTCGATGAGTCGCGTACCCTTCACCTTAGAGATCGCGAGGTTTTTGTGAAACGATTGCACCAGTCGATCTTCGTTACCGGATTGCTCAACTCGACCAGCGAACGTCGAATTCTTATCGAGGTGGAGATCGTGGATAACCTGCATGGCCAAAGCGTCGGTCTGCAGTATTCCGATCTGCGTGTCGATTGCCGCACGGTCTTCTGGATCTTCTATGAGAGAGGTATCAACGCCCTTGAAACCTAGTACGCCAGTGTCATTCTCGCGATGAAATACCACGCGTCCAACTGCTTCGTACTGCGGTTTCATCAGCAACGATGCCACTGTGACAATCGTAACAACAACGAGTGTAAAAGCTGCGACTGTCCACTTGCGGCTACGGATGATTCGCCACAAACTGACCGCGAATCTTTCCGCCGGCACATCCCCCATCCACTGGGTGTAACGGTTTGGTAGCTTTGGCTTAGAACTTAACGTGCCAATGGTGGGGGGCTGGACCGCCCCGGACTCTTGCACGCCTTGGTTCATCAATTCAAAATTCTTGCTCATGCTCTCCCCTCGGCGCCGGATGGCAGCGTCGGAGTTAACCGGCTTTCTGCGGGACGCTTCTCAGATTGGGGCGCTCTTCAGTTGCGCGGGGATTATCACTGGGCGATGCATCTCGGTGACGAGCGAAAAAACGGTCGTACCTCATCGGATTCCAAATGGCGTATCTTCTAGCACGGGCCAAAGCGGGAATGAACGATGCTGAATCTCGACGCGGCATAAGGCTATACGTAGCTCCGCCCTTCGAGTCACATGTACCCGCTTCAGCAAACACTATTTTCAACCCTGTAGTGGGAAAAGGAATCGGGTAAGAAAGGGGTATTCAATGCGGTACAAATCATGAAAACGGTGTCAGGTAAAGACCTGTTTTGAATAGCGGCGGTGGGTCATTGTCCTTCACGCTAGTTCGTACACCAACCGGCCACCGTCAAGGGAGGCATACGCGACCCGGGCTTCATCCTTCTCTGGTCCTTCGATCACCCAAGTGTTTCCCTGACGCGCCAGCTTCATTTGGCTCCTCACCCGCCACCACTGATTCACTTCCCGTGGAAGAGCGGTCCAGACCTGTCCCTTCGAACGCAAATCAGCCAGATGGGCCAGCAACGATTTGTACGTATCTCTCGACCGTGACTCCAAAACATAGTCCGGGTGAACGATGAAGCTGGCCAGTCCATGCTTCTCCATGATCTGTGAAATTTGGCGTTTCCAAAGATCGATCGAATACTGCTTGAGGATATGAAAAAGGGAATAATCCTGGGTTGTGGTGACGGGCAACTCTAAGATCTTTCCGATGAAATAAGGCATCACGGTACAGCAGCCACCGCGTTGTGGATCCAGATGTGCTGTGTTGGGCACGGACATATCATAGGAAAATTCAAGCGCGCCGTACCAGGAGAGATTCCGGTAAAGCGCGCCTGAGCGAAATCCCTGCGCACCAAGCGTACTGCCATAATGGTTAATGCGGCGGACTCGATCGAAGAACTTTGCCTCGCTGGAAAATAGCCGTCCGTCGTGATTCAGGTCGTGGACATTTACTTCGAAACCCCTCGAACGGATGCTTTCGACAAACGACGGACTGAGACCATACCGTTCTTCGGGAACCAATTGAAATGAACTTTTTATGCCAAAGTTCTCATCGACGTCCATCAGTGCCGGACAGAAATCACGCCCCTTGACGGCTTCCACGTCGTGAGTAACAACCGCACAGCTTGGAAGACCCTGGGGCCAAAACCAAATGAACGGCACTCGTCTTCCATCGTGGGCTTGCAGGCAGAGGCGGAGCATCGTCTCGTGCACCTGCTCGACGGTTTGATCCACCGGCCACCGCGGAAACGGAATCGATCGCCAATCAGCGAGCCTGAGCTTTTGGAGGTGCCGGCGCACGGCCACGCCTAGAATCGGCCGTGCCAGGTAGTACAACTTGTTAGCGAGTCCTCCCGAGAGGAGCGATCGTCTTGCCGAGCTGCTGCAATAGCACTCAAATCGAAGATTGTTGACAACCTGGTCGGCGTCGAAGGAGAGCCTTACCGCCCCCCGCTCCACCACGGCATCCTTCAAAGCGTCGTGGAGCTCTCCCTCCGGGCTGGGGTGTACTGCCCCCTTGTTGATAGAACCATAGCAGATCGCATCGGGTCCGAATCGGAAATGACCTAAACGCCCCGGTGGCACGCCATTTAGAAAACAGCTGGCGAACTCCTCCGGACAGCGATAGTACTCGACAAATGTTCTATTCATGGGTGACGCTTGAGAACCGGAAGACATCAGTCTCGGTGTGAGTTTCTATTGCCCCTCCTGGCTGCGGGACACGGCAACACTCTGTGGCCGTTGGACCGCATTCACAACTGGCCGGCCAACGATGCGTCGGCGAACGCGTGCCACGGACCGCGACACTGCACGCGCGGCGAAGTCCGCACCGGCCACGAAACGCATAAGCGGGCCATAGCTCCATACCGCCGGAGCGCCTAAAAAATGCAGCCCAGGAACTGAGGATTCAAAGCCTCGCCCAAGCACTGGAAGTCCGCCGATAAGGCGCAGCGCAGATACCAAGGATGCGGAAAGAAATTCATACTTTCTAACGTCGACGAGATAGCCGGTGGCAATAAGCACATGATCTACAGGCTCGTGCGAGCCATCACTCAGCTTCAGGTCCACTTGGTTTCCGCGGGCGCTCGCCGAAACCACAGCCAGGCCGGTAGAGATGCTCACATCGCGCAGCCGGGGTTTCAGCCACCCTACGCCGTTCGGACGCACCGACTTAACACGCCAGGAATCCTGAAGCGTTCGCGGAAGCATTCGATAGAGATTCGGTCGCGCAACCGCATGACTGATGAAGGCCGGCCCGACGTCTGGCCAGGCATAGAGAACCGCGCCGACGGGCCGGACCGTGTGCAGCCACGGGCGTCGCCAGGTCCATTGAACAGTGTTCTCGCGAACTAGCAATTCAACATCTGCCTGGGATTCGTGCAGGAGGGCCGCCGATTCGAGAGCGCTCTGCCCGCCCCCGATCACTACGACTCTCTTTCCGCGAAAGATGCTCAAGTCTCGCTGCTCCGAGGAATGCGAAGCCAGCTCCTGGGGGAGTCCTCCAAACTGCGGCGGTCGCACCGCAAACGGTCCGATCCCTCCCGCGATGACGACGCGCCCGCATCGTACAACTTCCCCATCCGCCAATACCACGCGGAAGCCCGTTGTGCTCTTTTCGATTTCGGCGACCCTTCGCTGCTCCAGGTTGGGGACGGCACGGGACTGAAACCAGCGGCCGTAAGCCACGAAGCGCGCGATGGGGACGGGCCGGCTCACGCTCACGCCGGTCGCACTTTGAAATGCGTCAATCGTCAGGGACCTGCCAGGATCGGACAATTGGGACGCTTCCCAGGGTGATCGCAAACACATGCCCTCTGGCATATTGCGGTCCCAAAATGCCATAGTCTCCCCAAAGACCCGGACGTTCACTCCGCAGGCATTCAAGTGCGCGGCCGCTGACAATCCATAAGGGCCGGCCCCGACAACTACCACGTCACATGTCGCTTTCAACGGTTCGCCTCCATAACTTTAGATAGGTTTTCCTGACATTCAAGCCGCAACTCAGGGCATTCGTTCATGCGATCCTGCCGCCGCTGAAGACCCTTTTGCCGAGCAAGAACGCCAGAAGCGGAATTTCAAGAACCCCAGGCATGGGGTCGTCAGCCGCGTAAATTGCAGACGCAACCGGAGGCCGGATGGAGCGCAGGTATTCGCGCAATGACATGCGGCCATGAATGACTT
>Ga0137418_10003825_pt1 | contig 13837 bp, 11 predicted proteins | sample CZODoug3_1_2_16f_FD_122242 | JGI IMG/M metagenome (GOLD analysis project Ga0137418, IMG submission 122242) | Vadose zone soil fungal communities from Angelo Coast Range Reserve, California, USA - CZODoug3_1_2_16fungal (Hybrid Assembly) | ecosystem: Environmental > Terrestrial > Soil > Vadose...
CTTTTTCACCGGGTTGATTGATCAACACGGTCTCGACTTTCGGCACGTCCGGGCCCAGATAAAGCGGATGATAGGTCCGCCAGTCGATCGACGTTACCTTCTGGTCATCCCATGTCACTTCTTCCAGCAGTGTCCGGCTCACGCCGTGCAGGGCGCCTCCTTCGAGCTGATTTCTCAAACCGTCAGGATTTGAAATCGGGCCGCAGTCGTTAGCCAGCACCAATCGCTTCACGCTGACCTTGCCGGTGCTCTGATCAACCTCGACTTCGGCCACCATTGCACAATATCCGTTATCACCCTCATACAGAACACAGGACATGCCACGGCCCGAGGCAATACCGGTCCGGCGGATGCCGGATCGAGGCGATGGACGGGCGTCCCATTTCGCTGTCTTCGCCGCTGACTTCACGACTTCGATCAATCGCAGATCGCTCAGGTGGCGCAGCCGGAAATCGACCGGATCGGCTTTCAGCGACGCGGCGATCTCATCCATGAACGACTCATGGGCGAACGTGTTTTGCAATCGTGCCGGCGAGCGCAGAGGTCCCGTAAAGAACGGCGACTTCACGTCATGCGTCATGACGCGCTGGCTGGCGACCCTGCCCGTTCCGCCGCACCGGCCATTCACGCAGCCCGTTACATATGAAGGAACCGCGTTGTTGCCATTGCCAAAGTTTGTCGGATCCGGCGCAGGCGTCCTTGCAGCGAATGCTTGCGGCTCAAAGCCGGCCAGGAAACCGGTGACGACATTTCCGGGGGCGTTGCCGCCCGGCCGGCCGCCCAGAGTGGGTGTCCAGGCTTCATAATCCCACGTCACGATCGTTCCGTCCGCATTCAGTCCCGCGCGCTGGTCGATCACGAATGCAACACCGTAGTTCTCCCACGCCATCTCGTCCTTCCGCGCGAGCTGCACGCGGACGGGTTTTCCCACCGCCTGCGACATCAACGCGGCGTCGTAGGAAACGGTGTCGGCGCCGTTGACGCCGTAACAGCCGGATCCCATCTTGAAGATGACACGCACACTCTCAGGCTTGAGGCCGAGGACCATGGCGGCGGTGCTTTTCAGCGGATGAACTGCCTGGGTCGCCGAGTAAATGGTGGCTTTGTCAGCCTGGACATCCGCAACGGCACAGGCGCTGCCGAAGGAAGCGTGCATTTGGTACGGATAGTGATACGTCGCTTTCACGACCCTGGCCGCGCTTGCCAGCTTCTCATCCACGTCTTTCGAGTTCACGCTGAATGTGTCTCGCGTGGGTTTCTGATTGCGCAGGTATTCGTGGAAGGTCCCCTGGTTTGGCAGTCCCGATCCCGGCGTCCAGACAACTTTCAACTTGTTGGCGGCCTGAATGGCCTGCCAGGGCTTCTCGGCGACGACGCCCACAAAATTCTTCTTCACGACAATCTTCACAACGCCCGGCATGCCTTGAACCGAGCTTTCATCGACACTGACCAGGGTGGCGCCGACGGCCGGTGGCCGCACCACGCGCCCGTGCACCATACCAGGCACGCGCACGTTGTGAACGTACTCGAACTGTCCGGTAGCGATGGCCGGAATTTCCACGCGAGGGATCGGTTTTCCCAGAACCGTCCACTCACTAGCCGGCTTTCGCTTTGCATTGGGATTGAGCGTCATGCTGAATGTCCGTCCTCCGATCAGCTCTCCGTAACTGACTTTCTTTGCCGGATCCGCCTTCACGCTGATCACGCCATCCTTCACGCCAAGCTGATCGACGGGTACGCCGAGACGCGTCGAAGCGCGCGCGAGGAGCGCTTCGCGGGCAGTCGCGCCCGCCAGCGCAAGATTGCTCTGGTTGAAATTCGTTGGATGCGACTGGGCACCGGACGTTGTTCCCTGATCCGGAGTAAAGGCCGTATCGCACTGTATGAGTTTCACGCGTTCGAACGGCACGCTCAGTTCTTCCGCGATCAACTGCGTCTGCGCCGTGTAGAGCCCGTGGCCGAGCTCGCACTTACCTGTGTAGGCAGTCACGTTGCCGTCAGCGCCGATGGCGATCCAGGAATCGAGCTGATTGCTGCCCGGGCCGTTAATGCCCTGAGCCACAGCCTCGCCCGGGATCGTTACGAATCGAGCGGTCAGGCCGGCTGCGCTGAAGCCAACGATCAACGCCCCCGAGCCTTTCAAGAATTTCCTGCGCGAGAGAGCTCTCATGATTTCACCTCCTGGTACCGCTTGATCGCGCGCATCATCCGCACGTGTGTGTTGCAGCGGCAGAGCACGCCGGACATGGCCTGCAGGATTTCGGTCTCCGTGGCCTTTGGTTTGCGATCCAGAAAAGCCTTGGCGGTCATGACAACGCCATTGACGCAGAATCCACACTGCATCGCCTGCTCGTCGATGAACGCTTTCTGAATCGCATGCGGCTTCTCGAGGGTTCCGAGACCTTCGAGAGTTGTGATCTCCGATGCGCCCACTGCGCTGACCGGCGTGACACAAGAGCGAACCGCTTCGCCCTTGATCATCACCGCGCAGGAGCCGCACTGACCGAGACCGCACCCGAACTTCGGCCCGCGCAGTTCGAGATCGTCGCTCAGCACGTACAGCAGAGGTGTCGCCGGGTCGACGTCCACGGTGTGAGCCCGGCCGTTGACTTTCAGATTGAAGGTGCTCATTGCATTTCTCTCCCTAGTAAGGGATAGGGAACCACAAGAAAATAGCCGCGGATTACGCGAATTACGCAGATGGGGCGCAAAAACAAAAAACTTGATGCGCCCCATCCGCGTAATTCGCGTAATCCGCGGCTATTTTCTTGTGGTTCCCTGTCGCTGTCCCTTAATCCCATTTGCATTTCCCGCTACTCCGACGACGGTTTCGCCGTTCCCGTTGACGCCTTCACAAGGTCCGAAAACGGCCCGACCCCGCCGTGTCCACCTACCATCTTATCCACCTTGAGGTTCAACTGGCCAATGGAGTAGAGCAGGTGCCTGGCGTCGGGGTTGGCGCTGCCGAGTGCGACATTGGGTGCCGGCGACCAGATATCGCTCGCGAAGACTGCCCGCGCGCTCGGAACGTAAGCAATAACCTTCGGGTCCACATGCGGATTGCCGCGGATAGCATAGAGTTCCAGGCTTTGTCCGCCCTCACTGATCACCTTCTTGCCTTCAAAGACTTCGATCGAACCCGTCGGCTGGGCCGGCTGGGCATTGCGCCGCTTGTCGAGTTCGTCCTGAGGATCGGTGTGACGGGCCTCGAGAATCGCGCGAAGCACGGGCTCATGACCTTTCTCAACGAGAACGGTGGCCCCCATCGCGGCTATGGCGCGAACGCCCCCGGTGTGGTCGTAGTGATGATGCGTAACGGCCGCGTACTTGACCGGCTTGCCAGGGAACTGTTGCTCGAGCAGGCGCCCGAGCGTCTTGATTTGAGCTTCCGTGTAAGGCGCTTCCACCACGGCGAGGAAGGTCGGAAATTCCACGATCATGCTGTGGTGCGAATAGGCAAACGCATGCCACACGCCATTGTCGACCTTGTTCAATTTCACAGGACTGTATTCGCCCGCGGCAATCGCCTGATCGGCTTCTGCAGAAGCGGCTTCAGGAATCTCGAACACTTTCTGCGCCTCGGGATCGTTGATCGCGATCGACGTGTATTGAACGGAAGAATAGTCTTTGCCGCCCTTGGTTATCGTGATCTTGTGCGGAAGCGTTATTCCGTCGACCGCCTTGTAATCGTCGAGGATGTATTGCGCTTGCACGTCACCCAGCATCGACTCGGTATCCAGAATCTGGAATCCCGCCAACAGCTTCGACTGCGGATCGAAATAGAGCGTGATGTCTTCCCCGGACTTTGTCCTGGCCGTGCCGGACTTCAGCGTTTTTCCGTTGAAAGTCGCGTCTGCCGCAGGTTGCGCATCCGAAGCAGAGTCGGCCGCAGCCAGGGCGATACTGATCACATTCCTGCGGAGCAGAAACTCGGGCGAATTCTGTGTGCCCCAACTGAAGAGACCGCCGGGCGAAGTTGCGATAACCGGACGCGTGCCGACATAGTCGACCCCCACCGGCTTGTCTCCGCGCTTCGTCAACACCTCGTGGCGATGCTGCATGAAGCCGCCGATCTGAAGCGTGTAATCCAGGGACGCGCGGCCGTTGGCAAGGTCCGCAATCTCGATGACGTCTTTCAACTGCCCTGGTGCGTCGGCGTCGGTCTCTTTCTGCGTCTGCCCCAGGCGCATGCGAGTTCCCGCACCTCCCTTCATCGAGACCGTTTGAATTGACTGAAGCTTCTCCGCTCCTCCCATGGCCGTCACAGCATCCTTCGCGAGTTGCCGCGGAGCGGGCGCTGCCGAACAGGCTGTGAACAACAAGGCCGTTGTTATCAGTGCGATCGATCGTTGCCGTATGGACATTGAATTCCTCCTCTGGTTCGACCGAGAAGAAATATAAGGGAGTGCAAGGGGTGTCAAGGGAAAAGGGCGAAGACGGCGGCTCCGGCTGCTATAATTTGGTGACCCCAAAGACCGGAGACATTATGAGCGTGCAACAAATCAATCCGCAGCAAGCCAGCGACATTTTAGACAAGGACAGCGACGCCGTTTACATTGACGTGCGCACCGAGCCGGAATTTCAAAATGGGCATCCGGCTAAAGGCGTGAACATTCCGGTGGTCAATCCGGACCAGGCACGAGGGCAAATGACGCCGAATCCGGATTTTGTCCGTATTGTCCAGGCGAGATTTCCAAAAGAGAAGAAGATCATCGTCGGATGCCAGGCGGGCGGCCGATCGCAATACGCCGCGGATCTGTTAACACAGGCGGGCTTCAAGGATATTTCGAACATGCAGGGCGGATTTGGAGGCGCAAAGGATCCGATGGGCCGAGTCATTGCTCAGGGCTGGGTCCAGATGAATCTTCCCGTCGAGACGCGTGTGGACGAGACAAACAGCTACGCCGCAATGAAGAAGGGTCTCTAACAGGCGCTATGCGGAAGAAAGGAATCAGCCGCGAATTACGCAAACGTTCGCGTTATTGGCGTATTCGCGGCTAATTCTTTCGTTACAAAGCTGGTCTGGCGCTAAACCCCACAACGGACTCCACCGCTTTTGCGGCTTCGAGCAGCAATCCTTCCTGCAGCGGCGCAGCGGAGAGTTGGGCGCCAATGGGCAGGCCGTTGCTGCCGAGCGCGTGGGGCACGGTCATGGTAGGAAAATCGGCGAGTGTCCATGGTCCATTCATCACGGGGTCGCCAGTCGAACCGATGCCTTCGGGCGCCGTGCCACGAGCGGCAGGCGTCAACAAAACATCGAACTTCTCGAACAACCCGGCCATGTCTCGCTGATAGCGCCGGCGCACACGGCGGGCACGAATATAATCGGCCGCCTCCAGAACCATGCCGGTTTCAATCATCACGCGAATCTTCTCGCCATAGGATTCGGGATGCGCCGCAAACAACTGCTCGTGAATCGATGCGACCTCGGCTCGCAGTATCGTTCGCAGGGTGGGTTGAGCGAGATCAAAGGTGGGCGGCAGCCGGACCTCTTCGACTTGAAAACCGGACGCGGCAAGCTTGCCGGCAAGTGTCTCGTTCAGAGACCGCGCCTCGGGTGTGGCATTCTCGTAGAAGAAATCCCGCACCACTCCGATACGAAACGATCGCCGTTCCGGAAGCTTTTGTACCGGCGATTCCGTCATCGAGTCCAGCATCAATTCCACATCGGCAACAGCGCGGCCGAACATACCCACGTGGTCCAGCGACCACGCGAGCGGAAAGACACCCTGGAGACCGATCCTTTCCCGTGTTGGGACAAGCGAGACGATGCCGTTGAACGCCCCCGGACGGCCGACCGATCCCACAGTCTGACTGCCGATAGCAGCCGGACACATCCGCGCGGCAACGGCGGCGGCGGATCCGCTGCTGGAGCCTCCGGGCGTGTGCGCAAGGTTCCATGGATTGCGTGTCGGACCCGGATCGAGATTCGCAAACATCGTAGTGACCGATTTGCCCAGAACGATCGCTCCCGCCGCTTTGAGGCGTTTCACGGCGTGCGCATCGTAACTCGGCACGAAGTTCTCGAAGAGCTGAGAACCCATCGTCGTGCGGAGATCCTTCGTGTAAAAGATGTCCTTGATTCCGACTGGAACTCCATGGAGTGGCCCGCGAAACTGTTTCTTCGCCGCTTCGGTCTCGCATTTTCTCGCTTCAGCCAGAACGTTCTCATGATCCACCGTTGTCCATGCCTGGACACGAAGCTCCACCTGGCTCATGCGGGTAAATAGAGAAAGGACGTACTGAACCGGAGAGAGCTCGCCCGCTCGTATGGCGGCCGCCGCTTCGACAAGCGAAAGGTCTTCAGGGCTCATCTAATGGTTCAACGGGTGCGCTGTAGAGCTTTTTCAGCTCATCGGCTAGTTGTTCGATTTCTGAGCGAAGCTTTTCGGCGCGCTGATGGCCGAATTTCTCCATGGCGCGCTCCGAAAGAATTTCGATCAATGGATTGTCGCTCATACGGCGGCGGTGCTGGCCGATCCCCAGACCTCGCGGGCCGTGTCGGCCACAAGCCCAAGCTTGGCTTCCTGATTTGCAAGCGTGAGCAGATTCCCTTCCATGGTCGACGCAAATCCGCACTGCGGGCTCAACGCCAACCGCTCCAGCGGAACATAATTGGAGGCTTCCTTGATGCGCTGCTTCAGGAGATCTTTGCTTTCGAGTTCGGGTTTCTTCGTGGTCACCAGGCCGAGCACGACTGCTCGGTCGTTCGGGACGTGCTTCAATGGCTCGAAACCGCCGGAGCGCGCATCATCGAACTCGAGAAGGAAGACCTGGAATCGAGTTCGGCTGAATACTGAGGCGATCGGACCATAATCACCGCTGGCGTAGAACTTGCTTTGATTGTTACCCCTGCAAACGTGGATGCCGAAGGTGATGCCGGGATGATTTCCGATGACGGCATTGTCGAGGTCAATGCATCGTTCGATAAGGCGGTCAGGATCGTTCCCGCGTTGACGATAACCTTCCCGGATTGTCGGATCCAGCAGCGCCGCGTACTGAGGAGCGTCCACCTGGATATAGGTGCAGCCCAGCTTGATCAGTTCTTCCACTTCGCCGCGGAGGAGATCCACGATATCGGCGAGATACGCGTCGATTGTCGGATAGGCGCTTCGGGATTTTTCCACATCGTAGTAGGCCGCGGCCTGCTGGGCGCTGAGGATGGTCACTTTGGTGGGACGATCGGTTCGAGCGCGCAGGTACGCAAATTCCTCCGCACACATGTGCCGCTTGCGCCGCAGCTTCGATACGACGACCGGCCGGGTCTGTACCATCTTGTTTCCCTGCTCATCATGAAACGGAATCGCCCAGCCGCCGGTCTTATCGAAGCCTTCGATCGAGTCCGGCAGATGTCCGAAGAAGGCATAACGGCGGAATTCTCCATCGCTGATGACGTCCAACCCGACCCGTGTTTGAAGGTCAACTGCCTCATTGACAGCCCGATCCTCGATGCGCTTGAACTCGGCGTCGCTGAGCAGGCCGGCATCGTGGCGCTCGCGGGCCTGTTTCAAATAGTTCGGGCGCAGAAGACTTCCAACCGTATCGCTGCGGAAATTGAACATGAGTACCTCCAGGGGAATCGGGGACGGCCGCGAATGACGCGAATTACGCGAACGGCGCAATAAAATAACCCTTGATGCGCCGTTCGCGTAATTCGCGTCATTCGCGGCCGTCCCCGATTTTCCCCGCAGACTTTAGCACAAATCGCATGCAGTCCGGAGGTGCTACCATATCCGAATGTCGTCGCCACACGTGATTCTTGTGCCGGGTTTGATGTGCGACGCGGCGGTATGGGAGCACCAGGCCACGACCCTTCAAACTTTGACCACGGTCGAGATCCCGGACCACGGAATGAACGACTCGCTCGAGGGAATGGCCAGGAGCCTGCTCGCGCAGGCTCCTGCGCGGTTTGCGCTGGCAGGGCACTCCATGGGAGGGCGTATCGCTTTTCGAGTGATGCAGTTGGCGCCCGATCGGGTTGCCGGACTCGCTTTGATGGATACCGCGTATACGCCGCGAAGCGCAGGTGAAGCCGGGGAACAGGAGAAAGCCGAGCGATACGCGCTGCTCAACAAGGCAAGGTTGGAAGGAATGCGCGCCATGGGCCTTCAGTGGGTGCAGAAGATGGTGCATCCGGCTCGACTTTCGGATAAACCGCTGATCGATGCGATCCTTGACATGATCGCCCGCAAGACCCCGGAGATCTTTGCGGCGCAGATCAAGGCGCTGCTTGAACGCCCGGACTCGACGCCGTTGCTGGCAACGATTCACTGTCCGACGATTGTTCTTTGCGGAAGGCAGGACGCGTGGAGTTCTCTGCCACAGCACGAGCACATGGCAGGCGTGATTCCCAATAGCCGGCTGGTTGTTATTGAAGATTGCGGCCATATGTCGACGATGGAAAGACCGGAGGAAGTGACGGAGAAGCTTGTGGAGTGGTTGGGCGGCCTTTCAAATCACTAATCACTGATGGGAAGAAAATAGCCGCGAATTACGCGGCTATTTTCTTCCCATCAGTGATTAGTGATTTTTATTATGGCGGTTGAGTGAGGGGCCCCCTCTTGCCCCACCCTCGAATTACTTTCCTTTACTAATCTTGAAATCGCCTTTGCGATTGTCGTGATTCCAGCTACCGGTCATAGTGCTGTTATTCACTTTACCGTCGATAACGTAATGGATGGCCGAACTGCCACGTCTCACATCGGCTTCCATGTGAACCGCACCGGTCTTCGCGTCGAACGTGGATTTTTGAAGTGTTACAGCGTTCGGTCCGGGATTTACAGTTCCCGTCAGCGCCTTGCCATCCCACTTCAGTTGAAGTGTGACCGGATTTCGGTCGTTCGGGCTCGGACCCCAGTCACCGCTCCAGTCTCCACTGAGCGGATCACTCTGAGCGAGGGCAGATACCACGATCGTCAAAGCAATGAAACAAACCCAACCTGGAACTCTAACTTTCATTTACCCTCCGTAAATCGGAATTGGCTCAAACCCCGAGAATATAGCATGATTTTTAGAGCGCCAAAATCGCCTGCAACCGAGTCGTTTAACCCGATTCATCGTCAGAACGATCTAATTTCGACGGCTTGTCAGGCCGGGCGTTGGGGAAATTGCTTGTGCGGCTAACTGAAAGAAAAGGTGTTTCGATTCTTACTGCAGGGCTTTTTATTGTCCTGTCTTCACCTCTTCTGTCCGCGCAAACGGCGAACGATCTCTTCGACGGTTCGGTCCTTCAGGAAATTCGACTGGAGATCAATCCTAAAGACTGGGCGGCACTTAAGGCCAATCCCTCATCGAATACCTATTACCCCTGTAACTTGAAATGGCGCGGCATGGTGGTTGAGAACGTCGGAATCCGCCAGAGAGGCGGCTCGACACGAAGTTCGATCAAGCCGGGTCTTCGCGTCGACTTCAACCAATACGAAGATGCGCAGACTTTTCTCGGCCTCAAATCGATCGGTCTGGACAACATGACCCAGGACGCTTCCATGATGAAAGAACGTTTGACCATGGAATTGTTCGCGAGAATGGGTCTGCCTGCGTCTCGAGAGGCCAATGCGCGCCTCTATGTGAACGACGAGTACAGCGGCCTGTACACGATCATCGAATCCATCGACAAGGATTTCCTCAAGCGGGTGTTTGGAGAAAACGACGGCTACCTCTACGAGTACGTTCTGGCGGGCAACTATCACTTCGAATATCTTGGATCCGATCCGGCCCTGTATTCCCCGACATATTTTGACCCAAAGACGTACGAAAAGGATCCCGATCCTGCTCCGATCGAGGCCATGATCCGCACCATGAATACCGCTTCGGACGCGGACTTCGCCTCGGCGATGGCGCCCTACCTGGATCTCGAACTGTTCATGAAACACCTGGCGGTGGAAGATTTCATCGCTGAAACCGACGGCATTCTTACGGGCATGAACAATTTCGATTTGTACCGGTTTCAGAAGAAGAGTCTTTCCCAATTCATTCCGAAGGACAAGGACCTAACTTTCGGCGGGCCACCGATTAATTCGAATCGTTATTCGACGCCACTCCTGTTCAACGCCAGCAAGAATGTCCTGATTCGCCGCGCCATGAACGTGAAGCAAGCGCGCGACGCCTACTTCAAAACGCTCCTGAGCACCGTGTCGATCGCCGGCAGAACCGGCTGGCTGGAGTCGGAAGTCACACGTATATACAACCAGATCAAAACGGCGGCATATGAGGATCAGTTCAAAGTCTGTTACGACGGGGTTGCCCGGAACCCTTGCTCGAACGCGGCATTCGATGCCGAAGTCACTGCCGATCTGGACTTCGCGCGAAAGCGGAGCGACTTCATCGCGAATCAGCTGGTCGAGCTTCCGAACGAGCGCTTCTACGCGATAAACAACTTCGGCGGCTTTTCGATCAGCAAGGCGGATACCGCCAGGCCGCTCTCCACCGGTTATGGCATCATCCACCAGGATTCCGCGAGTTCCAATCCGCAAGGCATCGCCATTTTCACGTACCGGCAAAACGGTGTGGTGGTTACCGAAGCCGGCGTACCTGCAACCGCGCCACTGCAACATGGAATGATTTATGCCGAAAAGAACGGCCCGGTGAAAACCGGCCTGGCCATCGCGAATCCTGGCGACAGCGCTGCTTCAATTTCCTTCTTCTACACGGATTCGGAAGGCAAAACATCCGGACAGGGCAGCATCGTGGTTCCCGCCGGCACACAGATTTCGCGGTTTCTCGACGAAGCTCCCTTCAATTCCAGTTCTCTCGCACGAGCCACTTTCACTTTCGATTCCTCTACTCCTGTCTACGTCACCACTTTGCGGGGAATGACGAATGAACGCTTCGAATTCATCGTCAGCACACTGCCGGTGATCGATACAGCACCAGCTTCGAGCACGCTCATTCTTCCACATTTCGCCGATGGAGGCGGCTGGACCACCCAGATCCTTCTGGTCAATCCCGGCAGCCAGACGATGCAGGGCACAATAGACCTCCTCGAGGAGGGCGTGCCTGCTTCGACTCCCTATTCGATTGCGCCCGGCAGTTACTACCGTTTCCAGACTTCGGGCTCTGGAACTGCTATTCGAACGGGCTCAGTTCGAATTGTTGCGGGAGCAAGCGGGACTGCGCCTGCTGCGATTGCTCTCTTTTCTTTCAAAAAGGATGGCGTCACCGTAACCGAAGCGTCCGTTCTTGCGGCTCGCGGCTCGACTGCATATCGCGCCTACGTTGAAACCTCCGACAGTGTCCAGACGGGGATCGCGATCGCGAATCCGGCTTCTTCTGCCATAACAGTCAACCTCGAAGCGACAACGCTCTCGGGCACGCCGGCGGGTTTTTCGGGAAGTCTTACAATTCCAGCCAATGGGCACGTTTCGGCGTTCCTGGGCCAAATTCCCGGATTTGAAAGGATGACTTCGCCGTTCCAGGGCATCTTGAGGATTTCAACAAGCTCCGGCACCGGTGTTGTTGTTGCCGGTTTGAGAGGACGTACCAACGAGCGCGGCGATTTTCTGATCGCCTCGCTTCCAACCGTGGACGAAACAACACCAGCCCCGAGGCCGGACCTGGCCTTTCCTCATTTCGCCGAAGGCGCCGGCTACAGCACGCAATTCATTCTGATCAGCCCTGCATCAACCCCGTCTGTGACAGGCGTTTTGCGGCTTTTCGACCAAACGGGATATCCTGTCAACGCGTGGTAGACTGCGCTGTAGCGGCGGTCTATGACCGCCGGTTTTTCGCGGCATGCCGGGAAGACCGGCGGTCATAGACCGCCGCTACAGTTTTTTGGAGGTACCTAGATGAACGGCTCCGATCTCATCCACATGGTCGAATACGACGAATGGGCCACAAACCAACTCCTCGACGCGGCCGCAAAACTCGATCCCGCAGGCTTCCGAAAGGATCTGGGCACGAGCTTTCAAAGCGTGCATGGAACGCTGGTACATGTTTATGGTGCGCAGGTGGTGTGGTTGACGCGATGGAAAGGCTCGAGCCCCGGCGGCCTGATCCCTCCCGGCGAGGTGCCGACGCTGGCAGAATTGAGGAAACGGTGGGCCGAGCTTTACATCGAATTGCGCGACTACATCCGGCCGTTGACGAACGAGCAGCTCCACGCTCCCCTGCCCTATAAGGACCTCAGCGGCAATCCGTGGGCCCAACTGCAATATCAACAGATTCAGCATCTGATGTTTCATTCGATGTACCACCGCGGGCAGGTGGTAACGTTGCTGCGGCAACTCGGTCAAACTCCTCCACACACGGACCTGATCTTGTATTATCGAATGATGGGATGATGAGGCTGTTCCTGATAGCGATCGTGGTGTCTGTCCTGGCTGCAGGCTGCGGCCGGAAGATTCAAGCGCCTGTTCGGGCTGCGTCCACGGGCATTCCAGAAGATGATCGCCTGTACCGCGAAGGACTCGCCGCTTTTCACGAAGCCACACCGGAGGGATACGCGCGGGCGGCCGGCTTGTTCCGGCGGGCGGCCGAAATCAATCCGCGGCGCTGCGAGTACTCGCTGCATCATCTCGAGTCACGCCTGTTTCTTGCTCTTGAACAAAAATGGAACTCGGAGGATAACGATGTAAATCTCTCGGTGAAACAGCCGGGATGTGATGCATTCGAATCCTTTAACCACCGGCTTCAGGCACTGAGTTTATTTCCGGAGCTTACGGTGGGAATGCGCGACAAGGCCATGGCTGCGGTGAATCGCGCTGTTGAACTCGATCCCAACGATCCCTTGAACTGGTACGTGCTGTGGAAGCTCGGTCCGACCAGCCGCGGGGAAATTCAGCGCGCTGCGAACATTCCGCCAAACCTCGCGCTGATTCAATACGAACTCGGAAACTTCAAAATGCTCGAAGGCGAGTACGCCGAAGCCAGGGACGCGTACGAACGAGCGCTCACGCTGAGCCCCCGGCATTTTCGGTCTTATATCGGAATCGCGGATTCGATGGCCGCCACTGATGAGGACGCCGATATCGAGCCTTACCTCGTCAAAGCCGTCGGTATTGCTCCTGCCTTTCTGGCCGGCCGCACCGCTCTGGGAAGCTTCTATGCCCGGATGGGTGAGACGGAGAAGGCCGTCGAGCAATACAAGGCAGCGCTCGACCTGAATTCGAAATACGACAATGCCTCTCTCGGTCTGGGGATCATCCTGGCCGAGACAGACCAGACCGATGAAGCCGAAAAATATCTCGCGCAAACCATCAGCCTGAACCCCGGAAGCTTCAGGGCCTACTACTACCTGGGCAACATCTGGTTCAACCGGGGCGAGTTCGCCCGGGCCCGGACGCAGTACGAGGAAGGGTTGAAGTACATGCCGAACTTTGCCGAGACCAATTATGCGCTGGGCGCGGTCCTTTATCGGCTGGGCAACCCTGATGCAGCGCTGGCGCAATTTGAGAAGGTTCTGAGGATCAACTCTCTCTATGGTGACGCGTACTTTTCCCGCGGCACCATCCGCCTCGAACGCCGCCAGCTTGCCGATGCCCTTTCCGATTACACTCGCGCCATTCGGATCTATGAAGGCCAGGTCGCGTTGATCAACGCTCAGGTGAGGAAAGCGGAGTCGCGGGGATTGTCACGCAAAGTCCAAGCCCTCACGAAGAAAAGACAACGCCTGGAAGAAACCTTGCAGAATGCCCGCGAGTACCGGGTCACTGCCGAGGCGGAAGCGCTGAAACCCCGTTGAAAACAGACGTGGAAGGAAACACAAAGAATTAGCCGCGAATTACGCGGATTACGCGAATGGGCGCATCAAGGATTCTTTAATGCGCCCATTCGCGTAATCCGCGTAATTCGCGGCTAATTCTTTTCTTTGTCGTTCCTCGTTCGACCTATGTCAGGA
>Ga0137418_10003829_pt1 | contig 13833 bp, 14 predicted proteins | sample CZODoug3_1_2_16f_FD_122242 | JGI IMG/M metagenome (GOLD analysis project Ga0137418, IMG submission 122242) | Vadose zone soil fungal communities from Angelo Coast Range Reserve, California, USA - CZODoug3_1_2_16fungal (Hybrid Assembly) | ecosystem: Environmental > Terrestrial > Soil > Vadose...
TAAGCCACACCACGACGCTGTGTCCGGGCAATCCGCTCGGCGTCAAGGGTTGCGGCGAGGCCGGCGCGATCGGCGCGTCGGCCGCCGTCATCAACGCCATCACCGACGCGATCGGCAACAACAAGCTTGAGATGCCGGCGACACCCGATCGGGTGTGGCGCGCCATTCACGGCTGAGAGGGAGACAAGACATGTACGAGACAATTTACCATCGCCCCTCCTCTGTCGACGAAGCCGCGGCGCTGTTCGCAAAGGGCGCGGATTCGAAATATCTCGCCGGCGGCCACACCTTGATTCCGGTGATGAAGCAGCGGCTGGCCTCGCCGTCCGACGTGATCGATCTCGGACGGATCACGGACCTCATCGGCATCGAAGTTTCCGCCGATGCGGTGACGATCAAGGCGGCAACAACGCATTACGACGTGGCGGGGAGCGGACCTGCACAAAAGGCCATACCTGCGCTCACCCATCTCGCCTCGCTGATCGGCGATCCGGCCGTGCGCTATCGCGGCACCATCGGCGGCTCGATCGCCAACAACGATCCTGCAGCGGACTATCCGGCGGCGGTGCTCGCACTCGGCGCGACCGTAAAGACCAACAAGCGCTCGATTGCATCGGACGATTTCTTCGAGGGCCTGTTCACGACAGCGCTCGCCGACGGCGAAATCATTACCGCGGTGTCGTTCCCGATTCCGGCCAAGGCGGGGTACTCCAGGTTTCCCCATCCCGCCTCGCGCTTCGCGCTGACCGGTGTGTTTGTCGTGAAGACCAAGGCGGGCGACGTCCGCGTCGCCGCCACCGGCGCCTCGCAAAACGGCGTCATGCGGGTGCCGGCGATCGAGGCGGCGCTGACGGCCAACTGGTCGGCAGGCGCGCTCGACAGCGTCAATATTTCCGCTGGCGGGTTGATGAGCGATATTCACGGCTCGTCGGACTATCGCGCCAACCTGATCAAGGTAATGGCGCAACGAGCGGTCACTGCCGCCGGCTGATCGGGTATTCCGCCTCAAACCATGCAAGCGGCGCGCAGCGATGCGCGCCGCTCTGCATTTGGTCATATTCTGACCAATTGGCGCTTGCCACGCTCCCCGCAAGGCGAGACAATTTAGCTAATCAGCTAATTAAGAAATTCGATTTTACGCGTATTCCGTTCGCAAAACCGGTGCCCACTTTTGCGGATACGCGCCAGGGAGCGCCCATGAAATTCGGCATTTTCTACGAACACCAGCTTCCACGGCCATGGAACGATGGCGACGAGCACAGGCTGTTTCAGGAGGCGCTCGATCAGGTCGAACTCGCCGACAAGCTCGGCATCGACTACGCCTGGGAAGTCGAGCACCATTTTCTCGAGGAATATTCGCACTCCTCGGCGCCGGAAATATTCCTCGCCGCCTGCTCGCAGCGCACCAGGAACATCCGCCTCGGCCACGGCATCTGCCTGATGCCGCCGAAATACAATCACCCGGCGCGGGTCGCCGAGCGCATCGCCACGCTCGATCTCGTCTCCAACGGTCGCGTCGAATTCGGCACCGGCGAGAGCGCGTCGCTGATGGAACTCGGCGGCTTCAATGTCGGCTTCGATCCGGTCGAGAAGCGGCGGATGTGGACCGAGGGCGTCGAGCAATGCACCAACATGATGGTGATGGACCCCTATCCCGGCTTCAAGGGCGAGTTCTTCGAGATGCCGTGCCGCAATGTGGTGCCAAAGCCAGTGCAGAAGCCGCACCCGCCACTCTGGGTCGCCTGCTCCAATCGCGAGACCATCAAGATGGCCGCGCGTTGCGGCATCGGCGCGCTGACCTTCGCCTTCGTCGATCCCCGCGAAGCCCGGCAATGGGTCGATGACTATTACCGGATTTTCAAGGAGGAATGCGTGCCGATCGGCCACGCGGTCAATCCCAACGTCGCGATGGTGACGGGCTTCTCGGTACACGCGGACGAGGCGGAATCCCGTCGCCGCGGCGAAGACGGCTTAAGGTTTTTCCGTTACGGCCTTGCGCATCATTATATCTTCGGCGAGCACAAGCCGGGGCGCACCGATATCTGGGCCAATTTCGAAAAGGCGCGGCATGCGTTGCCGCCGGCCGGCGCCGATCACGGCATCGGCACGCCGGATCAGTTGCGAACCCACCTGCGGCACTTCGAAGAGTCAGGCGTCGACCAGACCGTGTTCATCCAGCAGGGCGGGCGCAACCAGCACCGGGATATCTGCGAAGCGCTTGAGCTGTTCGCCAGGGATGTAATGCCGGAATTTCGGGCCCGCGAAATCGCGCGGGAAAAGCAGAAGCAGGAAGAGCTCGCGCCCCATATCGAAAAGGCGATGGCGCGCAAACAAATGACAAAACCGATGCGCGACGAGGAGATTCCGGTTTATGTGGCGCTCGGCCGCAAAGTGGCGGAAGAAGGCACCGGCACCGAACGCCAGAAGCAGAACGCCAGGCTGTGGGCCGATGCCGCCAAGGTGACGCTGAGCGATCCCGCACGCCACGGCACCAAGACCTCCGCAACGCCGTAGTATTTCTTATCTCATCAACGGAAACAACAACGTGCTCGACAAATCAGCCCCGCAGTCCTCCACCCGCACTTCCGGCCCGCTCGCAGGCTTTCGTGTCGTCGAATTCGCCGGCATCGGGCCTGGCCCCTTTGCCTGCATGATGCTGGCGGACATGGGCGCGGAGGTGGTCACACTCGACCGCGTCGGCGCAAAAAAGAATCTCAAATCGGTGGCCGGGCGCGGACGGAAGGTCGTCGAACTGGATCTGAAGGACAAGGCCGCGATCGCGCAGGTGCTCGACCTCCTGGCCAATGCCGACGCGCTGATCGAGGGCTTTCGTCCCGGCGTGATGGAGCGTCTGGGGCTCGGGCCTGACGTGGTGCAGGCGCGCAATCCGCGGCTTGTCTATGGCCGCATGACCGGATGGGGGCAGCAAGGCCCGCTGGCGCAGGCTGCCGGCCACGACATCAACTACATTTCGGTGACCGGCGCGTTGGCCGCGATCGGACCTGCGGACAAACCGGTGCCGCCACTCAATCTGGTCGGCGATTTCGGCGGCGGAGCGCTTTATTTGGTGGTCGGTGTGCTCGCTGCGCTATTGGAAGCGTCAAAGTCCGGCAAGGGACAAGTGGTCGATGCCGCGATGTGCGACGGCGCGGCATCGCTGATGTCGATGTTCTTCGACATGGCGGCGGCGGGCCGGTGGACCGAGCAGCGCGAGAGCAATTTCCTCGACGGTGGCGCACATTTCTACGGCGTATATGAATGCGGATGCGGCCGGTTCATTTCGATCGGCTCGATCGAACCGCAATTCTATGCGTTGCTGCGCCAGCACGCAGGCCTTTCCGACGCCGACTTCGATGCGCAGATGGATCGCAAGGCATGGCCGGCGCTCAAGCAAAAACTGGTGGATGTATTCAAGACCAAGACCCGCGACGAGTGGTGCACGATCATGGAGGGCACCGACGTCTGCTTCGCGCCGATCCTGACCATGGCAGAGGCCCCCGCTCATCCGCACAATGCGGCCAGAGAGATTTTCGTCACCCGCCACGGCGTCATCCAGCCCGCGCCGGCGCCGCGTTTCTCGCGCACGCCCTCAGCCATCCGCGATGCCGCCACCGCGGATATTGGTGAGCTGATGAGTGAGTGGAAGGGCGGGAGGTAGCGTCATCTCCCGTCATTCCGGGGCGCGAGCAAAGCGAGCGAGCCCGGAATCCATAACCACGACAGGGAGTATGGATTCCGGGCCTGCGCCAAGTGGCGCATCCCGGAATGACGTAAGTGATAATAAACTCTACGCCGCGCCCTTCAGCGTCAGCACACCGCGGCGAATCTGGTCTTCCTCGATCGATTCGAACAGCGCCTTGAAATTGCCTTCGCCGAAACCATCGTCGCCCTTGCGCTGGATGAACTCGAAAAAGATCGGCCCGATGGCGTTGGCGGAGAAAATCTGCAGCAACACCTTGGTATGGCCGCCCTCGACCACGCCTTCGCCGTCGATCAGAATCCCGTCACGCTTGAGCCGTGCGACGTCCTCGCCGTGTTTAGGCAGGCGCGCGTCGATCTTCTCGAAATAGGTTTCGGGCGGCGCCGGCATGAACGGCAGGCCGTCGGCGCGCAGGCTCTCGACGGTGCGGTAGATGTCCTTGGCGCCGCAGGCGATGTGCTGGATGCCCTCGCCGCGGTAGACGCTGAGATACTCCTCGATCTGGCCGGAATCGCCGGCATCCTCGTTGATCGGAATCCGGATCTTGCCGTCGGGGCTGGTCAGCGCCCGCGAGAACAGGCCCGACGCGCGGCCCTCGATATCGAAAAACCGGATCTGCCGGAAGTTGAACAATTTCTCATAGAAACCGGTCCAGACGTCCATGCGGCCGCGATGGACGTTGTGGGTGAGGTGATCGAGATAGAACAGCCCGGCGCCCTCGGGGCGCGGGTTCTTTGCGCCGAGCCAGTCGAATTCGGCATCGTAGGCCGAACCTTTCGCCCCGTAGCGGTCGACGAAATACAGGAGGCTGCCGCCGATTCCCTTGATCGCGGGGACATCGAGGGTTTTCTGGGCGGAAGGAATGTCGGCAGGCTCCGCGCCGAGCGACAGCGCACGTTGATAGGCCTGCTGCGCATCGATCACGCGAAAGGCCATCGACGGCGCACACGGCCCGTGCGCGGCGACGAAATCGAAGCCATGGGTGCCGGACGCTTCGTTGACGAGATAATTGATGTCGCCCTGGCGATAGACCGTGATCTTCTTGGTCTTGTGGCGCGCGACCTGCGCATAACCCATCAGCCTGAACAGCGCGTGCAGCTGTTCGGGTTGAGGATGCGCGTATTCGACAAACTCGAAGCCGTCGGTGCCCATCGGATTGTCGGCTGAAATCGTCGCCGCCGGCGCGTCGTGCGGAAATGGACCCATGGCTGATCTCCCTGATTTGTCGGCATGGATATTCAGTCACCCGGCGCACAATGTGTATGCAAAGGTCAGGTATTTCTGCTATATCGTGCACGGTTCGTGCACGATATAGATGTTTGACGCATGATATCGGTTGATGCCTTCGACCTGAAGATACTGAGCGCATTGCAGGATGATGGCCGCCTGACCAATCAGCAGCTGGCCGACGTCGCCGGCCTCTCGGCCTCGCAATGCTCCCGCCGCCGCATGCGGCTGGAGGAAGAGAACGTGATATCGGGCTATCACGCCGACCTCGCGAGCGAAGCGCTCGGCTTCAACGTCATCGCATTCATTCACATCACGCTGGCGACCCATTCGCCCGACAACGCCAAGCGGTTTCGCACGCTGGTCAACCGGGTCGACGATATCCAGGAAGCCTATTCGCTCACCGGCGACGCCGACTATCTGTTGAAGGTCGTGCTGCGCGACCTGAAAAGCTTGTCGGATATCGTCAACAACGTGCTGATGCCGCACCAGAGCGTGGCGCATGTACGTTCGTCGATCGTGCTGGATCGATTGAAGGAGAGTTCGAAGCTGCCGCTCCAGGAGTTGCGTCGCTAATTTTGCTGGCGAGATGGCCGAAATCGAGGGGTTTTCGGCATTCTCGTCCGGCGTTTGATTTGCGATGATCCGCCCCGTTCCAACCGACGAGACCACCATGGCCCTGCAACTCCGACCGAACTGCGAATATTGCGACAAGGATCTTCCGCCGCATGCTGTGGAAGCGCGCATCTGCTCTTACGAATGCACGTTCTGTGCGGACTGCGTCGAGAACAAGCTGCACAATGTATGCCCGAACTGCGGCGGCGGTTTTGTCGCGCGGCCGATCCGGCCTGCAAAGGAATGGCGCCCCGGGTTGTCGGTCGAGAAGCGTCCACCGTCGGACAAGCGCGTGCATTTGTCCTACAGCCTGGACGATCTCGCCGCGCATTCGGCCCGGATTCGGAATATTCCGCCGGAGGAGCGGTGAAGCGGACCAACACTCCCGTCGTCCCGGCGGAACGCCGGGACCCATACGCCGTGTCATCTCGTTTTGGCATTGTGGCAGACACCGTTAGCCACAACCAACGCCCGGGGTTATGGGTCCCGGCGTTCGCCGGGACGACGCATACCCGTATGGCGTGCGCTGTTCTAGCGAGCCGCCACTATCGTCCCCTCAACCTCCCCAAAGCCGACACGGTAGCCATCGCCCTGGCACCAGCCGCGCATGACCAGCGAATCGCCGTCTTCGAGAAACGTCCTGACGATACCGCTCGCCAGCTCAACCGGCTCGGTGCCGTTCCAGCTGATTTCAAGCAGGCTGCCGCGCTGGTGCTTGTCCGGGCCGCTGATGGTGCCGCTCCCTAAGAGATCGCCGACATTCATGGCGCAGCCGGACGAGGCGTGGTGCACCAGTTGCTGCACCGACGACCAGTACATGTATTTGAAATTGGTGCGGCAGATATTGGCAGCCTCGTTCATTTGCGCCGCGCGCAATCCGACATCGAGTTGCAGATCGTAATTGTTCGGCTGCGCCTGCTGCAGGTAAGGCAGCGGCGCCGGATCCTGCACCGGACCATGCAGGCGAAACGGCTCCAGTGCCTCGCGGGTGACGATCCATGGGCTGATCGAGGTCGCGAACGCCTTGGCCTGAAATGGCCCAAGCGGCACATATTCCCACTGCTGGATATCCCGCGCGCTCCAGTCGTTCAACAGCACGAAGCCGAAGATCATATCCTCCGCCTGCTGCTCGCTGAGCATCTCACCCATTGGCGACGGCTGCCCGATCACGACGCCCATTTCGAGCTCGAAATCGAGCCGCTTGCATGGCCCAAAACTTGGCAACTCCACAGTCGGCGGTTTGAGCTGACCGCGCGGGCGGCGGACCTTGGTGCCACTCACCACCACGGTGGAAGCGCGGCCGTTGTAACCGATCGGCATGTGCAGCCAGTTCGGCTGCAACGCATTGTCCTTGCCGCGAAACATGACGCCGACATTGGTGGCATGCTCCTTCGACGAATAGAAATCGGTGTAGCCGGCGACCACGAACGGCAGATGCAATTTTGCATCCACCATCGGCACCAGCGCGCGTCCGCGTAATTCGCCGTTATCGCGCAACTCCGGATGATCATGGCGCAACAATTCACTGATCCGCGCCCGGGTGCGCGACCACACTTTCGGCCCCAGCGCCATGAACAGATTCAGCATCGGCGTGGCAAACACCCCGAGCTCACCGACGCTCAGTCGCCCGTCTTTTTCGAGTTCCCAAAGATCTAGCACGTAATTGCCGATCGCCACACCAACGCGCGGAGCCAATCCGTCCTTTGTTGAAAACACGCCATAGGGCAGGTTTTGGATCGAAAAGTCAGAAGTGACATCGACCTCGATGAAGGAGCGGAGAGAGGGATCGTTGGGATGCATTGTTTCTCCGGGCTCCGTTCTTACTTCCCTTCTCCCCTTGTGGGAGAAGGTGGCCGTAGGCGGCCTTCGGCCGCCGTTCTTTAATAGGACGCCGATGCTTTGCATCGGCCATGCGAAGTCCGTGCCGGATGAGGGGTTACGGTCTATCGATAGTCCGAGACCCCTCACCCGTCGCGAATTCGCTGCGCTCATTCGCGCCACCCTCTCCCACAAGGGGAGAGGGAAAAAGCAACCTCACGGCTTACTCGGATCGAACCGCTTTTCAAGGCCTTTCCAGCAATCCGCATAATCGTCCTGCAGCGTCGAGGATTTTGCCGCGTGCGTGGTGATACGCTGCGGGTACCGCGTCTCGAACATGAAGGCCATGGTGCCCGTCAGCTTGACCGGCTTCAATTCCGAATTGCTGGCGTGATCGAAGGCCTCGCGATCCGGGCCGTGCGGCAGCATCATGTTGTGCAGGCTGATGCCGCCGGGGGTGAACCCTTGCGGCTTGGCATCATAGACGCCGTAGATCAGCCCCATGAACTCCGACATGATGTTCATGTGATACCATGGCGGACGGAAGGTGTTTTCCGCCACCGCCCAGCGCTCCGGGAAAATGACAAAGTCGATGTTGGCGGTGCCCGCGGTCTCCGAAGGCGACGTCAGCACCGTGAAGATCGACGGATCGGGGTGGTCGAAGCCAATCGCGCCGACCGGCGAGAAGGTCCGCAAATCGTATTTGTACGGGGCATAATTGCCGTGCCACGCCACCACATCGACAGGCGAATGCGGCAGCCTGGTCACGAACAGCGCGCCGCCCCATTTCACGAACAATTCGGTCGGCGTGTCCTTGTCCTCATAGGCCGCGACGGGGGTGAGGAAATCGCGCGCATTGGCGAGACAATTGGCGCCGATCGGCCCGCGCTCCGGCAGCGTGAAAGCGCCGCCGTAGTTCTCGCAGATATAACCGCGCGCCGGACCGGACAGAATCTCGACGCGGAATTTCACGCCGCGGGGAATCACGACGATTTCGCCGGGCTCGGCATCGATCCGGCCGAACTCGGTGACGAAACGCAGATTGCCCTGCTGGGCTACGAACATCATCTCGCCGTCGGCATTGTAGAAATGCTGATCGACCATCGATTTGGTGATGAGATAGACGTGCGCGGCCATGCCTGCCTGCGTGTTGGCGTCTCCCGCCGTCGTCATGGTCTGCACGCCTTGCAGGAAAGTCATGTCCTCTTTCGGGATCGGCGCCGGGTCCCAGCGCAATTGTGCGATCGATAACTCCTGCTCGAAACACGGCGCGGTCCGCCACAGGCCGGCATCGACCTTGGCGAAGCGGCCTGAGTGCTTCACCGATGGCCGGATGCGATAGAGCCACGAGCGTTCATTGCTGCCGCGCGGCGCCGTGAACGGCGATCCCGACAGCTGTTCGGCATAAAGCCCATACGCACACCGCTGCGGCGAATTGCGCCCCATCGGCAGCGCACCGGGCAGCGCCTCGGTCTCGAAGCTGTTGCCGAAACCGGACATATAGCCCGGCGTGATATGGACAGAACTCCGGTTGATGATTTCAGGCGCGGTGTTGATATTCATGGTCATCCTCCTTGCAAGGCAGCCCACATTTCCTGATCGCGCTTGTCGGTCCAGATCACGGGATCGTCGATGCCCGATGCCTCATCGAACGCGCGCGAGACGTTGAACGGCAGACAATGCTCGTAGATCGCAAAACTTGAAAACTTCGGATCCATCACCTCGCGGGTCGCCGCCATCGTTTCCTTGAGATTGCGGCCTTTGGCGACCGCGGTTTCGGCCGCGCCGTAGAGCGAAGTGACGAAATCGCGCGTCATCGCGATGGCGTCGCGCCCGACCGCCAAGCCCTTGAGGGCATCGCCGCGCCCCGGCGCGATCGCCTTGGGATTGAAGGCGCGAATTTCGTTCAGCGTCGTCGGCCATTCGCGCAAATGCGCGTCGCCGCAATAGCACGCCGAATGATATTCGATCAGGTCGCCGGAAAACATCACTTCGGCATCCGGCACCCAGGCGACGATATCGCCGGAGGTATGTCCGGCGCCGAGCGACATCAACCGCACTTCACGTTTGCCGAGATAGATCGACATGTCGGTTTCGAACGTCAGCGTCGGCCAGGTCAGGCCCGGGATGCTCTGGGCATCCTGGAACAGGCGCGGAAAACGGCCGTATTCCGAATCCCAATCCTGCTGGCCGCGCTCTTCGATCAGGCGATGGGTCTCCGCCGAGGCGATTACACCTTGCGCCTTGTAGGCCGACGCGCCGAGCACCCGCACCGCATGATAGTGCGACAGCACCACATATCTGATCGGCTTGTCGGTGACGGTGCGCACCCGCTCGATCACCTTGTTGGCCATCGCCGGCGTCGCCTGCGCGTCGAACACGATGCAGCCGTCATCGCCGACGATGACAGCGGAGTTCGGATCGCCCTCGGCGGTAAAGGCATAGAGATCGGTGCCGATCTCGGAGAAGGTGATTTTCTTCTCCGCCATGTCGGTGGTGGATGCGAAACCTTTGGCCATCAATTCAGATCCTTCTGGGCTTGCTGTTGTTGCTGCTGCTGTTGCTGGCTGGCATCCACCATTCGCCGCTGGGCCAGCGCAATCGCCTCACGCAGCACCTCGAGATCGCCGATATGGTTGGCCAGAATCAGAACCAGCGCCGCATCGAGATCGGCGCTCTGCGCGTCACTCAATCCGCGATGCGCCTCGACGATGGCGCGAAATGCATCATCCGGCTTGGCGAAATTCGAGCTGGTAGACAATGCCATGGTCGAACCTCAATTGATACCGACAGCACGCGCCAGCGCGGCGTCCAGCACAGCGCGTGTCGGGTGCCGGAAACGTGCGGCGACATAGCCGTCAGGCCGCAACAGATAGGCCGTGCCGGGCTCGGCATCATAGCGCACGCCGACCAGCCCCGCGGCATCGAGCAGACCATCCTTGCCGCCGATGCGGATCACGCCAACGCCATCGGGAGGGTCGACCGCGACGCCGTTGGCAAACTCAAGTAGCGTGAACCGCGTTCCGGTTTTGATGAAGGCTTCGGTCAAGAACGCGAGATCCCCGGCATGCGCGGCAACCGGCGCATCGAGCATGGAGGCGCCGGGCCGCGGGCCGCCGCGCCACGAATCGAAATCGGCGGTCGAAAGCGGCGAGTCGTAGATCGAGGGAACCGAGAGCCGACCGCCATTGATCATGCGTTTGCCGAATTCGGTTTCCTTGGCCAGCGACAGCACCGCCTTCCGCAACCGCGCCTCCTGGCGGGAGCTCGGTGCCATGAAATCGGTCGAGCGGGTCGATTCCCGGATGTTCTCGTCGGCGGCAGCGCTTCGCTCGGTGTGATAGCTCGCAAGCAAGGCTTCCGGCGATATCCCCCTCAGCACGCGGTCGAGTTTCCACGCCAGATTCTCGGCGTCCTCCAGACCGGAATTGGCGCCCCTCGCGCCGAATGGCGAGACCTGATGCGCGGCATCGCCGGCAAAGATCACGCGGCCATGGATAAATTTCTCCATCCGGCGGCACTGGAACTTGTAAAGCGAGATCCATTCGAAATCGAACTTCTCGTGCCCGAGCATCCGCGCGATTCGTGGCCGCACATTTTCAGGCCGCTTCTCGATCGCAGGATCCGCGTCCGGATGGAGCTGCAGATCGATCCGCCAGATGTCGTCGGGCTGCTTGTGCAACAACGCAGACCGTCCGGCATGAAACGGCGGGTCGAACCAGAACCAGCGTTCGGTCGGAAATTCCGCCGCCATCTTGACGTCGGCGATCAGAAATTGATCCTCGAACATCTGGCCCGCGAACTCCGCACCGACCATTTGCCGCAACGACGAGCGGGCGCCGTCGCAGGCGACGACGTAGTTCGCGCGCAGCAGGTAGGGTCCGTCCGGCGTCTCGATGGTCAGCACCGACTGGTCGTTGCGCTGCTCCAAGCCAATCACCCTGTTGCGCCAGCGCAGGTCGATCGCAGCGAGCTGCTGCACCCGGTCCACCAGATAGGCTTCGGCATAGAATTGCTGGAGGTTGATGAAGGCGGGCCGCTTGTGTCCCTCCTCCGGCAGCAAATTGAATTGATAAAGCTGCGACGCGCCGTGAAAAATCTTGCCGACGCTCCACACCACGCCCTTGTCGACCATGCGGCTGCCGACGCCGAGCCGATCCCAGAACTCGAGCGAGCGTTTGGAAAAACAGATCGCGCGCGAGCCTTCGCCGATCCTGTCGGCATCATCAAGCAGCACGACGGACTGGCCGCGCTGCGCCAGATCGATCGCGAGCGACAATCCGACCGGCCCGGCGCCGACCACCACCACGGGATGTTCAGCCGCGTCAGCACCGCTCCGATCCTGATCGGCGTGGCGGCGATAACCGAACTGATTTCTGGACTGCGCCATGCTCACGTTGCTCTGGCCAAGCGGCGGCGCCCGGCTTAAGATAGTCGCATCTGCAACCATCTAAACGCCTCGGACGTTTCGGCGTCAACTCCCATGGGAGCGGTTTTTTGGCAACACTCGATCTGTTCAGATTTGTGCCATTCCGGCTGAACCGGTTGGCCGCCGAAGTCAGCGCTGCGCTTTCCGGCGAATATCAGCAACGCTACGGGCTGGACGTTCCGGAATGGCGCGTGCTGGCGACGCTCGGCTTCCGCAACGAAGCCTGTAGCGCGCAATATATTGCGCACTGCACCCGAACCCACAAATCCACCATCAGCCGCGCCGTCACGGCGCTGATGAAACGGCAACTGGTGGAACGCGTCGAAAATGAAGACGACCGCCGCGAATTCGCCCTGCGCATGACCCGGAAAGGCAAGGCGCTATACGAGAAATTGATCCCGCGCCTGCTGCGCAAGGAGCAGGTCATCCTGTCTTGTCTGTCGGCGCGAGAGCGCAGGGATTTTGCGCTGATGCTCGGCAAGATCGAGAAGAGTCTCAGTCTCGTGCAGACCAGCAAGGAGGCAAGCAAGATCGAGGCGTATTGAATGCCTGCACCGCAAAGCAAGTACCTCATGGTGAGGAGCGCGCCCTTTGCGCGCGTCTCGAACCATGAGGAGCGGCATGTCGCCATCCTTCGAGACGCGGCGAAGACGCCGCTCCTCCAGCGATGAGCGCAATTGCGCTCAAGCGGGGGTGAGGGCCGGAGCCGGCGACAGCTCACTTCGCTGCTGTCACCACGATCTCCACGATATGCGGCGGTTCGAGATCGACGCCGATGCAGGCCCGCATCGGCGGATTCTTCGGATCGACCCATTCGTCCCAGGCGCGGTTCATTTCGCCCTTCCGCTTCATGTCGGTGATGTAGACGATGGCCGAGAGGATCTTGCTTTTATCCGAGCCGCACAGCGCGAGGCTCTCGTCGATCCGGGCGAGCGCCTTTGCGCTCTGCTCGTACATCGAGGAGGTGACCGGATCGGGCGCGACCGCCACGGTGAACACCAGGTCATCGTGAACGACGGCGCGGCTGCGGGTTGGCGTGAGGCCGGGAAAGCGGCTGATCATGGCGAACTCCGTTCGAATCAAGCGCTATTTTACGAACGATCGCGACGGCGGCAGATGCAGCGCCCAGGCGTCGACCTTGTCGCTGGCGCGCGGATAGATTTCGGTCACGATCGGATCGTGCCCGGGGATGACGCGGTCGGGATGGCCGGCAAGACGCTCGACGATTTCCCATCCCTCGAACATGTCGCCGAGATTATAGATGATCGGAAACGGACTGCGGCGATGCATGTTGGCGTAGTAATGCGAAGCGTCCGACGCCAACACCACCGGACCTCGCGCAGTCTCGACCCGCACCACCTGCAGGCCGTCGGAATGGCCGCCGACGCGATGCAGCGTCACGCCGGGCGCAACCTCGCCATCACCAGAATGAAAGCAGACCCGCTCGCTGAAGACGTGACGGACCATCAGCGTGACGTGCTCCACCGAAAAGGGATGACGCAGCACACCGTGGCACATGCAGCGTCCGGTGGCGTAGCTCATCTCGCGGTCCTGCAAATGAAATCGCGCGTTGGGGAAGAGATCGAGATTGCCGGAGTGGTCGTAGTGCAGATGCGTGACCACGACATCCCTGATGTCGTCGGCCCGGACGCCGAAGCGCGCCAGCGCCTCGACCGGATTGAGCGTGAGCTTGCGGCTTCGCAGCTTCGCCTCCTCGGCATTGAAACCGGTATCGACCAGAATATCGCGGCCGCCGCCGCGGATCAGCCAGACGAAGTAATCGAGGTCCTGCGCCGTGGTGTCGTGCGGATCCGGCACCAGAAAATTCAAATGAGGGGTACGCGGCGACATCGTCGCATAGCGCAGCGCGTAGATTTCGTAGGCATTTCCCATCGGTGTCACTTTTTTCTTGAGGTCTTGGATTGGCCGATGCCGGCAGCAAGCCATTGTCATCCGCAAAGGTCAAACCCGCCTCGCGCATGACAGCCGCGCCCCTGTGTGAGAAAGATCACATTGCTGCCGACGTCATGACCGAAGCCGATGC
>Ga0137418_10003830_pt1 | contig 13833 bp, 10 predicted proteins | sample CZODoug3_1_2_16f_FD_122242 | JGI IMG/M metagenome (GOLD analysis project Ga0137418, IMG submission 122242) | Vadose zone soil fungal communities from Angelo Coast Range Reserve, California, USA - CZODoug3_1_2_16fungal (Hybrid Assembly) | ecosystem: Environmental > Terrestrial > Soil > Vadose...
CTCAGCGCTTCTTCTCGGCGAGCTCCCAGATGGCGTGACTGTCGGCGGCCGGCTTCGCCGTCGAGAGCAGCGGGAACTCGTTGCCGCCGAACCACACGGCGACCTTGCGCCCGCGCAGGTCGGCCACGCCCCGGATGCCCGAGGTTTTGAAGGCGAGCTGGCGCATGCCGCTGAAGGCGAAGACCTGGGCGATGTTCACGAGCGGCCCGCCCTGCTCACGCGTCGCCAGCAAGCTCGGGAGCCAGCCGAGGCCGAACTGGGCGCCGCCGGCGGCGACGACCTGTTCGGGAACGATGTCGGGGCCGCCGGGCCGGATGATAACGTCAAGGTTCTCGGCGGCGTAGAAGCCCTTCGGGTTCGCGGCGTAGTAGCCGGCGAACTGCGCTTGCGTGACCCACTTGAGCTGCAGCTGCACCCGGTCGCGCGTCTGGCCGAGCCCGTGGGCCACGCCGATCGCGGTCACCGCGCAGGCCAGCGCGAGCGCTACCGCGAAGACGCTGCGTCCCGCCGCCGATATCCGGTCCACGTCGCGTCGACTATCCCGCCGGCCAGCGTGGCGATCAAGGGATGACGCTCGCCCGACCGGTAGGCCGTCGGGCGTACGTCGAACGTCCAATAGAGGCCAGGGGTCGCGCCGGATAGCATTCATGCGGCTCGAGTCAGCGGTGCCAGCGGTCAGAAGAACGCGTACCTCGGCCAGACGCACGTCCACACCAGCTGGTCGTTCGACGCCTACATCATGGGCAACACGCTCACGGAGCCCGAGGAGGATTTGCGATGTGCTTGTGGATGCGAATCGTGATCGTCACCGCCGTCGCCGCCGTCACGCTCGGTTGCGCGACCTCACAGCAGTGGACCGACTGGAAAGGCCACCCGACGCACTTCGCCTCCGATGATCACTTGCGCTTCTCGCTCGATACGCCGGAACGGGCCACGCGGATCATGCGCACCGACATGCAGAAGGCGCGCGACCAGGTGTGGTGGGGCAACCCGATCACCGTGAGCCAGGACCAGATCGTGGAGAACTGACGTGATGAAGATCCTTCGTCGTCTCGATCTCGCTTCTGTCCTCTGTCTCAGCGCGCTGGTGTTCGCGGGATGCGCCAAGGCCACGACGCCCTCCACGCGGTCCGCGGCGGCCGGCCTGCCTCAACCCGATCGGATCATCGTGCACGACTTCGCGGTGACCGCGGCCGACGTCGCGCTCGACCGCGGGCAGGGACCGCGGATGATGCGCGACACCGGCTCGGGGGCCCAGTCCGAGGAGGAAGTGCAGGTCGGGCGGGCGGTGACCAAGGCGCTCACCGACAACCTGATCAAGAACCTGCGCGAGCACGGCGTCAACGCGGAGCGGGCTGCCGAGGCGGCACCGCCCGGGGCGACCACGGCGTCGATCGTCGGCGAGTTCCGGAGTGTGGGCCCGGTCGATCGGACGGTGCGCCCGATGATCGGGCTCGGCCTCGGCAGCAGCGAGGTGCGCACGCGGGTCCAGATCTATCAGGGCGGCGGGCCGAACGTGAAGCTGGTCGCCGAGAGCGTGACCAAGACGAGCGGAAGTCTCAGGCCCGGCATGGCCGTCATGCTGCCACTCGGCGCCGGGGCGGCGACCTTCGCCACCACGCCGGTCGTCGCGGGCAGGACCGCGATCGCCAGCGAGACGTTCTTCGCGACGGTGGAGGCGGACGCCAAGCTAACGGCCGAGGCCGTCGTCCAGCGGATCGGTGACTCCTACCAGCGGCAGGGATGGATCTGGCGTTAGCCGTCACAAGAGACGGGGCGGCGCTGGACCAGGGCTGAACGCGCTCGGTGTGGCGCCGGGTTCTGTCCTCGAGCCGGTTCGTCGTGATCGTGGCCGTGCGCGGTACGTTCGTCGGCGCGCTGACGCTCGTGCTCTACCGTCACCCTTGGCTTCATCGAGGCGACCGACGTCTTCCTGATCGGCATCGTGCTCTTCATCATCGCCATGGGGCTCTACGCTCTGTTCGTCGACGACACGCTGTCCTGGGTGAGGTCGTGAAGTGGGACGGTCGGCGCGAGCTGCTCGGACTCGGTGTGGGGATCGCTGCGGTGACCAAGGAATGAGAGGCATTCGATCGTGGCGCCGGATCGGACGAAGGTCCCATGGCCGCGCGGTGGCTGGATGTGGGACGGTGCGGCCAGCCGAAAGGAGCTCGAAGATGATCCGCGCGTGGATGGCCCTGGCGCTCAGCCTCGCCGTGCTGCAGGTTCCATTGACGGCGGCGCCCGTCGCCGCGCAAGCGCCTGCGCCGGCTCGCGTGGTGCTGCCGACGGATCGCTCGGTGCTGCCGCTCCCGGAGCCCGCCTATCCGCCGATCACCGAGCTCGACGTGCGCAAGGCCACGCCGCCGCCGCGGTTCGAGGTCAAGGCACCGGCCAACGCGCCCAACGTCCTCATCGTGCTGATCGACGACATGGGCTTCGGCCAGTCGAGCGCCTTCGGCGGGCCCATCCAGATGCCGACCGTGGAGCGCCTGGCCAATGCGGGACTGCGCTACAACGAGTTCCACACGACGGCGCTCTGCTCGCCGACGCGCGCGGCGCTGCTCAGCGGCCGTAACCATCATGTCAACAACATGGGCTCGATCACGGAGACGGCCACCGCCTTCCCCGGGCAAACGGGGCAGCGCCCCAACGACGTGGCGCCACTGGCCGAGATGCTCCGGCTGAACGGCTACAGCACCGCCGCCTTCGGCAAGTCGCACGAGACCGCGGCCTGGGAGGTCAGCCCCTCCGGCCCGACCGACCGCTGGCCGACGCGTTCGGGCTTCGACAAGTTCTACGGCTTCCTCGGCGGCGAGACGAACCAGTGGGCGCCGCTGATCTACGACGGCATGAACCAGGTCGAGCCGTCGAAGGACCCGAACTACCACTTCATGACCGACATGACCGACCAGGCGATTCGGTGGATGCAGTACCAGAAATCGCTCACGCCGGACAAGCCGTTCTTCATGTACTTCGCACCCGGCGCCACCCACGCGCCGCACCACGTGCCGAAGTCCTGGATCGCGAAGTACAAGGGCAAGTTCGACCAGGGCTGGGACGCGCTGCGCCAGGAGACGCTGGCGCGGCAGATCAAATTGGGCGTCGTTCCGGAGGGCGCGAAGCTCGCGCCCAAGCCGGAGGCAATTAAGAACTGGGCCACGCTGAGCGCCGATGAAAAGAAGCTCTTCGCCCGCCAGATGGAAGTGTTCGCGGGGTTCGGCGAGTACGCCGACACCGAGATCGGCCGGCTGATCCGGGCGATCGAGGCGACCGGTGAGCTCGACAACACGCTGGTCTTCTACCTCGTCGGCGACAACGGGGCGAGCGCCGAGGGAGGCATGGTCGGGCTCTTCAACGAGTACACCTACTTCAACGGCCAGCATGAAACCGTCCAGGACATCCTGAAACATTACGACGAGCTTGGCGGCCCTACGACCTATCCCCACTACGCCGCCGGGTGGGCGGTGGCGGGTGACACGCCGTTCACGTGGACGAAGCAGGTTGCCTCGAGCTACGGCGGGACCCGTAACGGGATGGTGATCCACTGGCCCAAGGGCATTCGGGCGAAGGGCGAGGTGCGATCGCAGTGGCACCACGTCATCGACATCGCGCCGACCATTCTCCAAGCCGCGGGCCTCCCCGAGCCGAAGAGCGTGAATGGGATCGTCCAGAAGCCCATCGAGGGCGTCAGCTTGGCCTACACGTTCGCGGACCCCAAGGCCCCGACCCGGCACACCACGCAGTATTTCGAGATCTTCGGCAACCGCGCCATCTACCACGACGGCTGGCTGGCCGGCACCGTCCACCGGGCGGCGTGGGAGTTCAAGGTCCGCAGGCCGCTCGCCGACGATATCTGGGAGCTGTACGACACGCGGACGGACTTCAGCCTGGCGAACGATCTGGCGGCGAACAACCCCGGGAAGCTGAAGGAGCTCCAGGATTTGTTCCTGAAGGAGGCGGTGAAGTACTCCGTGCTGCCCCTCGATGACCGGCTTCAGGAGCGCTTCGTCGCCGCCCTGGTCGGTCGGCCCGACTTGATGGCCGGTCGCACATCGCTGACCGTCCATCAGGGGATGACCGGCATGTCCGAGAACATCTTCATCGACCTGAAGAACAAGTCGCACACGATCACCGCCGAAGTGGAGATCCCGAAGCAGGGGGCCAACGGAGCCCTGCTGGCCCAGGGGGGGCGCTTCGGCGGCTGGAGCCTCTATATAAAGGACGGCAAACCGACCTACACCTACAACTGGCTGGGCTTGGAGCGCTACACGGTGTCCGCCAAGCAGGCGTTGCCCGCCGGAAAGGCGACGATCCGGTTCGAGTTCGCTTATGACGGCGGCGGCCTCGGCAAGGGCGGCACGGGCACGCTCTTTGTCAACGGGAAGAAGGTCGCCGCGGGTCGGATCGAAAAAACGCAATTCGCGATCTTCTCGGTGGACGACGCGGCGGACGTCGGCGCGGACGAGGGCACGCCGGTCACCGAGTCCTACAAGGTGCCGTTCAAGTTCACCGGCACGATCGCCAGCGTGACGATCGACTTGAAGGACGTGAAGGCCGCGGAGCACGAGGAGACGGAGCACGCCCAGAAGACCGCTCGGCTGAAGAAGGCCCTGGCCGACTAATAGGAGATTCGAGCGATGACAGGAAGCGTCCGCGTACTCACATTGATCTTGTGCTTCGTCGCCTTGCTGCCGTCGGTGTCGCTCGCCCAGGCGTCCAAGCCCAACATCGTCGTGATCATGGGCGACGACATCGGCGTCTGGAACATCGGCGCCTACCACCGCGGCATGATGGCGGGCCGCACGCCGAACCTCGACCGGATCGCCGCCGAGGGCATGCTGTTCACCGACTACTACGCCGAGGCCAGCTGCACGGCGGGCCGCGCGAACTTCATCACCGGAGAGCTGCCGATCCGCACCGGCATGACCACCGTCGGCCAGGCCGGCGCTACCACCGGCCTGCCCGCGGAGGCGGTGACCATCGCCACCGCGTTGAAGGCGATGGGTTATGCCACCGGCCAGTTCGGCAAGAACCACCTCGGCGATCGCAACGAGTTCCTGCCCACGGTGCACGGGTTCGACGAGTTCTTCGGCTATCTCTATCACCTGGACGCGATGGAAGACCCCTGCCATCCGAACTATCCGCAAGATTTGAGGGCGCAGGTGGGGCCGCGCAACATGGTCCACTCGTGGGCGAACAACGTCGACGACTCCACCGTTGATCCGCGCTGGGGCAAGGTCGGCAAGCAGAAGATCCAGGACGCGGGTGAGCTGTGCCCCAAGCGCATGGAAACGGTGGACGACGAGATCCGCGACAAGGCCCTGAGCTTCCTCGACAAGGCCAAGGCCGACGGCAAGCCGTTCTTCATGTGGCTCAATCCGACCCGCATGCACATCGTCACGCACCTGTCGCCGAAATACCAGGCGAGGCGCAACTCCGAGAACAACTGGACCATCCATGAAGCCGGCATGGCGCAGCTGGACGACGACATCGGCATCGTCATGAAGAAGCTCAAGGACATGGGCGTGGACAACAACACCATCGTCGTGTTCACCACCGACAACGGCACCGAGGTCTTCACCTGGCCGGATGGCGGACAGACGCCGTTCGCGCAGGCCAAGGGCACGATCATGGAAGGCGGCTTCCGTGCGCCGGCGATGATCCGCTGGCCGGGCAAGGTGCCGGCGGGCAAGGTCGAAAACGGCATCATCTCCGGCCTCGACTGGTTCCCGACCTTCCTGGCCGCTGCCGGGAACCCGAATATTGCGGACGAGCTGAAGAAGGGCAAGCAACTGGGTGATCGCACCTACAAGGTGCATCTCGACGGCTACAACCAGATGGACATGATCACCGGCAAGGGGCCGTCGAATCGCCAGGAGATCTGGTACTTCGGGGAAAGTGAGCTCGGCGCCGTGCGCATCGGCGACTTCAAGTATCGCTTCATCGACCAGCCCGGCGGCTGGCTGGGTGACAAGACCAAGGCTGACGTGCCCTATCTGACCAACCTTCGCCTCGATCCTTTCGAGCGCACGGGCTGGCCCGATAGCGGAACGAAAACCGGGTCGCAGCAATACTTCGACTGGTTCAAGTACGAATTCTGGCGCTTCGTGTTTGTCCAGCAGCAGGTCGAGAAGCTCATCATGACGGCCGTCGAGTACCCGCCGATGCAGAAGGGCGCGAGCTTCAATCTCGATGCGGTGAAAGCGAAAATCGCGGCGGCGCGGGCGGCCATGGGTAAGTAGGCACGCGAGGGACTCGATGCTCTTCAGCGCGGGCGGCCCCGCATGAGGCCGCCCGCCCTGCTGCGCGTTGACGTGAATCGGCGCCGCATCGGCGGTGGACACGCTGACGAAGGTCCGATGGCACGCGCCCTCCGCGCGAGGCGATGCTTTACCAGCGAAGGAGGATCGTATGTGGATTCGGAGCGTGCTCATGTTCCTCGTGATGGCCGTGGCTCTGCCGCTGGTAGGGTGTGCCGGACGGACGGCGCCCGCGACATCGTCAGAGGCCCAGCCGAAGGGCCCCGCGCCCTCGTGGCTCGTCGGCACGTGGCAGGGAAACGGGTACCAGGTCGCCGCTTCCAAGACTCAGGGAGACGTGGACTTCACCGTGACGTTCGTCGCCGACGGCACATGGACGTCCAGCAACGGCTACACCGGTAAGAGCTCGCTCCTCGAGGGCGACCGGATCCTGCTCGAGGGCGCGGACCGGGGAGGCGATAGGATTTCGTACACGCTGAAGGATCGCGATCGGGCCGGTGACCGCGAGCTGTGGGGCCTCGTCCAGGCCCGCTTCGGCACCGCGATGGTCAGCATGAAGCGCGTCCCTTAGACGAGCATCTCGACGATGCCTCCTCAGCGCATGAAGTGAAAGAGCGCGAGGACGTACACGGCGGCCAGCGCGAGTTGGCACGCCGTGACCAGCAGACCGTACCGCAGCCACGTGACGAACGTCAGCGGTCGGCCGTTGCGCGCGCAGATGCCAGCGGTCACGACATTCGCGGACGCGCCGATCAGCGTGGCGTTGCCGCCCAGCGTCGCTCCGAACATCATGGCGACGAACACGGGAATAGTGCGCGCCGGCCAATCGACGAAGTGCGCCGCCATGGCCGTCTCCGGCACCACGGCGGCCGCCACCAGGTAGCCCTCGACCATGAGGATGGAGGCCGCCACCACCGGGATGTTGGCGAGCAGGCTCGACAGCAGTCCGATTCCGAAAATCAACCCGAGTCCAACGACCGTGAGCTCGGCACCGGCCCATCCGTAGAGCTTGACCGCGACCTGCTGGAGCAGCCCGGTCTTCGTCATTCCCTGCACCAGGCAGAAGATGCCGGCGAGGAACACCAGCGTCTTCCAGTCGATGTCGTGCAGCACCTGGTCCACCGATTCGACCTTCGCGCCATAGATCAGGAGCAGCGCCAGCGCGGCGGCAATGATTGCCACCGTTGGCGGCAGGATGGGCGTCGGCAGCTGCTCGCCGAGCAGGAACAGCGCGAGCATCAGGGCCAAGACGGCGACCGCGAGCACCGCGAACCAGGGCCGCTCGAGCGGCTTCGCCGGCTCCGCCGGCGGCAACGGCCGCCGCAGGCGCCACAGATCCGGCATGAGCACCGGCAGCAGCGCCACGACCACCATGACGGACATGACGCCGCCCAGGCTCGCGGTTCGCAGGTATCGGCCGAAGCTCATGCCGATCGAGCTGCCGACGAGGAACGTCGCGGGATCACCGACGAGCGTCAGCAGTCCCGCCGAATTACTCACGATGGCCGTGAGCACCATCGGGCGAACGAAATCCACCTCGAGCGCGTCGGCGACCTTGATGATGATCGGCGCGAGCAGAATCACCGTGGTGGCGTTCGGCAGAAAGGCGCACAGGGGCGCGACCAGGGCGACGAGGAGCAGCAGGAAGCGCCTGCCGCTGCCCCGCGTCGCGCGCAGATAGAGCGCGCCCACGCGGTCGAAGATGCCCGTGCTGGCAAGCGTGCGTGCCACGACCATGCCGCCGAACAGCAGCGCGAGCGGCGCTCCGGCCGTCCTCATGGCGGCGACGATGTCTTGCTCGTTCAGGACGGCCGTCGCGATCAGCACGCTCAACCCCAACAGCGTCGCGACCGCCATGTCGATCACGTCGAAGGCGATGGCCAGGATCACCGCACCGAACACGGCGAGCGTCAGGTAGATCTGGCTGTCGCCCATGGTCGCGCCGCCCTCCGTCAGCGCATCGGCGGCGCGTACATGAGCCCGCCGTGCTTCCAGAGTCGGTTCAGGCCCCGTTCGAGCTTGAGGAGGCTCCCGCGCCCGAGGTTGCGGTCGAACATCTCGCCATAATTCCCGACGCTCTGGACGGCGCGCAGTGCCCAGTCGGCGTCCACGCCGAGCGCCTTGCCGAGTTCCGGCTCGATACCGAGCGCGCCGCCCGCGCCCATCGCGCGCGCCTTGGCCTGCGTGATGCCCTCCTCCTCGGCGGCGATGAGCGCGAACAGCACCCAGCGCACCAGCGTGAGCCAGTCGTCGTCGCCGCTCCGCACCGCCGGCGCGAGCGGCTCCTTCGAGATGCGTTCGAGAAGGATGCGGAAGGCGCGGCCCTCCGGCGCGCGCAGCCGCGCGGCGGCGAGGTGCGCAGCGTCCGCGGTATACGCCGCGCACCGGCCGCCGAAAAACGCCTCGGCCACCTCGATCGTCGAGTCGATGACGAGCGGCGTGACACTGAGGCTCCGCGCCGCGAAGTAGTCCACAAGGTTGCGCTCGTTGGTCGTGCCCTTCTCGACGCACACGGTCGCGCCCTTGAGCTGCGCCGGGGACTTCACGCTGCTCGCCGCCGGAACCATGAACGCCTGTGCGTCGTAGAACGAGACGCCGGCGAAGACCACTTTGAGGCCGGCCTCGCGGCTCAGCGTCCACGTCGTGTTCCGCGCCAGGAGGTCGATGCCGCCCAGCTGCAGCGCGGGAAACCGCGCCGAGGCGCGGAGCGGAACGAACGTGATCTTTTCCGGATCCCCGAGCGCCGCGGCGGCCACCGCGCGGCAGAAGTCCGCGTCGAGTCCCGACCAGCGCCCTGAGGGCTCCTTGACCGAGAAGCCGACGACCCCCTCGCTCACGCCGCAGCGCAGCGAGCGGCGCGACTTGATCTGTTCGATGGTTTCGCCCGCGAACGCCGGTGACGGCCAGAGCATGACCGCGAGCATGAGGGTGGCGGGCGCGCCGAGCAGGCCTGCGGCCCGCCGGCCGAGCGCGGCCGCCAGGACGATGACGGCCAGCGCGAGCAGGACGGGTGCGAAGGGATCGGCGTGTCCGGGCATGCGAGCGGTAGTCTGTCGCGCGCACGCCATGTCTCCCATCGGACCTAAGTCTCATATCCGTGCCGCCACGCCGCCGCTAGAAGGTAGAGATTCCCAACCTGAGACTGTTCGCGTCGCTCGGCGGGCTGGTCGGCCTGCTCGCGCTCGGCTGCCAGCGCGCCGAGGCGCCCGCTGTGCCACGCGCAGCGACGTCACCCGTCTTCGTGGGCACGGCGGCGTGCGCCGGGTGCCATCCGAACGAGACCGCGGCGTACCGTGGCTCCGACCACGCGCGCGCGATGCAGCCGGCGAGCACGGAATCGGTTCTGGGAGATTTCGGCGACTCGCGGTTCTCGCAGCAGGGCGTGAATTCGACCTTCTCGCGGCGAGACGGAAAGTTCTTCGTCCGGACCGACGGCCGCGATGGGAAGCTCGCCGACTTCGAGATCACCTATACCTTCGGCGCCCGGCCGCTTCAGCAGTACCTCGTTCCCTTTCCAGACGGGCGGTTGCAGGCGCTCGGGATCGCCTGGGACACACGTCCCAAGAGCGCCGGCGGGCAGCGCTGGTTTCATCTCTATCCGGGGGAACGGCTGACGGGCGCTGATCCCGTCCACTGGACCGGGCGCGAGCAGACCTGGAATTACCAGTGCGCCGAATGCCACTCGACCGACTTCCGGAAGAACTACGACGCGGAGCGGAATCGATACGCGAGCGCCTGGGCCGAGGTCACGGTGGCGTGTGAGGCGTGTCACGGGCCGGGGTCCGCGCACGTCGTCTCGGCAGCGAAGCGACGCGCCGGCGCGGCGAAGCCGGCGCCAGGGACAACCGGACTGCCCGTACGCCTCGGCCGCGGCGACGGGAGCTGGACGATCCGAGACCAATCACGCGGTATCGCGGAGTGGACGGGAGCGCCTCGCACGACCGCGCAGGTGGATACGTGCGCGCGCTGCCACGCGCGTCGTCGGCCGATCGTCGATGCCTACGCGTACAGCCGGCCGCTGCTCGACACGCACGTCCCGGCGCTGCTCGACGCCGGGCTCTATCACGCCGACGGGCAGATCCTGGGCGAGGTCTACGAGTACGGCTCGTTCGTGCAGAGCCGCATGTTCCGGGCGGGCGTGACGTGCTCGGACTGTCATGAGCCGCACACGCTCGCGCTGCGCGCCGACGGCAACGCCGTGTGCGCGCAGTGCCACGCGCCCGCCAGATTCGACAGCGTGGCGCACCACCATCACACGGTGGGCGCCGACGCGGCGCGCTGCGTGGCGTGTCACATGTCGTCGCGGACCTACATGGTGGTCGACCCGCGGCGCGATCACAGCTTCCGCATTCCGCGGCCGGACCTGGCGACGGCTCTGCAGACGCCCGATACGTGCACGCAGTGCCACCGCGACCGGCGGCCCGCGTGGGCGGCCGCGCAGATCGTGCGCTGGTATGGGCCGGTGACCGCGGCCCGCCGCCCGCACTTCGCCCACGCCATCGACGCCGGGCGGCGGGGCCTCGCGAACGCCGAGCCCTCGCTCGCGGCACTGGCGAGCGATCTGAACGAGCCCGGCATCGCCCGGGCGACGGCGCTCCAGCTCTTGCGGGAATACCTGGGCCCCCGCTCGCGACCGGTGGTGGAGGCGGCGGTCCGCGATGCCGATCCCCTGGTGCGGGCGACGGCGATCGCCGCGCTGGAGGCGCTTGCCCCCGCGGAGAGACCGGTACGCGTCGCCGCCGCGCTGAGCGATCCCGTGCGCGCGGTACGGCTCGCCGCGGCCCACGCGCTGGCGGACGCTCCGCGAGACTCGCTCTCCGCGGAACAGCGCGCCGGCTTCGATCGGGCCGTCGCCGAGTTGATCGCCGCCGAGAACGTGAACGCCGACCGCCCCGAAGCGCACGTCAATCTCGCCGCGCTTCATGCGCGCCTCGGCCGCCCCGACGAGGCGGAGTCGCAGCTGAAGCAGGCGCTCGTCATCGATCCCCGCTTCGTTCCCGCGATGGTCAACATGGCCGATCTCATGCGAACGTTGCAACGCGACGACGAAGGCGAGCGTTTCCTGCAGCAGGCGCTCCGGGTCGCGCCGGACAGCGGAGAGGCGCTGCACGCCCTCGGGTTGCGTCGCGTGCGCCAGGGCGATCGCGCGGCCGCCATCGACTTTCTCCGTCGCGCCTCGGCGCGGGCGCCGGAATCGACGCGCTTCGCCTACGTGTACGCGGTGGCCCTGCACGACACGGGCGCGCCGACTCGAGCCGTCGCCGTGCTCGAGCAGGCTCACCGGCGCCGGCCGGCCGATCGCGAGGTGCTGGCGGCGCTCGCGAGCTATCTCCTCGAACGGGGCGACACCGAAGCCGCCCGTCGATACGCCGACCTTCTGACGCGCTAGCCGGCCGCGCCCAGGCGTGCTCGTCTGCTCGCGACCTCCGCAGGCCAGCGGGCGCGATTGATGCTTCCGAGAGGCGTGCTGTCAGGTGTCGAGTTCCCTGTGACGTCGAAATAAATCGCCGCGCCGGCATCCTGCCGAAGCTGCGACTTCGAGAGGAGCGTCAGCCGTCCCACCGTGTGGAACGGTGCTTCCGCTTCGTTCCACTCGACGCTCGCGTTCTCGATCCAAAAGGCGGCGTCCCGACGCCTGCCCCAATACGTCATCCTGTCGGCGTCGAGGAACTGGAGTCCGAAGTCGAAGGCGCTCATCTTGCTATCGTCCTCGAGGTGTCGGATCAGTTCGTCCTGCAGTGCGTTCGGGCGGCTCCTCTGCAGAGGACGCGCCGGATTGTCCGGAGATGGTGTCGCCGAATGCTTCACGACATCGATCGGTCCGTGACGAAACGGTACGGTGCTCCAATAGCGCCGTTGCTGATAGGGTTTCATTCTCTGGCGTGCCTGCAATTGTGCCAGCACGAGGGTCCTCAGGACTCTCAACTTGTCCCTGAACGGCAGGGACCACAGTCCGGCGGCCGGGTTCGATGCCGTAAGCAGCTTCATGGTCGCCAGAAATGCACGCGCGTCGTTGATGGGCAGCGTCGTCGCGTTTTGCAGCGAGAAATCCTGTCGGCCAACCTTCGCGTCAGGAGCAGCCGTACCATCCCGAGTGAGGTCGACCGAGAACGACAACGACCGGACGTCGGCCTTGGAGTCAGAGTTTACTTTCGGATCCGAGTTCGCAAACCGCACGATCGCGGGATACACGCCGGGCGTCGCGAACATCCCCCTCGCGGCCGCGCCGCCAGCGCGAGGTCGCGTCCAACGGTAAGGTCAAGGACTTCGAATTGGGCTCGGGCGCAGACACCCTTCGCATGCGTTCCACGGGCGAGCGGCCGGCGCTGTTGGGCGGCCGCATTCGTCTGCAACAAGAGAACTTTCTCGACGATCTCCTTGATGTCCGACTGCTCTCCGGCGAGGCTCCGCTCCGCGGCGCTTTCGGTCACTCCGAACCAACGGGTCAGGGACAGCATCGGGACCTCACCCCAGCTCGGAGATAAATCTGACCGCGGTGATGCTTGGCAGAAAGCAGTAGGCGGCGGCTTTCGTCGTCGTGAAGCTCGAGAACCCAGAGATCTTGATCGGGGCCGCGCCATTCGCCTGCGGAATCACGAAGATGCTTTCTGCGGGGTCTTGAGTGCCAATCATTGGATCTTTCGATTTAGGGTTCAGCCTGACGGCGCCGGCGAACTCGCTATCATTTACCCAATGCCCCAGCACAAATTCATATTGGTTTTCGATGCTTGAGTTGATGAAATAACCGAGGAGCCCGCGTTTGATGCCGTCGTAGGGTTTTGTTGGATCATAGGCTGGCCCATATGGCATTCCGCGACGGATGAGCCGGTGAGTATTGTTGCTCCCTCCGGGGATGCCCTGCCCCGTAACTGGCTGGCCTCGTGGATTTATGCGACGCATGTGCGCGCCAACGGGACAGCGCAGTCCCTTTGGATCGCCCGAGCCATCGGCGTTCACATATTCGAAGTTGTTCAACTGCTCGGGAGAAATCCCTCCGGGAGGACTATCTGTTTCCGGCGATAACATAAGGGGAACGCCGTTGCGCCAGCGTCCGCAAATCTTGGCGGCATGCAGCTCGGGATCTATCTTGTCTTTGTTTGATTGGAGATGGTTCTCGAATCCGACAACATCGGCTTCGATCATCTTGAAGACAGCGAAGCTGCCGTTCAGACCTAGTTCTCGAGGCTCCGGCAATAAGTAATTTTCCGCGTCGTCCCGCAAAACAAATAGCCACGGTTCGCATGGCTGCTGGTGATCTGGGGTATATCGTTCTGGACCGCCGCGAATAGTGGTCATGCTGATGCCGTCGGTGTAACCAAAGTGAACCCTGGAAGTGAAGGTGGGCTTGCCATCCACCATCTCCGTCAACGCCATTCCGTCGGTCCGCCAGACCTCCCGAAATGCATTCCCTTCGGTAAACAGCGCTGATAGCCGTTCGCTGTAAGTCGTCAACGTCTCCGGGCTCATGGCATGCAGCGTCACCATGACGTGATCGTTTCCCTTCCCAAAGGCGTCGATCCAGTTCCGCGGATCACTAGCTCCAGTGTCGCCCACTAATCCCGCGCGTTTG
>Ga0137418_10003831_pt1 | contig 13833 bp, 14 predicted proteins | sample CZODoug3_1_2_16f_FD_122242 | JGI IMG/M metagenome (GOLD analysis project Ga0137418, IMG submission 122242) | Vadose zone soil fungal communities from Angelo Coast Range Reserve, California, USA - CZODoug3_1_2_16fungal (Hybrid Assembly) | ecosystem: Environmental > Terrestrial > Soil > Vadose...
TCAAAGTTGCAGCACGAGAGGAGGCTTACGGTCTGTCCCTCCCTAAGCAATTGGGCGAGTCTTTCCGGAGGAGCGTTAAAGTTCTGCAAGACCGGGAGGTTCTGTCGATGCTCGGGAAGAAGGGATTTGACAAGTCTCTCTGGGAATTCTTGGAGGCGAAGCCTTCATGGTTGAAGACGGACCGGTCCTGGTTCCGCTCGAAGATCTTGTGAAGAAACCGTACAGGGAGCTTCTCGCATATCCGAACCCCAGTGATGAATCAGTTGAGTCTAGGATTCGACAGCTGAAGAGTCTGGGAATTGAGGGTCTCGAGTTTGAAGGCCCACTGAGAATGGGAAAGCTATCGGTCCTGGGCAAAGGCGTCGTCGGTCTAGTCTTTCGAGGCATCTCCGATAATCGTCGAGTTGCGGTAAAGATTCGGAGAACCGACTCTCGAAGAAGAAGCATGATTCACGAAGCAGCGATGATGAGGGCCGCCAACAAAGCCGGTATTGGACCAGAATGCTTAGGCTCATCTGAGGACGTTCTTGAGATGCAGTTCTTGGAAGGGCAACGACTTCCGCTGTGGATCGCGAGCTTGAAGGGTCGAGGTAGAAAGGCGCGAGTAAAGGCGACCGTCAAGTCCATGTTGGAGCAGTGCGTTCGACTGGACGCCTATGGATTGGACCACGGGGAACTCAGTCGGGCCCACAAGAACGTGCTCGTTTCCAAGGGAGATCATCCTTGGATCTTGGATTATGAGAGTGCGAGCCTGATGCGCCGAGTCAACAATTTCACTTCCCTAGCTCAGTACATCCTGCTCTCGGGTCGATTCTCGAGAAAGGTCATCAGAATTCTGGGATCAGTCGATCGAGACGAACTTGTCAAGTATCTCAGACTCTACAAGTCAGGAAGGACCAACGATGCCTTCGAGGCCGCGCTGAGGATGTTACAGCTCTAGAATCCGCGTTCTGACTCTACCGGATGGCTATTTCACCGCAAGCCGTAAGTTCTACCATCATCCAACTAGACTACCAAGGTTTGGCAAGAGAGGTCTATTTTTGATCAGCCATATCGTTGGATGGTCATCGTAGCGTGCATTCTCTTCACAGCCACCGCGTGGTATGCAACTTCCGAGATCCAAATTCTCACAATGACCCTTAACGGTCAATTCGCAACCATCCCAGTATCCCAACCCGTTGCCGGTAATGTTTCGACCTCTACACCCGTTCTGCCACAGATCTTCTTTTCCTACCTGTTCATATTGTCGGGTTTGGCGGCCGCCGACCTGGCCACCGTGCAGGTACTGAGAGGAAAACTCCACAACAGCAAAGCTAGCCGCGTTATGACGTCGACCGAATCCTCACAACTGGGCTAGATGTCAACAATTTGGTCGGAGGCTACCAGAACCGTTCTTTCAGCGCTTCCCGTTCAGCTTCCATTATCGCTTCGAAGAAGTCGTTGGTAGGCTTGTGGTGCTTTCGAAGAATGTCTCCGGCGGTTTCGGGTTGCACCCTTCGACCCGCGAGAGCATAGATCGCAAGTCTGCCATACCGGTCCACGAGCTTGGCTGTGTCTTCGGCCTTCGAAACTAGACTCTTCTCTCTCTCGGAGAGTCTTGCTCCGTTCTTCATGATCACCTTCCTCATATCCTCGTCAGCTATTCCGAGCGCAGCAACTAGCTTCGATCCGCATTCAGGACACTTTACAATCTGCGGAATTTCTTTCACTCTTCGCATCTCAACATATTTCCAGCAGTTCGTGCAGACTAGGGTCTTGACCTCGTTCAGAATCCTGGCCTTCGCCGATCCAACCAGAATCTGGTTGAGCTTCTCGGTCGGGATAATGTCAGTCTTCCTACTGATCCTCTCCAGGCCAATGCGGGCGATAGGGGTTGCCTCGCCGCTAGCCTTGACTGTGTTGACAGCGATCTCCTTGGCAGCTATTGCCTTCAGGACTTCCTGTGTGTGCGGAACGTCCATGTCTTTCTCCTGAGTTTCTCGGACTGCTTCGTCCATGATGACGGTGCCCTCGAAGCTCTTCGCAAGCTGACGTAGCGTTACGCTGCTGAAGTCAGTCCATTTCGAAATCGCGCCAAATCTTCGCGCCACGTGGACAAGTCTCCTCTTGAAGAGGCCGGTCCTCTTTGATGCGGTCACTGCTAGCTCTGTCACATCGTTGCCAGCGAGCCTCTTCAGAATCTTCTGCACATCTTCAGCATCTATCTGTCCCATCGTCTGGAGAACTATTCTGTACGGGTCCTGCTGGATCCCGATACTGACCCCGGACTCGTCAGATAGCAAGTGACCGACGAGACGCGCTAGGGTCCTATTGACGAGGGTCCCGAGGTGTGAGTTGATGATAATGAAATCGTCCCACTCTTCGATAGTGAGGAGCTTGTCGCTCGGGACGGGTAGCCCTTCCTCACATTGGTCATAGGTCTCGGTGAGGGCGCGGAGAATCGTCCTCTCATCAGCATGATACCTCTCAGTTAACTTCTGGCTAATCTCCTTGAGACTCTTACCCTTCCTGTACTCCTCTTCCGTGATACGTCGCAGTTCTCCAACTTCAGAAGCCACCTGAAATGGTACTGGAATTTCTTCACCAATCCAGCTGGGTATCGCTCCAGTCGGGTCCGAGATTCCTCGGACAAAGATCTTGTCCCCTCGAATGCTCTGCATCATCCAGGGTGTCCCGCGGACAATGAACTTGGTCCCTGGCTGGCCGAATTCAGCGACGAAAGCTTCGTCGAGCACTCCCACAGCTGTCTCGCTTTCTTGCTCCACGACGAGGTACTGTTTCTCGTCAGGAATCATTGATAGTTTGTTGAAGTAGTATCGGTAGAGATCCTTGACCCTGGAGGGCCGCATGACCATTTTGTCTTGGTCTGAGACCCAGCCAAGTCGAGGGAATCGCGAGTGCATATAGTTGGTTACAGATGCAATGTCCTCTTCTGTTAAATTGCGATACGGGTAGGCTTTCTTCAGAATGTCCAGCAGTTCGGAATAGTACCATTTCCGGTTCTGGATCAAGAGTCCAGCGATCTGGTGACAAAGCACATCGAGCGGTTTCTCCGGGACGGTCACGTCTTCAAGAGTTTCGTCTCTCGCCCTTCGAGCGACTACCATTGCTTCCAGCGTGTCGTCGGAGTCCATGGTGATGATGATGCCATCAGCCATCTTGCCGACACTGTGGCCGGATCTTCCGACCCGCTGGATGAGCCGCGTAACCTGGTGCGGACTCATGTACTGGATGACATAGTCGATTCGTCCGACATCAATTCCCAGTTCAAGGCTGGACGTCGCGACCAATCCTTTGATCTCGCCCTCCTTCAACGCCCTCTCGGCTGAGATTCTGGCCGGCTTCGCCAGGCTTCCATGGTGAATGGAGACTGGAAAGTCGATGTCCCAGACTTTGAACCGGCTAGCGAGCACCTCGGCGATCGAGCGTGTATTGGTGAATAGGAGAACTGACTTGTGATCATTGATCATTCCTTTCATGATGCGTAGGCGTGCCGCGACCTCAGGGTGCGTGAACAGCTTTCCAGCGAGCCGGACATCCTCGCCTGTCGGCTCGGGTGAGACGATCTCAAGCTTCATCCGGCGAGCGACTGGAATGTGGACGATTTCGACGGGTCTTCCTTCGCCCACCAGGAACTTTCCGACCACGTCCGGGGATCCGATTGTGGCGGACAGTCCTACCATCTGAAACTCTCTTTGGGCAACCCAGCGCAGCCTCTCCAGTGCTATCGCGAGCTGGCTTCCTCGCTTATCCTCAGCCAACTCGTGAACTTCATCGATAATCAGGAAACGAATGTCTCGAAGGTGACGACGAAGGATACGGCCCGGAAGGATCGCCTGAAGAGTCTCTGGAGTCGTAATAAGGAGATCAGGCGGACTTCGGGACTGGGTGGTTCTCTCCTTGATCTCGGTATCGCCATGTCGGACTCCGACCTTGAGGTCGATCTTGTCCCCCCACCATCGCAGCCGATCCAGTAGGTCGCGGTTGAGTGCTCGAAGTGGAGTAATGTAGATGATCTTGACGCCGGGTCCACGATCAGGCTCGTTCAAGAAACGTGTGAAGACTGGTAGAATGGCTGTCTCAGTCTTCCCGCTTGCTGTCGGCGAAATCACCAGGACGTTCTTGCCTTCCAGAATCGGCGGGATGGATTTTTCCTGTGCTTCAGTGGGTTTTAGGAATCCCCGTTCTTTGACAGCTTCCGCTAAGGGTTTCGGCAGTAGATCGAAGACGTTGGACGACAATAAGCACGACTAGGGATGGTCCTGTTCGATAAAAACATAGAAAGCAATTCAGGTCAGTTTCTAGTCGAGCGGCTAGTTACTCTTGAAGAAGACAGCCAATCCATCTAGTGGAAAGCATTTAGAGGCGTTCTTTCATGATCCTACAAAGAGGGACTCCGTGCGCTGTTGAACAAGGATCTCGATAAGGCGTGGCGGGAACGGCTAGTCAAGAACCATCTTGACCTCATCATACTGCGCCTCCTCAAAGCAAAGCCCCGATGGGGATACGAGATCAACCTGGAGATCCGGGACCGGTTCAAAGTCTACCTCAGCGCCGGAACGCTCTATCCACTGCTTCACGCGATGGAGGAGAAAGGCTACCTCCAAGCCGTATGGGAGGCGGAGGGTGGGCGAGGAAGAAAAGTCTACCAGATTACAGCTAGGGGTGAAGAATTCCTGACTGCTGGAGCCCGGGCGGCGGAAGAGTTTTTGAAGCGGATTCAGTACGAGGCCGAGATAGGTCCTTTCCAGGCTAAACATCCCTAGGCCAGCGACACCAATTTGAGTAGTTACATCAGACAGTTCCGCTCTTATCTGAGAAAGAATGAGACTGCCCGAGGCTTATTTCTAGTCGGAATAGTAATCCTTGGCGCCATCGCTGTCTGGGGGGGCATCCGTCTAGCTCTAAACACTCAGTATCCTATCCTCGTAGTCTCCTCGGGCAGCATGTGCCAAAGGCTGAACCCAGCCCTCCACACGGACGCCTGCACTCTCGACATCGGCGCCCTTATTGTCATCCGAGGTGTAGACCCCAATATGATATCCAACGGAACAATTATCATCTTTCGACCCGAAAGTAACCCGGATTATCTCGTAGTCCACAGGGTTGTCAAGGTATTCTCTTCAAATCAGAACGCACCGGTTTCATTTTGGACTGAGGGAGATGCAAACGGAGTGCTCGACCCATGGGACAATTCTGCCTATTGGCAAGGGGTTACTCAGGGGGTGCCCGGAAACCTAGTTGTCGGGGTCTACCAGGCTACCATACCGATTCCATATTTGGGATCCGCTATCCTTGATATCCGCAGCTTCATGTACGATGACGCAACCGGACAGCCTAGGACTCAGGGAATTCTCGTAATCGTAGCGCTCATCGTAGCTCTCTTCGCATTCGAGGTTGCTGAGCCGGGAAAGAAGACGCCCCCATCCAATGTTCCTGATCAGACTAACGCTCCGGTCTCTGTAGCGAGAGCGTAGGCCTCTTCCGCCCAAGACTTGCCTAAGCAGAGGCGATGCTTTGAGCACCTACGTCAAAAAGTTCCGGTCCTATCTGAGAAAGAATGAAACAGCTCGTGGCCTATTTCTTGTCGGACTTGTCATCTTGGGTGCAATTGCTGTTTGGGGCGGAATCCGCCTAGCCCTCAACACGGAGTATCCGATTCTGGTTGTCTCTTCCGGAAGTATGTGTCCGCCTAGTAACTGCGTGCTGCCAGTTGGAGCTCTTGTCGTGATTCGGGGCGAGGACCCCAGTGTGCTCAAGGTCGGGGACATAGTAGTGTTTAGGGGTAGTCAGACCGACCCCAACTACCTGATTATTCACAGAATCATCATCTTGTATACTCTAAGCAATGATACTGCTTACCCGGGTCAGTACGCCTTTGTAACCCATGGTGATGCAAATCCTTCAGGAGCGAATGAGGGACCTAACTCAGTATCAAAATTAGTAGGGGTTTACCAATCCAGTATTCCTGTCCCGTACGTAGGATCCGCAATCCTTGGCATCCGTGGTTTCATGTACGACGACAAGACTGGTCAGCCTACGCTCCAAGGAATTCTTGTCATCGCAGCACTCATTTTGGCTTTGTTCGCTTTCGAGGCAGCAGAACCGGGAAAGAAGACCCCCTTGTCCAATGTTCCGGAGAAAGCGAAAACTCCAGCCGCTCCCGCGAAAGTTTTGGGCTTCAGCGCGACCTCTAAGCTTGATTCTAGGCCGGGCCCGGTTTTTCTGGCTGAGACTGGGCTAGCTTAAATATTCTATATAAAGAGCAACGTTTCCAGCTCGGTGAACGCTGGCGAGAATCGTGTTTTCAGGAATTATCGTCGGAATTCCGAACACTTCGCCGCTCGTTAGAGGAGAGTCTTCTCTATTTGTCAGACAAAGGTAGGGCCTTCATCAACATCGAGAATGTTGTTGCGTCTGCGACACTCAAACAGCAGATCGACCTCAACGCCATCGTTAGAGTCTTTCCCGGCGTCGAATATCGTCCAGAACAGTTTCCGGGACTCGTTTATCGCCTGAAGAAGCCCAAGACTGCTACCCTGATCTTCAGTTCCGGCAAGATGGTCTGCACGGGTGCAAAGTCAGAGCGCCAAGCGCGCAAAGCTGTTCTGAAAGTCGTAGATGAATTGAAGCGCGACGGTATAGTCATTCTAGGCAAACCTGAGATTACGATTCAGAATATCGTCGCCTCCGCGGGTCTGGGGGGCTACATCGACCTTGAGAAGGCGACCTATGGCTTGAAGAAGACGATGTATGAGCCGGAGCAATTTCCCGGCCTTATCTATCGAATGGATGAGCCGAAAGTCGTCATCCTCCTCTTTGCAAGCGGGAAGCTTGTCTGCACTGGAGCAAAGAGGGAGATTCAAGTCGGCATCGCGGTAAACAAGCTACAACAGATACTGGAAGCGAAGAAGCTGATCACCTACGAGGGAGCGGAGAAACCACGTCTTCCTCCACTTCCTGAGAAAGAATTGGAAAAGGAACGACTAAAAGTGGAACAGGTAAAGGCGAAGCAAGAGAAGGAAAAAACCGCGGAGAAACACGAAGACGAACAATAGGATAGTCCGGCGTTAGAATGCCCGCGTATGCACTAGGCTCTAAGAAGCCAAGAATTCATCCGTCGGCGATTCTCGCGCCGAGCTGCACGATAATTGGCGATGTCGTCATCGGACCCCGAACAAGCATATGGCCTGGCGCAGTCCTCAGAGGCGACTATGGCTACATCCGGATAGGCTCGGATTCTAGCATCCAAGACAACGCCGTAGTGCATTGCTCGGGAGAGAACCCCGCGATTGTTGGGAGAGGTGTGACGGTTGCGCATGGTGCGATCGTTCACGCTTGCAGGATAGGAGACGAGTGTCTGATCGGAGCTGGAGCAATAATCTTCGATGGAGCAAGCGTTGGCAAACACTCAATCCTCGGAGTAGGGACTATCCTGCTGGAAGGTAGAAAGATTCCGCCGAGTTCAGTGGCAGTAGGAGCTCCAGCCAAAATAATCCGGAAAGCAACAGTCGAGGACGTTCGTGCGATTAAGGAGTCCTACAAGGCATACGTCAAAATGGCTCAGCTATATCGGAAGACGAGAGCTTTCAACAATCCGCTCCTCAGCGACTAGATTCCTCTCGAAATTGGTTATATCTCCCGGTCGGCTATGTCTTAGTAGACGGCGATGATTGGTCAAAGTTACTCGGATTACCAATGAGCGAGAAGGCATTTGCCTGAGCCGTCGAATCACTAATCAGCACTCTACCCCAGAGTAGATTGCGTCAAGTCCCGGACAATGTTCCCCAGTGTCTTCCACGAACGTCGGACAATTGGTGGAAAATCTCCGTGATCGGAGTAATAGCCTCGCAGGAACTTGATCGTCACGACATCGTGAGCGTACCCCGAACCAATCTCCCCGTACTCCTTTTTGATCTCCTCAATTCTACGGTCACGGTGAACCTTTGCCATTATGCTTGCCGCAGAGACCACCGGATAGTTTACGTCGGCTTTGTGTTCTGAGACTATTCGCGGAGTGAAAGAGAGACAATCAAGAATGTTGTTCTTGAAGCGCTCTGTCCGAGTGTCCGACGAGTCGACATAGGCCAACTGTGGCTTCAGCTTCTCTATGACCTGAGCCATCACCTTCGCTTCCAGAAGGTTCAACCTCTGGAACTTCGGAGCTCGATTCACTATCCTGTCCAATTCTTCTGCTCCTATTTCTAGAACGTTATAGTCATCAACAACCCCAGGAATCTCCTTGGACAGACGCACCCTCGCAGCTGGGAGGAGTTGCTTCGAATCTTTCACTCCCAGCGTCTTCAATCTGTCAAGCTTCTCTTCCTCGATTATCACTCCAGCTATCACAAGGGGTCCGATTACCGGGCCCCTTCCAGCGTCGTCGACTCCGCAGACTCTCACTGGGCCCGGCTCCTCGGTTCCCCGATCCAGTCGTCGACCTGACGTATTATCCTGCGATAGATCGATTCACGATTTTCCCTAGTAATCTCCCAATGCAGACTTTTCCGCAATATTGTCTCGACTTCAGGATAACGCGATCCAAACTTCACAGTAGCGACAACGGCCCTGTATCCATTCAGGACCCTGGAGATACTATTTCTGAATGAGGGGCTCGTCATTTCCATGGGTCCGATCTCGTCCACGATAACCAAGTCTGCCGCACCCTTCATTGAGCGTTCCAATGCAGCGACCCCAATCTTCTCCAGGTCCTCCGAAACAACGACGTATGATCCGACTCTCGGCCCTGCTGTCAGATTTTTCTTGGCTAGCCATCCTTCCTGGCTGGATGAGAGGTCGGTAATCTTGAAACCCGTTCTTGTGCCGTCCTCTCGGACCTCGCGGGTCGTCAGTCCTTCGATCTTGAAGCCGTTCTTGGAATAGTGCTCGTAGATTCGATTGACGACTGTGGTTTTTCCGACTCCGGGACGACCCGTCAGTAATATGACTCTCAACTTGTCGCTTCTTGGCGTGATTGGTGCCATCTGGCCTTGAAGCCAAGTCCAAGGAAATAGATTTCAGAAGCTTCAGGTCTACTGGCCTTCGGCTTCAACAATCGGCTACTCTGGAAATACAATGCTGCATCGTCTTGCAGCTTCTTCCGTTCGGGACCCTCAAAGAGCTTGATGAGCACGTTTCCATTATGATCCAATACTTTCTCAGCAATCTCCAATGCCCTTCGAGCCAGGTCCACTTGTCTCGCGTGGTCAACGTCCCAGGCCCCGATTATCGAGGGGGCGAGGTCCGAAAGAACAGTGTTCGCGGGTCCCCCCAGCTCGGCAATGATACGATCGGGCACATCCTCGGCATAAACGTCCAACTTCAACAGTTTGACGTTAGGTGAGACCGGTTGAATGTCTTTGAGGTCGATACCTACCACAAGCCCGTCGGGTCCGACCGTCTCCCGTGCGACTTGGAGCCATCCTCCAGGCTGAGCTCCAAGGTCCACAACCTTCTGACCCTCCTTTACTATACCATAGGTCCTTATTGTCTGCTGGAGCTTGTAGGCTGATCTGCTTCGGTAGCCTCGAATCCTTGCGAGCCGGTAGTACTGGTCCTTTCTTCTCTTGGCCAGCCAGGTCCCTGTCATGGCGAGATGCGGCTTCTAGCTAACCCGTGACCCATCCGGGACGTCCCTCTCAATACTCAATAGAGTAAGCTTGTCTCCTTCCGAGGCGGCCAAAAGCATTCCTTCAGACTTCTGCCCAGCAAACGTGGTAGGTCTCAGGTTGGCCAAGAAGACTACGCGTTTGTGAAGCAACTCCTCCGCTTTGTAATAGTCGACCAGGCTTGTCGCGGTCTGTTTTCTTCCATGAGTTCCCATGTCGACGACGACCTTGTACAATTTGTTGGTTCGAGGAACCCGGGACACTTCCACTACGGTTCCGACTCTCATCTCAAGCCGCTTGAACTCGTCAATCGTAACTTCCTTGGTCGGATCATCCATGTTCCACCGCCAAGTCATGATCGCGATTTAAGACTTGGAGACTAGGTCTTCAATCTGGGGCCTACAATGACAGTTGATAGTCGAGAGCTGTCGAGATATTTCTGAGCCATCGACAATAAATCTTCTCGCGTTATCTTGTTGAATAGCTGTCGTCTCTTGACGAAATAGTCGAGCCCGAGATCAAAGTGGGCCAGGTTGTGGCTGGTTCTTGCGATTCCCTCTGTCGATTCCAGTTCCATCAAGGCGGATCCTAGCTGGTTCTGTTTAGCATCGGCCAGTTCCTGCTCCTCCACCAGTTCTTGGCGGATCCGTTCAATCTCTTCTTTCATCAAGGCCAGTGCCTTGGCAATATTTCGAGGGTTGACTCCGGCGAGGGCAGTCCAGCTGCCACCGACTAGCCCAGCATTAACGAATGAGGTGCAAGAATAAGCCAGCCCCTCTTTGTCACGGACCCGTTGTCCGAGCCTGCCCATGAAGCCCAGCTCTCCCAAGATGACGTTCATCAGGTTTAGCGGTTCGTAATCTGGCTCTGTCCTGGAGCATGCCAGTCCACCGATGAGAATGTCACCTTGTGTCTTGTGGGGCATGACGATTTCTCTCTTCACGCTCTTAGAAGTGGAATTTTGTCCGGTATTCTTCATCGAATTGATCTTCTTCTCGTTCCTTGTGCCGAATGTCTGAGCGGCCCAGTTCACTACCTCGTCCTTCTTGAATTGTCCCGCAAACGAGATTAGCGCTGGTGCTGGACTGATCACGTTCTCGAAATGGTCTTTCACGTCCGACCGGTCAAGTTCCTTGACGGTCTCTGAGGTTCCGAACCTGTCCTTCCTGTATGGATGTCCGGGTGGGTAGACTATCCTCTGAAGTTCTCCCATCCCTCGCCTTGTAGTGTCGTCATCTCTGAGTCTAATGTCAGTGAGAAGTCCCTCTCGCTCACGTTCGATGTCACGAGGTGAAAGAGCGGGTCGAGTTAGACAGTCTGCGACAACGCCTAGAACCCGTTTCGTCCAGGGGCTTGTCATTCGCGCCTGGAAGATGATGCTGTCCTGGGAATTCCGGAAGGAGACTGCGGCGCCCACAGACTCAAGCAGGTCCGCGATCTTGACCGCACCGAGTTTCCGCGTTCCTCTGATGAGAAGACGTGCGGTGAGTTCGGCTAGACCTGACTTCCCGGACGGCTCCGACGAGGTTCCGGCCAGAATGCTCCCGTGGACGGCAACCGTAGGATTATTCGCGTTCTTGTACAGGAGGCATTTGACTCCGGGACCAGCAGGCTGCTCCTCAACCAGCTTCGCTAGGTCAGTCTCAAGACCCATGGTTGTTCCTTACGCCAATGCACCGGCACACCGTCCGGTTCTGATCGGTCAGGTATTTCGCGGCGATCTCCGAGACCTTCGCAGGCGATATTTTCTCCAGCTTCTCAACAAGCCGAGCCATCGTCTCGAAGGACGTGATCATTTCGAAGATTCCGATCACGAAGCCTTGTCGAGCAACCCCATCTAGAGCATACGCGTACTGTGCTTTGATCTGTGCAATCGCTCTCTCAAGCTCATGCCTGCTCGGAGGGGTCGTCCGAATCTTCTCAATTTCCTCCATCAGCACTCTTTCTGCCCTGTCGATCGAAACGCCCTCCCAGACCGTTACGTCCAGCGCAAACACGGAGGGGTCAATTGTTGGCCAAAACTCGGAACTAGCTTCGGTCGCCAGCTTTCTTTCGACGAGCGCTTTGTGTAGTCTAGCACTTCTTCCTGAAGATTGGCCGGGTCCAAATGCGAAGAGACGAACTCCGCTAAGGATCGCGTCAAGCATCATCAGCCCATAGACGTCCTCGCTTCCAAAGCCGGGTGTATGGTATGCTACTTTGATGTAGTCGGCCTCCGATGGGATTCGCACCTCAACTCGTCGTTCACCTGATTGACGAGGTTCAGCGATCGTGGGATCAGCAGGCCGATCGCTCTTGGCCAGAGGCCCAAAGTACTCTTGGATCTTGGGAAGAATCTTCTTCGGTGAGAATGGACCTACAACGACGAGTAGTGCGTTTCCGGGGACATAGTAGCGCCGATAATGGTCGAAGAGATCATCTCTGGTTATTTTCAGAAGGTCAGCCTTGAGGCCTCCCTCTGACCATCTGTACGGGTGGAATCTGAAGGCCGAGAGGAACAACTCCTCAGAGGCCAAGAACTCAGGATCGTTCTCATTCCCTTCCCTCTCGGAGACAACGACCGTTCTCTCCGACTCGACTTCTCTCGGATCGAAAGCCGCGTTCGTCATGCGTTCAGATTCGATAAGGAGGCCCTTCTCTATCTCGTCGGCCGGAAGTACCTCAAAGTATGCGGTAAAGTCCTTTGACGTGAACCCGTTGTACTCGCCGCCGACACTGCTAACTATTCGTCCTATGTCGCCCTTGTGGAGCTTGCCTCCTCCTTTGAAGAGCATGTGCTCGACCCAGTGGGAGATTCCAGTTACGCCTGGTCTCTCATTTCTAGATCCGACCCGGTAGATTGCCCAGCAGCCGGACACTGGGGCGTTTGGTATTTCTCGGATTAGGACCTTGAGACCGTTGTCCAGGGCGTGACGACTTACCTGCAGTTCCTTGAAGAGAGAGATTGACTGAGCCAATTTTGGATCAAACCAGATGGTTGTTGGAGATCACTTCTGAAGCTGAGTAGTCAGCTCCTCGTACTGCGACTCGTTGATAGCGTCCATATCCAACAATCTCTGAGCAAGTTCAGAAATCCGGGTGACTGAATGAAGCTTCATCCCTGCCTTGAGAAGGTGTTCACGTCCTCCCTCTTCCCGATCGACCAAGACCAGAGCATCTTCAACGACTCCCCCCTCGGCCCTAAGAGTCTGTGACGCATCGAGAATATTCTTCCCGCTAGTGACCACATCGTCTACGAGCAGGATCTTGTCTCCAGGTGCCAGGAGCCCCTCAACCATCTTCTCCCTGCCATGACTCTTGACTTCCTTCCTAACGTAGACAAGCGGTTTCGAGAGATTGTAAGCCAGAACAGAGGCCCATGGTAATCCGCCGGTCGGAATCCCGGCTATCTTCGCAATGCCCTCAACCGCCTTCGCGGTTCTTCCTAACAGTTCGATGGAGGCGTGGAATGCGTCGGGAAAGCTTGGGAGTATTCGAAGGTCAAGATAGTATGGGCTTAGCTTTCCTCCCGAAAGGGTGAACATGCCAAATTTCAGAGCGCCGGTATGAATCAGAATCTTCGGAAGTTCTTCCTCAATCAACTTTGGCATTCTATTGTCCCCGAATTTCCACGCATGCCTGACCACTCGTCTGGGGCACGTGCGAAGTCTGCGGGGTTGGTATAGCGATTTAAAGGCAAGCCCAAACCAAGTTTCAAGGCGGCCGAGTTGGAGCTCTGGATACCTTATGGCGAGACCGAGATCCCAGTCAGGGTTCCAGACGACAATTTCTACAGAATTCTTGCGCCCGCCAAGACACTTGGAGCCAAGAACGCTTCATCAATAGTCGAAGAGGCTCTCGAGAAGCCAATAGGGGAGCTATTCCTCAAAGACGTCTCCAAGCCAAACGCTACGGCCGGAATAATCATCGATCCCATCGTCCCAGTTGATGCGAGGGACGAAGCTGTGAAGGCTCTGAGATCGCGTCTCGCCGCGCAGGGCATCGACAAAGTGCGAGTATTCATGCGAAAGAGACTGTCAAACGTAGTGTCTGGAGGCGAGGACCTCAAGATAATTGACCCTTCCCAAGCCTCGTTCACAGAATTAGGAAAGACTTCCTCCGGAACCAGCGTCGAGCTGGATCCAGACTTCGCCGCGTGCGAAGTTAAGTTCAATGTCAGCCTCGTCATGCCTCATTTCGCAAGCGGCTTCACAGGGGGACCCGAAGCAGTCATGCCAGGCTCGTC